>SXGT01827532.1_pt1 | contig 32944 bp, 20 predicted proteins | sample 3176221 | NCBI WGS metagenome assembly SXGT01 (sample SAMN11356862, study PRJNA531348) | freshwater metagenome | isolation source: freshwater sample F1-120 | place: China: Fuxian Lake, Yuxi | collected 2017-12-25
ACTCAATCCATCAGAGACGTTGTTTGTAGTTGACTCGATGACCGGGCAAGATGCCGTGAACACAGCAAAGGCTTTCAATGACCGTCTTAATTTCAATGGCGTGGTATTGACCAAGCTGGATGGTGATACACGTGGTGGTGCTGCGTTATCAATTTTATCAGTAGTAAATAAGCCAATAAAATTTGTTGGTACAGGCGAAAAGATGGACGCTATTGATGTGTTTCATCCTAGTCGTATGGCCGACAGAATTTTGGGAATGGGTGACGTTGTTACTTTGGTAGAACGTGCTCAGGAACAATATAACGTTGAAGAAGCCCGTAAACTTCAAAAGAAAATTGCAAAAAATCAATTTACATTTAATGATTTCTTATCTCAATTGAATCAAATTAAAAAGATGGGCAACATCAAAGATTTGGTCGGAATGATTCCGGGAGTTGGAAAAGCTTTGAAGAATGTGGACATAGATGACAAAGCTTTTGTGAGTATTGAAGCGATTATTTATTCGATGACACCGTACGAAAGAGAAAATCCGGATTCATTAACAGGAAAACGCAGAGACAGAATTGCAAAAGGAAGTGGAACAACAGTTCAGGATGTTAACAGATTGGTAAAACAATTTGAAGACACTCGCAAGATGATGAAGATGATGGGAAATAAAGAGAACATGGCGAAGATGATGCAGCAGATGAAGAATATGCCTGGAATGGGGCGATAAAGAAATTAAGAATTAAGAATTATAAATTATAAATCATTTTTTCTTGGCAACAATAATTGACGGTAAATTAGTTTCTTCACAAATTCAGGAAGAGATTGCAGCAGAAGTAAAAAACATTAAAGCTAATGGAGGGAAAGTTCCACATTTAGCAGCTATTTTAGTTGGCAATGATGGAGCTTCCGAAACTTATGTTGGAGCAAAAGTAAAAGCTTGTGAAAAAATTGGTTTTAAATCAACTTTGGTTCGTTTAGCAGAAAATACCACCGACCAGGAATTAATTTACATCATAGAAGGTTTAAATGCGGACGCTGATATTGATGGATATATAGTTCAATTGCCACTTCCAAAACATATTGATGAACAAAAAGTAATGGAAGCGATTGCTCCGCAAAAGGATGTGGATGGCTTTCATCCTCAGAATATTGGACGAATGGCTCTTAATTTACCTACATATCTTCCTGCAACTCCATATGGAATTATGCAGCTATTGGAACGTTACAAAATTGAAACGGTTGGTAAGAATTGTGTTGTTATTGGTAGAAGTCATATTGTAGGTTCACCTATGAGTATTTTAATGGCGAGAAATACCAATCCGGGAAATTGTACAGTTACAATGTGCCACAGCCGAACAGCTAATTTAAAAGACTTTACATTAAAAGCAGATATTATTATTGTAGCTTTAGGTAAAGCTGAATTTTTAACAGCTGATATGGTGAAAGATGGAGTAGTGGTAATTGATGTTGGCATTACACGTGTTGCATCTTCAGAAACAAAAAACGGCTTTAAATTATTGGGCGATGTGAAATACGATGAAGTGGCTGCAAAATCTTCTTATATAACGCCTGTTCCAGGTGGTGTAGGGCCAATGACCATTGCGTCTTTATTGATGAATACTTTGAAAGCAAGTAAAAAGGAAGTTTATAAATAATTTCTACTTCGTAAGAAGTATCATCTGGAACATAAAATATCCTAAAGAAAGAATTCCAATAATAATGTTGCCAATTCTTATCGGTGCATTAAAAAGCATAATAATTCTGAAAGGCACTAATCCAGAAGCGAAAACAGAAAACAACATTCCACTTGTAGATATTTTTCCTCCTGCGTCTCCAAAATCATTTATCATAAAATGAATTGCAACTCCTGTCCAAAAAACAAGAACTGAAATAATAAAAAATGGAAATGTGTTTTTTGCGAATTTTGCTAAGTACTTATAAATGCCAATTTTATTTAACCAATTCAGAAATCCTAAAAATAAACAGAAGACAATAACTGCTATAATTGGTCCACCTATATAGCCAAGAACTACTACCCAAAATCCTGAATCTTCCGGAAATAAACCAATGATAAATATCATTAGCGCTATAGCAAGAATAATAATAAAAAATGCACCGGTAAGAGAAGTACTTCCAAGTTCAAATTCTTCTGTTTCACCTTCTGTTTTTAATGAAGCTGACGCTGAAGCAGCTCCTGCCATACACATCATTGGGCCAAGTATAAGCAGGAACATTGCAAATACTGCCATAAATGCATTTATTCCACTGAAATTTTCAGTCATCCAATCAGATGCTAAAACCAATCTTATCAAGTGTATTAGAACAGTTAAAATTATTAAACCAAAAACAACTAACGCCAGTTTCATAAATCCTTTAGAATAAAAATTGGAGTTTCGTTCGTAAAGATAACCTAAGTACCAAGGAAGGGTGAGCACAACAATACAATACATTGCTATTATTTGCCAAGTGGGGAGTTGATAAAATAATCCATCGTTAGAAAATAATTGATCAGAGACAAGAGAACCAAATGCAATCAATAAAATATCAGCTAATAAATCAGGAATGTATAGCTTGTATAAAAAGGAATTGTTGACTGGATTTTTTAGTTCCAGTTCATCTTTCGGTGCTTGCTGTCCAATATCTCTGGGAAGATTCTTTTTTGGCATTCTATATTTTAATTCCAACAATTAATATATCGTCAACCTGTTCAAGTTTTCCTTGCCAGTTTTCAATCGTTGATAATAATATGTCTTTTTGTTCATCCATTGTCTTGTTGTTATTAGTAAGCAGCAATTCTTGCAAAGGTTTGTATTTGAATTTTTTTCCTTTAGGACCACCAAATTGATCTGCATAACCATCCGTAAATATATAAATACTGTCTCCTTTTTGAAGAGCTATTTTTTGTTGTGAAAATTGTTTTACATTCTCGGTTGATATTCCTACCGGTTGTTTGTCAGCAGGATATTCAATTAATTTTTTATCCCTAATCAGCCACAAAGGATTATTTGCTGCTGCGTAAACAAGTTCTGTTCTTGATTCATTTAAACGGCATAAAGTCATATCCATTCCGTCTTTATTTTCACCGCTGCTACCTTTTTGTTTTAATGAAGTAATAAGTTTTATCCGCATCATATCCAAAACATCAGCAGGCTCAGTAATCTTTTTTTCATTTATAACCTCGTTCAGCAATGAGCTTCCAAGCATACTCATAAATCCCCCGGGAACTCCATGTCCTGTACAATCAACTGTTGAGAAAAAGATATAATTATCTACAGAGTTTACCCAATAAAAATCACCGCTGACAATATCTTTTGGTTTGAAAAGTACAAATCCGTCTTTTAATTGGGAAGTTAATTCTTCCGCGCTGGGTAAAACAGCTTGTTGAATTAACTGAGCATAGTTAATGCTGTCTAAAATTTCTTTGTTTTTTACTTCTACCATTCCTTTTTGTATTTCTATGGTAGCATTTTTTTCTTCCAGTAATTGATTTGCTTTTTGTTTTTGTTTGAATCCTCTGAAAATGAAAATAACCAGTATTAAAGCAAGAGCAAAACCAATAATAAAACCATTACGTTGCATCTGATTTTTTTGAAGTTCAGAATCTTGAAGTGCTTTGTCTTTATTCAATAGTAGAATTACATTGTCTTTTTTTTCTGTATCGTATTTTGTTTGAATTTCAGCTATTGCCGTTTGTCTGTCCTCTGTATAAAGAGAATCCTTCATGTTGGAATTTATTTTTTGATAATAAAATGCTTTTTCAAAATTTCCTAACTTGCTATTTGCTTCTGCTAAATTTTCTGTGGCATCTTTTATTTTATCTTTTAATTTGATTTTTTTTGAAAGCTCCAGACTTTGTTCGCCATACTCAACTGCAAGTTTATAATTTCCCTGGCGGATATACATTTGGGATAAATTGCTCAGCACTATCGCTATATCTTCTTCAATATTTTCTTCCCTAGCAATTTTTAAACATTTTTCGTAATAGTAGATTGTGTTTTTGTCATCGCCAATTTTAGAATAGAGTAGACCAATATTTAGAAATATACCTTCAAGTGTTTCTTTTTGGTCTAATTTTTCACAAATTTTTAAACTTTCCTTTAAATATTTAAGTCCTGTTTCATAATTGTTGTTTTCTCCATTTAATAATCCCAGATTCATATAAGCATTACAGATGTATAAAGAATCATTCAGTTTAATAGAAATTGCAAGTGCTTCTTCCAATTGTTTAATGGATTGCTTGTAATCTCCATCCAGATAGTATACTTCTGCAATTGCGCAGTAAGTATTATAAATGGCATTTTGGTTGTCAATTGATTCGAAAATCTTTAAGGCTTCAACATAATATTTTAGCCCCTGCTCATATTTTCCAAGTTTGATATAACATTCACCTAAATCACGGGTGCCATTTCCTTCTCTTTTTTTATCACCAAGTTTTTTACGAATTGCGATTGCTTTTTGAAGATGGTGTATTGAAGTAATATAATCAGAGTTATGTGAATACATTACTGAAAGATTATACAAGCATTGAGCTCTTCCCGCTTCAAAATTAATTTTATCAGCTAGTGCAATTCCTTTTTCTCCATATTGCCAAGATAAAATACTGTCTGATGAACTATATTCATAGCACAGCAGACAATATGCCCTGGTTTTTGTTGTATCCTGTACGGCACTTTTTGTAACATTCAACAAACTATCCATTGCTCTTTTATCCTGAGAATAAAAAGTAAGTGTTAGAAATACCAATATGAAAAAAAATAAATTTTTCAGCATGCTTATATTTTTATTCCAATTATTAAAATATAATCAACCCAGAGGCGATGCACTGGATTTTCTAATAAACTAAATCTTAAGACCGATGATTAGAATATCATCAACCTGTTCAAGCTTTCCTTTCCATTCTTCCATTTTCTTAACCAATATGGATTCTTGTTCATTCATTGATTGACCATTTATTTCAATCAAAAATTCATGTAATTGTTTATACTTAAATTTTTTTCCTTTCTTTCCTCCAAACTGATCAGCATATCCATCGGTAAATAAATATAAGGAATCATTTTTTTGTAATTTAATAGTCTCAGATGTAAATGGAGTAGGTTTTTCTGTTTTTCCAATAGGCTGTTTATTAGGTTTGAATTCTATCAATTTATTCTCACGAATTATCCAAAGAGGATTATTTGCTCCAGCCCAAAGCATTGAATTATTTTTTAAGTCAACAGCACAAAGTGAAATATCCATACCGTCTTTTACCTCACTTTCGCTCTTCTCAAATGTTTCAATTACTAAATCACGAACCTTGTCCAAAATTTTCCCTGGTTCTTTTATTGAAAATTCTTTTACAGTTCTGTTTAGAGCATTAGAACAAACTACGCTTACCATTGCTCCCGGAACCCCATGCCCGGTACAATCTGCAGCTGCAATGTAAACAGTTTTTCCTATAATTTCCATCCAATAAAAATCTCCTGCAACTATGTCTTTTGGTTTAAAAAGTACAAAACTCTCTGGAAAGTGCTCTTTAACAAGTTTTAAAGGCGGTAAAATAGCATGTTGTAATCTTTTTGCATATGTTATGCTGTCAACAATTTCTTTTTGTTTTTCTTCAATTACTTCTTTCTGTTTTTCTACCTCGTTTTTTTGTAAAGCAATAATATCATTTGCTTTTTGTTTTTGACGATATCCTCTGTATATAAATATTGCTAAAACTATCATTAATGCTAATCCAATTAATAAATAGTTTCTTTGATTAGCTTGTTTGTCAATTTTTAAATTTTGTTTTAATAATTCTGCATCTTTCTTTATAAGTTCTTTGTTTTTCTTTTCAGTTTCAAATTTTTTATCCAACTCTGATATTTGCTTTGATGTACTTTCATTTAATATACTGTCTTTGTATTGTATATAAAGTTTATGACTCTCGTAAGCTTTTTTGTAATCACCTTTATTTTCATAAGTAACGGACAACATTTGGTAAGCATATCTGATGTTGTCAATAACCTTGTGTTTTAATGCCAGGTTCAGACTTTTGTTCTGCCATTCAAGAGCTTTATCCAGAAGTCCTTGCTCAGTATAAATACTCCCTATATTATTATATACATACATTAATCCGTTGACATTGTTCATTTTTTCATATAGGTTCAACGATTGTTGAAAATTGTTCAATGCTGAAGTAATGTCTTTTTCATTATATGCAGTAATAGCAATCCAGGTATATAAATTTGATAAACCATTCTCATACCCCTCATCTTCATATATTTTTTTTGCTTTAAAATAATGTTCTTTTGCTTTTTTATAATCTTTTTTTCTATCATAGATTATTCCTATTGCTGTTAAATTATTTGCCATATCTACAAATCTATTCGAATTTTTATCCGCTTCGTATGCCTTAAAATAATTTTCCAATGCTTTATCGTTTTGCTGCAGACTCATATATAGGTCGCCAAGACAATAGTGAACATTTGCAATTCCCTCTTCTGAATTTATTGATTCATACATTTCAAGAGATTGTAAATAATAATCCAATGCTTGCTTGATATCTCCTTGATATTTGCTTACGCCACCAAGTAATTTCATTGTTTCTGCCAACCAGACTTTTTCATCAATCCGCTTAAATGTTTCATAAGCTAGTGTAAAGGCCGTTTTTGCAGAATCAAAATTTGAAACATCTTCAGCTAAGTAGCCTAAATAGACTTGGCTGACTCCAATTCCTTTTTCAAAATGTAGTTTTTCTGAAAGTTTATATGATTCTTTAATAAAAATTACTGCGCTGTCTTGATTGATATATTCATATCCCTTACCAATCTGATTAAGAATTTTAGCTTTATTTGTATCATTTTTGGCAGTTTTGATTATGCGCTTTAGAGAATCCAATTTATTTTCCTGAGAAAAACTCCTGAAAGGAATCATCTCAAAAAGTAAAATCAAAAGAAATAAATATTTTTTCTTCATTAAGATTAAAGCCTAACTCCAAAAACAAGAACATCATCAACCTGATCTTTGTTTTGTTTCCAAGATTTGAAATGATTTTCTAAAATATTTTTTTGCTCAGTCATACTTTTTGATTGAATACTTACAAGTAAGTCTTTCATGTTTTTGGTCATCATTTTTTTACCAAACTCACCACCAAATTGATCGGCATAACCATCGGTGCTGAGATATAAAGAATCACCATGATTTAGTGAAATCTGGTGATTTGTAAACTCTGTTGTACTATCAGAGTACGCACCACCAATTGAATGTTTATCGGCTTTGTATTCATATATTTCTGATGCATTGTTTTTTAATAACCAAAGAGGGCGAAGCGCACCGGCATATTCAACGCTTGAAAAATTTGTTTTGTTAAAAGAAACAATTGCAATGTCCATCCCATCTTTTGTTTCACTTTCGTGAGTATCTTGCTTCAATGATTTTTTTACTCCATCATGTAAAGAAGATAATATTTGGTTAGGAGTTGTAATTCCTTTTTCTATTACTATTTGTGTTAGAATATCATTTCCGATCATGCTCATAAAAGCCCCTGGAACTCCATGACCTGTACAATCTGCAATGGCAACAATAAAATGATTGTCTTTTTCAGTAAACCAGTAAAAATCTCCGCTTACAATATCTTTAGGTTGGTAAAGAATAAATGAATTTGCTAAATGCTTTTGCAGATTTTCTACTGAAGGCAGAATAGCTGTTTGAATCCGCTTAGCATAATTTATACTGTCAGTAATATCTTTGTTTTTTATTTCAATCAAATCTCTCTGCTTTTCAACTTCAATTTTTTGTGCTGAAATAATATCATTAGCCTTTTTCTTTTGGCGATAACCACGATACATAAAAAACGAAAAAGTGATAACTAACAATAGAAAACCGGATACAAAAAGTAAAATTTGTTTTTGACGTTTACTTTCAGCAGCGGCAATTCCTGCTTGTTTTTCTTTTTCTTTATTCAATAAGGCAATTTCTTTTTCTTTTTTCTGACTTTCATATTTTGTTTGCATCTCTGTCAAACTTTTGTCGCTTTCTTCATTAAATACTTCATCTTTTGTATCACTGAACAATCGGTAATATTTATAGGCACCTTTAAAATCTCCTTGTGTTGAATCGCAACGTGAAAGACTTCTGTAGGCGTCAATCATTAATGGTTTTGCATTTATTTCTGTCGCTATTTTTAAAGCATCTAACAAATGTTTTTTTGCATCAGAGAGTTTATTTTGTAAAATATAAACATCACCGATATTTCTATGGGATGAAGCCATTCCGTTTTTGTCTTTAATTGCCCAACGTATTTCTAGTGCTTTAAAATAATATTCAAGCGATTTGTTATACTCTTTTCTGACATTATAAATAAGACCAAAATTATTATAGGATTTTGCCATTCCTTTTTGGTCGCCTGTTTCTTCTCTTATTTTAAGAGATTTTGAATAAAACTCTAAAGCCTTATCATAGTCTTTATTCAAGTAATGATTATTACCAATATTATTAAAAGTAGCAGCCATTCCATTTTTATCTTTCAGTTCTTCAAAAATGTTCAGGGATTTAAAATAAAATTCCAATGCTTTATCGTAATAACTTTTGCTTGTATAAATTGTTCCGATATTATTATATGAAGCTGCTACACCATTTTTATCTTCGGTTTCTTCTTTTATTTTCAGTGATTTGAAATAGTACTCTAATGCTTTATCATAATCGCCTTTGTATTTGTATATAATTCCAAGGTAGTTGTATGATTTACCCAAATTCTTTTTGATGACTAAACGGTTTTGCTTTGATAGGGTGGAAGAGTGCATAATTTCTTTTGAAAAATCAATGGCTTGATTCACAAAACTTAATGCCGACTCATAATTACCTGTATTTATGTTCTGCCAGGCAATTTCATTTAATGTGTTTATTTTGATTGTATCTGATTTGGTAGTGCCAACTAGTGTTACCATAGAATCAATCTTTACACTTTGCGAAAAGAGAATGGATGTACAAAAGATGAAAAATAATAACAGCTTATATTTTATCTGCATACAATTGAAATTTGAAATCAATAATTAAATTCTTACTCCAAACACAAGTACATCGTCCACTTGCTCCCTGTTACCTTTCCATGTATGGAAATTATTTTCCAGAATAGTTTTTTGTTCAGCTAAATTTTTTGATTGAATGCTGACCAGCAATTCTTTCATGTTTTTACTCATCATTTTTTTACCGAGCTCTCCACCAAATTGATCTGAATAACCATCAGTACTCAAATAAAAAGTATCTCCTTTTTCCAGTTTTATATCATGATTTGTAAATTCTCTGGCATCAGTAGAGTAGGCGCCACCAATGGAATGCTTGTCGGCTTTGTATTCGGTAATCTCTTTCGAATTTTTTTTAATCAGCCAAAGAGGACGCAATGCTGCTGCGTATTCAATATTGCTGTAATTGTTTTTGTCAAATGAAACAATGGCAATGTCCATTCCATCTTTTGTATTACTCGAAGTTGTATCTTGTTTCAGCGATTTTTTTACTCCATCGTGTAAGTTTGTTAAAATAGTGTTTGGTTTAGTGATTCCTTTTTCAATCACAATTTGAGTAAGAATATCATTTCCCACCATGCTCATAAATGCTCCCGGCACTCCGTGACCAGTACAATCGGCAATTGCGACAATAAATTTATTTTCTTTTTCGGCAAACCAATAGAAATCTCCACTCACAATATCTTTTGGTTCATAAATAACAAATGAATTACTCAAATGCTTTTGCAAGTTTTCTGTTGATGGAAGAATTGCGGCTTGAATTCTTTTTGCATAGTTTATACTATCGGTAATATCTTTGTTTTTTATTTCAATTTCCTGATAAGCTGATTGAAGCGCGATGTTAGCTTTTTGTTTTTCTTTGAACTGGCGGAAAATAAAAAAAGCGAGAATCAGAACTAAAAACAATCCAGCACCAATCGCCCAAATAATAATTTGCTGTTGTCTCGATTTAGATGCTTGAATTTCATTGTTCTTATTTAATAGTTCAATTTGCTGTTCTTGCTTTTCACTATCATATTTTGCTTGCATTTCATTTATTTGCGAACTATTATCCGCATTTAAAATGCTGTCTTTTATGTTAGAATAAGAAATGTGGTAGTTATAAGCTTGTTTAAATTCTCCCATTCTATTAGCTAAATCTGAAAGATTTAAATACGCACCCTTTATCTCTTCTTTGTTACCTGTTTCTGTGGCAATTTTTATAGCTCTTTCAAAATAATCTTTTGCAGTTGGTAGCTTGTTCAGACTCAAATAACAACTACCTATTGTGTTTAAATAGGTAGCAAGTGATTTTTTGTCTCCCACATTTTCAACAATATATAGTCCTTTTGATAAATACTTTAATGCTTCATCATATTTGCCTTGTTCGGCATAAACTGAACCAATGTTCCCGAGTGCATTTAAAATCCATTTTTGATTTTTTAGTTCTTCTCCAATTTTCAATCCTTTGAAATAGTAGCTCAAAGCAGTATCATACATCTTCCTTCGGCCATACACATTTCCAATGTTGATATAACTTGCAGCAACACCATAACTATCGTCCAATTTTAATCGAAGCTGCAAACTTTTTAAATGAAACTCTTCCTCTTTTTTACTGTTTCCTTGTCGCCCGTAAACATTGCCAATAGCAGAATAGCTATTGCTCATTAAATCTTTTTTGTCAAGAATCTCATAAATTTTAAGTGCTCTGAAAAAACTTTCATTTGCTTTTGCATAATTTCCGGTATAAACTTCTTGAATTCCAATATTGTAAATCATTGTAGCCATTTTTGCTTGATTTTTTTCAAGTTCAAATAATGCTAGTGCTTCCTGATATTTCTTTTTGGCAGCCGAAAAATTCCCCTTCCCGTATTCGTTTAATCCTTTAGAATAAAGACATTCGGCAATATGCTTGTTTGATTTAAAATCGTTTGCTATTTGAGTTGCTTCATCTAAGTAAGCACCTACTTTGTTTGGATTTGTTTGTTGATATACGCTACACAATTTGAGTAACGTGCTCACTTTGCCGGTGTCTCTTGTAGAAATTTTTAATACACCTTCAAGACTATCGATTTGAGCTTGAACGTTTTTTTGTGCTTGAACTTTTTGGAGTAAAGTGGAAGTGAGTAAAATAAATAATAATAGAATGTATTTTTTCATAACGAGATTAGCAGAGAGTATCTCGTAAATGTATGAAAATTATTTATTTTTCTTCTTTGATGAAGCCTTTTCTTTTTCAAGCTTCAGGTTGTAGCGTATGTCCTTCCAATATTCAGCCCCATAGCTGACAAGAATTTCCTCTCCGGCTTTTATATTTTTTTCTGCTTTAATCCAACCTGTATTTTTGTAAACGTCATAACAGGAATTATTTCTGATTCCTTTTATTCTTTTTAAACCGCTGGCATCGTTTGCATAACGAGCTAATTCATTGGGAGTATAATATGCATCAATGCATTTGTTTTTGCTTATAAAAAAAGCATAGCCAAAAATATCGTTTTCAGCTCTCCTGTCTAATTCTGCTTCTGTAACTATTTCTCCTATATACTCTACAATCCTTTCTCCTTTTTTGATGTCTCTTTTAGTAAATAAGCCCTTTCCAGCTCCTTTTAATTTTGATTTTTTTACTACTAAATCTTTAGTCATAATCATATTTTGAAAGCGCAAAAATAACAAAAGCTTTTAATGACAAGTCATTTGTAGTAGATAAAAATAAAATAATTTGAAATGACATTAATAAGGAGGTGGTTTTGAAAATGTTATTTTCGAAACCTAAGCTTAATTATGTGCGATGATTTCTAGAAGAACAAATATTACCTGGAAGCTTATTTCTGCTATTGTTCTTATACTGTCGTAATGAGATTCTTTTTTCTGTTGTTTCTCCAGCTCTTCTTTTGAAAGTTTTCTTTCTGATACTTCATCTGCTTGAGAATTAGGTGCTGGTTTTACTTTTTCTATATTGGCATAAATCGCATCAAGTTCATTAATGGAAATTGGTTTTTCAAACGATTTTCCGGTAGTTGTTTTGATCAGTATTGTATAATTTTCGTCACCATATTTCACCAAATGTGCCGATTCGAATAATGAATCGTTGTATTCGGTAAAAAGCTGAAACTCCTTTTTTTCCGATAAATCAATAGAATTTCCAATAGAAGGATGAATTTTTACGATTTTTCCGGTTTCATCAATTGTTTGAGCAATGCAGTTTTCTGCAAATCCCAACAAAAGAAAAAAAATGAAAAACTGTCCTTTGAAAAACGTCTTATCCAATTGCATACCCAAATTTAACCTCTAAATAGTTGATATCCAAATATAATTATAGTATATTGATTATCAATAATTTAAAGTATTTAAATAAAGTTTTATTTAATTATAATACTTGACTTTATTAGGTTAATAAAAAAAGTTTTAAATATTGTTGCTACAAGGTTGGAATTTCCTATCTTTGTGTCCCTTTTTAAAAGGAATAAATAAAAATTAGTATTAACCCCTTCAATTAAATTGATAATCAATTAATTGGATACAAAAAAAACCGAAGCATATTTTCGGGAATTATTTAAAATGTCAGAAGTATTAGAAACACCAGTATCATTAGAAGCATTTGATTGGAATGCTGTAGGAAACAAAGGAGAAACCTATTCAAAAGCAGATCGTGAAAAATACGATTCTCTTTATGAAAAAACCCTTAAGTCAGTAGCAGCAAACGAAATTATTGATGGAAAAGTAGTTGCTAAAAACAGCAAAGAAGTTGTTGTAAACATTGGTTACAAATCAGATGGAGTTGTTCAATTAACAGAGTTTCGTTACAATCCGGATTTAAAAATCGGAGATATTGTTGAAGTTTATGTTGAATCTCAAGAAGATAAAAGCGGTCAGTTAATTCTTTCTCACAAAACTGCTCGTGCAATGAAATCATGGGAGCGTGTTAACCAAGCTCTTAATAACGATGAAATTATCAAAGGATATGTTAAATGCCGTACAAAAGGTGGTCTTATCGCTGATGTATTTGGTATTGAAGCGTTCTTACCAGGTTCACAAATTGATGTGAAGCCTATACGTGATTACGATGTATATGTTGGAAAAACAATGGAGTTCAAAGTTGTAAAAATCAACAATGAGTTCAAAAACGTTGTAGTTTCTCATAAAGCTTTAATTGAAGCGGAATTAGAACAACAGAAAAAAGAAATCATTTCTAAATTAGAAAAAGGACAAGTATTGGAAGGAACTGTGAAAAACATTACTTCTTATGGTGTGTTCATTGATTTAGGTGGTGTTGACGGATTGGTTCACATTACAGATTTATCTTGGGGACGTATCAACCACCCTGAAGAAATTGTTAAGTTGGATCAGAAAATCAACGTTGTTATTCTTGATTTCGATAACGAGAAAAAACGTATTGCATTGGGCTTAAAACAACTTTCTGCTCATCCTTGGGATGGTTTGAAAGCTGAATTAGCCATTGGTGATAAAGTAAAAGGTAAAGTAGTTGTTATTGCTGATTACGGTGCTTTTGTTGAAATCGCACAAGGTGTTGAAGGATTGATCCACGTTTCAGAAATGAGCTGGAGTCAACATTTACGCACTGCTCACGATTTCTTAAAAGTGGGTGATGAAGTAGAAGCAGTTGTATTAACACTTGACCGTGAAGAACGCAAAATGTCATTAGGTATTAAACAATTGATGCCTGATCCATGGAGCAATGTAATTACAAAATATACAAAAGGATCTAAACACGCTGCTACAGTTCGCAACTTTACCAACTTCGGTATTTTTGTTGAATTAGAAGAAGGTGTGGATGGTTTAATCCATATTTCTGATTTATCATGGTCTAAAAAAATTAAGCATCCATCTGAATTCACTAAAATAGGTGATAAGATTGATGTTGTTGTTTTAGAAATTGATGGTGAAAACCGTAGATTGAGCTTAGGACACAAGCAATTGGAAGAAAATCCATGGGATGTGTTTGAAACAATCTTCGTTGAAAATTCATTACACCAAGGAACAATTATCAGTGTAATGGAAAAAGGTGCAATCGTTTCTATGCCTTATGGTGTTGAAGCTTTCTGCCCAACCCGTCACTTGGTAAAAACTGATGGTTCTTCAGCTAAAGCAGAAGAAGTATTGGATTTCAAAGTTTTAGAATTCAACAAAGAAGGCAAAAAAATCATCGTATCTCACAGCAAAATCAATGAAGAAGTAGTTGCAACTGAAAAAGCTGCTGTTGTTTCTGAAAAGAAAGCTGCCGGAGAAGAAGAGAAAAAGGCCGTTAAAAAAGTAAAAGACAGTGTTGAAAAAACAACACTAGGAGATATGGATGTTCTTTCAAGTCTGAAAGCAGACATGGAAGCAACAGAAAAAAAATCGACTAAAAAGTCTGAATAACCCGAACTATCGGGATTAAAATATTTTGTAAGCCTTACGCGGCATACAAAATCTAAAAACCCACGCCATGGTTTTTTAGAAAAAAGCGCTCCCGTACTGTGGAGCGCTTTTTTAATTTTAATCAGACTCGGTTTTTAGCTTAGCTAAAAAATTAGTCTGATTTATCCCGACAACAGTCGGGATCTGTTAATTTAAAAGTATAGAATGAGATTCAAGCTTCGCTAAAAAATTAGTCTGACCTGCCTGTCGGCAGACAGGTTTATCCCAGTGCATATCGGGAGCTGCTAAATTCAAGAGTAATCATTCCTACCAATGTTAGAATTTAATTGCTATTTTTACTATTCAATAACCATTATCAAATGAAAGTAATTTCTACAATATTTTTCTCCATTATAATTTCCTTCAAGTTATTCGCTGGTGGCTGCACACCACCCGTAGTTACTTCACAACCATCAAATGTTGTAGTATGTGAAAACGGAAACACTTTTTTTCAAATTGTAGCAAGCGGTCCAAGTTTAATTTATCAGTGGCAAATTGATCAAGGTGCAGGTTTTGTGGATTTGAGCAATGTTACTCCGTTTTCAGGTGTTACAACAGATTTGTTAACTATCACAACTGTTCCTTTTTCATTAGACAACAGTGTTTATCGTTGTATTGTTACAAATGGCTGTGTTCCTGATGATACAAGTGCTATCGCACAGTTGAAAGTAAATGTGGCACCTAGCATTGTTACTCAACCAAGTAATGCAATAGTTTGCGAAGGAGCAACAACAACTTTTAGTATTATAACCAGCGGAACAGGATTGTCTTATCAATGGCAAGTGGATGATGGTTCAGGTTTTGTGAATGTGCCTTCTGCACCACCATACTCAGGTGATACAACAGGAGCACTTTATATTACCGGAACAACTTTTAGTTTTGATGGTTATAGTTTTCAATGTATTGTGAGTGGTGCATGTGCGCCTTCTATCACAAGTTCTATTGTTTCTTTGAGTGTTGATACTTTGCCTGTTGTTACTATTCAACCAACGTTTGTTGAAATGTGTGAAGGAACAAGTGACCATATTGCGATAGAAGCAATGGGAACAGGAATTACATATCAGTGGCAGGTAAATTCAGGAAGTGGGTATACTGATTTGGTGGATGGAGCATCTTATATGAACGTTACTACAAACGATTTGTATGTCATAAGTCCGACTTTAAGTATGAACGGATATCTTTATCAGTGCATTGTTACAGGAGCTTGCTCTCCGGCAGATACCAGTTATGAAATCCCATTAATTATTTATCCAACTTATTCTATTTTTACTTCTGAAACTATTTGTCAAGGAGATACATTTGTATTTGGTGGAAGTAATTTAACTGCACCGGGATTTTATTCAAATATTTTTTCTACAATCAATTCCTGCGATTCCTTGGTTTATCTTTCTTTGAATGTTAACTCGGCTTATTTTACAACTACTTCAAGTGTGACTTGTGAAGGAGATAGTTCATTGTTAGGTGGAATTTATCAATCTACTGCAGGAGTTTATACTTTTGTATTATCTGCTGTAACAGGTTGTGACAGTACAATTGAGCATACATTGAGTTTAAATCCATCTTATTTCTTTTCTGACTCTACAACCATTTGCGCAGGCGACAGTGCGTTGATATTTGGCGGTTACGAAATTATTGATTCTGTCTACACTGATAATTATTCTACTTTTTTAGGTTGCGATAGTACTTATTCTCACCGTTTAATTGTAAATCCAACTTATGCTACAGCTCAAAACCTCAATATTTGTAATGGCGATAGTATATTAATCGGAAGTGGGTATGAATCTGTTTCAGGAACATATATTAATAATTATTTTTCAATTTCCGGTTGCGATAGTATTGTATCATCTATTTTAACAGTTCATCCCAACGATTCTACAAGTCAGTCGATAAACATTTGTTCATACGACAGTATTTTTTTAGCAGGGGCATATCAGAATGCTGCAGGTGTTTACACAGATAATTTAGTTTCTTCTTTTGGATGCGACAGTGTTGTTACTACCAACTTATCGATTAACATAGCACCATCAGTTGTGTTTGATCAAGTGGTGACTATTTGTGATACAGCTGCTTCATTTACTTTAACGGGTGGCAATCCAAGTGGCGGAGTTTATTCGGGAACAGGAGTAAGTTCAGGAATATTTTCTCCGGCTACAGCAGGAGAGGGAATACACAATATTACATACACATATACTGATTCGGTGGGATGTTCGGATGCAGTTTCAAGTACAATTATAGTAACAGCTTGTACAGGAATCAATGATTTAGCTTTTAATTCAGATTTTAACATTTATCCAAATCCTTTTAACGAAATTTTAATTATTGAATCGTTTATTGATAAAGCTTCCGAAGTGTTTATTTTTAATGTGCTTGGAGAGCGGGTATATTCTCAATCAATTAAAAAAGGAAAAACAGAAGTGAATTTATCTGAAATTTCAGCTGGAGTTTATTTTATTCAGAATAGAGTAGGAAGTACAATAACTACTCAGAAGTTCATCAAGAGATAAATAATTACTGAACAAACCTTAAATTAGCTTGTAGGTTTTTTATTCATCCCGGTTGCCGATGGCAGCTGGGATTTTTTATTTTTTTCCTATCTAATTTATTTTCGATAGCTCATTTCCGATTAATAATTTCCCATAAACGTCTTGTGTTTCCCAATTTGGGAAAGCTGATTTTCCTCATATTCTCTGTATGGGCTGTAAACATTGACTTTTTTGCTTTGGCATTTTGTCTGTAATTACCGCAGTGAACAAAACCAAGAAATCATGAAAAAATCAAACTTAAAATCTAAACGCAGCTCCAATGAGAATCATTTCAAACTTGATGTTTTAACATTGTCGTTAGCTGCATTAACAATTTGTATTATAATTTTTAGTATTTATAAATAATTCAAATTAGAAAATTCTTTCTGAAAACACAATAATTAAAACTTAAAAAAAATGAAAACAGATCCAAACACTCAGATGCTTTTGCGAAGAAATAAATTCGCCTCTGATAAATGCGAACAAATTTCTAACCGTAGGAAAATTGCTTGCCTATGCTTATTAGGTATTTTTTTTAATAGCAGCTTGTTCTCACAGGAGTTTTCTTCAAGTGAAGGATTTGTTGTTAAAAATTCCCCAACCCAGAACGCTGCTAAAGTTCAAAACGATGTAAATATTTCAAATTCAAATTATTTACCAGATGCGATTTCTAATGACAATAGTGAAAGCAAGGAAATTAATAATAGCCCAATTACTTCATCTTTTGATATTAAGTCGTTTGATATTACAGCGAGTGGTTTTGTAAACTGGGTTACGGTTAATGAAAATGGTTCCCTAACTTATAGTGTTGAACAATATTTATTCGATAGGTGGGTAACTATTGGTAAAGTCCAAGGGAAAGGAGGGGCAGCGCCAAATGCCTATTCACTCGCGACAGTTTTAAACTGTGGTATCAATAAATTCAGGATAAAACAGAAAGGAACCGATAACAAAACTCGTTATTCTGATCCCGTTATTGTTGAATCTATAAAAGAGGCTGTGAGTTATTCAATTAAAGAAAAAAATAAAATTGTTGAATTTTCAAATGAAACCTATTTTCTTGTATACAACCCATATGGTGAAATTATAAGAAAAGGCATCGGAAAATCAATTGATATTTCAGATTATACCCCAGGCTATTATTGCATTGTTTACGATAATCAAGTTGGAGGTTTTACTGTAAAAAACCCATTATTCAAAAAGTTCAGGTTCAAAATCAAAAAAATTGTAGTACCGGACAAATCTCAAGCTCACAAATGATACCCAATTCTATACCTGTTGTTTTGGGATTTGTCTCAAAAATAGATTGAGATTCCCAAATTTGGAAAGCTAAAAACAATCAGTTCCCTTGAAAGGCTTGTTAATATTAGGTTTATTTATTTGGCAATATAATGGCACACTCTGATTTGAAAAAAATTATAAAAATATCCCCCATGAAAAATAAAACATACTCTCAGAATTATTTTAATGTTGAACAGCCAACATTACAAATAAATAAGTCTAAAATTAGCCTTCAAGGTAATTTTATAAATGACTTGAAAAATTCTCAAAAAGAAGATCAATTGGAATTATCTATTGCACATCTGAATAAATTGTTTCAATTAGTTGTTCTATTGCTTTTTTTCTCAATGGCAGTTCCTGTATTTGGTCAGGTGAACTATAGTGCTGTTAGAACTACAGGCGTTGCTTTTACATCCATAGCAACAACTGGATTAAGTTTAGCTGGGTGGAGAAGCGGAACAAGTACCGATGACAATTTGAGCAACTCTACAGCCATCGGTTTTAATTTTTTCTATGATGGTGCCAATAGAACCACCTTTTCCGTTTCTACAAATGGCTTTATTACTTTTAATACCGGAACAACAGCGACAGGAACCGGTTTAGGTGCTTATGGTTATTCAAATCCAAATTTTTCAACAAGTGGAGGTACAGTTTGTGCAATTGCTCCAATGTATGATGACTTGGTGACAGCAGGAAATCCTGGAACAGCAGCTAGTTTAGCAGCTTCAATTAGATATCAACTTACAGGTACATCCCCGAATAGAATTTTAACAATTGAGTGGAAGGGAATGGAAGTTTATGGAAATATAGGCCCTAATTTGAATTTGCAAATCAAATTATATGAAACTACAAATAAAATAGATTTTGTTTATGGTACTATGACTGCATCAACTGCATCATATTCATATACTTCAGGAGTGAATTCCTTAACAATTTCTTCTCCTCCTTTAGCGACTCAATTGTATACTCAGCAAATTGCAAATAGTGCAACTTTTTCAAATGTTGCATCTAATTTGTTGGCAACTATTCCAGCATCAAATTCCAAAATCACTTTTACCCCTAATAGTTCATGTACGGGAACTCCAATTGCCGGAACGGCAACTTCTGCACCCGCAACATTTTGTTCTAGTGGAAGCACAACAGTTACATTAACCGGAAGCTCAACTGGTGTTAGCGGAATATCTTATCAATGGCAAAATTCTACAAATGGCGGAGCAACTTGGAATTCTATTTCTGGTGCAACTTCTGTTAATTATACAACTCCTATCGTTTATTTATCAAATAAATACCGTTGTGTTGTTACTTGCACTGCTTCAGGATTAAGTTCAATTTCATCTGAGGCTTTATTTACAAACACAGCTCCAACTGGTACAATTAGCCCTTCATCAGCAGTTGTTTGCTCTCCTGCAACTTCAGCCGCTCTTAATGTTACTACATCTGCAAGTTCACCAACATTTCAATGGCAATTAAACGGTGCAGCAATTACTGGCGCTACATCACCAACTTATTCTGCAACTGTTTCAGGAGCATACAATGTGTTAATCACCTCAGGTGGTTGCTCAGCAACAGTATCCTCCTCTATTATATCTATTAATATTTCTCCTTTGGTAACTGCTGCTGTCAGTCCGACTGCTGCTTGTGAGGGTGCACCCTTAAATTTTTCGGCTACAGCAGCGGTTACCGATACCAATTATTCTGTTAGCGCTATTCCATATTCAAAAGAATTTCCTTCAGGGGGAACTAGCGAATTGTCAACAAATGGAATAAATAATTCTGTAACTAATTTTACCGGAAATATGGATGACGGTTATTGGTCAGGAATCTCCCTTCCATTTAATTTCAATTATTATGGAGCAAATTATACATCATTAGCAATTTCGACAAATGGAAATGTTCAATTTGGCACAGCATTAACAACAACCTGGTTAATAAGTCCTGCTCCCACAGCTGGTGTTCCTGATAATTATATTGGTGCTCCCTGGGTTGACATGGATCATTCATCAATAACAATTGGTAACAAAATTGAATATTTTACTTCAGGAATTAGCCCTAATAGAAAATTTGTTATCAATTGGTATGCTCCTTTATTCGGCTCAGTCGATAATGATACAAGTCAATTGGTTTTATTTGAAGGAAGTAATAATATTATTGTGAATCTGGTAGCTTTCGCAAATACCGCTCATCAGAAAACTTTGGGTATAGAAAATGCTACAGGTACAATAGCTACAGTAGCTCCTGGAAGAAATGGAACCTATTGGCAAACATCAGTAAACGAGAGCTGGTTATTTAAAAGAGGTTCAGTTTCTTATAGTTGGACAGGTCCTGCTTCCTTTAGCTCTGTAATTCCAAATCCTGTAATTTTATCTTCGGTTGCTGCAAATTCGGGTAGCTATACAGTTACTGTTACCGATCCTGCCGGATGCACAGGTAGTTCATTAGTAAATGCAGTAATAAATACCCAACCTGTTATCACTTGCCCAGCAAATATCACTGTGATTCCACCTGCAGGATCTTGCAATGCAGTAGTGACTTATACTGCTACTGCAACTGGAATTCCAACACCTGTAATTACATATTCAGTTAATTCAGGTTCTGTATTTAATCCCGGAACACAAACAATTACCGCAACTGCAACCAATTCATGCGGATCATCTACTTGTTCTTTCACAGTAACAGTTGTTGCTGGTTCAACTAATTCCTGGGTAGGTGGTGTAAGTAATGATTGGTTTAATGCTTCAAATTGGTGTTCAGGTATTCCAACAGCAACTACTGATGTTCAAATTTCTGCAGGTTCAGTATATATGCCAGTTATCAATACTTCTGGAGCAATTTGTAAAAACCTTACAATCAATTCTGGTGGAAATTTAACAATGAGTTCAGGTTCATATTTGAATGTAAAAGGAAATTGGAATAATTCTGGCACCTTCAATGCAATAGGAGGTGTGGTGAGTTTCAATGGAAGTTCTTTACAAACATTAATCGGAGTAAGTAGTTTTTATGAGCTTGTTTTGAATAATACTTCCGGCTTAACATTAAATGCTTCATCTAATATTTCAATAAATAATTTATTGCAATTGATAAATGGGGTATTAACAACATCATCTAGTATTGTAACAATTTCCAATGGATCAGCTCTGGCAAGAACAAATGGTTATATAAATGGGAATTTAAAAAAATACTTTGACTTAGGAAGTTATTCATCACAATCATTTGAAATAGGAAGCAGTTCGGCTTACACACCCGTTTCTATTTATTTTAATCAGGTTTTAACTGCTGGTTATTTAACAATAAATACAGTTTCCACAGATCATCCTTCTATTTCTACTTCAGGATTTAATTCATCTAAAACAGTTAACCGCTATTGGAATATTGTGAATGGAGGATTGAATTTTGATTACTACAATTTAGATATCACTTATGCTTCAGCAGATAAGGATATGGGTTTTGTTGAAATGTATGAAGGAGTAAAAATTTATTCAACTTCAGGAACTTGGTCCGAACACTTAGTAAATTACTCTTCAACTGATTTTATTTCATTAGAAAATATTACGACCTTTGGCTGTGTTCAGATAGGTGTATTTAATCCTGTTCCATTGGCTTTTTCACTTAGTCCTGATAATGGCTATATTGGAAATACTTCAAATGTTATTTTTACCGGAAAAGGTTTTATTAGTGGTGTAAGTAGCGTTAATTCAGTTGCTGGTGTAACAATCAATTCAACAACAGTAAATAATGATAGCACTTTAACCTTGAATGTTTCTATTAGCTCTTCTGCGCTATTAGGAACAAGAAAATTTGCAATCACAAATATTGCTAATGCACTAGGTTTGGGAGGAACATCTGACTCTTTAATGTTTACCATTAAGGGTAATCCTGTTGCTAATTTTTACGCAAATAGAACTTCAATTAGATGTAACATTAGTGGGAATACAGAATTTTACAACTATTCAACAAACGGGTCGTCCTATTTCTGGGATTTTGGAGCAGGGGCTTCCCCTGCAACTGCAACAGGTAACGGACCATTTACTGTGACTTATGCATCTACAGGATTAAAAACTGTCAAATTGATAGCATTCAGTCCAATAGGGAATGACACATTGATCAAAACAAATTACATTAATGTAACTGCGTTGGCGCCAGCAGTTCCTGCATCCATCACTGGAAACAAGAATATAGCATGTACTTCTGGTGCTGTAACTGGAGTATATACAGCCCCTCTTTTACCGGATGTTACCTATAATTGGACAGTTCCTGCAGGTGTGACAATAACAAGTGGTGCGGGTACAAGAACTATTATTGTATCGTTTTCAACATCTTTTTTAAGCGGTACTATTTCGTTAACAGAATCGAATGGATGTGGAACTAGTGCAGCAAAATCTATTACTGTAACAAAAGCACCTGTAGCACCTGCATCTATTTCTGGGAGTACAATTGTATGTGGTCTAACTTCTGCAACATATTCAATTGCAGCTTCAGCAGGAGCAACTTCTTATACATGGACTTTGCCTGCAGGTATTACATCACCGGCTGGTGTTTCACCAATAACAATTACAGGGACTTCGTTAGCAGTAAACTTTTCTTCCACTTTTGTTAGCGGAAATATTTCTGTAAAAGCAAATAACGCATGCTTAAGCAGTTCTGCAAAAACACTTGCAGTAAGAAAAGTGCCTCCTGTTCCAGGAGCAATTACTGGCTCTACTAATATTTGCTCTTTAATAGCTGCAACTTATTCCATAGCTGCAGTAACTGGGGCAACAAGTTATGTTTGGACTGCACCTGTGGGAGTTACTATATTAACAGGTCAAGGTACACCAAGCATTACAGTTTCTATAGTAATAAATGTAGGAAGCGGAAATTTGAGTGTTGTATCATCAAATTCCTGTGGAATAAGTACTCCAAAAACATTAGCATTAGCGGGTTGTCACAGTTATTCTTCAAGTAGTATAAATGATTCTATCAATCAAGAAACTATTGTTACAAAATTATATCCAAATCCAAGTTTAGGAAACTTTACTATTGAATATTATTCTGATACTAATTCACAATTGATTTTAGAAATGTTTGATGTTCAGGGTAAAAAAGCATTGTATAAGATTCTGGAAATTTCAAAAGGACTAAATGCATTTAATTTTAATGAAGAAGAAATCACGAAAGGTGTTTATTTTATTAGATTAATAGATGAAAAAAACAAAATATTAGAAACAAAAAAACTGGTTATAAACTAGAGAGTGTAATCAGAAAATGATGATGGTTTCGGGGAGCCATCTGAACAAAAAAGCAGCGATAGCTGCTTTTTTGTTGATTAAAAAATTAGTAGATGAAAAAGGGCGAGGCGTATTTAGAAATGAAATCTGAGGAGATCCTATTGAATACAAATCGGCAAGAGTTTGTGTAATAAATCTTAGGGAAGTTATTTGACTAATAATTTAGCACTAAACAATGGATTGTTTTTTCTTATTTTTTAGTCAAACTGATAATCTTGGAAAACAAAACTTCTGGAACAAAAGGCTTTAGAATGAAATCGCGCATTCCACTTTCTTTAATTTTTAATTTAGACTGAAAACTAGTAGAGGCCGTTAGTGCCAAAATTGGCATTTGAGGATAAATTTCAAATATTTTTGCTGCTGCAGTGTACCCATCCATTTCGGGCATTTGAAGATCCATCAAAATCAAGTCGTATACATTGTTCTTGACCTTTTCGATACAGATTAAGCCATTTTCTGCCACATCAATTTCTGTATTCCATAATGAAAAAAGTTGTTTTGCATATTGAATATTAAAATCAGTATCTTCTACCAAAAGGATCCTCAGTCCATTAAGGTCATTCTTTGTTTCTGGAATTTTTCCAGCATCAGAAACAACAGGAGCGGTTCCTTTTTTCAATTTAAGGTGAAAATGAAAAGTTGAACCTTTGCCAATTTCGCTTTCAACTTTGATTTTCCCACCTAATAGCTCAATAATTTTTTTTGTAATTGCCAAGCCAAGCCCTGTCCCGCCATATTTTCTTGTGGTACTTGTTAATGCTTGAGTAAATTTATCAAAAATGTAATTTTGTTGTTCAAGGGAAATTCCAATTCCAGTATCTGAAACCGAAAAATATAATAATACCTCATTTGTATTTTCACTGATAAGGTTAACTTCTATTGTAACTTTTCCATTTTGAGTGAATTTGATAGCATTAGAAAAAAGGTTATTCAGCACTTGTCCTATTCTGAATGAATCAGCATAAACATATTCTGGAAGTGAATCGTCAAGTAGAATTTTCAATGTGTTTTCTCTTTCAGATGCTTTTACAAAATTTGCTAGTTTTATATTCTTTAATAATTGAAGGAGATTAAAATTTGTTTCTTCAAACTCCAATTTTCCAGCCTCAATTTTGCTAAAATCTAAGATATCATTTATAAGTACTAATAAATTTTCAGATGAATATTTCAAAATATTCAGGTTGTTGAGTTGCTGATCTGTAGGGTTTTCACGAAGAAGTAGGTAGGTCATTCCTATTATACTATTCAGTGGAGTCCTAATCTCATGGCTCATCATTGAAAGGAACTCAGATTTAGAATTATTTGCTTTTTCAGCGATATCCTTTGCCAGAATTAATTCCTTTTCAGCTTCTTGAGTTCTTTCTACTTGTTTTTTAATAAAATCAATGATGCCGACAATGTCATTTTCATAAAGGTCCATTTTAAGATTACTGGTATTTTTGAAAGATTTAATAGCTATTTGAAGTTTTTCCAAAATTTCCGCTTTATGATTAAGCTCCTTTTTAAGGTGATCATAAAGAGCAGAATATTCTAAATCACTTAGTTGAAATGCATGCTCATTCAATTCCTTATCTTTATCGTAGGAATTGTAAGAGTTGTTAATCGCTTTTAGCAGATTCAAAATATTCGGATCCGAAATTTGTTCCTCTGTTAAATGCTTAATAATTTGTTTTTGGAGTAGACTATTATAATGCATTTTCAATATTATAGTTCACTTAAAATAGTAATTGTCATGGTTTGATTATGAAGCTCGCAACTCGAATTTGCTACGAATGGAGAAATTTCCCCATAAGAATAAAATCCGGTAACAACCGTTTTGGGGTTAAACATTTCTGATGCAGACTCAACTTCTTCATCAATACGATCTGCCAACACAAGTTTTCTGCCAACACAACTAATCAGAATCGCTAATGAGTTATTGTTGACAATTTGAGATTTTAGAGGTGAAAAGCACGTATTAGCAGCCTGTGAAGAAGCCTCAATTATTCTATCGAAATTGGCTTTCATCAAACGAGCGTTGCTACCTTCTGGTATATCCCCAGCAAAAGTCATTGTTTTATTTTTTTCATCGATTGACAATATTGTTCTTACTAAAGGTTCAGAATTTTGATTTATTTTAATCGAAAGAGGGAATAAAAGTGCAGCTCCTGGCAATTCATTAACGTATTCACCTAAATATTCTTTGTACAGATCAAGAGCATTTTTACCATCAATTTCATATAGGACATTATTAATGGATTTTGTAATGACACGCTCACGACCAAAAATATCCCATCCACCCATAGAGCCATGGCTAACTAATAAATTACTGCCATAGATGCCAATGGCTACGACATCGCCCTGAATTGGATTTTTATTTAATCCAACAACAGTCTTTTCAAATCTTGCAGCATCTCCAGCCAAACCACCGGTTATTGGAATATTATGATTTTGGGAATTCATTCCCTTTACTAATTCACTACCATTAACCAATCCACCATCGGATATAACAAATATAAACTGTAAATCAGGTTTGTTTATATTATTAAAGAGCCATTCTCCTAGTTCGTAACTATTATTGTAATTCGAAATATTGGCTGATACGGCTATTACATCAGTTTTTTCAAATTGCACAGCTGTTGCAACGATGGAATTGTCATGGACGGAGTTATTATAAATCTCTCCGGAAGTTGAATTTATTATAATTTGGGCATTGGGATATTTATTTTTTAGAAAAAGTGCCACATCATTTTTTTCAAATAAGGTTCTTTCTCCAAAACAAATTACCAGTTGCGATTTTAATGGATCATATTTTTCATTTTTAATAACTTCTTTCCAGGTGTTGTTTTCAAAGGATAGTTGTTCAAGATTCATATATTGGGAGTTAAATGAAACATTAAATTACAGGTACAAGGTAAAAACTTTTTTTTTCCTTTTTTTTACTAAAATGCGAAAAATCTTACATCATCCCTTTATGCAACCCTCAAATGTCTTTTATCCCTTTTAATTCGCCAATTCCATGCTGTATATATTATATTTTCCAGTGAACTGTGCTCAGGTGTCCAATTTAAAGCTTTATTCTTTTTCTTTAGCTTGTTGCAATTCCAATTTTCTATAGAAATGATGTTATTAAAAATGCTTAAATCAATGCTTTTCTTGCTTATACCCATTACTGTATCTATGATATCCTTTATTTTAAAAAGTATATTGTTTTTAAGAAGTATTTTTTCAGAATTTCTTTTTTTTAGCAATTTTTTCAATGCTAGAAAATGAGCATTCGCTAAATCGGAAACATGAATATAATCGTCAATGTTGCATATAGGCTTTTGCAGAATTGCCGCATTGATTTCAGTTGACTTATTTAAATTATTGAATACAGAATCTAAAATTAGAGGAATAATATGTATTTCCGGTTGTCGCCATTCTCCAATTTCTAAATCCGGATCAGCTCCAGCCGCATTTGAATATTTCAATATAAGATGTTTAATATTGTAGTGTTTATCATATTCCTGTAATATCTGTTCAATAATTAATTTACTAGCTTCCAGCACTTTTATAGCATTAAAATTTTCATAATTTGTAAAGTACTTTTTACTTGAAAACAAATTTAGGTCGTTTGAAAATGAAAGAACAAGATTTTCAACATGATATTTTTTCATCACGTTTAACAGACGTAATAAGTTATCAATATTTTTTTCATAGTAAGCCTCAGGATTACTTTTTGCAGCGGAAAAGTCAGTAAAATTGGCAAAATGCATTACCGAAGTGATATTATAGGAGGAAAATATTCTGTTCAGTATAAAATCGTCATTGAGGTCACCTTCAAAGAATTCACCCCATTTTACAAATTCCCTCCTGCCAGTACTTAGGTTATCAAGCACACAGGTTTCGACCCCATTTTTATTCAGTATTTTATTTGTGTGTGATCCAACATAACCTGCTCCGCCTAGTATAAGGACTTTATTTTTTTTACGTTCCATAATAATTTATTTTTTATTTGCCTTACAAGGGCAAATAAGAGTCCACTTTAATTTTTGAAACGATCTAATGTCTGTGTATGCCTCTGTTATCAGTTGGTTTAGCCAATTTGAAGTTTTATTTATCAAAATAGAAGGCTGTCGTGTGATTCCCAAAAGGAATAGCAGAGTTATCAAATTGGGAAACTAGATATGTTTGCCATTTTTAATTATAGTATATCAAGATTTACCAAAATGACTAGTGTAATTCTCATTTTGGGAAAAAATAATTTAATAAACTTGGAGCCAATTTTTTTTAATTTATCCTGAAAGTGCTTTCTTTATTGAGTTTTAGTACTTTCTTTTCTTTGTTGAAAAAATTGGCACCGACTTAGCAAATGAGAGGGAAACTAAAAAGTTATGAAAAGGAAAATACTTATTACAGACGATAATCTCGGAATTCAACTACTGGTAAGCGAATTTTTAAAAGCAGATTACGAAATGCACATGTTCAGCAATGGAGAGGAAGTGCTTCAATATCTAAATACTGGAGAAATTCCCGATCTTATTATCGCTGACATTCAGATGCCAAAAATTAATGGGTGGGAATTGCTCCTACACCTTAAAATCAGTTTGATGTTCAAGGATATTCCTATTTTAATTTTAAGCGCTATCGAAAAAAGTGATGAGAAAATTAAATTTTTAGAAGCGGGAGCAATTGATTATATGATCAAGCCTTTCAGTCCGGAAGAGTTAAAAGCTAGGGTTAATAATATTTTAAAAAGAAACTTTCATGGAACAGTTAATTAATAAGATTTATTCTAAAAATTCTATAAAAAGGGAATTACTTATTAATGCAATTTATATAGGAGATCGATATCAATATGTTTCCGAAATCGTTAAATCTGCTAAGTTGAGCATTTCACTCAGGAATTTTGTCAATCCGCTGGCTGCCTATGCAGATCTGAAAAAATCAGCTAAAAATGTTGGCCTGGTATTTTGCGAACTTAAACAAGAAAGCATAGATGTATTCTATTACATTTCTAAGTTACAGAATCTCCTGAAGAAAAATACGGTAATTATCTTTTTGTCTTACCAAAAATTACCTCATTATGTTCTTTCGAAAATAAAAGGATGTAAGGTTACAGATGTGTTTCAAATTCCATTGGATAAAAATGGCCTGGAATGTAGACTTAAATATTTACTTGACACCTCTTTAGTGCCACAGACAATTAATGGAGATAAAAAAAATAGCATTGGTGGCATTAAAATAAATGTTTTTAAAAGGGGATTTGATATTGCTTTATCTTCCATTGCTTTGATCTTACTTAGTCCATTGTTTTTAATTGTGACAATTGCAATTAAAACAAATTCAAAAGGTCCGGTATTCTTTAATAGTAAAAGAGTTGGGCGAGGATATAAAATATTTACCTTTTATAAATTCAGGACAATGAAATGTGGATCAGAAAATTTGATTGATAAAATGAAAGATTCCAATCAATATAAATCTTCTCATAATGCTATTGAAAACGAAAAATGTGTTGATTGCGAAAAAAATGGCAGACCATGTTCATCAATATTATATATTGACGGAAAGGAAATTTGCGAAAATTTGCATCAATTGAAGAAAACAGCAGGTGCATCTAGTTTCATGAAATTCAGTAAAGACCCACGAGTTACTCCACTTGGACAGTTTTTAAGAAAATCTAGTATCGATGAGCTTCCCCAGCTAGTTAATATTCTTATGGGTGACATGAGTTTTGTTGGGAACAGACCGCTGCCACTTTATGAAGCAGAGAAATTGACATCTGATCAATGGTCTGCTAGGTTTAGTGCTCCTGCCGGCTTGACAGGATTATGGCAGGTCACAAAAAGAGGGAAATCAAATATGAGTGAAACTGAACGAAAAGAATTAGATAATAATTATGCATCAAATAACTCCTTTTGGGGCGATATGGCTTTGATTTTAAAGACCTTCCGCACTCTTATTCAAAAAGAAAATGTTTAATCGTTGAAAGCATGAAAAAAGTAATTATATATATTATTGTGCAGTTTTTGATTACTGATTCTTACTCTCAGCTTGATAGTAAACAACCCTTTACTGCCGATTCCATTCCGGCTTTTCAGGTTTTTTTAGATTCTGCCATGATCAATTCACCACTGATTAAAATGTACGAAACACAGATTGTTCAAAACCAAAATGAGCTATTTCTACTTAAATATTCCTGGATGAAAGAAATATACTTGTCTGTTGATAGTAAGTATGGGAAGTATGGGAATTTGCAACCAGGTGATCAAAACACTTTAGGATATGGAGCAGGGGCTGTTATTAAGATTCCTTTAACAGCATTTGTCGGTAATAGCCAAAGAAAAAAAATTGCTGAAGTTGAATTAGAAGAATCGATTTTTCAAAAGGAAGTAATCATTTCTGAATTTAAAAATAGTTTGATTAAGCAATTCAACGAAACACTCTATAAGAAAACTGTAATTACAATAAGGGTTGAGGCTTTGCAAACAGCTCTTTTGAATTATCAATTGGCTGAAAAGGAATTTAAAGGAGGGGTAATACAGATTGACCAGTACTCGAGAATTTCTGAAATTTATTTTTTACAATTGCAATTAATGGAGGAAGCTAAAATGGAATTGAAAATTTCTCTGGCTGTTCTCTTGGAAATGTCCGGAATTAAATCAAGCAAATTATGAATCTACTACTTTTTATACGACTTATAATAAGAAACATTTTACTGGTTATTGTTGTTCCAATTGCAATAGGCGTTACAATCTTTTTTGTAACACTTAATAGCCCCGAAACTTTCAAAAGTTACACAACTATATATACCGGATTTGCTTCGGGATACAGTATAGAAAATGGTGCTAAAAATAAGATTGATTTTCATGACATTGATGTTTCTTTTGATAATTTGATAAACATTGTTAAAGCAAGAGAAACAAAAGAAGAAGTTGCATTACGACTTCTGGCACACCATATTTTTTTAAATAAAAAGGCAGATAAAACTATTTTACAAGAAAATTTAAATCGACTTAATGAGATTATTACCACAGACCTTATTAATAAAGTATTAGATAAAAAATCTGAAGAGAACACCTACAAAAATCTACTTCTTTTTAAAAATCAGGATGAAAGTAATGTGCTTAATTCTTTACTAAATAATGAAAGTGAACCATATTACAGCATCTTCTCAATAGATGAGATCAGAATAACAAGAATAGAAAATAGTGATATGATGAAACTGGAATTTGAATCAAATGATCCGGGTGTTTGCCAAAATGTTTTAAATATCATTTGCAATGTTTTTATAAAGAAGTTCAGGGGAATTAAAGAGGGTGAAACAAGTAATGTGTCTTCATTCTTTGATCTGCAAACCAAATTGTCGCTCGAAAAATTAAATAAGGCGGAAGAAAGAATTAAGAATTTTCGCTCCACTAACAGGGTAATCAATTACTATGAGCAAACTAAATTTATTTCTGAAAAGAGGGAGGACCTGATTGATGAATTAAATAAGGAAAAGATGGTGTTAGCAAGTGCCGAATCCGCAATGGCAAATGCAGAGGAAAAACTGGGTGCGTCTGCACAATTAATCAAAACGAGCGCAGAGATATTGAAAAAACGCAATGAAATTACTGCACTGAATTCAAATTTGATAATCCTTGAAAACGACCAGAACGTATCTAATACTTCTGAATTAAGTAAAATGAATCTCAATCTAAATCAATTGAAGAACGAATTAAATGAAAAGGTGACTGAACTGTTCAAATCTTCCACTTCAAAAGAAGGGATTTCACACAAGGAGCTGGCTTCGATTTGGATAGATAATTTAATTGCTGTTGATGAATCAAAAGCACGGTTACCAATTTATTCTCAGCGTTTAAATGAGATCGAAAGTACTTATGATCAATTTGCTCCTATGGGAAGTAATTTAAATAAGATGGAAAGAGAAATTGAAATTGCTGAAAAGGAATATTTAGCTAATCTGGCAAGTTTAAATGCAGCGCGATTAAGAGAACAAAACCTGGAAATGAGCAACAACTTACAAGTAGTAGACCCCGCATATTTTCCTTTAAAACCTCTACCCAACAACAAAAAACTTCTAGTTGTAGGTGGTGGTTTGGTTGGACTACTAATATGCATGTTCATTTTATTGATGGTCGAAATACTTGATCAAACAATAAAATCTCCTGAAAGGGCATTGAAATTACTTGAAAAACCAATTATTGGTGGATTACCGGTATTAAACAAACAAACTCAATTTTTGCAGGATAATGGAATAATTGACAAGATGGTTTCCATGATCTGTAGTAAAATTTATCAGTATTCAAGAACCAAGCTAAAAGATACTCCATTTTTAATGTCAGTTTTTAGTACCAGAGGTGGAGTTGGTAAAACATTGATTATTTCCAAAATTAAGGAGCATTTTAATAAATCTGGAAAACGAGTTTTAATCGTCCTGCCTGATAATTCCTCAAATAGGAATCACGACCAGAATGATGTAGTGTATTATGATGCCGGTGTAAATTATCCTGAGATAGAAACAATTGATCAGATCTTGCCTCATGGGATTAATAAAGGCGATTATGAAATAATGATAATTGAATTTATTCAGTTTTTTGATCAAAAAGCTCCAGTCGGCTTAGCCAATCAGTGCGATTTGAGTATTATGGCTGCAAGGGCAGATAGCCTTTGGGAGGAGTCCGATAAAAATGCTCTGAAATATTTTACCGAAACCTTTGATAAACCAGTGTTGGTCATTTTAAACAATATGTCCTCGTATTTGCTGGAAAATTTCATTGGTGATGTACCCCAAAATCGCAGCAAAATGAGACAGCGAATTAAAAAATTAATAAAACTTGATTTCAGTAAATAATTTTAATCTCCGTCTTGCCATGAAAAAAATCAAAGCAATAAGGAATATATTTTCGGAATTTAAAAATAGCGAAACTAGAAGAAACACGTTTTTTGCTCTTTTTGGAAACCTAGTGTATTCCTTGCTTGGATTTATTGGAATTGCGTTACTTGCTCGTTCGCTTCCTTTATCTGATTACGGTGGCTGGATTATATATCTGACAGCATCTTCTTTGCTAGAAATGATGCGTTCCGGTTTTTTGCATACAGCATTGGTTAGATTTTCTTCAGGATCTGATATTAAAACTCAAAATGAATATATTGCCTCAAGCTGGGTTATCGGACTTGTATTTACATTTTGCACTGGTCTTCTGGTATTTTTACTTTTCGTGCTCCTAGAAGAATTTAATATCCAAAGTTCCTATCATTACTTTTTAAAATACTATCCATTACTTGCACTCGCCAGTCTACCAATTTCAATTGCTGGTTCAATTCTCCAGTTTAAAATGCATTTTGGAAAAATGATTAAGCTACGACTGTTAACAATGACGCTTAATCTGATTGTATTTATTGCTGCCTATTTTTTACATTTTAGTTTAGAAACATTAATTGTTTTGCATCTTTTTGCCAATGTTGCTTCTTCAATATTTTTTATACTAATTAAATGGTCAGGAATTGAGCTGTTGAAATATTTTAAAAAAGAAAAGATCAG
>SXGT01588300.1_pt1 | contig 32917 bp, 36 predicted proteins | sample 3176221 | NCBI WGS metagenome assembly SXGT01 (sample SAMN11356862, study PRJNA531348) | freshwater metagenome | isolation source: freshwater sample F1-120 | place: China: Fuxian Lake, Yuxi | collected 2017-12-25
AGACGACCACGCTGCGGATGATCGCCGGCTTCGAAACCCCCACGTCTGGCGCGATCCGCCTCGAAGGGGTCGACGTTTCGCGCACCCCGCCCTACAAACGCAACGTCAATACGGTGTTCCAGCAATACGCGTTGTTTCCGCACATGACGGTGTGGGACAACATCGCCTTCGGGCCACGCAGCAAGAAGATCGACAGCAGCGAGGTGAAACGCCGCGTCGACGAGATCATCGACGTGGTCCGCCTCGGCGAGTTCGCCGAACGCCGACCGACGCAGCTGTCCGGAGGCCAACAGCAACGTGTGGCGCTGGCGCGTGCGCTCGTCAACTACCCGAGCGCACTGTTGCTCGATGAACCGCTCGCCGCGCTCGACCTCAAACTGCGTCAGGCAATGCAGATCGAGTTGAAGCGAATCCAACGCGAGGTCGGGATCACGTTCATCTTCGTGACCCACGATCAAGAAGAAGCGCTCACGCTTTCGGATCGCATCGCGGTCATGAGCAAAGGTCTCGTCGAGCAGATCGGAACGCCCGAGGAGATTTACGGATCGCCCGCCACGGTTTTCGTCGCCGGGTTCATCGGCCAGGCCAACATCTGGGAGACCTCCATCGAGACTGCCGCCGACGGTCGTGCCGACGTTCGTGTGGGCGATCAGTTGGTGAACGGCTCGACCCAAGGACGATCTGCACGGCCCGGCGATGCGGTCACGTTCATCGTGCGCCCCGAACGGGTCAAGGTCACGATCGACCAACCCGGCACGGGCGGGGCGTCGATGCGTTGTGAGGTGATCGACTATGTCTTCCAGGGTCCGGTCGTGCGGTTCGCGTTGCGTTCGCCGGACGGATCCGAAATTGCCGCGTATGTGGGAGCGGACGAGGGACTGCCGTTACTGCGGCCCGGCGACGCGGTGTGGGCGGGGTGGGACCGTGATGCAGCCTTGATTCTTCCATCGGCCGCAACTGCGACCGAACCGACCGAGGAGCCAGCATGAATCGCTACCGAATCAACCAGATGCGTGCCGCGCAGACGCGAGCAGGCCTGAACCGACGGCAGTTCTTGGGGCGCGCGGGTGCGTTCGGCGGCGCCGTGTTGCTGACCCCGTCGTTGCTCGCCGCGTGCGGCGGGGACGACGAAGACCCGAAGGGCAATGGTGGCGACACCGAACCGGGCCCGACTGCGGATCCGAACAAGTCGACCGGCGACTTGCTCATGTCGAACTGGCCGCTCTACATCGACCCGACCGAAGACGGTGTGACCGGCAGCGTCGACCTGTTCAAGAAGGCAACCGGCATCGACCTCACCTACAACGAGGACTTCAACGACAACAACGAGTACTTCGCTGCGATTCAACCGGACCTGGCGAACGGGAAGGCGATCAAGCCCGACATCATTGCCCCCACCTTCTGGCTTGTGGCGCGCTTGATCGAACTCGGCTGGGTCGAAGCTCTGCCCCTCGACCAGATCCCGAACGCCGCGAACCTGTTGCCGTCCCTCCAGAAACCGCTGTGGGACCCAACGGGGGCCTACAGCCTGCCGTGGCAGTCGGGCATGACCGGGATCGCCTACAACATCGATGCGACGGGCCGCGAGCTCACGAGCGTCGAGGACCTGTTCGACCCCGAGTTCAAGGGCAAGATCGGCATGCTCACCGAGATGCGCGACACGCTCGGCCTCGTGTTGCTCGGCCTGGGCAAGGACCCGTCGACGATCTCGTTCGATGACGCCGCCGACGCGTTCGACAAGATCGAAGCGGCCAAGAACGACGGACAGATTCGCCAGTTCACCGGCAACGACTATCAGGACGACCTCGTCGCGGGGAACTTCGCGGCGTGCGTCGCGTGGTCGGGCGACGTCGCCCAACTCGCGCTCGATACGCCGAGCCTCCGGTTCGTCATTCCTGAGGAGGGCGGCATGCAGTGGAGCGACTGCATGGTCATCCCGAAGGGTGCCGACTCCATCAAGGAAGCGGCTGCGTGGATGAACTACGTCTACGACCCCGTGAACGCGGCTCGGATTGCGGCCTACGTCACGTACAACTCACCCGTTGCCGGTGTACAGGACGAGTTGCGGAAGAACCCCGACACCGTGGGGCTCGCCGATTCCGAGCTCATGTTCCCCGACGAGGAGACGCTCGGGCGTCTCAAGGTCTTCAAAGCGCTCGACGAGGACGAAGAAGCCCAGTTCGACGACCGTTTCTCGTCGATCACGACCGGCTGATCACGACGCGCCGAACGTCGCGAGGCACGAGGGGCACGCATGGCCGGGGGAGGTGAAGAGCGCAACCAACGGCGCGGGACGTGGCAGCCCTACGCCATGTTGTCGCCCGGCATGCTGTGGATGGCGCTGTTCTTCTTCGCGCCGATGGTCATTCTCGCCCGGTACGCGCTCTCCGAACCTCGCGATCGCTTTTCGGGCAAGTACGACCTCACGTGGCGGTTCGAGAACTTCACCGAGGTGTTCGACCGATACGGCGAGCAGTTCCTCCGGTCGTTTCGCTATTCCGGAATCGCCACCTTGTTGTGCATCGCGCTCGGATATCCACTTGCCTATTGGATCGCGACCCGCGGTGGGCGGTACCGGAACCTGCTCCTCGGACTTGTCGTCGTTCCCTTCTTCACGTCGTATCTCGTGCGCACGATTGCGTGGACGACGTTGGTCGGCGACGAAGGGCCGATTCTCGGGATCGCGGGCGCGCTGTCGCTCGAGGGCGCACTCGATTCAATTGGCATTACGACCAACGGCGGTCTGTTGCAGACCCAGACCGCGGTGATCCTCGGTCTGACCTACAACTTCTTGCCGTTCATGGTGTTGCCGATCTACGTCAGTCTCGAAAAGATCGACTTTCGCCTCCTCGACGCGGCCAAGGACCTCTACTCGTCGTCGCGGCGAGCGTTCTGGAAGGTGATCTTCCCGCTGTCGTTGCCTGGAGTGTTTGCCGGGACGCTGCTGACCTTCATCCCGGCGTCGGGTGATTTCGTCAATGCCGAGTTCCTCGGCGGCCCGAACAATCAGATGATCGGCAACGTCATCCAGAACGAGTTCTTCGTGCAGTTCGACTTCGCGTCGGCCGCGGCGATCTCGTTCATCTTGATGTTCATCATCACCGTTGGCGTGCTGGTCTACGCGCGCATCTTCGGAACCGACGAGCTCTCGGTATGACGACGACGGCTCGTCCCCGACGCCGGCTCGGTGATCTCGTGCTCGCGGGATTCTCCATCTTGGTGTTGTTCTACTTGTTCATGCCGATCATCACGATCGTCGCGTTCTCGTTCAACGACCCCGCCGGCAAGTTCAACCTCACGTGGTCGGGATTCACGCTGGCGAACTGGTCGGATCCCTTCGCGGGCGGCGATCTGCTCGACGCGATGGTGTACAGCATCAAGATCGCGGTCATGGCGTCGCTTGTCGCGACGGTGATCGGCGGGCTCGTGGCGTTGGCGTTGTCGCGCTATCGGTTCCGGGGCGGCGCGCTCATCAACTTGTTCTTGGTGCTGCCGCTCACCACCCCCGAAGTCGTCCTGGGTGCGTCGTTGCTCAACTTCTTCGTCGCGCAAGACGAACGGATTCTCTTCTTCGATGTGTCGCGAGGCTTCCGCACGATCCTCGTCTCGCACATCTTGTTCTGTGTGAGTTTCGTCGCGATGACGGTCAAGGCGCGTGTGCGCGGATTCGATTGGTCGCTCGAAGATGCAGCGATGGACTTGGGTGCTCCGCCGTTGCGTGTCTTCGCGAAGGTGACGTTCCCGTTGATCGTCCCTGGCATTCTTGCCGCGGCGCTGTTGTCGTTCGCCTTGTCGATCGACGACTACATCATCACCACGATGGTGCGCGACGTCGGTGGCGAACCGACGTTCCCGCTCTACATCGCGGGCGCGTTCCAACGCGAGGTGTCGCCGCAGATCAACGTGTTGTCGACGCTGATCCTCATCATCAGCGTCTCGCTGATGGCGTCGGGTTCGATCCTCGGCGCCTTGCGACAGCGGCGATCCATGGCCTGAGCGCGGCGCTGACGCCACGCGGCCGCATCAGCCGCAGCCGCCGCCCCATGGTCCCTTGCCCTGCCACTGATAGAGCACCCAGGCAAGATCGTCTTGATCCCACCGTGACGCGGCGTTGGGCAGGACGCCGATGAGTTGGGGTCGCCCGGCGTGTGATGCCGTGGCATCCCAGGTGCTTGCCGCGAACTGGTATGCGCCGTACCACGGACCCGACCAGTTCACGACGCTGTAGTCACCGCGGCTCTCGCGCCAACGTACGCACGACAAGAACGGATCGTTGTGCCTTGGGTGCTCGCCCGGGGCGGGCGGTGGCGGAGGATCGACCGGATCCGGTTCGTCGGGATCGGGATCGCCGGGGTCATCAGGGTCATCAGGGTCATCAGGTTGGGTCGGCCCAGGATCGTTCGGTTCGGTCGGCGACGGTTCGCCGTCGGTGTCGTCGGAGGCGTTCGTCGCCGCCTCGGCCCTCGCCTTCGCCGCGGCCTCGGCTGCAACCCGGGCGCGATAATCGGCCTGGGCTCGGGCGAGCTGTCGGCGGAGCGCGACCTCGTCGTCGGCGAGGCGGGCGATGGTCGTGTCGAGTTGGGTGCGTGCCGCGTCGAGTTCGGCGAGCCGCGCTCGCGCTTGGGCTGCGGCGGTGGCGTGGGCGTCGATGTCCTTGCGGACGGCGTCGTTGATGGAGCCCAGCAACACGTTGCGTCGGTCGGCGTCCATGGCGCTGCCCCCGCCGAACAGCGAGTCAGCTTCCACGGCAGAGTTCGCGCCCTCGTACAAGGCCACGGCCTGCACCTTGGCGTCGCCGCGGAGTCGTTCGGCTGCCTGTTGCAGTTCTTCGAGTTCGCCCTCGAGCTGCTCGATCTGCGCGTGCAGTTCGGTGGACTCGGATTGGGCGTCGAACCAACGCTCGGCGAGTTCGTCGATTGCGGCTTGCGTGCTGGCGATCTCGTCCGCCGGATCGGTGGCCGCGCCCACCGCCGTTGCGACCCACGTCGTCGACCACACCAAACCGACGACGAGGAGTCGGGCTCGACGTCTTTGGCGCACTCGGGTGGGGGACAGGGCGGGCTCCCTCATCGGCGGATGGGACGGTGGCGACGGAATCGTCGGCGACGTTGCGCGGTGAGGGTCGACTGCGCACGCGACTGCGCACGTGCCTCGGACCGCACCGCCCGTCGCCGCTTCGGCTCCGTCGTGACGACTTCGACCCTAGCGACTCCGCCCCGCGCGTCCCAACCCGAACGACACAAAGAGTGAGCGCAACGCCACGAAAAGTGAGCAACCCGGTACGAAGGGCGGAGCGCCAGGCGCGACAATCGAACAATGGGCCCCGACCACCTTGCCGAGGCGCGGTCGGCCCGTGCCGTTGCCGACTCGGTGATCGATCCAACACTCGATCGTGTCCCTGATCCGGGGGCACTGGGCCCGGAACTCGCGCCACCGAACGATGGGACGCCGGTTCGGTTCGTGCGATGGGCCCGGCCATCGCCGCAATGGGCGCTGATCGTCGTGATCGGTGTTTGGGTGGTCGTGGCCTGGCGCCTCGGCGAGTTGCGCCAGGACCGATTCGCCACCTTCGGCTTCGACCTGGGGATCTACGGCCAAGCAGCCTGGCTCGTCGCGACGGGCGAAACACCGTTCATGACGGTGCGCGGACTCGACGTATGGGGCCACCACGGCACCGTGATCTTCTACCTGCTCGCGCCCATCATCTGGTTGGGTGGTGGCCCGACGGGCCTCCTCGTGGCACAGGTCGTTTCCCAGGCGGCCGGCGCGGTCGGCCTGTACCTGCTCGTGCGCGATACGACGATCGGCGCGCGCCGCGGCCTCGGGGTCGCCGCCGCCGCGTTGTTGCTCCTGAACCCCACGCAGCAGTGGCTGGTCTGGGAGCACTTCCACCCGGAGTCCTTTGCGGTCGGGCCGCTGCTCCTCGGATGGTGGGCCCTGCGCACCGAGCGGTGGGGTTGGTTCGCCGCATGCGCAATCGTGGCCGCGTCGTGCAAGGAAGACATCGCGCTCGCCGTTGCGATGATGGGTGTGGTCATCGTCATCTCATCGCCGAGAAGCCGGCGGCGAATCGAAGTGGGTCTCGCCACGTTCCTGCTCGCGGTCGGCTGGTACTTCATCGTGACGCAGTGGCTCATCCCCGCACGGAATCCCGCGGGAGCGTTCTACGTGCAACAGTTCTTCGGAGACTTCGGTTCGAGCACCACCGAAGTGCTGCGTAACGTCGCCGCGCATCCGATGACGTTCCTGCGCTACATCACCGAGACCCGGTCGACGCCGCCCGGAACCGCGCTGCGACCGACCGGGCATCTCGAGTGGTACCGCATGATGCTGTTGTCGACGCTCGGGGTCGGACTCCTTCGTCCCAAGGCGTTGCTGGTTGCCGCGCCCGCCGTTGCGGTGGCGATGCTCACCGATACGGGGCACAATTGGGTACGCGACTACCGCTACCACTACTCGGCGGTGGTGAGCGCGTGCGCCGTTGTTGCCGCGGTGGAGGTGATCGTCGCGTTGCAGCGTCGGGGGAGCGAACGCGTCGACTGGCGACGCCACGCCGCAGCTGGGCTGACCGTCGCATTGCTCGTCGTCGGTGTGATCACCACGCGGCACTACGGCGCGTTCCCGTCGTTGTTCATGACCACCAGCGCGCTCTCGATCGGCGGGGCCGCAACCTCGATCGCGTTGGTTCGTGCGGTGCGGCGCGCCGATCGCGACAATGTCGTGGGCGCGGCACTCGTCCTTGCGGCGATCGCAATCGCGATCGCTGGCTTCCACCTCGAAGGAAAAGGCCTTGCCGCGTTGGTCGGCACCGCAGTGGTCATTGTCGGCGTGATCGTCGCACGACGCGCGTTGGGCGCGGCAACTGCGTTCGATGCCATCGTCGTCGGGATGGTCCTTGCGATCGCGGGTGGGTTCGTGGTCGGCGACCGACTCCACGGGCCGGGGCCCGCAGACCGAAGGACCGGTTACTGGCCATTTCATGGCGACGAAACGATGTTCGACGTACTTCTTGGCGTGGATCCGGCGCGCGACGACGTCACTGCGGCGAAGCGGGCGATCGTGAAGGCACTGCCACCCGACGCGTCGGTGAGTGCTGCCTACAACGTCGTGCCGCACCTGACCGAACGTCGATTCGTCTATGAGTTCCCGAACCCCTGGATTCCGTCGAACTGGGGTGTGCAGAACGAGAACCAGGCCGATCCCGCCGATGTCGAGTACCTCGCGTTCGACGAGGCGCTGTTGTCGAGCGATCCCAACGACCGCACTGGTGTCGCGGTGCGCCGCGTGCTCGACCACTTGCTCGCCGAAGAGTTCGATGTGGTGGTCGAGCGCGATCTGGGAGGTCGGCGAATCGTGTTGGCTCGGCGAGTACAGCCGCCAACCTGCATGCCCGATTCCGACGGATTGCTGCGATCGATTGTCAACGATCAGCGCTTCGCAAGCGTGGGTACTGGCGACCGCGGGACTGTCTGCCCGGTGACGTAGTCGGCACCGGGGAGCGTGCGAGCCTCGCGCCCGGGCACCACAACACCAAGGATCGACGCCACCACCTTCACCGGGTCCGATGACCCGAATGGCTCGGTACAGTGCCGGCAACCTCAGAGCCAAGGGAGTGCGTTGAACGAGACGTGGACCTATACCGAGGGCGACTATCCGCTGAGAACGCCGACCGACGCGACGGCAATGCACACGGTGCGCGACAAGGTCGTGATCATCACGGGTTCAGGTCGAGGGGTCGGTCGGGGTATGGCGCTGCACCTCGCCAAGGGCGGGGCGAAGGTCGTCGTCGCCGAATGGAAATCGGACCTGCTCGAGTCGACGATCGCCGACATCGACGCGATCGGCACCGAGTGTCTCGGCCTGGTCACGAACATCATGCAACGTGACGACATCGATGCAATGGTCGAAGCCACCGTTGAGCGATTCGGCCGCGTCGACGCGTTGATCAACAACGCGCAGACGTTCCGACCGCTCGCCGACCTCGCGACGGTGACCGAAGACGACCTCGACATCTTCTATTCGTCAGGCGTCAAGGGAACGTTGTGGGCCATGCAAGCCGTGTATCCCCACATGGCCGCGCAGCGTTGGGGCCGGATCGTCAACTTTGCTTCGTCGATGGGCATCACCGGTGGCAAGGGGTTCGCGGCCTACAACGCATCGAAGGAGGGCGTGCGGGCCTTGACGCGCACCGCCGCCCGCGAGTGGGCCATGGACGGCATCGTCGTCAACGCGATCGCACCGGCCGCGGCCACGCACAAAGGCGCGTCGGCGCAAGAGAGCGAGGGCTACCGCCAGTTCATCGAAAGCTGTCCGATGCGTCGCCAAGGCGATCCCGAATGGGACATCGGTCCGCTCGCGTGGTTCTTGTGCAGCGATGCGTGTCGCTACGTCACTGGTCACACCTTCATGGCCGACGGCGGAGCGTTCATGTGGGCGTGACGCTCGAAGATTTCGCGTGGACGAGTCGGCTCGACCTGCTCGGCGACGACTTCGACCGACAAGGTCACCTCAACAACGCCGCCATCGCTCGACTGTGCAACGACCTGCGGGTCGCATACATCCAGGCGAACATCGGCGAGCCGTGGATCGAGTGGTTGCGCAACTCCGGTGCCGTCGTTGCCGCGCGAGAGGTCCACATCTCCTACGTCAGTGAGGGTTTCCCGGGGGAGGAATTCGTCGGCGCCACCCGGATCACGCGTCGCGATGGTCGGGCCGCGATCGTCGAACAGCGCATCGTCGAAGCGGTCAGCGGACGCGTCGTCGCCGACGCGTGGGTGGTGCAACTGCTCGTGCTCGACGGTCAGGTTGTCGATTGGCCGGCCTTCTACTGGGACCTGGTCGAACGGGCCGAGGGTCGCCCGGTGCCGTATCGAATATCGGTACCGCGACCGCCGTGGGGTCCGCCGGCTTGGGAACCGATCGTGGACCCGTCAGCGCGGGACGTCGATCGGTGAACGAGGCACGGGCAGCCCTGGCTGCCGATCACTATCGCATCCAGGCCGATGGTTGTCGCTCCGGTGCTTCAGCCAGTCCGTTCTACGCCACGATGCTCGACGCGCTTGGCGCGGACGCGGCTCGGCGCGGTCCTGCCGCTCGAGTACTCGACCCGGTTCTGGATTCTGGATTCCTTGCCGCGTTGCCGCTTCGTCTGCTCGGCGGGATCCACCGCGAGGTGCTGTCGGGGCGGGCGCCGGCCCTCGCGACGCGCTTTCCATCGACCGGCGGTGATGGCGATGCGCGCGCCGCGATCGACGACGTGCTGCGGATGTGCGACGACCCTCCGCCGGGTGTCCACGACGCGCTGGATCGCGATCCGCAAACCAACGAGGTGGGGCGAGCCGCTTCGCTCGCAGTCGGATTGGCGGCGATCGGTTCGATCACCCGCCGCCCGATCCGATTGTTCGAAATCGGTTCGAGTGGCGGACTGAACCTGCGACTCGATCACTACTGGTACGACGCCGACGGCGGTTGGGGAAACCCCGACGCGCCCGTGCGCTTCGCCGCCGACGAGTTTCTCGGCCGCACCGAGTTTGCCGCCGCCGTGCCGATTGTCGAACGTCGCGGCTGCGATCTGCACCCACTCGACGCCACCACCGACGCGGGCGTGTTGACGCTCCTCGGCTATGTGTGGCCCGACCAGACCGAACGCCTCGATCGCCTTCGCCGCGCGTTGGCGGTCGCGCGAGACGTGCCGGTCACGATCGACGCCCAACTTGGCGAGGCCTTCGTCGATCAGCACTTCCGCCCCGAGCCCGGCACCACGACGGTCCTGATGCACTCGATCGTGTGGCAGTACATCCCCGAGGCCGAACGCCGCACGATCCGAGCCATCGTCGCCGAACGGGTCGCGCACAGCAGCGTGCACGCTCCGTGCGCGTGGCTCCGCTTCGAACCCCGTTCCGAGTGGACGCTCGCCGAAACGCACATCGAGATCTGGCCGCACCGACCCGGCGCGGTCCGAGTCGCGGCAAGCGGCTTTCACGGACCGCCGGTGCACGTGTTCAGGTGATGGCGATCGTTGCAAGCATTTCCCCGAGCGCGACTCGCGCTCGGGGGATCGCGGTGTCGTAGCCCTCCGCCTCGATGCGTGGACCGATCAACTCGAGATCGAATGACCCGGCGTACCCAGCGTGCAACAGGGTCGCAAGAATCGTCGCGATGGGGATGTCGCCATCGCCGGGCACCAGACGGTTCGGAGTCGACAGCGTTCCGACGGCGAAGTCCGACACCTGCACGAGCGAGATGACGTCGATGCCGTCGCGGATCGTGCGAGCAAGATCGCGCTCGGCCCAACACGCGTTGAGTTCCATGCACACGCCGCTGTCGAGGCGGCGGGCGAGGTCGATCACATCGCGCAGTGTGTGCACGAACCCGACGTCGACTCGCAGCGAGTTGGTGTGTTCGATCGCGACGGTGACGCCGAGATCGCGCGCCGCGGAGAGGACCGGCTCCAGCGCGGCTTCGAGGGCATCGGCTGCCTGTTCCCACGTCAACGATCCCGCGGGCCCGGTCGTGAAGACGATCGTCGAACAATCCAATCGGGCCGCCGTCTCCAGGGATCGCACCAACCGTCGACGTTGGTCGTCCCATTGGGTCGGGTCGTCGAGCCGAAAGGGTCCGACGCCGATGAGGTTGTCGACCCGCAACCCGTCGGTGCGGATGGCCTCGACGAGGAGGTCGCTCCCGGCGTCCCAGCCGAACGCGTCGAGTTTCGCCACCGAGACTCCGACCACCTCGATCGCGTGGCGGCGCCAGAAGGCGAGGTCGCCGTCGAGGGGTAGCCCGAACGTGCAGATCGCCGAGGTCGAGATCGTCTGGAGGCGACGGGTCGGCGGTTGCACAGTCTCGTCGCTCACGGGCGCGGGGTGATCATCCGAGCACGCGGCCGCGGGCGATCGAACTCCCGCCGTCGAGTTGCAGATTGATGCCGGTGACGTACTCCGACTCTCGGCTTGCGAGGTACACCGCGGCCGTGGCGACGTCGTCGGCCACGCCCAACCGCGTCAGATGCATGGCTTGGTAGTACGCGCGACGATCGGCGGAGAGGTCGGCGTCGCGGCGATCGTTGATCACGAATCCGGGGCTGATCGTGTTGCACCGAACACCGTTGGCTGCGTAGTCGACCGCGATCGATCGAGTGAGCCCGTTGAGGCCGGCCTTGCTCGCGATGTACGCCGCGAAACCCGCGCTGGCCCGCTCGGCCTGGCGGGTCGAGATATTCACGATGGCACCGCCGCCGCGGGCGACGATGTGATCGATTGCCGCGCGTGCCAACCAGAAGGGGGCCGTGAGGTTGGTGCGCAACACGGATTCCCAGGCGTCGGTGTCGACCCGGCCGACCGGTCCATCGCCCGAACTGCTGCCGGCCGCGTTGTTGACGAGCACGGTGAGACCGCCGAGTCGTTCGGCGGCATCATCGATGAGGCGTTGACACTCGGACTCTCGATCGAGGTCGGCGGGGACGAACAACGCGGTACCGCCCTGCGCGGTGATGTCGGCGACCACCGCCTCGCCCCGAGCTGCATCTCGGCCGGTGACGCACACGGCAGCACCTTCGGCGCCGAACCGCCGCGCGATTGCGGCACCAATCCCCGACGTCGAGCCCGTCACGACGGCTTGTTCACCGATCATGCGCACGCAACGCAGGGTACCGGTCCCTCGTCGCGGCCATCGCGACCGCGAGACTCGCGGCGTGGAGCCACCGAACGACTCGTCTTGCGACGCGACCGAACCAGCACCGGCATCTCCCGGAAACGGGGACGGTCACGATCACGGGCACGAGCACGAGCACGGGCACGGGCACGGTCACGATCACGGGCACGGCCACGGCCACGGGCACGGGCACGGCCATGGCGATCTCGAGCTCAACCGGCGCGTCCGCACGATCCTGGACACGGTGGCGCTCGCGCTCGCGGTGGTGACGATCGTCGCAATGGTGTTGGTCAACTCGACCCGCGCCGATGTTCCCGAAAACACCTTGTTGCCGTCTGAGACCTACCGCGCGACCGTGGTGTCGGTCGAGCTCGGACCGTGTGGTGACAACTTCGGCGACGGCCTCGATTGCCGGATCGTCACCTATGAGTTGACGCAAGGTCCGGACCGGGGCGAGACCCGCCAACAGGTGTCATCGAACGTCGAAGAACCATCGTTGCGCCTGCACACCGGCGACAAGATCATGGTCGATCGGTATCCCGACTCCGAAGCGCCCAACGACTATCGAACCTCGGGAGATCATCAGCGACAGCCGTTGCTGTTCGTCCTCGCCGGGTTGTTCGTCGTTGCGGTCGTCGTGCTCGGTCGGTTGCGCGGCTTCGCCGCACTCGGTGGACTCGCGTTGAGCTTGCTCGTGATCTTGCAGTTCACGTTGCCGAGTCTGCTCGGAGGTCGCGATCCGGTCTTGGTCGCAGTGCTGACGGCCTCGGCGGTGGCCTTCCTCGCGCTCTACCTCGCGCACGGTTTCAATCCGCTGACGACCGTTGCGTTGCTCGGAACGCTCGCGTCGCTCGTGTTGATCATCATTGCGTCGGCGGTGTTCACCGAAGCCGCGCATTTCAGCGGGCTGGCCGACGAGGAATCACTCATTCTTGCCAACTTGCTCGGCGACGCGGGCGTGCGCATCGACTTCGTTGGACTGATTCTCGCGGGCACCGTGATCGGCGCCCTCGGCGCACTCGATGACATGACCGTGACGCAGGCGAGCGCCGTTGCCGAACTGCACAGTGCGAATCCCGGCCTCGGGGTCTGGGACCTGTATCGACGCGCGCTGCGCATCGGCCGAGACCACATCAGTTCGACGGTCAACACGCTGGCGCTCGCGTATGTCGGTGCGGCGCTCCCGACGCTCATGATCTTCTTGTACGGTTCGCAGTCGCTGGGCACGGTCGCCAATCGTGAGTTGGTGGCGGTCGAGATCGTCCGCACCCTGGTCGGATCACTCGGACTGGTGGCGGCAGTTCCGATCACGACGATGCTCGCGGCGTTCGTCGTCCGGGCCGGGATCCACGAAACCGGCCGCCACGCCATCGAACCGAAGATCGCCCGCCCGTCGCGTCGAGCGCGCGCCACCTCGCCAGTTGCGGCCGAACCCGACGCTGGCGACGGCGACGATCAGTTCTGGCGCAAATAGTCAGGGCCGACTCGAGCCAACCGACGCGGCCCGACCGACGCGGCCCGACCGACGCGGCGACCGATCAGTGCTCGTGGGTGTGCTCGGCCGCGGCAGGTGGGAGCCGGACGCCCCGCGTCGCAATGGCCACGAGGAACACGGCCGACGCGCACAACACGATCGTGCCGCCCGGGGCGAGGTCGAACCGTCGAGCGACGGTCAGTCCACTCGTGACGCTCAACGCGCCGACGAGCGCCGCGCCGACCAGCGTCGCGCGGAACGAGCGGGCGATGAGCCGACTCGATGCCACGGGGAGCACCATGAGCGCGGCGATCAGCAACGTGCCGACGACATCGATTGCCGCAACGACGGTGACGGCGGTGAGTGCAGCCAGCACGAGATTGAGGCGATCAACCGGCAGGCCGTTCACGCGAGCGGACTCCTCGTCGAGCACAACCGCAAACAACGCGCGTCCTGCGATCGCGACGGTGACGATAATCGCGGCAGCGAGGGCGACGACCGTGCGGACATCTGACCACGACGCTGTGAGAATCGAACCGAAGAGGTAGCGGTCGCCGCCGATCTGGCTCGACCCCGACTTGCCGATCATCACGCTGCCGGCCGCGAGACCGCTGTAGAACACGAGCGCGAGGGCGAGATCGCTCGTCGCGCGCCCGTGCGATCGCAACCACTCGACCACCACCGCGCCACAGGCCGCGACGACCAACGCGCTCCACACGGGCCAGACGTCGAGCAACAGGCCCGCGCCGACGCCGGCGAACGCTGCGTGGCCAATGCCGTCGCCGAAGAGCGCCATGTTGCGTTGCACGAGGAAGGTCCCGACGAGGGGTGCGGCGATGCCGATCGCCAAGCCCGCGACCAGCGCCCGCTGCATGAACTCGAGTTCGAACGGCCACATCTCAGTGATCGTCTCCGTTCGATGGTTCGAGATCTTCGAGCCAGCGTGGGAGATCGTCCTGGTGGATACCGAGATGGACCCCTTGGGCGGTGAGGTCGTCGGGTGCGCCGTCGAAAACGACACCGCCGCGCAACACGATCACGCGGTCGAGATCGTCGGCGACCGCACCGAGCTCGTGGCTGACCAACAACACGCTGGCACCGTGATGCGCGACGAGGTGGACGACGGAGTCGCGAAACTGCTGCTGGGCCTCGCGGTCGACTCCGGCGATGGGTTCGTCGAGGACGAGCAACTCGGGTTCGCCGGCGAGCGCTTTGGCGATCATCACGCGTTGTTGTTGACCGCCCGAGAGTTCCGCGACGAGACGGTGGCGCAAGTCGGCGAGTCGGACAGCCTCCAGCGCGTGATCGACGGCGTCGCGGTCGGATGCGTTCGCGAACCGCCACCAGCCGCGGCGAGCAAGTCGACCGACGCGAACCACCTCTTCGACGGTCGCCGGCAGATCGCCGGTGAGCGCGGGGCGCTGCGGGACGTACCCGATGCGCCAGCGATCACGGAGGGCCCGCGGTTCGGTGCCGAGAATGGTGATCGACCCGGCCTGCGGGCGAAGCAGCCCCATGAGCAGTCGCAGCAGCGTGGATTTCCCCGAGCCGTTCGGTCCGACCAAGGCGCCGAACTCGCCCGCCCGCAGCGAGAAGCTCACGTCGTGCAACACCCGGTGGTGCCCGTACGAGAAGCCGACGCGGTTGACGTCGAGCACCACGTTGTCGTTCATGTCGGCTCCGTGCCGACGCGCTTCGGCTCGATCACACGAGAAGGAGAAGTGAGGATGATTCTCAGATCATACCGGGGTGACCGGTTCGGTCACCACCGACGGTTCGGCTACCCGGGTGTCGTCTCGCCGAGCCAGGAGGCGATTTCGTGGGGGTGGGCCGTGAGGACCTCGACGCCGGTCGCGGTGGGCACCATTGTGTGTTCGAACTGCGCGCTGCGGGATCCGTCGAGGGTTGGCGCGGTCCACCCGTCGGACCACACAGGCCCGACCCTCCAGTCGCCCATGGTGATCATGGGTTCGACGGTGAACGGTCGACCGACGACGATCGGTTCGTCGGCATGCGGATCGAAGTAGTGCGGTACCGAAGGCGCGGTGTGGAACTCCGAGCCGATCCCGTGACCGACGAATGTGCGCACGACCCCGAACCCGTGGCCCTCGGCGTGACGTTGAATGGCTCGGCCGATCTCGTGCAGGGCGACGCCCGCGCGGATCGTGCGGATGCCGTGCCACATCGACTCGTGGGTGACGCGGATGAGTTCGGCGCTTCGATCGTCGATCGCACCGACCGCGTAGGTGGCGTTGCAATCGCCGTGCACGCCGTCGAGGTAGATCGTGACGTCGACGTTCACGATGTCGCCCTCGACCAACTTGCGATCGTCGGGGATGCCGTGACAGATGACCTCGTTCACCGAGGTGCAGACCGACTTGGGATACCCGCGGTAGCGCAACGTGCTCGGGTACCCGCCGCGAGCGATGTAGCCCTCGTGCGCAATCCGGTCGAGTTCGTCGGTGGTGACGCCGGGAGCGACCGCCGCGCCGACCTCGTCGAGGACCTCGCGCGCAGCACGCCCGGCACGCCGCATCCGATCGAGGAAGTCACCCGCCGAGAACGTCGGCGCGAGTGATCCTGGCGCGGCGGCGTACGGCGGCCGCACGATCTGCGCCGGGACGCTGCGTTCGGGCGACAGGCGTCCCGCTCGCAGCCGGGTAATGGCGGTACCGCTCGCACCGGTGCCGAGCGATGCCCGACGGCGATCTTGCCGGCGTTTGATCTGACGGCGGCTCATACGTTGATCATCCAAGTCGCCGACCGGTCGAAGTAGTCGCGCATCACGACGCGGGCCTCCGAGTCGAGGTCCACTTGGTCGAGGGCGCTGACCATCGCGTCGTACCAACCGTCGCGGGCGGCGACGTCGATGGGGAGGTGCGCGTGACGCATCCGCAGGCGCGGATGGCCCTTGACGTCGCTGTAGGTCGTGGGCCCGCCGAAGTACTGCGCGAGGAACAAGGCGAGCGAGTCGCGGCTGGCCGTGAGATCCGACGGATACAGGGCGCGCAACCCCGCGTTGTGCTCGACTTCGGCGTAGAAGCGCTCGACGAGGGACTCGAAGAATGGCATCCCGCCGACGGACTCGTACAGCGTCGACATCGATGACCAGCCTAGGAGTTGCCGACGCTAAATTCCCCACCTCCCTGCAGTCGAACGAGGTGCTGTGTCGTGTCGAGCTCGTCGTATTTGTCGCCCAAGATCGAAGTCCGCGATGCCGACCGCAAGGGGCTGGGGTTGTTTGCGACGTCGCCGATTGCTGGCGGAGAGACCCTCGCCGGCTGGGGCGGCGATGTGATGACCCGGGTCGAATTCGATCGCTTGAGCGATCACCGTCGCACCCACGCGCTGCAGATCGACGAGGATCTCTACATGGTCGGGCCCGACAATCCCGATCCGGCCGATCTCGCGAATCACTCCTGTGAACCCAACGCCGGCGTTGTCGGCAACATCTTGCTGGTCGCCATGTCCGAGATTCTTCCCGGCGAAGAAGTTTGCTTCGACTACGCGATGGCCGACACCGACGACTACGACGAGTTCGTCTGCGAATGCGGGGCACTGACGTGTCGGCGTCTCGTGACCGGTGGCGACTGGCGTATCCCGGAACTGCAACAGCGCTACCGCGGCTTCATGTCGAGCTACATCGAACGGCGGATCGCGGCCGAAGCCGACTCTCACTGAACGAGGTCGCCACCAGGTGGCGACGGACGTACTCGTAACGCGCCGGCGGCGAGCGCGACCGCGACGGAACCGCTGCCGAGCGCGCTCGCCACGACCACCCGCCACAGCGGCGCCGGTCCGAGCGCCGGCAGCACTGCGTGGGTCAACCACGGGATGAGTGCGACTCCGAACGCAAGCGCCAAACCACCGAACCCGAACACGAGCCAGGGTGCAGCTGAACCCAGTCCTCGCCGGAGACGGAGCGCGCCCAGGGTCAGGACCACCCCGAGCAGCGTCGGCGCAAAGACCACGAGGCGCGTTCCGGTCGGTTCGGTACTCGCTCGCCACCGCGCGATCGACAGTGCAACACACCCGACGGCGAGTACGGCACCGATGATCACGAATCCGACGGCGCGACGTTCTCGGAGCACCAGCGCGCTCAGGATCGCGATGCCGACAACGAGCGCGATCGCCGACCAGACCGGTGGCGGCGACTCGCGGGTCGTCTCGCCACGGACGATCGTCGTGACGCCGTCGACGGCGATCGTCACCTGCCACTCCGTCGACGCACCGGCGCCGGGATGGAGCCGGTGGTCATGCCAGCGCGCCGTGCGCCCGTCGCCCATGCGTTGCCATTGCGGCGCGGCAGACGCGTCGTAGCTGTCGGGGATCTCCGCAACGGTGTCGAGTCGGCGGTTGAGAAATGTCGCCGGCGATCGCTCGTTGCGCCACACGCCATCGTCGTCGATCCGCAGGTATTCCTCGCCGTCGTAGCCGAACACGATCACCTCGGCGCCGTCGGTCGTGAGGACGACGTGTTCACCGAGGTCGGTGATGCGGGCCTGCACGCCGGGATGGTCCGGCACGATGTCGATGACGCGGGTTTGTGTGTTGACGGGGGCTTGTCCGGCGCTGCCGTGCGCGTCGGCGGGCGCGGCCATGAGCGTCACGGCGAGCGTGGCGACGCCCAGCAGGGCCGAGATCCGGAGCGCGCCGTCGATCGATGCGCCTGCGGCGAACCGGCGCCGACGCGTCGGTGTCACGCGCAGTCCGCGCACATGCCGATCAAGTCGAGTCGGTGGTCGTCGACCCGAAACCCGCGTTGGCGCTGGACGGTGGCGACCGTCGAGTTCACGGCACGCTCGAGCGAAGGCGTCGCCGCGAGATCTTCGACCCGTCCGCAACCGGAACACACCAGATGGTGGTGGTGTCCGGTGAGATCCGCGGTCAGTTCGTAGCGGGCGAACTCGTCGCGGGTCACGACCCGTTCGACGACACCCGCCTCTTCGAGCACGACCAAGTTGCGGTACGCGCTGCTTTGCGCCAAGGCCGAGTTGGCCTCGAGAACCTCGGGCAACGTCAACGGCCGATCGGTGTCCGAGAGGATCGCGAGGAGCGCGCGCCGACCGGATGTCAGCCGCTGGTTCACACCGCCGAGCCTGCGCTCGGCGACGGCCATGACATCTTCGATCCGGCGCGACATGATCGAGTCATCGTACGGCCCGCCATCGCGACCGATACGGTCGCGCGCCGGTGGACCCTCGTTCCGAGCTCGCCCGAGTCCTCGCGTCGCCGCGGCCGTCGCTGTTCGACGCCGCGTGGTGTGTCGCCCAAGTCGCGGGGCGGGTTCCGGATCGTGCCGACGTCGAAGCCGTGCTCGATGTTGTGGCGGCTTGCGTCCGGCGCGCCGATCTCGATGGTGTCGTCGCGACCCTGCGCGACTGTGGGTTCACCGGTCCGCGGGTCGGCTACGACGACCCGCGTCACAGCATGATCGACCTGGTCGTGACGGCAAGGGTGGGAATTCCCATCAGTTTGGCCATCGTGGCGATCGAGGTCGGGCGACGAGCCGGCGCTGATCTCTTGGCGATCGGGATGCCAGGCCACTTTCTCGTTGGGTCGGCCGAGCAGCCCGATCGGTTCGGTGATCCGTTCCACGGCCGCGTCATCGACCGTGACGAGTGTGCGGCCATCGTGCGTCGGCTGGCGGGTGGGGCTCGTTCGTTGCATCCGGGCGATCTCGATCCGACACCGCCCGGCGCAGTCGTCGCACGCATGCTCAACAATCTGATCGCAGGTCCGTGGGGTCGCGATCTCGTTCGCCTCGCAGCGTTGTGCGACCTGCAGATGGTCGTACCGCATCTTGCGACGGCCGAGCGGTTTGCGCTGGCGGGCCGGCTCGAGCTGCTCGGCCGCTTCGACGATGCCGCGACCCAGTTAGACGAGGTCGCGGCCCACACCGCCGGTTCGGCGCGTCGCCGGCTCGACGCTCGCGTCGTCGCGCACCGAGCGCGTTACAACTGATGCGATCGCGATTGTCATGGTGAGCGAACTCGCGATGTTCCCGTTGGGCACCGTGGTGCTCCCGTACTCCCTGCTCCCGCTCCATGTGTTCGAGCCGCGGTATCGAGCGCTGGTGCAAGCCGCGCTCGCCGACAATTCGGAGTTCGGCACGGTGCTCATCGAACGAGGTTCGGAGGTTGGCGGCGGCGACGTTCGCTTTGGCATTGGCACGCGGGTGCGGTTGGTGCACTGTGAACAGTTCCCCGACGGTCGGTACGCGATCGCCGTTGCCGGGGTCGGACGGCTGCGGATCGTGGAGTGGCTTGCCGACGATCCGTTCCCGCGAGCGCGCGTGGAGTCGATCGACGAACGAGTTGGTCACGGTGATGTGACGCGAGCCCGACGCGTCGTCGAGGCTCGTGTCGCTGCGGTCCATGAGTGTTGGGCTCGGCTCGATCCCCGGTTCGACGCGACACGGTGGTCGCCCCTCGATGTCGATCCCGTGATCGCGAGCTACGAGTTGTGCGCGCGGGGCGGACTCGATGGCCTCGACGCGCTGCGCGTGCTGGAGGCACCCGACGTCGGGACGCGTCTCGAACTCCTCGCGGAACTCCTGGCGGATCAACTGGTGTTGTTGCGAGCTCGTCTCGATGGCGAAGGCTGATCGCACCACCGCCGTACGGGTTAGTTTGGGGAGGTGGACGACGTACATGACGAACTTGCCGACGCTGGCGAGTCGGCCGGGCTGGCCGAGGACCCTGCAACCGAGGTCCGGGGCGAGGCTGGCGACGCACGCAGCGGGGCCGCGCCCACCCAATCCTCCGAGACCGCCGAACTCGCCGAGAACGCCGAGAACGCCGAGAACGCGACCCCATCGTTGGCCGACGACGTGGCGTTGACGGGGGAACTCGAGGCGGATCTGGCCGCGGTCGAGGCCGAACTCGCTGCGCTCGAACCCAGCGGCTGACCCCGCAGTGCGATGACGTGAGTGCGCCCCGCGTGCGTCTGTTGTTGTTCGCCGCGGCACGCGAAACCGCCGGTGGATCCAGTTTCGATCGCCAGGCTGCGACGCTCGGAGACCTGCTCGCACAGGCCGCGGCCGACTTCGGGCCTGACTTTGCCGCGGTGTTGGGCACGGCTCGGGTGTGGGTGAACGGCGACGAGCCCGAGTCGGGCGGTGCGACGCCCTTGCGCGACGGCGACGAGATCGCGGTGTTGCCCCCGGTCAGCGGCGGATCCTGACGGCTGGCGCCCGATTCGGGCGATTTCGGAGGGTTTCCGTTGGGAGTGGCCGCGGTGATCCCACTACGGTGATGACGCTGTCATGGCTCGCTTCCGCAGGATCTCCGTTCTCATCGCCGCGGTCTCGCTGGTCCCGGTCGGTGCATCGTCGGCTCGAGCCGACGATGCTGTCGACGCGGCAGTCGAGCGCGTCGAAGCGGCGCAGGCCGAACTGCAGCGGCTGACCGACGAGTTCGAAGGTGCCAACGCCAAGCGCTACGAACTCGAAGACGAAGCTCTTGCGCTCGAAGCCGACATCGCCGCGACCCAGGCCAGACTGCGTGCCGCTCGGCAGATCTCGGCCCGGCAGGCGGTCGACGACTACGCCTCCGGCGTCGACCCGACCGAGTTCGACATCTTCGACGACGGTTCGGTCATGGACGCCGCGCGCCGCGAAGAGATGCTCGACGTGATCCAGTCGAAGAACGTCGAGGCGTTCGACGATCTGCGAGCGCTGATGCAAGACGAACGTTTACAACAAGACGAACTCGACTACACCCGATCGCAGCAAGAAGATCTCCTCGACGAACTCGCCGATCGCCAGCTGGCCATGGAGGGAGCGCTGCGTCGGGCGGAGGAGGCCGAAGCCGAGGCCCGCACCGACGCCGAGCGGCGCGCGGCTGCGGCCGCCGCCGCGGCCGCCCGCGCCAACATCGACGACGACGATGAAGGCCAGATCACCGGCGGCGGCGGCCAGATCATCGGGTCGGGTGACTGGGTCTGTCCCGTCCAAGGCCCCCGCGCATTCTCGGACACCTTCGGCGCCCCACGTTCGGGTGGTCGCCGTCACCAAGGTGTCGACATGATGAGCCCGATGGGGACTCCGTTGGTCGCGGTAGTCGGCGGAAGCGTGAACCACAGTTCGTCGAACCTCGGCGGGAACCAGGTGTGGTTGCACGGCAACGACGGCAACACGTACTTCTACGCTCACCTCTCGAGCTACGCGGGTGGCCCGAGGTCGGTCAGCGCGGGTGAGATCGTTGGCTACAACGGCGACACCGGCAATGCGCGAGGGAATCCCCACTTGCACTTCGAGATCCATCCTGGCGGCGGTTCCGCGGTGAATCCGTACCCGACCGTCGCCCGAGCCTGCTGAACCGGGCGGTCACGGCGGTCAAATCGCGTATTCCTTGCGATCAGTGGCCGACGCGCCGATGAAGCACCAACTGCCGGAGGATTTGGGCATACCCTGCCCACGTCTCGCACACCTTGGGGGTGATCACCACGGAACGGATCGAACGCGTGCTCGACCCCGGATACGCCGCGGATCTGGGCGGTCGCGACTCCGACACCCTGCGCACCATGAAGTCCGAATGTGCTGCGCTCGAGAACTCGGTCAGCTACGCCCGGCGTCTGGCGCAGGGTCGAATCGAAATCCTCGAAGCCGAACAGCTCCGTCGGGCCGAGGGCCGGCCGCTCAGCGACCTCATCGATCGGTTGCCGCAGATCCTCGGGGCTGACGCGGGACGGGCCGATGTCGCACACACGCGCCTGGCCGAACCCGAGACCGAGATCGTCGAACTGCATTGGGGGCAAGGTGAGGAGCGGCTCCTCGCCGACGACTCCCTCGCGAACCTGCCGACGCTGTCGGATCCCGATCTCGCGTCGAGCATCTCGGCGTTGCGTGACTTCGAACGCGAACTGTCGGTCTGTCGACGTTCGCTGCATTCGGTGATCGATGGAATCGAACACGAAATCGCCACTCGGGCCGCGGCCGGGAACTGATCGCCGTGCCGACGGGCCGCGCGGGCTCGATGCCCGGTGATCTCGAGTCTCGGCTCGCCGAACTAGGAACCTTCATCCGCGACCAGCGGCGCAACGCACGATTGTCGTTGCGCAAGCTGAGTGAAGCCGCCGGTATCTCGAATCCCTACCTGAGCCAGATCGAGCGCGGGCTGCGCAAGCCTTCGGCCGAAATTCTCCAGTCGATTGCCAAAGGGCTGCGCATCTCGGCCGAGACGCTGTACGAACGCGCCGGGCTCCTCGACGAACGCAGCGACGTGTTCGATCTGGTCGGTGAGATCTTGCGAGATCCGACGATCTCGGATCGTCAAAAGGACGCGCTGGTGTCCATCTATCGCTCGTTCCAGGCCGAAACCGCCGCTGCCGAACCACGCGCCGAGACCGAGGACACCACCGACCGGTAGCCTTGCTGTCGTGGTCCGGCGGGTCGCGGCGTTCAGCGTGCATACCTCTCCGCTCGCCCCTCCGGGCAGCGGTGACGGTGGCGGCATGAATGTCTACGTCGATTCGCTCGCCCGGGCATTGGGCGAAGCCGGCGTCACCGTCGACGTGTTGGCGCGAGCCGACGATCGCAACTCCGGCATCGTCGAAGTGACCGACAGCTATCGCGTTGTGCACCTCGACGTCGGCCCGCGTCGCTCACTCCACCGCGGTGCGTGGACATCGCTCATCGACCCATACACCGAAGCGGCGCGCTCGTTCATCCGCGCGAACGGCGACTACGACGTCTTGCACGCGCACTACTGGTTGTCGGGCGCGATCGCGCACCGCCTCAAGCACGAGCTCGACCGGCCGCTGGTCTCGACGTTCCACACACTCGCGCTCGTGAAATCGGCGGCCGGCTTCTCCGACGACGACACCCGCGCGCAGATCGAACGCGACGTCGTTCGGTGTTCCGATCTCATGCTCGCGAACACGCGCGACGAAGCCGAACAACTCATCGGCCTGTACGAAGCAGACGCAACGCGCGTCGAGATCGTTCCACCTGGGGTCGACCATGTCGCGTTCTCACCCGTAGGTGATCGCAACATCGATCGCGCGGCACTCGGCGTCGAGGGACACAAGGTCGTGTTGTTCGCCGGCCGCATCCAACCGCTGAAAGGCGCCGACGTTGCGATCCGGCTCGTCGCGGCACTGAAAGATCCGCACGTACTGTTGTTGTTGGTCGGCGGTCCGAGCGGCATCGATGGCGAGCGCGAGCTGCGGCGGCTGCATGCGCTGGTCGATGAGACTGGCCTCGCCGACCAGGTGCGCTTCGTCGGTCCTCAGGAGCACAACGCGCTCGCGCGTTATTACCGAGCGGCCGATGTCTGTGTCGTGCCCAGCCGGACCGAATCGTTCGGGCTCGTCGCGCTCGAGGCGCAGTCATGCGGCACGCCCGTGGTCGCTTCCGCGGTCGGCGGATTGCGTCTGGCGGTCGACGACCACCGCAGCGGTGTGCTCGTCGGTTGCTGCGACGCGAACAACTTCGTCGAACCGGTGCGGCGCATCCTCGACGACGCCGCCTATCGCGAGGAGTTGGCAAGGGGTGCGGTCGCGCACGCGGCCACGTTCTCGTGGGCGATCGCCGCCGCGCGGCTGCGCCGGCACTACAGCGATCTGACGGCACGCGAACCCGTGCGTTGCGCCTGAGCGCACGCGATGTCTGCCGACCAACCGATCACGTTCGATCACGGAGCCATGCTCGAGGCCCGAACGTTGCTCGACGACCACCTCTTCGGCGACGTTGCCAACGAAGACTGGGTGCAGGCGGTCGAACACGACCCCGAGATCTGGCGTTGGTACGTCCGGTTCGGCTGTGATGGTCGCGATGCGGCGACGATCTACTTCGATCTGCATCAACGGTCGCTGCACTACGAGGTCTATTTCTTGCCCGATCCACCGGCGAACCATGAGGCGCTGTACCGGGCCGCGCTGCGGTGGAACCACGATGCCTACGGGGCCCGGTTCTCGATCGGAGCCGACGGCGAGTTGTACCTGACCGGCCGGGTGTTGCTCGAGCATCTCGATCGCGCCGAACTGGATCGGATCATTGGGGTGCTCTACACGCTGGTCGACCGATACTTCCCGGCCGCGGTGCGCCTCGCGTTCGGAACCTCAACCTCATAAGGTCTTGTCACACTCTGTCACATCTTGATATGGTGTTGGTGGTCGGTGATCTCCGCACACCGGCGGCGATCGGGCCGACCTCGACTCGGGGTGGCAACGACGATGGTGGCGTTCGGGGAGAACCTCCGCCATCCGACTTGGCAACCACCCCGAGTCGCCTCAACTCCGTGTACCGGCGGCGGGTGGCATCGGCGACACTGGCGCCGTTCGTGGCACCTGCCCGAAGGTGAACGGGTCGGCGGCGCGCGACGCGGGTTCTAGTGTCGAATCCGTGCGAATCGCGTTGATCGGCGGCGGCAAGATGGGGCTGGCCCTCGTGAGTGGTTGGCTCGACCGGGGGTTCGATGCGGCCGACATCGTCGTCGCCGAGCCCGACGCCGATCGCCGCCGCGAGATCGAAGCTGCGCAGCCGGCGATCCACGTCGTTCCGGCGGCGGCGTGGGCAGTTCCCGACGCCGACGTGGTCGTGCTCGCGGTCAAACCCGGAGATGTTGCCGGAGCGCTCGAATCGGCGGGTGCCGCGCTCGGCGAGCGCGCGCTGATCGTGTCCATCGCGGCCGGCGTGACGACGACGACGATCGAGGCCGCGGCGCCGGGTCGCCCCGTCGTTCGGGCAATGCCGAATACGCCGGCCCTGGTCGGTCAGGGCGCAGCAGCTATCTCCGGTGGCGGCAGCGCGACGTCGGGCGACCTCGACACCGCTGAACGCCTCTTACGTGCGGTCGGGTCGGTGGTTCGGGTCCCTGAACACCTCCTCGACGCGGTCACCGGGCTCTCGGGATCGGGACCCGCTTATGTCTTCTTGGTGGCCGAAGCCCTGATCGAAGCCGGGGTCCTGGCTGGCCTTCCACGCGACGTGAGCGCGGACCTGTCGATCCAGACCCTGCTCGGCGCCGCCACCCTGCTGGCCGCAGAACGCGATCCCGAACGGCTCCGCGCGATGGTCACCTCACCCGGCGGTACGACCGCCGCGGGCCTCCACCAGCTCGAGCGGGCGGGTGTCCGGGCTGCGTTTCTCGATGCGATTGCCGCAGCGACGAATCGCTCGAAAGAACTCGGATCCATCTGAGCCGACGAGCGCAACCCGCCGTGCTTCACTGTGACGCTCACCACCAACGTTCGCCTCGGTGGACAGCACGAACCTCCGCCCTCTACCCTGACACCCAGCGGTTGGAGTAGGGAGTCCCGCGTGGCCCAAGAGTTGAGCAAGTCGCGCTTCTTGACTGTGCAGGAGGTCGCTGACCTCATGCGCGTCTCGTCGATGACGGTGTATCGCCTGATCAAGGCCGGTGATCTGCCGGCCGTGCGCGTCGGGCGATCGTTCCGCGTCGCGGACCGCGATGTGGATCAGTACCTGGCGGATCGTTACACCCAAGCTGGGTGAGCAGGCGCTCGCTCCCTGCCCACATCTCGATCGAGTCGTCCCGTCGCGTTGCGATCGCTGAGGCGCGGCTGCACTGATCTACGGTCGCACCCGTGGACAGCCCCACGTTCGTCTCGTTCCTTTCCGACTACGGCACTCGTGATGAGTTCGTCGGCGTCTGCAAAGCGATCATGTTGGAGCTGGCGCCGGCTGTGCGTTTCGTCGACGTCACCCACGACGTCGATCCCTTCGACGTGCGCGGCGGCGCACTGACGTTGGTTCGTTCAATCCAGTACCTTCCCGCGGGCATCGTGCTCGCAGTCGTTGACCCTGGCGTCGGTACCGATCGTCGCGCCATCGCGGTCGAGGTCGAAAACGGACTGCTGGTCGGACCCGATAACGGCCTGCTCGCGCCGAGTGTCGCCATGCTCGGTGGCGCGTTGCGGGTGTTCGAGTTGGCGAACCTCGAGTACCAACTCCCCGCACCCGGTGGTTCGTTCGCGGGTCGCGACGTGATGGCTCCCGCCGTCGGCCACTTGGCGGCCGGGCTCGCGATCGAAGAACTCGGACCCGAGATCGATCCCAACACGCTCGTTCCCGGTCTGTTGCCCTTGCCGAGCGAAGACGCGAACGGTCGGATCGATGGCGAAGTGCTGTGGATCGATCGATTCGGGAACGCGCAGCTCAACGTGGATCCCGACATGCTCGTCGCTCGCGGCGTCGGCCTGGGTGACGGCATCGAGGTGCACGTCGGCGACGAGATTCGACGGGCGCGTTGGGTGTCGACCTACGCCGACGCGCGACCGTCCGAACTCGTCGTGATCACCGATAGCTACGGATTGTTGGCGTTGGCCATCGACCGGCAGAACGCGGCCGCCCAACTCGGAGCGCGGCCGGGAACCCGAGTCGCAATCATCCCGCCCGACACGCCCGGTGCGATGGCGCCGACCGAGTCACCGATCGATCTGGGGAGACGAACATGAGAAAAGGCACCACGATCGCGGTTGGCCTGCTGCTCGGAGCGATCCTGGTCGCGAACCTCATCTTGTTTACGAAGATGACCTGACCGGCGCGGGCCCGAAGGGCCACCGATCCCGTAGCAGCTCAAGATGCCGTAGCAGCTGAAGAAGCCGAAGAAGCCGAAGAAGCCGAGAAGCCGAAGAAGACGGGGTTCCGGTCGCTTGCGTGGACGTTTCTGGGGCGGGCTGGGAGGCTACGTTGCATGACTCACCTTTGTCGGCGAGCCATACCGCCCACGCCACGTTCCGGAACCCCGGTTCTTGGCCTCGCCGTGTTGCCATGCCCGGCGAGTGTGTTCCTAGTTACGGCGCTCTCCGCGCGCATCTTGAGCACTTTCTGCCACAGAGAGTGATATTCATGGATCGACCCCGATCGCGTCGCCATGGAGCGTGAGGATCAACGCTCGCCGTGGGGACCGGTTTCGACCGACGCTGCCGACCCCGCGCATCGCCGAGCCTCACCGTTAGGCTCGCCGCCCGTGAACCTGGTCGAACTCCTGCTGTCCGAACCCGACGAACGCCCGGCGCTCGTCACACCATCGGTTCGGTGGAGTCGAGCCGACCTGGCCGCCGCGGCGCGCGCGGTCGCCGGCGCGGTCGGCGACGCGACGGCAGTGGGCGACAGGGTCGCCATCCTCGCTGGGAACGACCAGCACTTCGTCGCGGGCTACCTCGGCGTCTTGGGCTCGGGGCGGGTCGCGGTGCCGCTCAACCCGACGTCGCCTCGCACCGAACTCGAGCGCGAGATCGCCGCGGTCGGCGTGACGCTCCTCCTCACCGGACCCGATCATCACGCGCCGTCGACCGTTGCGACGCTGTCGATCGTCGATGCGTGCACCCACGCGCCGATCGGATCGTGGGCCGCAGTCGAAGCCGACGACCTCGCGGTGTTGCTGTTCACCTCGGGGACCGCCGGGATGCCGAAGGCGGCGATGTTGTCGCACGGCAACCTCGCCGCGAACATCGAGCAGGTGCAATCGGCGCCCGGCCTCAAGTTCGAAGCCGGCGACGTCGGGCTCGGCGTCTTGCCGTTCTTCCACGTCTTCGGCCTCAACGTCGTCATCGGGCTCTCCCTCGCCGCGGGTGCGATCTTGGTGTGTGTGCCGAACTTTCATCGCGACGAGTCGATCGCCGCGATTGGTGAGCACCGCGTCACCGTGATCGCTGCGGTTCCGGCGATCTATGCCGCCTGGCTCGATTCCGATGCGCCAGCCGAAGCCTTTGCCACTGTTCGGCTCGCGGTGTCCGGTGCGGCTGCGTTGGGTGCCGAGACGATCGCCGCGATGCAAGCTCGCTTCGGTGTCCGCGTGCACGAGGGCTACGGCCTGACCGAAGCGAGTCCCATCGTCACCACGACTGCGGTGGAACGAGCGGTACGCCCAGGGTCGATCGGTCCCGCGTTGCCCGGCGTCGAGGTTCGTCTGGTCGATCGCGACGGCGACGACGCGCTCGCCGGAGACCCAGGTGAGATTTGGGTGCGCGGTGCCAACGTGTTCCGGGGTTACTGGGACGATCCCGAACAGACAGCGCGGGTCTTGGTCGACGGGTGGTTGCGAACCGGCGACATCGCGGTCGCCGACGACGACGGCTGGCTCGAACTCGTCGACCGCGCCAAAGACCTCATCATCGTCTCGGGATTCAACGTGTATCCGGGTGAGGTCGAAGCCGCCCTCGGCGAGCACGACGATGTGCACCAGGCTGCCGTTGTCGGTGAAGCCGACGAGCGCAGCGGCGAACGAGTCGTCGCCTACGTCGTGGCCCGAGCGGGCGCGTCGCCGACCCCGACGATCCTCACCGCCCACCTACGCCGTCGCGTGGCGCGCTACAAGATTCCGCAGCGTTTCGAGTTCGTCGACTCGCTACCGCAAACCTTCACCGGCAAGGTCCTCCGTCGCGCGCTGCGCGATTCGGTGGCCTGAACGAGACCGAGTGGCCCCGACCGCCGGTGCGGCCGCGGCGATCCAGAAACCGGCGTAGATCACGCTGATTCCCAACGCCGTGCACAGCGCGAACGCCTGATCGGCATCGATGCTGAAGAACCGTTTGGCGAGGCCGCCGCTCGACAACACGAGCGTGCCGAGCGCAATGCAACCGTTCGCGGCTGCGAGCCGGGTCGCTCCCGCGTCGTCGCGGCGGCGCAGCCAACGCCACGCGGAGACGGCAGCGCCGACGAACAACACAACGGCGCCGAGTCCCGAACCCATGGCGACGCAGATCCGGGGCAGCGCGCCGAAATGGTCGCGGCCGTTGGGGATGGCGTCGGTAGGGAGCGTGCCACGCAACGGCGACACGAGTACGGCGCCGGTGGCGAGACCCGAGAAGAACACGACGCCCGCACGGATCCGATCGGCGATCCGTCGATCGGTCAGCAGGTAGATCGTGCCGAGCGCCAGCCACGGCACGTTGAGGGCCGCGCCGAGGAGATAGAAGGCCTTGTAGACGCCAGGATCCCAGCCCGTCGTCGAGCCGAGGAACAAGCACACCGAAGCCAGCGCGAACAACGCCAGCGCGACGGTCCACACCCCTTCGTGAGTCCGACGATGCTGCGCCCAACGCACCGACGTCGTCTGCGCGAAGACCGAGGCGACCACGGTTGCGACAACGGCCAGCATGCCCACCACGGAACCGAAACTAGCGGCGCGACTCCGTCGGCCTGACTTCGAGAAAACGATCACAAGCTCGGTACGGTGGAGTCGTTCGCACAAGCCACCCGGCGCCCGACTCGGGGCGTCTTGGCCTCGCCTGGAGTGATTCGTGACCCCCGATCCCGGACGCCGCATCCCCGAAGCCACGGTCGCTCGGCTGCCGCTCTACTACCGGGTGTTGCTCGAGAGTGCCGAAGCGCGGGTCTCGACGATCAGCTCCGATCGTCTGGCCGAGATGGCGGGCGTCAACGCCGCGAAGGTGCGCAAGGATCTCTCCTATCTCGGCAGCTTCGGCACGCGCGGTGTCGGCTACGACGTCGACTATTTGCTCCACGAGATCGCCCGCGAGCTCGGCCTCACCCAGGACTGGCCGTGCGTCATCGTCGGCGTCGGCAACCTCGGCGCCGCGTTGGCGAACTATCGCGGCTTTGGTGCGCGCGGCTTTCGCGTCGTTGCCTTGGTCGATGCCGACCCGGCGAAGGTTGGCCAAACCGTGGCGGATCTTCGGGTCGAAGCGTTCGCCGAACTCGGCACGGTGTGTGCTCGAGAACGCATCGCGATCGGGATCATCGCGACGCCGGCCGGCGCGGCCCAGGACGCGGCCGACGGTTTGGTCGGCGCCGGCGTCCGTTCGGTCCTGAACTTCGCGTCCGGCGTGCTGAGCGTGCCCGACGATGTCTCGGTGCGCAAGGTCGATCTCGCGACCGAGCTCCAAATTCTGGGTTTCTACCAACTTCGCGGCGCCAACACCGCGCTCAACACGAGCCGCCCGGCCTGATGGCCGAATCGACCCCGACGTCGGACGCAGGACGGCCGGGCCTGTCTGGCTGGCCGGTCAACTTGCTCGTCGCCGGACGCCGGGTGGTCGTGGTCGGCGGGGGGCGCATCGCGGCCCGCAAGATCGCCTCGCTACTCGAACTCGGCGCGGTCGTCGTCGTGGTCGCAATCCGGGTTGACGACGAAGTCGCCGAACTGCGCGCCGCGGGACGGGTACAGGTCCTCGAACGCGAGTTCGCACCGGCCGACCTCGACGACGCCTGGCTCGTCGTCACCGCAACCGATTCGTCCGCCGTGAATCGGTCGGTGTTCACCGCGGCCGAGGATCGCCGAATGTTCTGCAACGGTGCCGACGACCCCGACAACTGCTCGTTTACCCTGATGTCGGTGGTCCGCCAGTCCGACCTGGTCGTCGCGTTGGGAACCGGAGGCCGCAGCCCGGCGCTGGCCACGTGGCTGAAGCATCACGTCCAGGAGGAGATGGGTCCTGAGTACGCGCAGCTGCTCGACCTCCTCTCCGAGGCGCGTGAGGAGATTCGCGCCAGCGGTCGATCCAGCGAGGACGCCGATTGGCAACGGGCGTTCGAATCCGGCATCGTGGACCTCGTCCGGGCCGGCCGGCTCGCCGAGGCGAAGGAGTTGTTGAGCGCGTGTCTCTGATCGTCGTCGGACTCAACCATCGCACGGTGCCGGTCGACCTACTCGAGCGGATGGCTGTCCCCGAGACCGCGTTGGCCAAAGCGCTGCACGATCTCGAGAGTCGCGAACATCTTCTCGAGGTCGCGATCTTGTCGACCTGCAACCGCACCGAGATCTACGCGTACTGCTCGCGCTTTCACGCCGCGGTCGGCGACGTGTCGCAGTTCCTTGCCGACTACAGCGGCGCGAGTACCGAGGAACTCGCGGCCCACCTCTACACCTACTACGACGATGCTGCGGTCAACCATCTCTTCACCGTCGCCGCGGGGCTCGACTCGATGATCGTCGGCGAGAACGAAATCCTCGGCCAGGTGCGCGATGCATGGACCCGTGCGAACGATGCCGGAACGTCCGCGACCTTGCTCGGCATCACGTTTCGTCATGCCATCGAAGCTGGCAAGCGCGTCCGGACCGAAACCGAACTCAACCGGCACCCGGTGTCGGTCGCGTCCGCTGCGGTTGCCGTCGCCGGCGAACGCATGGGAGGGTTCGAGGGCGCACGGGTGCTGGTGATCGGCGCGGGCGAGATGGGCGAAGGCATGGCGATGGCGGTCGCGTTGCGCGACATCGATCAACTGACGGTCGCGAACCGCAGCGCCGATCGAGCCGAATCGCTGGCCGGCAAAGTGCGCGGACGCGTCGTCGAGCTCGACGCCTTGCCCATCGAACTCGCCGACGCTGATCTCGTGTTCGCGTCGACTGGTTCGAGTGAAGTGCTGATCGAACGCGCCACGGTCGAGGTCGCGATGCGCAATCGGCACATCCGACCGCTGTACATCGTCGACGTCGCGTTGCCCCGAGACTTCGACCCTGGGGTCGGTCAGATCCCCGGGGTGACGCTGCTCGACCTCGACGACCTCAAGGATTACGCGCAACGCAGCTCGGTGCGTCGACGCGAAGAGATCGGCCGGGCCCGCACGATCGTCGCGCACGAAGTCGAGCGATACCTCGACGAGCGTCGCCAGCGCATCGTTGCGCCCGTCGTCGGCGCGCTCCATCGTCATGGCCGCTCGGTTCGCGATGGCGAACTCGAACGGTTCGCCGCGAAGCTCGTCGGGCTCGACCCCGAAGCGCGAGCCGCGGTCGAAGCACTCGTCGATGGCATCGTCAACAAGCTGCTGCACGAGCCGACGGTCCGGCTCAAAGACGCCGCGGGTACCGACCGTGGCGACCTCTTCGTCGATTCGGTGCGAGCGTTGTTCGCGCTCGACGACGACCTGGACGGCTGACGTGCGCGGCGGGCTCGGCGAGCCGCACCGATCGGCCTCGGCTGCTCGCACGATCGCGAGCGCGCAGCGCGCATGATCCGAATCGCGACGCGAGGGAGCGCGCTTGCCCGTTGGCAGGCGAACCGCGTGGTCCAGTTGTTGGGCGCGCCCGAACACGAACTCGTCATCGTCACGACCACCGGCGATGCGCGCACCGACGCGCCGATTCACGCGCTCGGGGGTCAGGGTGTCTTCGTGAAGGAAGTGCAACAGGCCGTGCTCGACGGCCGCGCGGACATTGCGGTGCATTCGGCGAAAGACCTTCCGGCCTCGAACCCGACCGGTGCTGCGGAAGGCCTGCTGCTTGCCGCGATCCCCGAACGCGCCGACGTGCGCGACGCACTCGTCGGCGCTCGCCTCGCGGACCTGCCGGCCGGAGCGACCGTCGCAACCGGCGCGGTACGTCGCCGCGCACAACTACGTGCCCGCCGACCCGACCTTCGCTTCGCCGAACTGCGCGGGAACATCGACACCCGCCTGGCGAAGGCCGTCGACTTCGACGCGGTCGTTGTCGCGTTCGCCGCGCTGCAGCGTCTGGAGCAAGCGTCGGTCGCGACCGATCTCCTCGGGATCGACGTGATGATTCCCCAAGTCGGCCAAGGTGCGCTCGCGGTCGAATGTCGCCATGACGACACGGTCACGCTCGCCCGACTCGCCGCGATCGACGACGCGGCACGCCACCGCGAGGTCGAAACCGAACGCGCCTTTCTCGCGTGCCTGGGCGGCGGTTGCGATCTTCCGGTCGGGGCGCTGGCGACCCTCGCCCCCGACGGTTCCATCACCCTGCGGGCCTTCCTCGAGACCGACGACGGCCCCCGCCGAACGATCGTCCACGGCACCGACCCCGCAGCGGTCGGCACCGACGCGGCCCGCGCGCTCGGAGCGCGACCGAGACCGACGCGCTGGGCGGCGCCGGACCCGGCGCTCCCGGCCTGGTGACCCGG
>SXGT01778762.1_pt1 | contig 32916 bp, 26 predicted proteins | sample 3176221 | NCBI WGS metagenome assembly SXGT01 (sample SAMN11356862, study PRJNA531348) | freshwater metagenome | isolation source: freshwater sample F1-120 | place: China: Fuxian Lake, Yuxi | collected 2017-12-25
GACCAAATCCAGCCGCGCCCCCTCCAGGCAGGCGCGGGATCCCCTGCGCATCACCGGCGTCAAAACGCATTTTCTGCGCGGGGGCGCCAGCCTGCTGCGCCTGCAGACCGACCAGGGCCTCGAAGGCTGGTGCAACGAGGTGACGGAGGATATGGCGCGCCTGCTCCTGGAGCCGCCCCTGCGCCAGGTGCTCATCGGCGCCGACGCGTTGGAGCGCGAAAAGCTCTGGCACCAACTGCTGCACTGGGAGCGCTACCGCTGGCTGCCGCGCGGGCTGCGCGGGGTGGTCGACACCGCCCTCTGGGACCTGGCAGGCAAATACCTGGGGCAGCCCGTATGGCGCCTGCTGGGGGCTTGCCGCGACCGGGTGCCGGGGTACAAGACCCAGGGGGGCACCTTCGGGCCGGAGGGCGATGACCTCGACCACTACCTCAAGTACGCCCTGCAGGCCAGGGCCGAAGGGTACCTGGGCGCCAAGGATCACTGCTATAAGGGGGTGAGGTTCATGGCCGAACTGGCGCGGCAGATGCGCAGCGCCGTGGGACCCGATTTTCACCTGATGCACGACGCGGTGCAGACCTACGACGTCGCCGACGCCATCAAGATTGGCCGGGTGCTGGAACAGTACGACTACCAGTGGTTCGAAGAGCCCATCCGCGACCAGGACTATCTGGGCCTCAAGCAGGTGGCCGCAGCCCTCGACATCCGGGTGATCGCCGGCGAGTATTTCCCTTTCCAGCTGCACGCCTATTCCCAGCTGATCGCCATCGCCGAGGTAGACGGCATCAAGCCCAGCGATCCGGTGAGCGGCGGCATCACCGACCTGCTCAAACTCGCCCACCTGGCCGAGTCGTTCGGCAAGCAGGTGCACATCCCCAAGGGCGGCATGTGGGGCTTTGCCGGCCTCAACGTCAACGGCGGGGTGCTGAACTGCCCGGTGATGGAGTGCCACCGCCCCCTTGAGCAGGATCGCCAACCCTTCATCCGCAACCCGCTGCAGCTCGAAGAGGGCTGCGTACATATGCCCTCCGGGCCTGGTCTGGGCATCGATCTCGACTGGGATATCGTCGAAAACCTGACCGAGAGGGTCATCTGAATCCACTGAAATTGCCCCCAGGACATCGAGTCAGGACCACACCATGTACATCCCCAAATCCTTTCAAGTAACCGACCCCGAAGTGCTGGCCGCCTTCATCCGGGCGCACAGCTTTGCCACCCTGATCAGCGCGGTGGACGGGGCCCCCTTCGCCACACATCTGCCCCTCTTGCTCGACCAGGGCAGGCTGCTGGGCCACGTCGCCCGCGCCAACCCCCACTGGCAGGCCTTCGACGGCCAGCGCCAGGCCCTGGCCATCTTCCACGGCCCCCACGCCTATGTCTCGCCCACCTGGTACGCCACCTCCCCGGCGGTGCCCACCTGGAACTACGCGGCGGTACACGTGTACGGCACTGCCCGCCTGGTCGAGGGGGATGCACTCGACGCCCTGGTCGACCGCTTGGTGGCCACCTACGAGGCCACACAGCCCCAACCCTGGTCCGGGGAGTTGCCCGCCGAGTACCAGGCAAAGCTGCTGCAGGCCATCGTGGGTTTCGAGCTGGAGATCGAGCGGATCGAGGGGAAGTTCAAGTTGGGGCAGAACCGCTCCCGCGAGGATCAGCTCGGGGTGCTCGGCAGGCTGGAGGCCAGCGCCGACCCGGCAACCCAAGCCCTGGGGGCGCTCACCCGGGAGCAGCTGTCCCGCGAATAACAGCGCATCCTTTACGCGGCGGGGAGACGCCCCGAGGTTTTTGCGGGGAAGGGCAGGGAAGTCTGGTTAAGAAACGATCTGGCGCGTTTCCATGTAGAAGCGCTTCTCGTGCGCTTCCCCCAGGGAAAAGGTCTTGCGCGGCATCACCCCGTCCTGACGGACGGCCCGGAACAAGTCCACCTTTTCCAGGTGCGGCAGGCAGAGGCCGAGATTGCCCGGCTGGCTGCCCAGGCGCACGGTCACCTCCTCCCCGTGCACATAGTCGATCTTCTCCGCCCCGCCCGCCGCCATGAAAGCGTCGAGTAATTCCTGGATGGTGCCGGCCGGTAGGCTGGCGCGGGGTTCGGTGACCTCGATTGTGCAATAACCGCTCTCGCCGCCCCCGCCCACCAGGCCGAGGGTGTGGGCTGCCCCGTGCCGGGCCGCCGCCACCCGCTCGATCAGGGCCGCTGTACTGGCAACCGAGGTGACCTTGAGGCGCGCCCCGCAGGCCTGCCGCAGAAAGGCAAAGAAATCCTGCCGCAGCCCAAAGAGCACCCGGTGGATGGGTTCGAAACTGAGGCCCTCGTCGTGCACATTGACCACCTCCACCAGCGCGTACCGCGCCGGATGATCCATGCCCACCTTGGGTTTTAACTCTTCCCACCACACCTTGGCTGCTGCCAGGGAATGGTTGCCGTCCCCCACGGCAAAAAGCAGGGGCTCTGGACCCGCACTGCGGGCCAGGTGGCCCAACCCCTCCACCACCTGATCTACCAACCCTTTTTCACCCACCGAGTACCCGGCCAAATGCCCGCTACCCAGCATCAATTCGAAGTCGTAGAGTTTGGGCAAATGGCCGCGGACTGCGGCCAAAGGCTCAATCACCCGGCATCCAGGATCGTCGATGAGCACCAGCACATGGGGCAGTTCGAGGGCAGCGCCGGCGCGGATCTTGCGGCGCGGCGGCAGGCGCTCGACAATGGTCCCCTCGGTGGCGCGGATGAGGCTGGTGGCGCCCGGGGTATATTCGTAGCGCTCCAGGTCGAGGGCCATCATGAGCCCCTTGCGGGTCCTGCCGGCCAGGCGGCGCTCTACGTAGAGGAATCCCTCGTGCGGCTGGAGCACGCCCACGTCCAGGTACTGCCGCATCGTGGCCTGGATACACCCGATGCGATCGGCCTCCCCAGGCTTCTCGAGGTGGATCTCGGGCAGGGTCAGATGCAGGGTGGAGGGGGCGTCCCCCACCAGGCGCTCTACCTCTTCCCAGTATTCGGGCTGGGAGGTGAACTGATCGACGGCAATGACCGCCCAGCGCTGGGGGTCGATATCAGGCCCGGGGAGGTACACCCGGGGGACGAGGAGGCCGAGGTCTGCGTGGATTCTCATGAGGTCTTGTCGTCTTGAGGTGGAGGTGAAACGGTTGGCGGTGGTATACTTTGCGGCCTAAGGGTCGGCGCCCAGGACCCGGGCCACCAGCCCAATGCCCCCGGGTCTCAACGCCGGGTCTGGCCCGCTTCCCGGGCAGAGAGAAAGGCGCGGACCTCCTGGTCCTTGGGGAATTCGTGGCGATAGTGGGGGGCCGAGATCACTGCCTGCTGGGCTTCGGTCAACTCAGCGTGAAAGGACGGCGGGGTGTAGGTGCCCATCATCCCTTCGGATACCACCCCGGAGTTGTAGCGGATGATCACCGAACGCCGCTGGTGGCCGCCGGCCCAGGGCAGGGCCCCGTGCATCAGGCACTCGGCAAAGAGGATGGCGTCGCCGGCTTTGGCGGGAATCTGGACGATGCGCTCCTGGTGCGCCTCGTAGAGCCGGATCTCCCCCGGACAGGGGAAGTTGGCCTTGTGGCTGCCGGGCAGGCAGGCAAAACCACCCTCCCCCGGATTCACATCGGTCAGCTGCACGGCCAGGTTGGTCATGCCGGTGTACATGCGGCCGTTGTGGTAGTGGTAGAAGCGCGAGCGATCGTACGGCGTGCCCCCTTCGTGAAACCAGAACCCTTCGGCCCCTTTTTCCATGGTGATGATACCCAGCCCCTCCAGGCGGAAACCCGGCCCCAGCAATTCCTCCAGGTACGGGGCGAGCCGCGGGTGGACGATCATCTCGCGGAACACCTCACAATGGGGCTTTTCCCAGGTGAGCACACCGCCCAGGTCGCCCCGGCCCATCTTGCCCTGCAGGTTCGCCGACCCGTACGCCAGGTCGTTGGGGCGGATCTGTATCTTGCCGGCATGGTGGTCGATGGCCGCGTTGGCCGCCGCCACTTCCGCCGGGGACAAGGCGCCCTTGATCACCAGGTAGCCGTGTACGTCGAATAAGTATTTCTCCACCTCTGTCATCGCTGTCCTTTCTCCGTGGGTGCCAACCCAAGCATTTTAGCCATGGCCGGCATTTGCGGCAAGTTCAGCCGGGGAAGAGTTCGCGGATGGCCCTGGCCGTGGCCGCCTTCTCGCCGCTGACGCTTATATAGAGTTCCTGGATTCCTTTGGAAGTCTGCAGGATGCCCTTGAAACCGCCCTGCACCTCCCCCTGTAGCTTGAAGTCCCCTACCCCCCGGTCCCGACCGATGGACTTGCCCCCGTAGGAGCGGCCAATGACCACACTCCTGACCCCGGGCACCTGGCGCAGGCGGGCGATGGTGCGCCTGCCGGTCTTGTCCGTGGACTGGTGCCTACCCCGTTTTTTTTCGGCCATCCTCTGGGTCCCGGTTCCTGGAGTACCCTGACTACACGCCTGCCGGAAAAAGCGTCGGTGTTGGCTCAATTTGTTGTAAATTAGCCAATTAACCATACGAAACCCTCGGTCCCTTGACAATGGCGCCAGCATTGATTTATTTATGGAAAATTCCAACTTTTCAATCTAAGCCAACTTTCCTGACTATATCGGAGGCCCCATGCGAGACAAGGCGCTGTTGACCACTGGGGAAATCGCCGCCCATTGCCGCGTTTCCTACGAAGCCGTCAGCAAGTGGATCAAAAGCGGCAAACTCAAGGCCTACACCACTCCGGGCCGGCACCACCGGGTCAGCCGCGCCGATTTCGAGGCCTTCCTCGCCGAGTACAACCTGCCCCCTCTCGCCGGTTCTTCTCGCCGCCGGAAGGTGCTGATCGTCGACGACGACCCGGCCATCCTTAGGTTGCTCAGCACCTTCTTCACCAGGGACGATCAGTACGAGGTCGCCACGGCCACCGACGGCTTCGAGGCCGGCCTCCAGATCGCCGGCAACCATCCCGATCTGGTCATCCTCGACCTGATGATGCCCAATATCGACGGCTTCAAGGTGTGCAGCGGCATCAAGGCCAACCGTCAGACCCAGCGCACCCTTGTGGTGGTGCTCACCGGGTACGCCACCCCGGAGAACGTGCGCAAGGCCCTGGAGTGCGGCGCCGACTCCTGCCTCGGAAAACCCGTGGTCCTGAGGGAACTGGCGCAGCAATTGGACGACCTGTGGGCCGGCACCAGGGCCCGCCGCCGCGCCCACGCCTAACCCCCATGCAGCGGACGAGTGGCCACCGGGCAGTTTCAACACCCCTCGACCAAGGAGAAGGTCGTTTATGAATGAACTGGCGAAGTTGGGCTGGCAACTGCGGCAGGCGCGCGAAGAACAGGGCAAGACCCTGGAGCAGATCCACCGCCACACCGGCCTGAGCCTCTATATCCTGGAAAACCTGGAGGCCGGCGCCTTCGCGGTCGTGGAACCGGTGTACATCCGCCTGGCGCTGCGTTCCTATGCCGAACACCTAGCCCTCAGTCCCGCAGCCCTCCTACAGCAACTCGAGGCGCTGTGGAGCCCAGCTCCGCCTCCTGCCCAGCCCAGACCGGCTCCCCGGCCGCGCTCCTGGGTGCAGCGTTTGGCTTTGGGGCTCTCCCGTTAAAAACCACCTCCCCTCCCCGGAGGCCTATTCATGGAATTCCCCTCTACCTCCCAAGCGATTTATCTGGCCGCCATCGCCGTGGCGCTGGTGGTCGGCGAAAAGATCCTCACCCAGCGCCTGCTCAATCGGCAGCGGCGGGAACTGAAGGGATTGCTGCAGGAATGGCAGGGCCTGGTAGCCGTGTTCAAAGCCCTGCGCCAGCAGCGCGAAGCCGCCGAACGCCAGAAAACAGAGCTGCAGTTGAAGAGGCACAAGCTCGAGCTGCAGATCGACCAACTCAGGGAACAGGCGCTCAACCTGGAGGAAAGAGAAACCAGGAAATTGGCAACAGCCGTCGAGTTGGACAACCTGGTCAATCGGCCTTAGATTATGCCAAACCACTTGCCATCGACCGGCCACCCTATTTAACCCAACCTCGATGCCCACCGAAGGTTCCAAGCCAGCCGCCAGCCGTACCTATACCGACGGCGAAATCATCGTCGAACAGGGGGCAGTCTGTGAGTACATGTACATCGTCCGCCGGGGCCAGGTCGAGATCCTGCACAACGACCAGGGCACGTTGACCCAAAAGGCCGTGCTCGGCAAGGGCAGTTTCTTCGGCGAGGTGCCCTTTCTTGAGCGCATCATCTCGCCCAGCATCGCCCGCACCACCGCCCGCGCCCTGGGTGAGGTCCAGGTCATCTCCGTCTCCCAGGACACCATTCTCCACCGGATCCACGACAACCCCGAGCTGGGCTACCGCCTGCTCCAGACCCTGTCGCGGCGCATACGCGAGTTGGAGGAGGACATGATCCGCTACATCGTCACGGGCTGAGCCCGTGGACCAGCCCGACTGGCTGCTAGATCCCGCCCCCTATAGGGCGACCCTCTGCCAGGGCGACCACCCGCACGAACTCGTCCTCAGCAACGGCCTGCTCAGCCGCACCTTCCGCCTGCGCCCCACTGCCGCCACTATCGCTTTCGACAACCTGATGACCGGCGCCTCGCTGTTGCGCGGGGTCAAACCCGAGGCCCGCGTCGAACTCGATGGAGTGGCCTTCGCTATTGGCGGCCTGCAGGGGCAGGAGGAATACGCCTACCTGCGCCGCGAATGGCTCGACGGTTTCACCGCCGATCCCGATGCCTTTCTGTACACCCACTTCGAGACCGGGCCCACCCGGGCGCCCTTTGCCTGGTTGCGCCGGCGTTCCTGCCCCCCCGCCTCCTGGCCACCCGCAGGGGTGGCCCTCGACCTGCACTTTGCCGCCCCCTCCGGCCCCTTTGCCGGGTTGGTGGCCGCGGTACACTACGAGCTGTACGACGGCATACCCCTGCTGGGCAAGTGGCTGAGTCTGCGCCACGGCGGCAACCGCCCCCTGTGCCTGGACACCTTTGTCAGCGAATTGCTGGCCGTGGTCGAGGGCGAGGTTTCGGTGGACGGGGTGGAGCGCTGGGAAACCCCGGATCTGCACGTGGAGAGCGACTACGCCTTCCACGACATGACCCCCAAGGGATCGCGACGCACCGTATACTGGGTGCCCGACCCCCAGTACGCCACCCAGGTCAACTACGAGCGCCAGACCCCCTGCCTGCTCGAATGCCGTCCGCCCCTGGGCCCGGGCCTGCGACTGGAGGCGGGTGCCACCTTCACCAGCTTCCGCACCTTCGAACTGGTACACGACAGCAGCGAGCGGGAGCGCCGCGGCCTGGCCCAGCGGCGCATGTACCGGACCCTCGCCCCCTGGTCCCAGGAGAACCCCATCCTCATGCACGTGCGCCAGGCCGATCCCGAGTCGGTGCGGCGGGCGGTAGACCAGTGCGCCGAGGTAGGTTTTGAGATGGTGATCATGACCTTTGGCAGTGGCTTCGACGCCGAGAGCGAGGACCCCGCGTACCTGGCCCAATTGCGGCAACTGGCCGAGTACGCCCACCAGCGGGGGGTGGAACTGGGCGGGTACTCCCTGCTGGCCAGCCGCCGCATCGCCGAGGACCAGGACGTGATCAACCCGGAAACCGGCGCCACCGGCGGGGCCATCTTCGGGCATTCGCCCTGCCTGGGCAGTGAGTGGGGCGGGGAATACTTCCGCAAACTCGAGCACCTCTATGCTGCCACCGGCCTGGATGTGCTCGAACACGACGGCTCCTATCCGGGTGACCCCTGCGCCTCGCGGGCGCATCCCGGCCACGCAGGGCTGGCGGATTCACAGTGGCGGCAGTGGGAGCGTATCCGCAACTTCTACCACCACTGCCGCGCCCGGGGTATCTACCTCAACGTGCCGGATTGGTACTTCCTCAACGGCTCGAACAAGACCGGCATGGGCTACCGCGAGACCAACTGGTCGCTGCCGCGCGACCGCCAATTGCTCCTGGCCCGCCAGAACCTCTACGACGGCACCTGGCAGAAGACCCCGAGTATGGGCTGGATGTTCGTGCCCTTGGTCGAGTACCACGGCGGCGGCGAGGCGGCCACTCTCGAACCCCTGGCGGAGCACCTCGACGCCTACGAAGCCCATCTGGCCCAGAACCTGGGCTGGGGGGTGCAGGCCTGTTACCGGGGCCCGCGCCTGTACGACAGCGAGCCAACCCGCTCCGCGGTGGCCCGCTGGGTGGCCTTCTTCAAGGAGCACCGCGCCATCCTCGAATCCGATATCATCCACCTGCGTCGCGCCGACGGCCGCGACCTCGACGGCATCCTGCACGTCAACCCGGCCCTGCCCACCCGCGGGCTGATGATGGTCTTCAACCCGCTCGATGAGCTGGTGGAGCGCACCTGGCGCGTGCCCCTCTACTACACCGGCCTGCAGACCGAAGCCCTGGTTCGCGAGGAGGGCGAACTGGCGCGCCCCTATACGCTGGACCGGGAGCACCACATCGAGGTGGCGCTGAAGGTGCCGCCCCGCGGACACCGCTGGTACACCATCGAGGCCGGCGCGTGACCTGGCTGGCGCTGCTTCTGCCCTGTCTGGGGGCGGGCGCCGCAGACCGGGCACTGGTCGCCGGCGGCGGCCCGCTGCACTCAGCCTTTTTTTGCGCCCGTACCCGCACCCATCCTCAGCACCGGCGTGTCGCCCATGGCTGCCGCGGTGCTGGAACTGCTCGGCAGCCCCTGAGCCAAACCAACCCGGAGAAGAACCGATGGAACGTGTGAAGCTGGCCCTCATCGGCTGCGGCGGCATCGCCGGCGCCCATGTGCGGGCCCTGGAAGAGCTGTGGAACCGCGGCGTGCGCGACATCGAGGTAGTGGCCACCTGTGACGTGGTACTGGAGCGGGCCAAGGAACGGGCCAGTGAGCTGAAAAAATTCCAGAAAAAATTGCCGCGCTCCTTCTCCAGCCTCTCCCAGCTTTTGGCCAGCGGTCTCGATATTGAGGCCGCCGACATCTGCTCCTTGCACTCCGAGCACCACACCCTTGCCCTGCCCTGCCTGCAGGCGGGTTTACACGTACACATCGAAAAACCCCTGGCCATCACCCTGCGCGCCGGCCAGCGCATCATGGACGCCGCCGTGGCGGCCCAGCGGGTGCTGGCCGTGGGTGAGAACTACCGGCGCGCTCCCTACGAGCGGGCCGTACACTGGGCCATCCGCCATGGGCGCATTGGCCGGCCCCGGCTCTTCTTCTGGCAGGACGCGGGCGAGAGCCTGGGCAAGTGGGGCTGGCGCAACTTCAAACACGCGGCCGGCGGCGGCTGGATCCTGGACGGGGGGGTGCATTTCACCGACCTCTTCCGCTACCACCTGGGCGGCGAAGCCCGCCAGGTCTACGCCCTCACCCGGCAGTTCGAACCCTACCGCTACGACGAGCCAAAGCTGCGCCAGGGCGCCTACCGGGTAGACGTGGAGGACGCGGCCTCGGCGCTGATCCAATTCGACGACGAGGTGGTGGTGCAATGGACCTGGGCCAGCTCTGCCCCGGGCAAGGCCTTCAACAAGCGGGTGCTCTACGGCAGCGAGGGCTGCATCGACTGGGAAAGCGGCTGGTGGGGGCGGGACGGCAGCAACCTGGGCCGCGACGAACTGGTGGCGGCCTTCACGAAGAGTCTGGGCAAGGAGGAGCAGGAACAACTCTTCCCCGGCGGCACCCACGACGCCATCGCCATCGAACTCAAAGATTTCGCCGACGCGGTGCGCCTGGGCCGGGTACCCGAGGTGGATGGCCAGGGCGGCTTCAAGGCCCAGGCCATCTGTATGGCCATCTTCGAATCCGGCTGGTGCGGCCGGCCGCTGTCCCTGCAGGAAGTGGAGCGCGGCGAGGCCAGCGCATACCAGGACCCCATCGACAAGGCGCTGGGGTTGATCTGAAACTGGTCTAGCATCAAACAGAAAGAGCCGCCTCCCATCTGGGGAAGCGGCTCTTTCTGTTTGTACCGGCGATAGATCACACCCGCTTCCAGATCTCCCGCACCAGATCCTTGAGCTGCTGCGCCTCCTGCCAGCGGTCCGACAGCTCCTTGCCGTCGGCCCCCTGCAGGGCGTATGTCGGCGGGCCCAGCTCTACCACAAAGGTGAGCGTGTCATCTGGCTTGGCCCGCTCCTTGAACTTCTTGAAACCGTACTCCCACCAACTGGCGTACAGGTCGAGCCAGACCTTATTGTGGGGGAAGTTGATGGGCACCTGCACCTGCTCGCGGGAGGCCACCCGGCCGTGGAAGGCACCGCAGCGCTCCAGGATTTGTTTCATGAAGCGGTCATTGTCAGCGGAGAGCGGCGGGCCGGCGAACTCGCGGCCCACCAGAAAGTGGGACAGGTCGCCGCAGAGCACCAGGTCGGGCACGGCGTCGATCAGGTCCAGGGTGAAGTACATATCGGTGGTCATGCGGTCGCGGTGGGTCTCGAAGTAGAGCGGAAAACCCGCTGCCGCCGCCATATCCATACAGCGCACCAGATAGGGCACCCCGGCCGCCACCGTGCGCGGCATGGGCATGGGCTGCAGGTTGATGTGGGTGGCGCCCCCGTCGCGGGCCGCCTGTATATCCGCCTTGAACTCCTCTGGGGTCCAGGGGAAGACGATGTTGCTGCGCCGAAGTTTGTGTTTCTCGACCAGGGGCAACATGGCCTTGAGGTGCGCCGCATCCTCCATGAGGAACTCCACCCCGTCGAAACCGGCCTCGGCGATCTTGGCCACCTTCTCCTCCAGCGACCATTCCTTGGCGCCCCCGAAGGGGAGCCCCACCATGCCCCACAGGGACTGGTAGACCTGAAATTTCATAACACTCCTTTCTGTTTGCACCGACAATGGGTGCAGCAGAATAAGAAAAAGCCCCCTCAGCCGCAAACCGCCTCGGAATCCTGAGCAGTCCCTCTCAAAAAGCTGAGGTCTGGCCACCCTGCCAGCAGGCGGGGTCACCACAAAAACCCGGCTTGAAAAACCCAACCCCTTGCCAGCGCAGCATCCCCTCCCTCCCCCGTCCGTTGCCCGCCGCTCTGGCACGCGGATTGCAGATGGTATGGCCGGCTTTCACACACCCTTCAACCTCAAGGAGATTTCTATGTATAAGTTCGGCATCCTGGGCGGCGCGCTGGCCGCCCTCTTCATCGCCGGTTGCGGCGACAAGGACCCGGTTTCCCCGCAGCAGGAGCAGACCGACAATCCCAGCCAGTTGCCCCAGTACCGGTGGAGTTACGAGGAATGGACCAAGGGGGTCTATGCCCGTGACTACAACAGCGACGGCGTGGTGGACCAGGCCGACTTCTCTGCCTTTGTCAGCCAGGTTTCCACCGACGACACCCCGCCCGACAGCCTGGCCCCCAGCACGGTGCCCAGCAAGCTTGATCCTGGCTTTGCCGAGGATCACCTGCAGCAGCCGGCCCTGTACGTGGCCGGCAACCCGGACCAGGCCGCCCTCTTCATCAACTGGCTGGACGATCCCGACCTGGTCGCCCGCATCTGGGAGAACGACTACAGCACCACCTGGGTGGTGGCTGCCTTCCGCGGCCAGATGCCCACCAGCGGGTACGGCATCGCCATCGAGGATCTCCAGAGCGACGGCGAGACGGTGAAGCTCTACGCCAGTTTGAGCGACCCAGACCCCGACGCGATGGTGGCCCAGGTGCTCTCCTATCCGCACCAGGTGCTCTTTGTGCCCAAGACCCAGGCCCCGGCGCCCGAGGGCGCCACCTGGTCGCTCTTCACCAGCGAGGGCAAGTTGCTGGCCCAGGCCGGCAACGATATCCGCGGGGGCGGCACCGGCATCGAACTGGCCCTGCACTACCCCAAGGCCGACGTGCGCGGCAGCCTCACCCGGCTCGAAGCCCTGAGCGAGGACGGCTACCACGTCCGGGTCCTGATCGAGGGGCAGTTCGAGGAGGGGCTCACGGTGGACAAGGCCGTGCTCGCCATCTCGGCCAACACCCGCATCTACGTGCTGCAGGACGGCGCGCCGGTGGCCGCCGACTACAGCGCCCTGAGCGAGGGCCAGCAGGTGCAGGCCGTGTTCACCGGCCCGGTGCTGGAGTCCTACCCGGTACAGGGCGAGGCCGCCGAACTGGTGGTATTGAAGTAAGAACCAGAGGGCTGTACTTTGAAGGGGCTGCGGCGAAAAGGCTGCAGCCCCTTTTCCTTTGCGAGGTCTCTTGCCCATGCCCGCCCTCTCCCCGCTGCTGGCCCTGACCCTGGCGCTGCTCGTCCCTGGCTGCGGCGGCGCGGCCCTTGGCCCGGAGGATGCCCCCATGCCCCCCAGCCCCTATGCGCAGTGGAGTCGCGGCCCCTCTGCGGACCCCGACTTCTTTCCCATCGGCGTCTGGTTGCAGGCCCCCAGCAACGCCGCCCGCTTCAAGGAGGCGGGCATCAACCTGTACGTGGGGTTGTGGGAGGGGCCTACCGAGGAGCAACTGGCCGGCCTGCGGGCCGCAGGTATGCAGGTGATCTGCCACCAGAACGCGGTGGGATTAAAACACCTCGACGATCCCACCATCATCGCCTGGATGCACGGCGACGAGCCGGACAATGCCCAGCCCGCTGCCGGCGGAGGCTGGGGGCCGGCCATCCCCCCGGCCAGGATCATCGCCGACTACCAACAGCTCGCCGCCAGCGATCCCAGCCGCCCCATCTGGCTCAACCTGGGCCAAGCCGTGGCCAACGAGGAGTGGGTCGGGCGCGGCGCGCCCTGGGAGGATTACCCCGAGTACTGCAAGGGTGCCGACATCCTCTCCTTCGACGTGTACCCCGTGGCCGGCATCCAGAAGCCCGACGGCGAGAACTACCTGTGGTACGTGGCCAAGGGGGTGGACCGCCTGCGCCAGTGGTCGGGGAACAAGACGGTGTGGAACGTGATCGAGACCACCCGCATCCAGAGCGACAGAAAAGCTACCCCCGCCCAGGTGCGCTCGGAGGTGTGGATGTCCCTGATCCACGGCTCGCAGGGAATCATCTACTTCGTACACGAATGGGAGCCGGTCTTCGTCGAGGCCCAGCTCCTGCACGACCCCGAGATGCTGGCCGCCGTCACCGCCATCAATGCCCAGATCCGCCAGCTGGCCCCGGTGCTCAATAGCGCCACCGTCGAGCGGGCGCAGGTGGTTTCCAGCGCCCCGGCGGTGCCCATAGATCTGATGGCCAAAGAACACGGGGGCGACCTCTACCTCTTCGCCGCCGCCATGCGACCCGGCACGGTGCAGGGGGCATTTCAGTTGGGCGACATCAGAGGAAAAAAGACTGTGGAGGTGATCGGCGAGGGGCGGCGCATCGAGATAAAAGAGGGGGGGTTTGCCGACGCGTTCAGCGAGTACGGAGTACACCTCTACCGGATCGAAGGAGCCGGCGACCAGCGATGACCAACGAGGAAAAACGGGCGTTCTTCCAGACCTTCGGTTTTCTGCTAGAGCGGCGGCTTTTCGGGCCGGAGGAGATGGCGGCGATCAGCCACGAGTTCGACGAAAGGCTCAGCCGCGAGCGCCAGGGTCAGCCCTTTGCCGGTCAGAGCCGCCAGTCCCTCTACGGCATCGCCGAGCAATCTCCTTCGTTCACCCGCCTAGTCGAGGACGACCGCATCTACAAAACCGTGGAGAACCTGCTGGGCCCCGGCTTTGCCTGGCTCTGTTCCGAGGGCAATTTGTACGTGGGCGATACCCACTGGCACCCCGACGGCACCCGCCTCGACTATCCGCCGATGAAGGTCTCGCTCTACCTCGATCCACTCACCCGCGACACCGGCTGCCTGCGCGTCTTGCCCGGCTCCCACCTCCTGCCCTACCACCAGCAGCTCAAGCCTGTTGCCAAACTCGGGGTGGCCGGGCAGGACCTGCCCGCCCTGCCCTGCGAGACCCAGCCGGGGGATGTGCTCTTCGCCAACATGAACCTCTGGCACGCCGCCTTTGGCGGGCCGCCGGGCCGCCGCCACCTGGCCCTCAACTTCGCCCCGCCGCCCACCACTGCCGCGGACCTGGCCCGCCTGCGCGAGAATCACGCGGGCACCCTGAGTCTGGTCGGAAAACTGCAGCACAGCCAGCCGGGCCGGCTCTTCACCGACGCCTTCCTCCACCACCATAGCCCGCGCCTGCGGAGCCTGTGCGCCCCCTGGGTGGAGATGGGCCTGAAGTAGTTCTCAGCGCTTCAGGGCCTCGATGGCCCGGGCCAATCGGTGGCGATGCACTTCGAGAGGCACAGGGTCCTTGGTGAAGCGGGTCAACTCCGCGCTCACGGCCTCGGGCACCTGCAGCAAGGCCTGGTACTGACGGCCTTCCTCTTCCCCTCGCTCCGCCAGCAATCCTTTGAGGATGGCAAAGTACTCGTAATCCTCGACCCCGTCGCGCAGCAACTCCCAACGCATACTGTCCACCGGCCCTGCCAGCACCGGCGCGCGGGGCCGGCCACTGACCGCTGCCTCGGGCGGATAGAGGAACCGGCCATCCCCGTTGCCCCAAGGTAACTTGTTGCCCTTCGCGGTGCTGTACCCGCTCACCCAGCTCATGGGATCTTCGTACGGATTCTGCGAGTGTTCCAGGTACGCCGCGTCGCTGGTCCAGTAATTGGTCTGCCAGACCAGCACTCCCTGCAAACCCCGCTGCCAGGTCTGCCAGAGCCAGACCCGCATCTCGGTGGCCGGGTGGTCGACGAAGAGCCCGGCGTGCGGCGCCTTGGGCACGGTGCAGACGTACCACCAGAAGGTGTCGCCCTTTTGCTGGCGCTGCGCCACGGCGGCGGCATCGTACTCTGGGGTGAGCAGGCACCAGGTGTTTGGCCCGCCCACCAGTCCGGACTCCACCTGTTCGGTGAGCATGCGGCGGATGCGCGGGGCGTGTTGTTTGAGTTTGCCGAAGCCCCTCATCACAAAGTCGTAGTCCTTGGGCTCTGGCTCGTCGAACCAGTACACATACGCCTCGTCCAGCCAGCCCTTTTCCTCCAGGTGGCGCTCCAACTCGCCCAGGTACGCGCGTAGGCCCTGCTGGTACTGCGGGGTATTTTCGCCAAAGCCCTGCAGCTGGGGTTCGGTGCGGTCCTGGTAGGTGCCGCTGCCCAGGCCCTGCACCGGGAGGCGGAAGGAGTTGAAACCGAGGGTGTCGATGGCCCGGCTCATGGCCTGGTCCCAGGCGGCCCAGTTGAAGGAGGGCTTCAGTTCAGACGACCACTTCACCTCGAAGCGATCCAGGGGGGCCGGGTCGTAGGGCGAGATCCGGTGGGCGCTGAAATTCTCCGTGTACAGATCTAACACGGCTCGCTTGTCCTGCCGGTCTGTGAGCCCATGGTAGCGGAAGACCTCCTCCGGCGAGAAACCAAAGGCGGTGGTGCAGCTGGCCCGACGGGGCAGCTCAAAACCATAGACCTCTACCTGAAGGGGCACCTGGGCGCTGAAGCCTTCGGCCTCCAGGGTGATGGTTCCGGTGTACAGGCCAGCCGGTGTACCCGGCGGCACGTGCACCCGCACCCACAGGGGCTGGTTGGTGTGGGCCGGCACCTCGATGGGCCGGTCGAGGAGCGGCAGCGGGTCGGGCCAGAGCGCTGCGGCCCCGCTGTAGTCCGAGGGCTGGGCCACCGGCACGTACGCCACGCGCAGGATCTCGATCTGTCCGGCCTCGATGCGGCTGCCCCCCGGCCCGCTCAGGTCCTGGGGTTTTGCCCACAGGCGGCGCAACTTGCGGGTGGGCCGCACCACCAACTGGGCAGCCTCGCGTTCATCGCCGGCAGCGCGGATCAGCAGCGCCTCGCCCTTCACCTGAGGCAAAGGTCGGGTCTGGCTCACCTTCCACCCGGAGGAGGCCCACCACAGACCCACCTCGTTGTTGGATGCGGGCAACTGCTCACCGTACCCAGTGGCATAGAGCAGCGGCAGGTACACCCCGGTCCCGGCGCGGAAATCCCCCAGGACATACTCGATCCAGAAGCTGCCGGCGCCGGGCAGTTCGTAGAGGGGATGTAGCTCCGTGGTCCCCGGCGCTAGCCTGACCTCGCTGGCCTCCAAAAAGACCGCCCTCCCCCCATCCTGCACCACCCGCATCTGTTGCGGCAGGGAAAAGGTGTCCCCGGTGATGTTTTCGATTTGCAGAGAGAGGCGATTGTCGCCGCCGGGCACCTGTTCCCCCAGCCCGGTGAACTGCACCTGCAGCCGGGGGTCGCGCTGCTGGATCACCGCGAACTGGGTCTGGCCCTGCACGCGCAGCGGCTGTCCTGCCAGCGTGGACTTGTAGGTGTAGTTGTGGACCTGAAACGAACCTGGGTCCGAGTCAGCGCCCACGGCCTCTTTGGCGCGGGCACGCAGCCGCACCCAGAGCGAAATCGCCGGCTGCAGGTCGGCGGGCAGGGCAAAACTGCGGCTGCCCGCCTCGCCCAAGGTGCCCAGCTCGCGCCACTGCGCCCCGTCGGCGCTGGCCTCCACCACCAGCTCCCCGGATTGGTAATAGCCGATGGCCACCGAGACCTGGGCCTCGCGCTGGTGCTGCCCGCCCACCTCGTGCCGGTAGATCACATAACTGCCGGCCCCAAAGACCCAGCGGTTGGTGTTGAAGTCACAGCGATGGGAAGCCAGGGGCCGGCTGTGATTCCGGGAGGGACTGTGGAAGGGGGCCGCGAAGGTATAGCGCAGCCCACCGACCCCTTCGCCCTCGCCCAGTACCACCTTGCCCTGGCGGGTGTACACGGGTTGAGCCTCGGCCAGCGAGACCGCGTCGAAGGCCACCTTGCCCTCGAGGTGCCACTGCCCGAAACGCAGCCAGGCCCGCTCCGCCGCCAGGGAGTCGGGGGCCTGGAAAACCGAGGTCTGCTCCGTCCACTCACTGCCCAGGTCACCCAGGTCGCGGTTGCAGAACACCGGCCCACTGGTGGGCGTACCGCCACCGCCCTCCAGGCCGCGGGCCAGGAAGCGCACCAGATACAGCCCGCCCGGCCGGAGGGCCAGCGGCGCCGAGCGCCAGAAACTGGTGCTTTCGCCGTTGCCGCTGATCACCAGCGCCCGCTCCCCCTCAGCGCCTCCCGCTCCCCATTCACCGGTCCCCTCCAGGGTCCAGCCCGCCGGCTGACCCTGCCCCACCTCGAAGGAAGGATTGGGCACTACCACCGGCTGGGCCTCGACACCCAGGACCGCGCCGAACACCAGCGCCAGCGCCCGGAGGCCGGCAGCGAGGAGCGACCCCCTCCCCCTGGTCAGTGGGCTGACATACACTATGCTTCTCCTCTCGGTCACCCGCACCGCGCGTTGTATTGCTCGACGATCTCGGCCACAATCCGCACCCGCTCGATATCCCCGGTGGAAGATATCTCATCCGAGATGCCCAGCACCAGCTTGGGTGCAAAGAGCTCGATCAGCTGGCGGGTGCAGGCCTCCAGGGTGGACACCGGAAAGGTGCCGTCGAAGTAGACCGCCGGAATCCCGTCGAGCAGGAACATCTCGTCCCCCAGCCCCGCCTTGATCTCCTCGATGCTCACATCCCCCTGCGGCCAGGGGGTGATGGCCTCGATGCCGTCCAGCCCGGTTTCCCGGGCATAGGGCAACAGGGGTTTGCAGTCCCCGTCCCAGTGCGAGTACACGAATTTGCCGGCCGCGTGCAGGCGTTCGCAGCGGCGCTGGCAGGCCGGCAGATGATACTTGAGGAAGAGCGGCAGCGAGAGGGTGCCCGAATGTACGTTCTCGCCGAAGTTGATGATCTGCACTGGCGAGTGATTGATCACCTCGATGAGCCGGTCGTGGCAGGCCTCCAGCGCAGCGAAAAAGGCCTCCGTGGTGTCGGGCCAGTCATAGAGGGCAAAGACCCCGCCCTCCACCCCCATCTTCTCGATGTACAGGCTCTGCACATTCATGCGCGGCATAAACATCGTCGGCGCCCCCAGGTCCCCCACCTCGCGCTGGGCCCGGTCAAAGGCCTGCTGATCCCACTCCCAGGTGGCGTGTTCCTCGCGCCAGGTGGCCACCTTGAGCTCAGCCTCACTCTCCACCTCGCGCTTGAGGGTGAGGTGGTGCCAGCTGTTGGGGGTGCGGCGGTGCACCGCCACCTGGTCCCCCGCCGGGGTGTGAATGGTGATCCTGGTGTCGGTTTCGTTGAGCGCTTCCTGCTCTACCTTCACCGCCGGGTCCTCGCGGCGGCGGAAACAGGGATTGTACCAGTTGTAGAGCCGGTCCGAGCAGCCCAGGAGCCGGTAGATGGCCGGCATCTCCAGGCCGGCGTACGGGGCCGGCAGGCCCTCGCCCGCGAACTGCTTGTCGGTGTACCAGCACAGGATACGCGGCTGCCAGATGATGCGGCCTCCGCTCCGGCCGAAAACCACGTCCTCGTGTAGCGCTGCCCATTCCTTCATCGCCGCCTCCGCAGGGGGCGCCCCTCAGGGAGCCCGGTAGGGTTACCCTGTACATTGCGCAAGCGGGAAAGACCCGGCCAGCCCATCTGCGGTCCCTCCTGAAGCAGCGTGCTGCCTCAGGATTGGCCTGGCACACCGGTTTTGGAACATATTAGCGGTACCGGCAATGGGCACCCAGGGCCCTCCTCCCCGGCACCAAAGGCATCCTGGAGGACCGTCGCCTGGAGGTGAATACTGGAATAAGTGAATTCCGACCGACCCTGCAACCAGGAGCCCCCCATGAAAATCACCCGGATCCGCACCCTCTGCCTGTCCCGCCCCCACGAGCCAGAGCGCCAGTGGCGCTCCGCCACCTTCCTGGTGCCCAAGGCCGACGCTGCGGTGGTGGTCATCGACACCGATGGCGGAGTGCGCGGCATTGGCGAAGCCTGCGCCTACGGCGACCCGCTCCGCATCCGCGCCGAGGTCGAACGCCTCGCCCCCGGCCTGCTGGGCCGCGACCCGTGCGAGCCGGATCTGGCCCCCCGGCCAGTGGGCCTCAACGCCCCGGTGGACACTGCGGTGGCCGGCATCGACGCGGCCCTGTGGGACCTGCGCGGCCGCCTCGCCGAACGCCCGGTGGCCCAACTGCTGGCCGCCCCCGGTCAGCAGCCCCTGCACCGGGTGCGGCTCTACGCCTCGGGCGGGGTGAACTACGACTGGGAAAAGCGACCCGAGTCGGTGGTGGACGAAGCCATCGGTTACGCTGAGGCGGGGTTCACCGCCTTCAAGATGCGCATCGGCACCCACTGGGAATGGGCCGGAGTCACGGTGCCGCGTTTCGTCGCCCTGCTGCGCCAGGTCACCGAAGCGGTAGGCAAACGCATGGAGCTGATGCTGGACGGCAACCAGCGCCTCAGCGAGCCCCAGGCCCTGCAGATCGCCCACACCCTCGACGAGCTGGGCTGGACCTGGTTCGAGGAACCCATCCCCCAGACCGACATCGAGGGCTACGCCCGCCTCAACACCGCGGTGAAGATCCCCATCACCGGCGGGGAGCAGTACACCACTGTCGCACAGTTCGAGCCGTACCTGGCCAAGATGGCCTACGCCATCGTCCAGGCCGACGGCGGATGGTGCGGGCTGAGCGAGGGCATGCGCATCGCCCGCCGGGCCTGGGAATTCGGGGTGCCCATGTGCCCGCACAACTGGCACAACGGCCTGATGACCATGGCCAACGCCCACCTGGTGGCTGCCCTGCCCCACCCGCGGGTGCTGGAGCTGAACATGTTCCAGGGACCCCTCCAGTGGGAGATGCTGCGCCAACCGCCCCGCATCAAGGACGGGTACCTGGAGCTGCCCGCTGCGCCCGGCCTAGGTGTCGAACTGGCCGAGGACATCGAGCAGCGTTTCCCCTACGTCGATGGCCCTTGGGGCGTGAAGGTAGAGCGTTAACATGGCCGAAAATGAGACCAGCCAGGCCCTGGCTGCCTACGAGGTCGGCGAACTTCTGGAGCTGGCACCGGCCGGCGGCACTGCGGGCCGCACCTGGAAGGTCACCACCCGTCAGGGCGAGTACTTCCTGCGCCGCCGGGGCGCCCGCACCTCGGGCGAGATACGCCTGGCCTTCGACCACGGCCTGCGCGCCCACCTGGTCTCCCGGGGCATCCCCACGGTGGCGGCCCTGAAAACCAGCAGCAGCCAGCTCTGGCTGCGCCGGCCAGAAGGGGTGTACGAACTCTACCCCTTTGTGGTCGGCCGGCCCTTCGACCCGCACCGTCCCGCCGAACTGGAGCGCGCTGCCCGGGCCCTGGCTCACTTCCACCTGGCCGCGGCGCAGTACCGGCCCGCCGGGCCACCCGAGCCCATCGCCCAGTACACCACCCTGGGTTTTTCCGCTGCGACGAGCACGCGTATGGACGATCCCCAGCTCCAGCGCGAGAATCTGCTGGCGGTCAGGGGGCTGGCGGCCAATGGCGAAGCAAAAGCCCTGGTGGACCGCTTCCTCGCCCGGGTGGAGGAACAGGAGCGCCATTTCGCCGGCACTGCATACGCGCCCCTCGAAGGCTGGGTGATCCACGGCGACTACACCCCGGCCAACCTGCTCTTCTCCGGAGGGGGGCAGGTGGTGGGCATCTTCGACCTGGACTGGGCATTGCCGGGGGCGCGCTGCCGCGACGTGGCCGATGGCTTGTATTTTTTTGCCACCCTACCCCGCCGCATCGACCCCTCGGACATCTGGTCACTCACTGACGCGGCCCAGTTCGACCCCCAGCGCTGTGCCGCCTTCCTGCGCGCCTACCAGGAGGTCTCGCCCCTCGCCCCGCCCGAACTGGACGCCATCCCCCGCGCCTTTGCCGGCCGCTGGATCTCCATGCGCCTCGAGGGCATGGCCAAGGTCGCCGCGGACCAGCGCTTCCGCTTCTTTTCGCGCCAGGCCGAAGAGCCGTTGCGCTGGCTCGATGAACACTGGCAAGCGCTGCGGCAACAACTCCGCTGAGGAACGCCATGACCTCACCCCCCGACTTCACCCGCACCGTGCTGGGCAGCACCGGCCTTCCGGTGTGCCGGCTGGGCCTGTCGGCCACCTACCGCCCCGGCAAAAAGACCATCCACCAGGCCCTGGACGAGGGGCTCAATTACTTCTTCGCCTACGGCATCGACGGGCAGATGGTCCGCACCCTGCGCGAGGTCTTCGCCAGCCGGCGCGAGCAGTGTGTGCTGGCCACCGGCGCGTACAACCTGCTCCTCGGCCACCCCAACCTGCGCCGCACCCTGGAGAAGCGGCTGCGCCAGTTCCGCACCGACTATATCGACGTGTTCCTGTTCCTGGGGGTGACCAAGGAGCAGCACTTCCCGCTGCGCACCCGCGAGGAATTGTGCCGGCTTCGCGAGGAGGGCGTGGTGCGGGCCATTGGCATGTCCTGCCACGACCGCCGCTTTGCCGGCCGCCTGGCCGCCGAGGGGGCCCTCGACGTGTTCATGGTCCGCTACAACGCCGCCCACCGCGGCGCCGAGGAGGAGATCTTCCCGCACCTGGCGGCCCACAACCCCGGCCTGGTCAGTTACACCGCCACTCGCTGGCGCGCCCTCCTGCGCCGGCCCAAAGGCTGGGGGGGCCCGGTGCCCACCGCGGCCCAGTGTTACCGCTTCGTGCTCTCCAACCCGCAGGTCCACGTCTGTATGTGCGCCCCCTCCAACCCGGCGCAGCTGGCCGAGAACCTAGCTGCCCTGCACCAGGGCCCCCTCTCCCCGGAGGAGATGGAGTTCATGCGCAAGTTCGGCGATGCGGTACACCGGGAGCAGCGCTGGTTCATGTGAGGCCCTTGCCGCGCCCCGGATACCTGCCCGGTCCGAATGGTGTATATTGGGGGTTCCGCTTCACGGCCGCGCCCAAATACACCAGTGGGTTATGTGGGGCTACCTCCTCTTCGTTTCCTGCTTCCTGATCCGCACTGCCTGGGGCGCCGAGGTCCGCGGCCAGGTGCGGCTGCGCCTGGACGACCAGCCCGTGCCCGATGCCCAGGTGCGCTACCTGAGCGAGACCGATGGCGCGGTCTACGAGACCCGTACCGCCGAGGACGGCACCTATGTCCTCGAACTCCCCGAACCAACCACCGCCGTGGCCGCCCCTCCCCCACTCCCAACCCGCACCCAGCTGGGCCCCGCGTACCCCAATCCCTTTAACCCGGCGGTGGTCCTGCCCCTGGACCTGGCGGCACCGGCCTGGGTCCGGCTGGAGATCTTCACCGCGCTGGGCCAGCCCCTGCGCCTGCTGGTGGACCAGGAACTGCCCGCCGGGGCCCACCTTTTGCACTGGGACGCCCGCGGCGAACAGGGCCAGGGGGTGGCTGCCGGGGTGTATTTCTTTGTGCTCACTGCCGGCGCGTACAGCGCGCGCGGCAAGCTGACCCTGGCGGATGGCACCGTGGGGCTGCCGGCGGGCAAAGGGGCCGCGCAGGAGCAGGTCCCCCTCTATACGGTACAGGTGCACGGCCCTGCCATCCGCCCGCTCGAACGCACCCACTTCGCCCCTCACGACCCCGATGCCGACCCCATCCTGTTGGTCGACCCAGACCAGATCGCCCAGCGATTGCCCAGCGGCGCCTGGACCTCGATGGCGGGTATTCCCGCGGGCTGGTTCCCGATGGGCAGCATCCACTATCAGAACGAGCAACCCGAACACCAGGTCTATCTGGACCCCTATTACCTGGAGCTGCACGAGGTGACCCTGGCCCAGTACCGCGCCTGCGCGGAGGCCGGCGCCTGCGCGGAGCCGGCCCGGGGAGAAGCCTGCACCTGGGGCGCCGCCCCGGAGGATGAGTACCCGGTCAACTGTGTGAGTTGGTACGACGCGCAGCGCTACTGCCGCTGGGCGGGCATGCGCCTGCCCACCGAGGCCGAATGGGAAAAGGCCGCCCGCGGCGCCTTGGGCCAGGCCTACCCCTGGGGGAACGAAGCCCCGGGTGGTGCCGGGGATTGCCGGCGGGCGGTGATGATGCAGGCTGGTCTGGGGCTGGGGTGCGGGTACGACGGTCCGGGCCCGGTGGCCACACGGGCGGCCGACGCCAGTCCCTACGGCGTCCGGGACCTGGCCGGCAACGTGTGGGAGTGGACCGCAGACTGGTACGGGCGCGACTACTACACACACGGCCCGCAGCGCAACCCGGTCAACACCGAGGAGAGCCTCCACCGTTCCCTGCGGGGCAACTCCTGGTTTTACGTGGACCCCAACCCCGATCTGCGCGCCGCCAACCGCTACCGCTTCAGGCCCCTGCGCTGGTCGCCCTATATCGGTATCCGCTGCGCCCGCGACCCGCTGCCCGCCGCCGCAGAAGCGCCCCTTGAACCGCCCTCACCGGCCGAACTCCAGGCCCTTGGCCTGGCCGACTGGCAGGAGCGCAATGCCCTGGTTATGAAGGCCGAGGGGGATACCCTGCCCCACCCAGCGCGGGCAGACACCCAGATGGTGTTTATCCCCCCGGGCCCCTTTGCCATGGGTTTTGACCGGGGCTCTGGCGACGAAAGACCCGTACACACCGTGGAGTTGAGTGGCTATTACCTGGACCGGTTCGAGGTGACCGTGGCCCAGTACCGCGCCTGCGTGGCTGGGGGCGGATGCACCCCGCCCCACGCTGGATCGCGGACCTACCGCCTCGAGTTCGAAGGCCGCTTCGCCAACTGGAACCAGCCGGGCCGGGAGCACCATCCGGTAAACGCCGTGAGCTGGGCCCAGGCCGACCAGTACTGCCGCTGGGCGGGCAAGCGCCTGCCCAGCGAGGCGGAATGGGAGAAGGCCGCCGGTGGCGACGGCCGCCGCTATCCCTGGGGAGACGAGGAAGCCAGTTGCGACCGGATCGTGATGGACGACGGGGGGGACGGCTGTGGCCAGGACAACACCTGGCCGGTGGGCTCCAAACCAGCGGGGGCCAGCCCGTACGGGGTCATGGATCTAGCCGGCAATGTGTGGGAGTGGGTCGCCGACTGGTACGACCACGGCTATTATGGCCGCGCCCCGCTGGCAGATCCCTTCAATGCCGATCCGGGCAGCGAAAGTCTGAAAATCCTGCGCGGCGGTTCCCTGGCCGATCAGAATCCCCATATCCACACGGTTACCAACCGCCTGGCCTACGACCCCGAACAGGGCTACGACTATACCGTGGGTTTCCGCTGCGCCCGCAGCGGGGGCCCTGAACTAGCGGCTCACCACCGCGATTTGCCGCGCCGGGGAGCGACCCACTCCGGCCTTTCCCAAGGCGCACCTTTTGCCCTGCCTCACCCTCTCTCCCCCGCAATGCCCCTTACGCTGGTGGGTGCGTCCATTCGTCAAAAACCGCTTCCACGTTGGCGTAGGGCACGCCGATACCCCACTCGCACTGGGCGATCACCCCGCCCTGCCCCCGGTCCAGGGCCCGCCGCACCCGCCGCACCCCCTCGCGCACCTGCTCCGGCGTGCCGAAGGGCAAGAGCTGCTGGCGGTCGATCTCCCCCCAGAAGGTCACCTTTCCGCGGTACTCTGCCCCCAGCTTCTCGATATCCATGCAGAAGAGCTGCGAGTTGAGCGCGTCCACCCCGATCTCGACCAGGTCCGGGTAGATGGCCTCGATATGGCCGTCGGAGTGGAAGAAGACATATTTGCCCCCCGCGTGCAGGATCTGGCAATACTCGCGATAGAGCGGTTTGAAGAGTTCGCGCCAGGTGGCCGGGTCGATGAGCAGGCTGGTCTGGGTGCCCCAGTCGTCCATGAAGGAGACCCCGTCCACCGCCGTGGCGGCCCACAGGCGCAGCTCGCGGCAATAGACGTCGTGTAACATGGCCAGCAGCTCGCGCAGTTGGCGGGTGCCGTAGGCCAGGTCGGTGAAAAGGGCCTCGGAGCCGCGCAGGAACTGCAGCCGCTCGAAGGGCCGGGTCTCGGTGCCGGCGCGCACGAACTTGTCGGTGGCCGCGCAGGAAGCCTCCACCTGGCTCAGGTCCGCCTCGTCGAGCAGTTCAAAAGGTGGCCGGTACGCGGCCAGCGCCCCCCAATCCACCAGCGGCGCTTCCTTCACCTCCCCCACCACCCCGCGCTCGGCCACATGCCAGGTGCAGCCCCAGGCGTCGGTGTAGGTGCCCACCTCGTTGGGCGTGCCCTGGCAGCGCCGCCCCGCCCCGTACCGGGCGCTGGGCCCCTGAAAGTCGGATGGGAAACGCGCCTGCAACCGCACCATCTCCTCCTGCCGGTCCATCACCGTGCCCGGCAGGGCCCACAGATCGCGCGGCGCCCGGTCCACCTGCTGGTGCTTCAGGGTCCTGCACAAACGTTCCCGCGGCGTCATGCCCGCCTCCTCTTCCTCAAAGGGTCTCTTGGTAATATCCAAAAGTAGGAGGCCGCGAGGGCGGGAAGGAAATTGGCCCGACCCTGGGTGACTTTGCCATATTCAGAAGAGATCGTGCCTTCGAGGACCTGGCTGCGAGGAGGGACAGGGCATGAATGATCCCAGATACGAGAGCTACATGGGCCTCGCCCCGCAGCGCATCGCGCACTGGGAAGAGCAGCGCTCACCACAGGGAGGGGCTCATTGCACTGGATAGACTGGCTCATCGTGATCGTGCCGCTGGTCGCCGTAACCTGGGTCGCCCTGCGGGCACACAAATACGTACAGGGGGTGGCCGACTTCCTCACCGCCGGCCGGGTGGCGGGTCGCTACGTGTTGTGTGTCTCAGGCGGCGAGGCCGCCTATGGACTCATCAGCCTGGTGGCGGTGTACGAGAGTTACTACGCCTCCGGCTTCGCCTATGGCTTCTGGGGCTCGATCTCGGCACCCATCTTCATCGTCCTGGGCTTGACGGGCTTCTGCGTCTACCGTTTCCGCGAAACCCGGGCGATGACCGTGGGGCAGTTCCTGGAGATTCGCTACAGCCGCAGCTTCCGCGTCTTCGCCGGGGTGCTCCAGTCGATTTCGGGCATCATCAACTACGCACTCTTCCCAGCCGTGGGTGCGCGCTTCCTGGTCTACTTCTGCGGCCTGCCGATCCACGTCGATATCTTTGGCTGGTACTTCCCTACCTTCGGCCTGCTGATGGCGCTCAACCTGAGCCTGGCGGTGCTGGTGGCCACCAAGGGCGGCCAGATCACCATCATGGTCACCAACTGCGTCCAGGGGCTCTTGAGTTACCCGGTCTACGTGATCATCGTCGGCTACGTGCTCTGGCACTTCTCGTGGTTCCGCGACATGGCGCCGGCCCTGCTCGACCGGGATCCGGGCAAGAGCCTGATCAACCCCTTCGATATCTCCGGGCTGCGCGACTTCAACCTCTTCTACGTGCTCGTCGGCATCCTGGGCGGCATCGTCAACCGCCTCGGCTGGTCGGGAAACCAGGGGTATAGCGTGTCGGCCCGCAACGCCCACGAGCAGAAGATGGCCGGCGTGCTCGGTTCCTGGCGCGGCGGCTTCGAGAGTATGATGTACCTGCTCCTGGCCGTGGTGGCGATGGCCTACCTGAACAGCGACAAGTTCCAGGACGGCGAGAAGGGCGCCATCGCCGCCCGCCTGGAACTGGCCATCAAGGCAGTCAATGACGTCGCCGACGCCCCGGAGCTGACACCGGTGCGGCAGGAGGTGGTAAGCTACCTCAACAGCGGCACCGTCACCCCCGAACTGCAGGCGATGCTCGACAAGACGGCGGCGCTCAAGGCCAAAGAGGAGGCCGACCGCGACCGGCTGCGCTACACAGCCACCGAATCAACCCCGGAGGAGGAGGCTGCCGCCACCACCACCGATGCCGAGGCGCGCATGCTCGCCCGCGAGGCCCGTATGCAGGTGGCCCGCGACGCCATCCAGTCAGCCGATCCCAGCGCCGCGCAGACCTTCAACACCATCTTTGGCCAGATGCGGGTACCCATGGCCCTGCGCTATATCCTGCCCATGGGCATCACCGGGCTCTTCCTCGCCATCCTGATCTTCCACATGGTCTCGGTGGATATGTCCTACCTGCTCTCCTGGGGCAGCATCCTGGTGCAGGATATCGTGCTGCCCCTGCGCAAGACCCCCTTCACACCCGAGCAGCAGCTGCGCCTGCTGCGCTATATCATCGCCGCCATCGCCGTCTTTGCCTTCTTCTTTAGTTACTTCTTCGGGCAGGTCGACTACGTGCTGATGTTCTTCGCCATCACCGGCGCCATCTGGTTGGGGGGCAGCGGGCCCTGCATCACCGGCGGCCTGTACTGGAAGCGCGGCTCGACCGCCGGGGCCTGGGCCGCCCTCATTTCGGGGTCGAGCATCGCGGTGGCGGGCATCCTGCTGCAGAAGTACTGGGTCGGCGGGATCTACCCGTGGTTGTACGACCGGGGCTGGGTGGATGCCGTGGCGGTGTGGCTGCAGACCGCGTCTTCGCCCTTCGAGCCACTGGTTACCTGGCGGATGAGCAGCGAGAAGTTCCCGATCAATTCGCAGGAGGTCTACGCCATCGGCATGATCGTCTCGCTGGGCCTCTACATCGCCATCTCCCTGGTCACCTCCCGCGGTGAGCGTGTCTTCAATATGGACCGCATGTTGCACCGCGGCATCTACCAGCGCGAGGAGGACCAGCACGTGGCCGCCCAAGATCCGGAGGAAAAACGCTGGACCGCCCAGTGGCTCATGGCGCAGCTGATCGGTATCGACCACCAGTACACCCGCACCGACCGGTGGCTGGCCTGGTCAGTCTTCATCTACTCCTTCGGCTGGGGTTTTGTCGTGTGTTTCCTCGGGGTGATCATCTGGAACTTCATCTCCCCCTGGAGCAACGCTGATTGGTCCTACTGGTTCTACTTCAACAACTTCCTGGTCGCCGGGGCCATCGGGGTGGTCTCCACGGTCTGGTTTACCATCGGCGGCACCATGGACCTGAGGCAGCTCTTCGTCGACCTAGACGCCAAACAGACCAACGTGCTCGACGACGGCCGGGTCATCGGCCACATCTCGGCAGACGACGTGGCGCTGGTGGAGCGGGTGGAGCAGGGCGGGGCGGGGGATGGCGCGCGCCGCCGAAGGAGGGAAAACCCCCGGCCTGACCCAGTCGTCGAGGAAGAGCTGCCAGTGTGCCATGGCGGCCTACTTGCGGGTGTACAGCTCCGCGAAGGTGTCCTTGGCCTTCCACTTGAGCAGGCGCGCGGCCTTCTCGGCGCGGTACTTGCCCTGGGGGATATCGGCGCAGATGAAGAAGACCTCGTGCGGAGAGGGCATCTTGGGTGCCCGCAGCCCGCAGAGAAAGGACTCGCCGGTGTCCTCCCAGGAGGTGACGAAGGGATGCACCCCCTTGTCCTCGGGGGTGAGCTGGCGCGGGCGGAAACTGCAGAAGAGATAGGTCAGCACCTCCAGGCCGCGCTCGCGGGCAAAGCGGTCAGTGATGTGCAGGCCCAGGTACTTGGTGAGGGCGTAGAGGTCATCGCCAGGGTGCAGCGGCACCTCGGGGGCCACCTGGAAATCGTTCCAGTAGTCCGACTCGTGGCCCATGGCCGTGTGGTAGGGCCCGGTGTGGATCAGGCGTTTGAGTTTGCACTCGGCAGCGGCCTTGGCCAGGTTGAAGGCGCCCACCATACTGACGGTGAAGGCCAGCACTGGATGGGGCCGCACCACCGTCAGGTTGATGGCCGCGTCCATACCTTTGCAGGCTGCGAGCACCTGCTCGTACTTGGTGATATCCACCACGCGGTTCTCGTGTGGCGCACCCAGCAGTTCGGGCACCGGCGCCCGCGGCCCCTGCGGCGAGGGGGCCGCCGCGATCTCGGCCATGGATTTGATATCGGTCACCCGCAGCGTGTAATGGTCCTTTAGCGCCTGGATAGCCGCCGCGCCCACCGGGCCGCCGGCACCAAAGATCACCACCTTGCCTTTTTTCACCGCCACCATCTCAGTTGCCCTCCCTAATCGCCGCAAAACGCCCAGCCGAAGCCACGTGGTGCAACATCCAGTGGTATTCCCGTTCCTTGCGTTCGTAGGCCAGGGCCTGTGACACCGCTGCGAGTGCATCGGTCCCGCTGGTCCCCTCGGGTGCGTCCAGCGCCCCCAGGCGCAGGCAGACGACCTCGATCTTGCCGAGACGGCTGATCTCGCGGCAGGTCAGCTCGGCCATGTACGGGGCCAAACCCGCACCGTTGGGCTGCGGCAGCGGCTCCCAGTCCGTGCCGACCTCGAAATGGTCCGGGTGGCCCTCCAGCAGCGAGAGCTGGCTGATCAGCACCATCCGGCGAATACCTGCCTCGCAGGCGCTTTTCACCAGCACGTAGGTGGAGCGGGCCACTAGGTCCAACAACTCGCCTTCGGCTTCGATGCCTTCGCCCAGCGGCGCGTCGTAGGACAGGGTGTGGACAATGGCCTGCGCCCCTTTGAGCAGCGCGGTCACTTCTTCGGGGGAGCGCAGATCCACCCCGGCACCGGCGGGCGCCACTTCGTGCCCCTGGGCCAACCCCCGGCAAAGCAGGGCGCCCAGCGGCCGGTCGGCGCCGGTCACAACAACGTTCATGGTTGATTCCGACTTTCTACCAAGAGAGCTTGGAGGAGAGGTTGTGGAAGAAATAATCCGCATGGAAATAGACCAGGCGGGCGCTCTGCTCGGAGCGGCAGATATGCACCTCCTGTCCGGGGCTCATGGGGCCCAGTTGCCGGCCGTCCACCGTCAGATACACGTACGGGTCGCGGGTCTGGGGGCTGATGTAGAGGCGGAGGCGCGATTCGGGGGTCAGGATCAGGGAACGGGAGGTGAAGTTGTACTCGTTGATGCCGTCGAGGATGATACAGCGCACGTCGGGCATGACGATGGGCGCCCCGGCGGCCAGCAGAAAGGCGGTGCTGCCCGTCGGGGTGCCCACCACCACCCCGTCGCCCTGGATGGTGCGGATCTTGGTGTCATCGACGTAGACGTCGGTGAAGATCAGCCGGTTGCTGGTGCGCACGATCACTTCGTTGATCGCCCGCGCCTCGCCGCCGGGGTACTTGCACTGGAGCACCAGCCGTTCGCTGATGAAGAAACGGCCTTCGATCAGAAAGGCGATGATCTGCTCCAGGTCGCGGCGGTCACCAGCAGTGAGAAAACCCACGGTGCCGAAGTTGATGGCCAGCACCGGGCAGCCGGGAAAGAGGTCGAGGGCCTTGAGCACGGTGCCGTCGCCGCCCAGGGCCATCACCAGATCCAGCCCTGCCGGCGGCTCGCCCCCGGCGTCCAGCCGCACCGTCTCGATCCGGCGCTGGGCAAACAGCTCCTGGGCCCCCTGCACGGCGTGGGTCTGGACCTCGTCGCGGGGCAGGATGCCCACCTTTTGCAGCTTCACCGCCCCCGCCTTTCCCTCAGCCTTTGCGGGCCTGCACGCCGGCCTGCATCTCGTAGGCTTTGATCAAGGCCTGGGTGCCTTCGTCGGTGCCGCCGGCCCGCTCGACGATATTGAAGTACTGGTGGGCCAGGCTCACCCCGGGCAGGGCCAGCTTGATGTCGTTGGCCGCTCCCAGGACCAGCTTGAGATCCTTCTGCTGCAGCCGCACCATGAAGCCGGGGGCAAAATCCCCGTTGAGGATGCGCGGGCCCAGGTTGCTCAGCTGCCAGGAACCGGCGGCCCCGCCGCTGATGGCGTTGAGCACCTTCTCCACGTCGAGGCCCGAGGAGGCGGCCAGCATCAGCGCCTCGGCCATGGCCAGGTTGTTCACCGAAACGGCGATCTGGTTGCAGAGTTTGGTGGTCTGGCCGGCCCCGTGCCCGCCGATCAGGGTGATCTTCTTGCCCATGGCCTCGAAGACCGGCAGGCATTCGTCGAAGACCTTCTGGTCGCCGCCCACCATGATCGAAAGCGTGCCGTTCTGGGCGCCCACGTCGCCACCGCTGACCGGGGCGTCGAGCATCTCGATGCCCTTCTTCCCCAACTCCTCAGCCACCTGCTGGGTGGCACGGGGGGAAACCGTACTCATGTCGATGACCACCGCCCCGCGCGCCGCCCCCTGGGCCACCCCGTCCTCGCCCAGGATCACCGCTTCCATGTCCGGGGTGTCGGTGACCATGGTGATGATGACGTCGCTGGCGGCGGCCACCTCGCGCGGGGTCTTGAGCAACTCGGCGCCGGCCTCGACCACCTGGCGGACCCGGGGGCGGTCGCTGCGGTTGTAAACCTTGAGCTGGTACCCGGCCTTGAGCAGGTTGAGGGCCATGGGCGCACCCATGATCCCCAGACCGATCAGGCCGATCCGCGTTTTACCTGGCTGGGCTGGCATCTGCGCTCTCCTTCTCTTCAGAAAGTGAAGCCGAAGTGGTGGCGGTTGTCCTCGATCTGGGCGTTGGCGTAGAGCCGGTCGAACCAGATCTGCAGCGCCTCGTTCTGGCGCTGGCGCAGCACCTGCTCGGCCAATTGCTTCGCGGTGGCCTGGAAGCGGCTCTCGTCGGCGGGGATCTTCTCCACCAGCCTGATCAGGTACGCCCCGCGCGGCATGGTGACCACCTCGCTCACCTCGCCCGGCTGCAGGCGGAAGGCCGCCCGCGTGAAGGCGTTGTTGCGGCCCACCCCCGGCACCTGGTCGGCCCGCGAGAAGGGCTCGGTGGTGTGCGCCTCCAGGCCCAGGGCAGTGGCCGCCGGGCTCAGGTTGCCGGCCTGGGCCCGCAGGCCCTGCAGGAGCTGGCCGGCCCGCTCGGCCTTCTTCTGGTTGATCACCGCGCGCTCCACCTGCTGGCGCACATCGTCGAGGGAGGCGGTGCCCTTGGTGCGACTGGCTTTGGACTGGGCCAGCCAGTAGAACTGGTCATTGGCACCCTGGGCCACCTCGCCGGCGGGGTGCTGCAGGAAGAGGTTCACCAGCCAGGCCGATCCCTCGCCCAAGCCGGGCACCTGCCGCCCCTGGCCGACAAAACCGCTGTCGCGCACCTCGAGGCCGGTTTCCTGGGCGGCGGCCTCGATACCCTTGGCCTTGGCCGCCTCGCCGAGTGCCTCGATCCGGGCGCGCAACTCGTCCTCGGTCTCGGCCGAGGCCGCGAACTTGAGCAGGATATGGCGGGCCCGCACCTCCTCCTCGCCCTGTTCGTTGGTTTTGTGTTCGTCGGCCTTGATCAGGTGCCAGCCGAACTGGGTGAGCACCGGCTCGGACACCTCGCCCGGCTTGAGGGCAAACGCCACGTCCTCGAAAGCCTTGACCATGCGCCCCCGGGTAAAGGGCCCCAGATCGCCGCCGACGCTGGCCGAACCCGTATCCTCGGAAAGGCTCTTGGCCAGCTCGGCAAAGTCGGCCCCCTGCACGATCTCCTGCCGCAGCTGGGCGATGTCCTCGGCCAAACGCAGCGAGTCGCGGGTGCTGGGCTGACGGGGCAGCAGCACGTAGGACAGGCGTACCTGATCGCCGTGCTGGAACTCGCTCAGGTGTTCCTGGTAGTAGGCCTCCAGGTCTGCCGGAGAGACACTCACCTCGCTGTCCTTGAACTTGTTGCCGGGGGAGTAGACGTACTCGACCCGCACCTTCTCGTTGTTGTCGACGAAGAATTGCTTCACCTCGGCGGGACTGGCCTGCACCCCCTCGGTGACCAGGCGCTGCAGCTTGTAGTTGCGCAGCTGGTTGTGAATCAGGTTCTCCACCTGCAGCACAAAGGACTTGTTGGCCGGATCGGCGTAGGTCTGCGGATCGGCGAGGAACTGGTTGTATTTGTCGATGTCGAACTTGCCCTCGGTCTGGAAGGCGGTGATCGCCTGCACCTCCCGGGGGGGCTGGCTGCGGGTGTAGTAGGCCAGCTCCTTGTCGCTGACCTGGATGCCCAGCCGCTCGATCTCCTGGGCGGCCAGCAGCTCCCGGATCAACGAGTCCCAGACCTCGCCCACCAGCTGCTCGTCCTGGACCTTGCGGCCCTGGCTCTGCTCCATACGCGCGGCGTTGCGCAGGGCCTGGCGGAACTCCTCCAGCCCGATGGCCCGCCCGTTGACCGTGCCCACGGTCTCGCCGGCCTTGGACTGCGAGGTCTGCGAAAAGTCGGCGCCCCACTCAACGACAATGAGACCGATGAAGGCAAAAATCACGATCCACAGGACGATGGCCGTGTTCTGCCGCAAGATCGTCATCATAGCTTTCTCTTCTCCTGGTTCTCCTGGGTAGAATTCTCTTCGTTCTTGGCTTCCACCTCCGCGACGCCCAGCCGGCGCTTGACCTCGGCC
>SXGT01859083.1_pt1 | contig 32916 bp, 29 predicted proteins | sample 3176221 | NCBI WGS metagenome assembly SXGT01 (sample SAMN11356862, study PRJNA531348) | freshwater metagenome | isolation source: freshwater sample F1-120 | place: China: Fuxian Lake, Yuxi | collected 2017-12-25
AAGCACGGCATCATGGCTCCCACGATCAAGACGGAGGTGGCGGGATGAGCAGTGCGACGTCCTATAGTGCGGCGGGAAGCGGAGCACCACGCCGCTTTGGCGTCCCGCGAAGCGGTCTTTGGCGCCGGACGATTCCGCTCCGCGGGAAGCCAAAGCGGTGTCGCCGCTGCGCTCTGCCACCGCGGTCCAAGACGCTGTGGGTCAAATTTTCCCCCTAACATGCCCGCCGCCTTTACCATCAGTTGGATGCCCGTGCTGCCCGTGTGGCTGGTGGCGATCTTCACGGTTGCGCTGCTCGCCTTGCTGGTGCACGGGTCGCTGCTGCTCGCGGAGAAGCGGTTGCCTCGGCGGTGGATTGTCGGGCTTGGCGCATTGCGCGTGGCCATCGTCGCGGTGTTCGCGCTGTGCCTGCTCCAGCCCATCGTCGCCTTCCGGCGAACGGTGCATGAAGGGCCGCCGGTGCTGGTGCTGTTCGACACGTCGAAGAGCATGGGCCTCAAGGACAGCGCCGCGCCGAACGGCCGCTTGCCAGAGGCGATGCAGTGGCTGGGAAAAAGCGGTTTGCAGGACAAGCTCGCGGGCCGGCCGAACGTGCTCTGGTTCGCCTTCGACGGCCATGCCCGGGCGGTGACGACCGCGGATTTGCCCGCGTTGACCATGAGCGGGACGACGACCCGTTACGCCGAGAGCCTTGCCGACGCGTGGGAGCATTACCGCCAGCAGCGCAGCGAGTCCGCGCCGCTGGTGCCCGGCGGCCGCGTGCTGCTGGTCAGTGACGGCCACGATTTCGGCGCGCGCGCCGTGACGGACGTGGCGCGCGAGCTGGGGCTCACCGTGGACACGCTCGCGCCGGCAGTGGCAACGGGTGGCGCTGACTCAGCGCACGTGAGCATCGCGCAGGTGCAAGCGCCGCGCAGCGTGTCGCTCGGGGCGGAGTCGCGGTTCAGCGTGGCATTGCGGCAGGAGGGCTTGGCCGGTCGCGCGCTGACGCTGAACTTGAAGGACGGCGAGAAGCTCGTCGCGACGCAGCCGTTCACCTTCGCGGCCGGGCAGACGGAGAGGTTCGTCACGCTCTCGTTCCAGCCGGCCGAGGTGGGACTGAAGGAATACGCCGTCGAGGTCGCCGGCGCGCCGACGGCTCCGGTGGGCCGCAAGTTCAGTGTGCAAGTGCTGGGGGCGCGGAACGAGGTGTTGTTCCTCGAAGACAACTGGCGGTGGGAGTTCAAGTTCCTGCGCCGTATCTTCGAGGACGACCCGGGCTTCACGCTCACGGCGTTTCTGTCGCGCGGAGAGAGTGCGTTCGTGCAGCTCGCCGAGCCGGACCGGCGCACGAAGGTGACGGGCTTTCCGCAGTCGCGCGCGGAGTTGGCGGGCTTCGACACGCTCGTGCTCGGTGGCGCGGACCCGCGCCGCTGGCCGCGCGGCTTTGCGAACGTGCTCCAGCAACTCGTCGAGGAGGACGGCAAGTCACTCATCGTCATCGGCGGGCCGAACCTCGCGCAGATGGCGGCGCACCCGGCGCTGGCGGCGCTGCTGCCGGTGCAGTTGTCGCCCGAGTCCGCCGCGCCGGTGCCCGGTCCCGTGGCAGTGCGCGTGACGGCCGAGGGCTTGGCCTCGCCGTTCTTCGCCGCGCCCGGCGGTGCGCCGGAGGCTTACTGGGCCGCGCTGGCACCGGTGGATCAGATTTACCCGCCGCTGCGCAAGAAGCCCGCGGCCACCGCGCTCGCCGAGGCCGCGAAACTCGCGAACCCTTACGGCAATCTCATCCTGATGGCGGAACACACCGTGGGCCGGGGCCGCGTGCTGTTCATCGCCACCGACACGCTGTGGAAGTGGCAGATGTTCGCGGCCGCGACGGAAGGCCCGACGCCGTTCCAAGTTTTCTGGCAGCAATCGCTCCGCGCGCTCGCGCCGCTGCGCCTGAGCGGTGGCAACGTGAACCTACACCTTGAACCCGACCGCAGCCGTTACGAGCCGGGGCAGACGGTCGTGTTGCGTGCAGAGGTCCGTGCCGCGTCGCCGTTGCCCAAGGCCCGCGTGCAGGCGCGCGTGACCTTGCCGGACGGCCAGCAACTGCCGCTGGACTTCGCGCCGAATGCCGCCGAGCCGGGCACTTACACCGCGCGCTTCGCCCCGACCGCGCCCGGCCAGCACAAGGTCGCCGCGAGCGTCGCCGCCGAAGGGAAGGTCGTGGCGGACACGCTCATCGCTTTCGATGTCGAGGCGAGCAACGCGGAGTTGGACAATCCACGCATCAACGAAGCCGCCCTCCGCCGCATCGCCCACGACACCGGCGGCAATTACCTCAACCGCGCCGACCCGGCGACCTGGCGTGCGCTGGCGAACTTGGAGAAAGTTCCCGTGGCCCGCGTGGAAACGGTGGACCCGTGGAACCGCTTCGTGCTGCTCATCCTGCTCGCCGTGCTCATGGGCGCGGACTGGCTTGTGCGGCTGCTGCGCGGGTTCGCGTGAGCGGGCGCGGAGCTGGAGGGAAGTCAGAAGAAGTTTCTTGTCCGCCGCCGTCCGAGCCGGTAACTCAACCGCGCATGAACCAACTCGACTTGAAGGGTAAGAACGCAATCGTCACCGGCGGCGCGCGCGGCATCGGCTTCGCCATCGCCTCGCGCCTGCTCCAGTCCGGCGCGCGAGTCTGCTTGTGGGACCGGGATGCGGATGCGTTGAAGGAGGCGAAGGGGAAGCTTTCCGAGCTTGGCACGGTGGCGACGCAGACCGTTGACCTGACCAGCCCGGACGCGGTGTCCGCTGCCGCTGCCGCGACGAAGGCGGAGTTCGGCTCCATCGAGCTGCTTGTCAACAACGCAGGCATCGCCGGGGTGAACGGCAAGCTCTGGGAATACACCCCAGACCAGTGGCGCGCGGTCATCGAGACGAACTTGAACGCGGTCTTCTACGTCTGCCGCGCAGTTGTGCCGATCATGCTGGAGAGAAAATACGGGCGCATCGTCAGCATCGCGAGCATCGCGGGCAAGGAGGGCAACCCGAACGCGGCGCACTACAGCGCGGCCAAGGCGGGCGTGATCGGCCTGACCATGTCGCTCGGCAAGGAGTTGGCGAAGGAGGGCATCCTCGTGAACTGCATCACGCCGGCGGTCATCCAGACGGACATCCTCAAGCAGGTGGCGCAATACCACATTGACTACATGCTCTCGAAGATTCCGATGGGCCGCTTCGGCAAGGTGGACGAGGCCGCCGCGCTGGTCGCGTGGCTCTGCTCGGACGACTGCTCGTTCACGACGGGCGGGGTGTTCGACTTGTCCGGCGGGCGCGCCACTTACTAAACGGCGACGGCGGCGGAAGGTGGGAAAGGCGCTGCGCAGAGTGGCCGCGCGGCCGCGCGCAGCGCGGCCCTACCATGGGACCCGAGGGGGGTTGACAGCATTTGGTGAAGGGCGTTTAGTCGGCTTCGTCAGCCAACCCTCAACCAACGAAAGCTTGTCGTTATGACCCCCGAAGAGGTTTCAAACCAAATCACCGAATTGAAATCGCTGCGCGCGAAGTTGCGCCTGTGGCGAATAGCCATCCCGCTCACCACTGTCGCCATCGTCTGCTATGGCGTCTTCTCCATCTATCGCGCGGGCGAGGATCTCGTCGCCGATGGCCCGCCGCGAGAGGAGTTCGTCGCCAGCTTCACCGACGGGCTGAAGCGCGAGGTGCAGCCTGCGGTGGAACGGATCGCACAGCAGACGTTCAGCGAGACCAAGCGCTCGGTGGAAAAGGAGCTTGCCCGCCTCAACGACCGCACGCCGGAGATGGCCGGCGCGCTGAAGAAGGAGGTGGAGACGTTGATTCACAACATTCCACGTCGCGGCGAGAAGGTGCTCCAGGCCTCGTTCGGCGCGATGCTCAAGAAGCGCGAGGCCGACATCCGCAAGATGTATCCCGACGTGACCGAGCAGAGGGTCGCCACACTCGTGCTGGGGCTTACGGACGTGACGCAGCAGCGGCTCGACCACGTGACGCAGCAGTTGTTCTCGCCGCATCTGGAGTCACTGAGCCTCATCATGGACGATGTGGCGCACATCCAGCGCACCGAGACGGTCAACGCGAAGGAGCACCTCGCCTCATGGGACATGGCGCTGGTTGTCTTCGACCTCATCCGCGATGAGTTCGCCGACCTGCAAGTGACGGAGGCCGCTGCCGCAAACACCGTTGCTCCCGCCAAGCTCCCGAAGAAAGTCAAACCCGCCGCCAAACCCTCCAAGCCATGAACACTCCCACTCCTGATCCCGCGCCCGTTTCCCCGGCCTCCGGGGCAGCGGCCGCCGAACAGTTTCTTGCCGCCGAGCTGGCCGCCACGCGGCTGGCGTTGCAGCGCACGCGCATCGCGGGCGTCATCATCATCGTCGTCGTGCTGGGCTACATGAGCTTCGTCAGCCGCGCGCTTGTGCAACACTTGGAGCCGAAGGCCGCCGCTGACTTCGCCACCGCATTCGTGCAGGGGCAGGTTATGGAAAAGGCCGATGCCTTGTCCAGTCAGGTCAAAGAGCGCATCCCAGCGCTGGTCGCCGGACTGCCGGACTACCTGCAACGCGAGCTGCCCGTCTATCGGGAGCGGCTCGAGGAACGGCTCGCACAGGACTTCCGCGAGCATTGCCAGGCGACCTCCCAGCAGTTAGGCAGGCACCTCGACGACTTCCTCCAGGCGCACATCGTGCAAATCCGCACGCTGCTCAACACCGCCGAGAACAAGCCGGAGCATCTGCAAGCACTCGCGCCCGACTTGGAGCAGGAAATCATCCGCTACCTGAGCGACAAGGCGCAGGGCGAGGAGTCCTTGAAGGAGAAGATTGACCACGCCCTGGCCGAGTTGAAGAAGGTGGAGCAGCAGGTGGATCGCCTCGCCCAGAAAGTGAACCTCACGCCGCAGGAGCGGAAGGTGCGTCACGCCGTTGCCGTCATCGCCCGCAGCGCGGACGAGCATACCAAGGCGCTCCAGATGCAGATTCAGGACGCGCTGCGCAAGGCGAAGTAGGACTCTGGCCTGCGTGGGCGGGACACTCTTGTCCCGTATCCGCAACTCAACTGGATCGGTGTGGGGTGGTCTCCTCCGCCGGACACGGCCGATGCGAGACAGGAGTGTCCCGCCTACAGGCGCGAGCGGTTGCCTTCCAGCGTTGAATTGCCGCTGGCCGCGCCGCACGCTTCGCGCATGAGTGAAGCGGGCGAGGTCGACTACGACGTTGCGGTGATCGGTGGCGGCAGCGCGGGCTACGCGGCGGCGAGTGCCACTGCGCGCGGTGGCTTGCGCACGGTGGTCATCGAGGGCGGCAAGGAAGTTGGGGGCCTCTGCATCCTGCGCGGCTGCATGCCCACCAAGGCGCTCCTCTACGCCGCCGAGGTCAAGCACCTCGTCGAACAAGCCGCGACGTGGGGCATCCAAATCCCCGAGGTGCGCTTCGACTTCGCGCAAGTCATGGCGCGCAAAAACGCGATGATCGCCGACTTCGCCGGCTACCGGCGGCAGCAGCTTGAAGGCGGGCGGTTCAAGTTCATCCGCGCGAACGCCCGCTTCGTGGACCCGCACACTGTCGAGCTGGACAACGGCCAGCAGATCACCAGCGCGCACTTCGTTCTCAGCACCGGCTCCGTCGTGGCGATTCCTCCGTTGCCGCAACTCAGCGAAGTTGGCCTACTCACCAGCGACTCCGCGATGACGATGGAGCGCCTGCCCGAGTCGCTCATTATGCTCGGCGGCGGCGCGGTGGCGGTCGAGTTCGCGCAGTTCTTCGCGCGCTTCGGCGTGCGCGTGACGCTGCTCCAGCGCGGCGAGCACGTGCTGCGCGACTTCGATGTGGAAGCGGCGCACGTCATCGAGACGGTCTTCCATCGCGAAGGAATCGAACTCTTCACCGGCACGCGTCTGCTCGACGCGCGCAGCGAAGGCGGCTTGAAGCACATCATATTCGAGCACGAGGGGCAGATCCGCACCGTGAGCGCGGAGGAAATTTTCCACGGGCTTGGCCGCTCGCCGAACACGGGCGGGCTGGCGCTGGCAAATGTCGGCGTCACGACCGATGCGCGCGGCCGCATCGCCACCAACATGCGGATGCAGTCCTCCGCGCCGCATGTCTTCGCGGCTGGCGATTGCTCCGGGCCCCACGAGATCGTCCACATCGCCATCCAGCAGGGCGAGACGGCGGCGCACAACATCCTGCATCCAGCGTCGCCGCGCGCGATGGACTACCGGCTGCTTATCAGCGTCGTCTTCACCGACCCGCAGATCGCGTGCGTCGGCTTGAACGAGGCGGAAGCGCGCGAGCAGGGCAGGGGAACTATCGTCGCGAGCTACCCGTTCGCGGACCATGGCAAGTCCATGTTGATGGAGGCGAAGGACGGCTTTGTGAAACTCCTCGCCGACCCGCGCACCGGCGAAATCCTCGGCGGCGCGTGCGTCGGTCCCAGCGGCGGCGAGCTGATCCACGAAATCGTCACTGCCATGAGCAAGCGCATGACCGCAGGCGAGCTTGCCGCGATGCCGCACTACCACCCGACGCTCGCAGAAATCTGGACTTACCCGGCGGAGGAACTCGCCGCGCAAGTCCAGGCGTAGCCCCCGTCAGCGCCCTCTTCTCGATGAACAAACGCACCCTGCTCAAAGCCATCATCACGCAGCTTCAAACCGAGCTTGCGACCTTCACCCGCGCCGCGAAGTCCGCACGGTCCGAGGCCACCGATGAGCAAAGCCGTGCGGAGAACAAATACGACACGCGCGGCCTCGAAGCCTCCTATCTCGCCGCCGGCCAGGCCCGGCAGGTCGCGGAGATGGAGTCCGCCATCGCCGCTTTCGAGGCACTGCCCGTGCGCGCGTTCGCGCCGGGCGAGGACATCGGCATGGGCGCGCTAGTGGAGTTGGAGCAGAACGGCGAACGACTTAACTACTTCATCGGCCCGTGCGCTGGCGGGACGGAGGCTGTGTGCGGGAAGCGCGAAGTCCTCGTCCTCACGTTGCAGTCGCCGCTGGGTGGGCAGTTGCAGGGCCGCAAGCAGGGCGACCAACTGGAACTCCTGCTGGGCGGCAAGAAGCGACGTGTCCAAATCATCAGCGTCAGTTGACCGAGCACCAGAACGCGAGGTTCGGTTGTGTTCCGTTGGCTTGTTCGAAGGAGTTTTGGCCACACGAAAACGCAACCCAATCGCTGCACACTGCGCCTGCTACTTCGCGAGCAATCACCTGTGGACTTCGACATGCAACTCCACTAGAACGAAGGCATGCGTCCAGCCTTTAAAACGTGTTCGTCTAGTGATGACGACTTCACGAGGCCAGTCGCCAGACCCGCGCCCCGCTGTGGGTTCTCACCTCCCTTCGGAGCACGCCCCAAAACTTTATGACGCAACATCAGGCTGAAGACCAATCGGGAGAGCAGGCCGCCACCATCCCCTCCAGTTTCAAGTATGTCCTTGTCTCCTCCGCGCTGTTCATCGCGGGTGTCTCCGCCTATTTCTCGGTCTTGGGCCTGGGATTTCTCTTCGTCGGCTCGGCCACGGCGGTGATGATCATGGCAGCGAGTCTCGAGGTTGGAAAACTCGTTGCTGCCTCGTTTCTCTACCGCTACTGGGACCTCATCAACCGCGCGCTGAAAGTCTATCTCGTCCTGGCGGTGCTGGCCTTGATCGCGATCACCTCGCTGGGCAACTACGGCTACCTCGCGCGCGCGTATGAGCGCACGCACACGCAGATCCGTTTGCTTGAGAATCAAATCCTGAGCATCGAGAAGGAGATCGCCGACACGCAACGCCAGATCGAGGGCACGCGCGGAGCGATCACGCAAGGCACCGCCGCGAGCCGCGAGGACATCGCCAAGCTCGAACAGCGGCTCACGGCGGGCAATGAGTCCCTGAATCAGGCGCTCGTCCGGTTGCAGGACCGGCGCAAAGCCGGACAGGACCGCCGCGATCGTGACGTGCAGGCGGTTGCCCAGCGGACGACGGAGCAGGGCGAGGTGTTGAAGAAGGCCATCGCCGTCGAGGACGCCGCGATTGCCAGCCTGAATGAACGCCTTGTGCTGCTGGACAAGGCGGGCGCTCCGCGGTTCACCGCCGAGGAGGCCGCGATCACCAGCCTCAATGAACGGCTCGCGGCGCTTGACCGGGTTGCGCCACCGAAGTTCGCGGTCGAGGAGGCCGCGATTGCCAGTCTCAGCGATCGCCTCGCCGCGCTGGAGCGGGCACCGGGGCCGAAGTTCGTTGCCGAGGAATCCGCCATTGCCACCCTCAACGAACGCGTGGCTGTGCTGGACCGGGCCGTGGACGCCTACACCAAGCAGGGATCGGGCGGGCTGTTCAAATTTGACAACATCAAGAAAGGGCAGGTGCTCCAGGAACAGCAACGCCCGGCGCGCGCGGCTATTTCAGCGGAGCTTGCCGAACAGCGCGGGCGCATCGAGCAGTTGCGGCTCGACCATATTAAGGAGCAGGCCAAGGCGCGCGAAGTGATCACGGCGGACATCGCCGGGCAGCGGGCGCGCATCGAGGAGTTACGCACCGACCACGCGAAGCAGCAGGTCAAGGCCCGCGCGGACATCGCGACGGAACTCACCGGGCAGCGGGCGCGCATCGAGCAGTTGCGCACCGAGAGCGCCAGGCTTCAAGTCAAGGCGCGCGAAACCAGCACAGCTGAACTCGTGGAGCGGCGCGCGAACATGGACAGCGTGCGCAGCGGCTACGCGAAACAGGTGGAGACGGCCGACCGCGAGGTCGCCGCCGTGCGCGAGCAGTTCAAGCTGGAGATGACGCGGCTGGACACGGAAGAGCAGGACACACGCAAATCCAGCGTCGCGGCCAATGGCGAGGTTGAGAAGCAACTGGCGGCGCTCAAGTCACAGGGCCAAGTGACCGTGACGGCGGGCGACTCGCAGTCGCAATCGCTCTACCAGCGCATCCGCAGCCGCAACGAGGACATCCACCGTTTGCGTGGACAGATCGCCGGCGTGGACATCGGCTCGTATCGCTTCATCGCGCGCGCGTTCGACGCGACCGCCGATGGCGTGGTGAAATGGTTGATGCTCGCGCTCGTCCTCGTGTTCGACCCGCTGGCGGTTTCGTTGGTCGTCGGGTTTAACATGGCGCTGCTGCGGGATGGTCCGCGTCGCCGCTCGCCTCCTGCCGCAGGGGCAGCGGTGGACGCCGCCACGGGTGTGAGTTCCCCGGCACCCGCACCGCGCTCGCGGTGGGTCGCGTGGGGCCTCGGCCTGTTCATGGTGACCGCGCTGCTGGGAACCGTGGCGATCGCGGGACTCTGGGGCGCCAACACGTTTCGAGAGCGGACGCGGGCGGGGCATGGCAGCCTGATCCCCGGCGAGAGTTTTGCGGTGATGACGTTCCGGCCCGAGGACCTGAGCCGCTCATCGCAGGGGAACACCCTCGCCGACTGGCTGGGCACATCCGGCGGCAAGCTGGTTTCCGACGCCGTGGCCGGGCTGATGACCAACGGCTTCGATCCCAAAGCCGACCTCTACGCGTTCGCCAAGTTCCCCGCGAAGGAGGCGGCCACGAAGAGCGACCGGCCCGTGATGCTGTTCGGTTTCGTGGCACGCGTGACCGATGCCGTAGCTGTCGAGTCGGCGCTCTCCCGCCTTGCCGATCAGGTCAGCAGCAGCTTGCGAAGGGTGTCGAGCACCGCGCCTTCGCTCGCGCGCAGTCGTGCGATGATCCGCTGCGACTCGGGCCGCTACATGGATCCCGAGGGCGGGTTTTTCACGTTTGGCCTCACCGGGCAAGCGGTCATCGTGATGATTGAATTCGAGGGCAACCCGGAGGCGCCGTGCGTCGAGGACGAAATCCGTCTCTGCCTCGCACCGGTGAACTCGGACGCGAACGCCACCACGCAAACGCGCGACCAACTGCCGCCCCGCGCCCGCACCCGCGACGGCGCGTTCTCCCTCTGGTTCGACTCGGGCCGATTCTGCAATCACCTGCCCAAGAACGCCGCCGCGCAGACGCGCTACCAGCAGTTGGAAAAGCACCTTGGCTTCGACCTGCTGCTGACCGTCCAGCCTGCGGGCGGAGATCAGCTCAACCTCATTGCCGACTACGCGTATCAGGGCGACCGCTTCAAGGACCGGCAGCAGCCCACGCCGTTGCAGGTGATCGCGGGGCTTGGCTCGGCGGAGACGGCGGGCATCGGTGGGCGGCTCATGGATCGCTGCCTCGACACGCTCGACTACGATTCGCTGATTGAGCGCCTGCGCTCCGCGCTCGGTGGCACGAACAGCGCCAGCGCAGAGCAGGTGCTCGTGGAGAAGTCGTTCACCTCTGAGCGCGACGCGCGCTTCGTCGTGACCGCCCGTTACAATCCGCAGGCCGGGCCGCCGCTGATGGCGGCCGTGCGCACGCTCTTCCAGTGACCCGCACCCCATGCGCGCGCATCTGACATTACTGCTTCTCGCTGGATGGGTTGCGCTGCCCGCGTGTCGCTCCAAGCCGAAGAAGCCAGTCGCGACCTTGCCCCCGGTCCCGGATGTGGCCGCGCAATCGGGAAGAACTTCGGGCCGTCCCAAAGCCAGTCCCGCCGCGGTGCCAAAGCCTTTGGCCGCACCGGTCCCGCCCAAAAAGCCCACGCCACTCGCCACGACACCCAAGCCTCCGAAGCCGGCCGTCGCGCCGCCTCCGCCAGTGGTGGCGAAACCTGCTGTTCCCGCCGTCGCGAATCCTCCTGCGAAGCCAGTCGCACCGAAGCCGGATGAAGCGGCTGCGGGGAAGCCGCGTGTCCCTCTCGTGAGCACGCCACCACAGGTCAGTCCGTCAGCACCTTTGCCCAAGAGTCCGCCCGCCCGTCCTGCCGATGCGGAGAAGAGCGCGGAGCGGCCGCCGCAGACCTTGAAGGCTGCTCGACCGGTTCCCTCGCCTGCCGCGACAGCGCTGGTGCCACCGGCCAAACCGCTTGTGTCGCTCCCGCCAGCTCCGACAGTGACGAGCACGGTGAACCCGGCAATGCGGCCTGATGGACGCGGCCTTGGGCTGGGCGTCGCGCCAGCTGCGCCACCCGCTGATGTCGTCGGCCCGCAGCCCTTGCGCGCACCGGTGGCGGCCTCCGGACCGCCCTCGACCAAGCCTGCGACTGCTGGGCTTTCCCTCTTCGGTGTGGCGGGAGTGGGAGCGCGCACCCTGGCTGCGGACACGCGCAACTTGTCGCTCCCGACTGGCAGCGGAGTCTCCGGCAGCGGGCCATTGTCCACACCGCTGGCGTTGCAATTCGGCCAGGGCACAAACCAGCCGCCGCGCACCAACGACGGGTTCAAGTCCATCACCGTTGATCCGTTGCTGCCGGCGGACAAGGGAGCGACTTGGCGCGAGCAGCAGTTGGCGAAGCAGGCGACCGAGCAGAAGGCACGCGAGGAGGAACAGCGGGCTCTCAAGAACGCGCTTTATCGCTTTCTATTCAAGGACGGCCCCAGCCCCGCGGTCCCCAAGTGAGTCGGGCGTTGCTCGTATGTTGCCGGAGGAAGACGGGAATGGCACCACCCAGATCCGGATTTTCCATCCGGCTCATTGATTGGCCACGTCGCCGCCCTCGGATTTCGGGGCCACGACCATGAAGATGCCGTTGAGCAGTTTCCACGCGCCCACCACGCCGACGACTCCGGTGGCACCGAGAATCTTGAGAGGCAGCATGCCCATGCTGCGAAAGACCAGAAACGTCACGATGGGCACGCACACCAGGAGGACGCCGATGATGATGTTCCTGATTCCGTTGCGCCGGACGGTGACGACGCGGTCTGCAGACAGGGTGTTGACGAAGCTCATGGCCTCGTCGCGCTCAAATCCCTGGATCATGAGAAACTTGACCACTTCCTTCGGCGCGTCGCCCCAGGAGATTTTGGCGCGGGCTTCCTGCTCCGCCTGAGGGCGATCCTTCTGTCCGAGGCGGGACGAGGGCCTGTCAGGCGTCGTGGCGGGCGCGGCCTCGGGCGGAGGCGTGGCCCTGCGCAAAGTCACGCCGGCCGTCGGGGGAACGGGTGCTGCTGGTTCGGCTGCGAGGCTCTGGGTGATGAGTGCGTTTGCCGCGCCGGTCGCATCGGCTCCGCAGGTCGGGCACGCCACGTCCACGGGCATACGTCCGCCGACGGGCTCGATGTCGGAGGCGAAATGCTGGCCGCAGCCGCACTCAATCCTGATGGGGATGCTGGTGGTCACCGGTCCTTTCCACGGGATGCCCCGAGGTGATCGTTTCCGGGTGAGGAAGCGGCCCACCGTGCTTCGCCGAATGACGAGCAGGGATTCCTATGCCGGGAGAGTTGTGGAGGGCGCAGGGGCTTGTCAAAGCCCGGCGACCATCAGAACAGAATTCCCGGCCTGCCGAGGTCTGGAACGCGGCTTCCGCCGTTGGTTCACATGTGCGCGATCATGTTGTCGCCGAACGCGGAGCACTTGATCTCGGTCGCGCCGTCCATCTGGCGGGCGAAGTCGTAGGTGACGCGCTTGCTGGCGATCGCGCCGTTGAGGCCCTTGAGGATGAGGTCGGCGGCTTCGATCCAGCCGAGGTGGCGGAGCATCATCTCGCCGGAGAGGACGACGGAGCCGGGGTTGACCTGGTCCTTGCCGGCATACTTGGGCGCGGTGGCGTGCGTGGCCTCGAAGATGGCGTGGCCGGTGACGTAGTTGATGTTGCCGCCGGGCGCGAGGCCGAAGCCGCCGACTGGCGCTGCGAGGGCGTCGCTGAGGTAGTCGCCGTTGAGATTGAGCGTGGCGATCACGTCAAAGTCCGTCGGGCGGGTGAGCACCTGCTGGAGGGCGATGTCGGCGATGGCGTCCTTGATCAGGACGGCACCTGCGGCGAGTGCGGCCTTCTGCTCCGCGTTCGCGGCTTCTTCGCCCTTTTCCTTCTTGGTCTTTTCCCACTTGGCCCAGGTGTAAACCTTGTCGCCGAAGATGCGTTCCGCCGCGCTGTAGCCCCAGTCGCGGAAGGCGCCCTCGGTGTATTTCATGATGTTGCCCTTGTGGACGATGGTCACGTTGCGGCGCTTGTTGGCGAGGGCGTATTCCACGGCGGCCTTCATGAGGCGGATGGTGCCGACGTTGGAGACGGCCTTGATGCCGAGGCCGACTTGCACGGGGATGTGCGAGGCGTCGTGGTCGGGCGCGGCGAGCTTCATGTAGCCGGCGATGGCGTCCTTGGTGCCGAAGCGAATCTTGGCGAAGTCCTTCGGAAATTCCTTCGCGAGGAAATCGAGGACCTTCTGGGCTTCAGGGGAGCCGCCGACGAACTCAATGCCAGCGTAGATGTCCTCGGTGTTCTCGCGGAAGATGACCATGTCCACCTTCTCGGGATGCTTCACGGGGCTGGGGACGCCGGTGAACCATTGCACGGGACGCAGGCAGACGTAGAGATCGAGCATCTGGCGCAGCGCGACGTTGAGCGAGCGCATGCCGCCGCCGACGGGCGTGGTGAGCGGGCCTTTGATGCCGACGAGGAATTCGCGGAAGGCTTCGACGGTGTCGTCGGGGAGCCAGTTGTTGAATTTCTTGAAGCTCTCCTCACCGGCGAAGACCTCCATCCACGCGATCTTGCGCTGGCCGCCATAGGCTTTCTCAACTGCGGCATCCATCACGCGGACGGAGGAAGCCCAGATGTCGGGGCCGGTGCCGTCGCCACGGATGAAGGGGATGATGGGGTTGCCGGGGACGACGAGCTTGCCGTTGGCGATGGAGATTTTGCCGCCGGTAGGGACGGTGCAGGTTGTGTAGGGCATGAGAAAGTTGAGAGTTGAAGGTTGAAAGTTAACAGCGTCGCGTTTTGTGTCGCGCGGCGGGCCGCGCAAAGAGGACGCGTTTGTAGCGGAGGGAGTTTTGCCCGGCAAGCGGTTTGGTGGCCGCAGCGCGATGGCAGAGTTTCTCCTTCACTCCGTTTCCGCCGCCGGTATTCTCCGCGCCCTATGTCAAAGACGTTCAAGGTCGCCGCGCTGGCTGGCGATGGCATCGGTCCCGAGGTCATGCGCGAGGCCATCAAGGTTTTGCGCGCGGTGGAAAAGAAGTTTTCCCTGAGTTTTCAAATCACCGAGGCACCCGTGGGCTGGGCGGGCATTGACGCCGCCGGCAAGGCACTGCCCGACGAGACGCTCGCGCTGTGCAAGGCGAGTGACGCGATCCTCTTCGGCTCCGTGGGTTTGCCCGACCGCGACCCGACGATTCCGAAGGAGCAGCGGCCTGAGCGCGCGGCGCTGCTGCGCATCCGCAAGGAGTTCGGGCTGTTCGCGAACCTGCGCCCGGTGCAACTCCCCAAGGCGCTGGCGCACGCTTGCCCGTTGCGCCCGGAGCGGCAGGGGGATGGCATTGACATCTTGGTTGTGCGCGAGCTGACGGGCGGGATGTATTTCGGCCAGCCGAAGAAGACGGAGGATTACTTTATCGAGGAGCCGCAGGCAGACGTGAGCGCGACGGTCATCATGAAGCGCTCGCAGCGGGCGATTGACACGATGGTTTATACGACGCCGGAGATTGAGCGGATCGCGCATGTCGCCTTCAAGGCCGCGTCGCTGCGGCGCAAGAAGGTCACGAGCATTGACAAGGCGAACGTGCTCGAGAACGGCGTCCTGTGGCGCGACGTGGTGACGAAGGTCGCCCGCCAGTATCCCGACGTGGCGCTGGAGCACATGTTCGTGGACAACGCCGCGATGCAACTGATGCTCAAGCCGACGCAGTTCGACGTGATGCTGTGCGAGAACATGTTCGGCGACATACTCAGCGACGAGGCGGCGGCGCTGGCGGGTTCGCTCGGCATGTTGCCCAGCGCGAGCCTGGGCGTGACGAATGGTGAGCAGACCTTCGGTTTCTTCGAGCCTGCCGGCGGCACCGCGCCGGACATCGCCGGGAAGAATCTCGCGAATCCCATCGCCCAAATCCTCTCCACCGCGCTGATGCTCCGCTACAGCTTCGGCTTGAACGACGCGGCCAACGGCATCGAGGCCGCCGTGGGCAAGGCCATCGCCGCCGGCCTCCGCACCGGCGACATCTACACGCCCGCCGAGACGAACGCGCAGAAAGTCGGCACCCGCGAGATGGGCAATGCGATTGCCGCAGCCCTCTAGCCGCCGAGGTCAGAAGGCGGGCCGTGCGATGACATGAGTGACCTCCCCGCCAAGGCGACACTCGCCGAACTCCTCGCCATCGCGAGCGAGCGCCAGGCCGCTGGCGAGTCCGCCGCCGCGCTCGCGGCCTTCGACCGAGCGTTGCCACTGCTCAATCGCACCGACCTCGCAAACGACCGGGCGCGTGTGCTCTTCCAGATGGCCCAGCTTGCGCGCTTCGAAGGGCAGGTCGCACGGTCCTTTGCGTTTTACGATGAGTTGATTCCGCTGGCCGGGGCACTAGGCGACCGTCGCGCCCACGGCCTCGCCGTCGCGATGCGCGGGCAACTGGTCTTCATGCAAGGCGAGAAGGCTGCCGGAATCCAGGCGATGATTCGCGGGCTGGAGGAGCTGCTTTGCTGCAAGGCTGAGGAAGCGGAACATCTCACCTGCCACACGCGCTTCTTCAGCCGCCGGCTGCCGCGCGCGGAGTTTGAGCGGTGCGTCCACGCCGCGACGGCCGACGAGGCATTGCGAGAGTTGTTGCTCAAGGCGGAGGGCTGCTGACCGGCTGCGCGCGACTTGACGCGCCGCACTTCGATGGCGACGAGGCTGTCTCGGTCTGGTGGCAGCGCCATCTTCCATGCCGCCTTCGTGACGCGCCGGCACCGCAGTGGATTTGAGATGGGGGAGGCGCGTTGATTCGTAGATAGATTTGCGAGAAGCCACACTTTTGCCTTTATTCTCTAGGCTAAAGACATGCGAGTTTTTGCCATGTCGGTCGGGTTTCGCCGTTGACACTACTGCAATCAGGTTCACTTTAGCCATATCGTAACTCGTGCGCTCTGCAGAATCTAGGGTGCGCGGCAACCAGAAAGGCCAAAACATGAAAACAACGTTCCACAAGCCTCTGAGTATCTCGTCTCTCACCTCTCATGCGGATTCCCGCGATCGAAGTGCTTCGATCGCGCGTCGTCTTGCAGAGCGGGCGACCACACTCGTGGAGGTTCTCGTCGTCACCGGCATCGTAGGCACGTTGGGTGGCCTCGCGTTGGTCGGGGTGTCAAAGGCGAATCAGGGATCGAAGGAAACCGTGGCCAAGCAGGAAGTGCGCGGTTTGGTTGAAGCCATTCTTTCCTACGAGGAGACCTATGGCCGACTGCCGGCCTCTAAGCAAGCCAACACGCCAAGTTTCTGCGGAGGCTCTCCCCTGCCGCCCCGGGATTACACTTTCGGAACGGTTGCCCAGGACGGTCGAGGCACACTGAAGGGGCCCAATGGAAGTCCTTTGCCATCGGTGATCAGCCAGACCACCGCGCTGCAACCGCTCGACTATCAGGCGAACAACTCGGAGGTGATCTCCATCCTCATGGACCTCGAGAACTACCGCACTTCCGGAAACCCACAGACCGTCAACTGGGGTCACCGCTACAATCCGAAGGGCATCAAGTTTTTGGACGCGAAGGAATCGTCCGGCGTGCAGTCGCCCGGCGTTGGCGATGACCTCGTCTATCGCGATCCGTGGGCCAATCCCTACATCGTCACGCTCGACCTCGATCACAACAACCGCTCGTGGGACAACTTCTACGCCTTCGCGCATGTCACCGAGAAGCCTGCGCCGGATGAGGATTCTCAAAATGGCCTCGTCGGCCTCAAGCGGCCCAACGATGCGCCCTACTCCGCCCCCGCCACGGCCCACCCGAGCGACCGGCATAACTTCGTTGCGAAGGAGTCGGTGATGGTGTGGTCGTTCGGCCCGGATGGAATGGTGGACTTCAACGTGAGCAATTCTGCGAACGGCAAGGCCAACAGGGGCAAGAACAAGGACAACTTGCTCAGTTGGTGACGGTGCGGCTGCGCAGAGACCGCAGCAGCCAGCGCAAACACGATTCAGGCAGAAGCAGGCCCGGCCAAAAGCCGGGCCTCGCCTTTTCGGAAGGCGCGTTCACGGCGCTTCACTTCTCCGCGCAAAAGCTCCTCGGCGGACCAGCCTTTCGTTTGAGCCAATGCGGCCAGGCCAAATAATTTCTCAGCCAGTTTCCGCCTCGTCGTTCCAGCGAGCTTCTTCGGAGCGATGAGCAGCTCCGCCTTGCGCGCCTTCTTCACGAGTTTCTCGGCGCGGGCAAGGGCGGGGAGGTGCTTCGGGATGCCATCCAGCGCGGAGGGACGCGCGTGCTTGGTGCCGTGCTTCTCGGCCTTCTTGATTTGCTCCCAGTTGGCCCAGACCTCGTCCACGTCCTTGACCTTCACGTCGCCGAAGACGTGCGGGTGGCGGCGCAGGAGCTTCTCGGTGATCCGGCGGGCCACGGCATCAAAATCGAACGATCCGCGCTCGCGGGCGAGCTGGCAGTGGAAGACGACTTGCAGCAACAAGTCGCCGAGTTCCTCCGCCATCTCGTGCTCGTCACCGGCCTCGATGGCATCCATCAGCTCATAGACCTCCTCGACGGCGTGGGTGCGCAGCGTCATGTGATCCTGCTCGCGATCCCAAGGGCAACCCTCGGGTGAGCGAAGACTGGCCATCACTTCAAGAAGCTGGCGGATGGCGGGGAGCCGACGCGAAGGTTTGGAGCAGGGCATGGTCAGTGATCAGTGTTCAGTAACCAGTGCCTATGCGTCAGTTGCTTCTATTGCCCAGGCTACAGAATCACGAGGTCATCTCGATGCACGACTTCCTCGCGCGGGAGCTGGTGGTCGGCGATTTGCACAGAATGGAAGCGCGCGATGCCGCGCGCGAACTCCGTCCCGTCCTCGTCGCAGATGCGCACGACCTCGTCCCTTTCGAAATCGCCTTCGCAGCGCGTGATGCCGGGCGGGAGCAGGCTGCGGCCCTTCTCGCGCAAAGCCTTCTTCGCGCCGTCGTCCACGAAGAGCGTGCCTTTGGGATGGTGGAAAAACGCGATCCAGCGCTTGCGGCCCGGCATCTTGTTGAGTTGCGGGATGAACAGCGTGCCCTCCTCCGCGCCGTTGAGAATGTCCGCGAGCACGGTGGCTTTTCGGCCGCTGGCGATGACGAGCGGGATGCCGGAGCGCGTGACAATCTTCGCCGCCTGAATCTTCGTCGCCATGCCGCCCACGGCCGTCGCGCTCAACGTGCCGCCCGCCATGCCTTCGACCGAGTCGTCTATGCGTTCGACCGTCGGCAGCAGTCGAGCGGCGGGCGTGCCGAAGCCTTCAATCACGCCGTCCACCGTGGTGAGGATGACGAGCAAATCCGCCGGCAGCAGCGATGCGACGAGGGCGGAGAGCTTGTCGTTGTCGCCGAACTTCAGCTCGGTGAAGGAGACGGCGTCGTTCTCGTTGATTATGGGGATGACGCCTAGGTCGAGAAGAGCGACAAGTGTGTTTCGGGCGTTGAGGTGGCGCTCGTGGTGCTCGAGGTCGTCGTGTGTGAGGAGCACCTGCGCGACGTGCAGGCCGAACTTGGAGAACAGGTTTTCGTAGGTCGTCATCAGGCGCGACTGGCCGACAGCGGCGCACGCCTGAAGCTCCGCGAGTTCCTTGGGCCGCGCTTCAAACCCAAGCACGCCGATGCCCGCGCCGACCGCACCGGACGTGACGAGCACAACTTCGCGTCCCGCCTTCCGCAGCGCGGCGACCTGCGCGACAAGCTGCTCCATCTGCGCGAGGTCCGGCAGCTTCCGGCTGTCGGTGAGGACGCCGGTGCCCAGCTTGACGACGAGGCGTGAAATGTCTTTGAGGACCGCAGAACGCACAGTGAGTTCGTAACAGAAGGGCAGGGGACGGCGAAGCGGAAAGTGCGGTGCCGTAGGCGGGACACTCCTGTCCCGCAGTTCACTGGAAACAACATCAACCGCATCATTGCGGACAAGCGTGTCCGCCTCACACTTGCCGCAATAAGCCGCCGTTCGCCTTCAACCAGCGCTCTGCCTCCTCCCAGCGCGGGAATGCCTCGGCCACATGCCGCCAGTAGCGCGCCGAGTGGTTCATCTCGCGCCGGTGCATCAACTCGTGGACGCAGATGTAGTCGCGCACGAAGTCCGGCGTCTGCACGAGCCGCCAGTTCAGGGAGACGGTCCCCGCGCGCGAGCAACTGCCCCAGCGAGAGCGCTGGCTGCGCACCGTGACGCGCTGGACAGTCACTTGCAGTTGAGCCGCAAATGCGAGCAAGCGCGGAGGAAGCTCAATCGCCGCGAGTTGCCAGAGATGGCGTTCAATGGCGGGGCGGAGGTTCGTTGCAGCTTGGCGGAGCAAGATACTTTGATCGGAGAACTTCACGACGCAGCCGCTCGAGTGCGTTTCCAACCGCAACGAGACGCGCTCGCCGCGAAAGAGAATCTCGGTCCCGTGCTGCCACTCGGTCGCGGGGCGGGAACGCGGCGGCTTCGCGAGTTGCTTCGCGAGCCAAGCTGACTGTCGCTGCGCGAAGGCGAAGGCTTCCGCACGATTTCCAGAGCGTGGCACCGTGACGCGTGCCACGCGCTCGGGAGTGAGCCGCAGGACGTAGCGACGCGCCTTGGGATTGCGGACGAACTCGACCGGCAGCTCCGTCCCGCCCACGCGCAGCGTCGCCGCTACTGCGGCCGGGCGCACGCGGTTGAGGAGTCGGCTGAAGAGGTCGAGTTGCACGCGCGGCAGTTGCGCGGAATGGCGCTAGCGAGCGGCCTGCTTCGCCGGCTTCTGCTCGATTCGATACAGCGCCGTGTCGGTGCGGAGGAAGAGCGCGTGGTCCACGGCGGCGAGCGAGGCGAAGATTTTGCCCGGCAGCTGGTTCTTCTCGATCACCTCGAACTGCTTGCCTGGCTTGATGACGGTGGTCAGGCCTTCGCGGTTGTGAACGTAGATCTTGCCGTCGGCGAAGGTCGGCGAGGAACTGTAGTTGCCGCCGAGACGCTCGCGGTAATGCTCCGCGCCGGTCTTGGCGTCGAGGCAGGTAAAGATGCCGCCGTCGTTGGCGAAGTAGAGTTCGTCCCCGACGAGCAGCGGCGAGGGCATCGTGGGCGCGCCCTTGTCGTAGCGCCATGCGATCTCGGGTTTCTCCAGCCCTTGATACTTCAGCGCGAGGATCTGTGCCTTCATGAAGCCGGTGCTCATGTAGATCATCCCGTGCCCGACGACAGGGCGCGGTGTGAGCGAGAAGCCCAGCTGGCCATACTTCACGCGCCAAAGTTCCTTGCCCTTGTCGTCGTAGGAGTAAATCCAGTCGGAGGACGGTGAGATGATTTGCTCCTTGCCGTTGATGGCGAGGATGAGCGGTGTGCCGTAGGACTTGCGGAGCTGGGGGTCCTTGTTCATGTCGCCCGAGCGCGGCGTCTTCCAGGCGAGCTTCCCGGTGCGCTTGTCCAGCGCGGCGATGAACTGCTGATCGCTGCCGTCGAGGTGGCAGACCATGAGGTTCTTCCAAATCACCGGCGAACCGCCGGGGCCGTTCTCGTGCATGACCACGAGGCTCGTGTCGGTCCAGAGCATTTTGCCCGTGCGCGTGTCGAGACAGGTGCTGCCCATCGCGCCGAAGTGGCAATAAAGTTTCCCGTCCTCGATGACCGGCGTGCAGGAGGCGTAGCTGTTGAGGGCGTGGACCCACTGCGGCTCGCGGGCAGTCAGGATTAGAATGTTTTGAGTGAGCTTGCCGGAATCCCGGTCCACGCAGAGCGCGCGGAACTCGACCTTGTCTAGCACCGTGAGCGGTTGGTTGCCGGTGTTGGACTTGAGTCGACGGTCGGCGTCCTCCTTCCTCGCGGGCGTCTCTATGGCGGTTGTGAGCCAGATGTTCTTTCCTTCGATCACCGGCGAGGACCACGCACGGCCGGGGAGTTCCGTTCTCCAAGTCACGTTCTTCGTCTCGCTCCACGACGTGGGGAGGCCGGTGACCTTCGCGTGACCCTGTCCGCCGGGGCCGCGCCATTCCGGCCATTCGGCGGCGGAGACCGAGGTGGAGACGGCGGCGAGCGTGGCGGCGAACAGGAGGCGAGATGAGTTCATGCGTTTGACGGCAGGTAGGAAAACGGATTGCGGGTGGATGTCAATTCAACCGTGCCCTTGCCCTCCTGCTCGTGATCCTAATCTTAATCTTGCTCCTCCCTCCGCCCCCGCATTTTATCGCCGCCATGAAAGCCAACACGTTCGCTGTCTTCGCTTCGCTCGCGCTCGCCACTCACGCCGCTCACCACTCACGCCGCAGCAAACGCCCCGATCCCGCTTTGGCCCAAGGAAGCTCCCGGCGAGAAGGGCGGATTCGGCGAGGAGAAGGACACCTCCACCGAGAAGAGTGGCAAGGTCGCCGGCAAGTCCGTCATCCGACTCGGCAATGTCGCGCAGCCCACAATCACTGTCTATCGCCCAGCGAAGGACAAGGACACCCGCGCAGCGGTCGTCATCTGTCCCGGCGGCGGCTACAGCATTCTTGCCTACGACCTCGAAGGCTCCGAGGTCTGCGAGTGGCTCAACTCCATCGGCGTGACGGGCGTGCTGCTCAAGTATTGCGTGCCGAAGCGCCCCGGCTTGGAGAAGCACACGGCAGCGTTGCAGGACGCGCAACGGGCCGTCGGCTTGGTGCGTGCGCGCGCGGCGGAGTTCGGCGTGGACCCAAAACGGATCGGCATCCTGGGCTTCTCGGTGGGCGGGCATCTCGCAGCGGCAGCGAGCAACAACTACGACAAGCGCACTTACGAACCGGTGGATGATGCGGACAAAGTGAGCTGCCGGCCTGACTTCGCTTTCCTGATTTACCCCGCCTACCTCACGGTAAAGGAGCAGGGCGACAAGATTTCTCCCGAGCTGCCCATCACCGCGGACACGCCGCAGACCTTCCTCGCCATGACGGAGGACGACGGCATCCGCGTGGAGTGCGCGCTGTTCTACTACCTCGCGCTCAAGCAGGCGAAGGTGCCCGCTGAGATGCATCTCTATCCCACCGCGGCCACGGCTACGGCCTGCGCTCGAGCCAGCACGGCGTCACGACCTGGCCGCACCGGGCGGGCGAGTGGATGAAGACTCGCGGGCTGCTTACGAAGTAATCCGTGCCGGCGACTTCCAGTCGCCGTCCGGAGTTTCCGCACGCAACAGACGGGGACTGCAAGTCGCCGGCACCTCACCGCACCGTCCCGGCGAAGCTCACCCAGCCGTGTTGCACGTGCCGGGCGGCATCGCGCATCGCGTGCGTGAATTCCAGTGAACGCAAGTCCTTCCCCGCCGCGTGACAAAGGCTCGCGGCTTGCGCGGCGACGGCTTCGTCGTAAGCCGCAAGAACGGGAAACAACTTCGTCGCCTCCGTGCCGTGGCGTTTCACGAGCAGCTCTGAGTAGGCGCGCGCGGAGGTGAATTTCCCGTCGCCGTCCGCATCCACCCACACGGGATTCGTCGCGCCCAGCACGCGCGGGGTGAAGACCTTTGAACTCGGCTGATACGGGCGCGGTGTTTCCCAGAACGGTGCGGTCACGCCCGGCCCGCTCGCGATTGCGACGAGATGATAGTCGTGCTTCAGGCGCGGAAGCTTGAACGCCACGCGCGCCTTCGTCGTGCCGCGCACGGGCAACAGCCGTTGCTCTCCGACCTTCACGCCGTTGGCGAATAAATCCACGCGATCCGCCTGCACCCACATGGGACCGAGCACCGTCACCACCGCCGTCACGCCGCGCTGCCCGCGCAACGCAAGATCGCCGACACCGAAGCGGTCGTTCACCACGATGTTCGCGAGCAGCCCGAAGCTCACGAGCGCACGGCCCTCGCGCAGGCTGCGGCACGCCTCGTCCACATTGATGGCACCGGGGTTCGCGTCCGCGCACTTCACGTAGGTCCGCGCCTGCCCGAGGATGAAGCGGCTCACGTCGTGCGTGTCGCTGGAACCGAGCGCGGTGATGCGATGGCCGTGGTTTAGCAGCGCGAACCAGTCGCGGAACAGGAGCATGATGTCCGACTGCATCGCGGCGGACGTGATGACTTCCAGCCCGTCGAAGCTGAACTCCTGCCCGCGCAACGCCGCACCGGAGACGGAATTGAAGTTCGCCGGGCCGAGCGGCACGAAGCCGCTGTGCAAATCGCGCGGATGATTCAGCGCGATGACTTGCACGCCCGGCGTGGCGCGGATGCCCAGCAGCAGCATGTTCCAATTCGTCGTGTTGAAGTCGGCGACGGTCGCGCCGGGCTGGATGGGAAACGCGTTGAAGTGTCCAGCTTTGGTCGTCACCTCGTTGCCGATGACCGACGTGAAGCGGTCGCTCAACCGCGTGCGCTGCGCCGCCTCGGTGTAATCCGCGTGGACGTTGTGGTCGGTGGCGACGGCCAGTTCGATACCCTCGCCGGCGATGGTCTGCATCCGCTCGTCCTCCGTCGCGTCGCCGTGCCTGCTCTTCGTGAGCGTGTGGATGTGCGTGTCCGCCGCGGCCCAGCCGTGCGTCGGCACCGCGCGGCAGATGGTGAGCGCGAGCGACTGCGTCTTGCCCGCGACGAGCGTGACCGCTTGCGTGGTGACGCTGAACTCAAACCCGCGCGACGCGAAAATGGTGTATTTCCCCGGCAGCAAGTCCGCGCTCGCCGAGCCGTCGCGCGTGTAGAGCACGCCGGGCCGCGCGGCGAGGTTGGTCTGGTTCGGCGTGCCGGGCAGCAAGGCCGCGAGCCCGCCATCAGCATCCACGATGGTCAAGCGGCAGGGCAGGGGAGTCTTCGTGTCTGAGTCTGTGACTTGCACGGCGAGCGTGGCTTGGGTGAGCGTTTCCTTGAGCGACGCGGACACGAGTCGGAACTCGCCGACGACAATGTCATCCACTGCCGTGGGCGGCAGGATGGCGAGCGTGTTCGTGCCGTCGCGCAAAGCACCCGGCGGCACGGCGAGCGCGTGGACGAGCGGCGTTTCCTGCGTGACCAACGAACCGAGGCGACGACCGTTGAGCTGAACCGGCCAGCCCTGCTTCACGTCGCGCTGGCGGATGAGAAGCGTCTGCTCGGTGTCGTTGCGTTGTGCCTCGAAGCGGACTTCCAGCATCCGCCCATGCGGCTTCTTGCCGGCGAACTCCTGCCATTCGGGGAACCCCTCCGTGCCGAGATGATACCGCGCGGCATCCAGCACGCGGACCTGCGCGCGAAGCGGGAGAGCCGCGGAGAGCAGCAACACCAACGTCGTCAGCAGAAAGCCACGCGGCATGGCGCGAGTGTAGCGGCAAGGAACGACGGTGAGCAAGGTCCGCTGCAGTTTCCCACTTACAAGCGCAGTCGTTGCCGGTTCAGGAGATTTCTTCTCACACGAGTCCATCCCGGAGCGCTCGGGCGACGGCGGCGGCGCGGCTGTGGACCTCGAGTTTGACGAAGAGATTCTTGGTGTGTGTGCCGGTGGTGTGGATGCTGACGCTCACGCGGTCGGCGATCTCTTTGGCAGTCAAGCCTTCGACCATGAGTCAAGCGGGTGGACCTTGGAAGTCCGGACCGCGGCACCGTCATCCGGGCGGAGCTCGCAGGCACCGTGACCTTGCGCGGGGACGTGCCGGCCCCGGTGTTTCAGCCGCTCGCGGGCCACCGGTTTATCTTCGTCGCGGACTTTCCTTTCGCGGGCGAGATGCCCGCAGTGAACGAGCTCGACACGTTGACCATCCTGAAGCGCATGCCCAACGCAACCGAGCTGGAGTTCGTTCCCGGCCCGTTCTTTCACGACGCCCGCGCGGGAAAACTCTACCTGTCCACCTCGGACACCTGCGTCACTGCGTGACGTTCCAAGACGTCGCGGATTAGCACGGCGTCCACATAGCCTTGCAGCAGCTCCACGCGCAAGCCCGGGGCCAACCCCTGCGCCTCCGGGAACCCGCCAGTGGCCAGATAATCGCGAAAGCGATTCTCCACTAGCGACCGCTCCGCCGCCGTCCACCGGCGCGGCACCTTGGCAGGTTCTTCGCCGCGATGACGTAGAAACTCAGGGAAACTGAAGGGCCGGATCACGTTCGCCATCCTGCGTCCGCGGAACGATGTATGCACCTCCCGCGACAGCATCTTCGCGGAGGAACCTGAGACGACGAGTTCCATCCGCTCCGTATCCATGGCTCGCCGGACGAACTGTTCCCAGCCGGGCACCAACTGGATCTCGTCCAGAAACTAGTGCACGGTTTCGCGGCCGCGCAACTGCGGGTGCCGCCGGAAGAATTCCTCCAGTAGAAACCCAAGCTGCTCCACGCCGATGCCGGCCAGGCGATCGTCGTGGAAGCTCAGGTAAAGGGCCCGCTCCGGAGCGCCCGCGCCGCGCCGCTGTGCCAGCACTGTTGAAAGAAGGTGGTCTTGCCCGCGCGCCGCATCCGATCACGGCATGTGTTTTGCCGGGCACCGCTGGCGGTCGCGCGTCCCGCGCCGTCTGGCGCGCCGGGGCCACGAGATCCATAGCGGCGATGATTTTTTCGTTAAGGACCGGATGCAGTTTCATGCGGGACCGGTTCATTCAATGTGTCGGTGGTTAAAGGACAGATTGCCTCCATTGAGGACTCTATTAAAGGCCACAAAATTTTAGCCAATCCGTGTGTTGAGCTCAGTCACTTCGGCAGGACGAATCAGCCGACGTAGTAAGACAGGCGAGATTCCTTGGACGGTCGTGGTGCTGCAGTAGAACGACGGGCAGGCCACGCGACCGCAGTTCTGCGCCCAACGCCCTCGCCCCGGGCTGTCGGAACACGCCCTGAAGGCAATCAAGTCCGCACGGGTCGTCGTGAACAGTTCCTCGAAGTCTTCGCGGCTGCGCGGGATTCCCACCACCCGATACGGCGTGTGGGCGTGGAGATAAACGCAGCAACGGTGGAGTTGTGCCAACCGATCGCTGTGCTGCACGACGCAGAGGGGCGGTTTAGTGATTCACCACCTCGAGTTAATTGGCCCCCGTTTTCTTTGGTGCGCTTCCAAGCGCGGTGTCGAATTGAGGCTCCCCGCTAAGGACTACGGCTACAATTTGCGCAGCACTCAGCGCCTCTTCCGCGCGTTGCGGCACGGCGCGCGACTTGACGAGGAACACGCGGCCTGCTTCCGTCAGGCGCACGGACTTCGCACCCCGCTCCAGATCAAGTTCACGGAGTGCCAGCGGGCTGACGCAGGCGGTCGGACTCCGCGCACAAGCTTGGCACATCGTGGATCAGCACGAACCCGAGTTCACGCAAGCAGAAGGAGTAGCCACCCGCCGCCCGGCCACCGACGAGCATGGCCACGTCGGGCGGCAGAGTGCGGCGGAGTTGGCGTAGTTCCTCTGGCAGCCGATCGCAGTCCGCCGGATAGACGACGCTCAATGCGGCGGCCCGAGCCTGCCGTTGGCGCGCTTCGCCGGCGATTTCGGCGGCGGGCAAGTTCGGGCCCAGATAGGTGACGTTGCATCCGGCGTTGGTCGCGGCGGAGGCGACCATCACCGCGCCCAGTTCGTGCAGTTGCCCGGCGGGCGTGGCCACGACGAGGCGGGGCGCGTCTTCTCGCCAGGCAAAGGGGCGGGTGACGTGGTTAAGAAATCTCTTCAGATGCGCGCTGGCGAAGTGTTCGTGCGCGGCCGTGAGGTCGCCTCGTTGCCAGTGCTCACCCAGCGCGATGACCAATGGGCCAATCAGCTGGCAGAGCAAGCCTTGGTGCCCCAACTCCACAGCACCGGCCTGAAGGACGCTTTCACACGAGGCCCCATCCAGCCGACGCACGGTATCCAACGCGCGCGTCACCCAGTCGGTGGCTGGCTGCTCTGCGGTGCGGGTGGGCTGGGCGAGGCGGTCCGCCGCCAGGACTTCACGGACGCGCTCGCTCGGCAGGGAGGCCACGGTGAAGATGCTGTGCCCGGCCTCGGTGGCCTGCCGAAGAAGAGCGAGGCGTTCAATCTCCGCCTCCGTGTAGCGCCGACGGTTGGTGTCGGTGCGGCGCGGCTCCACCACGCCGTAGCGCTTCTCCCAGATGCGGATGACGTGCGGGCTCAGGCCCGTGCGTTACGCCGCCACGCGGATTGAATGACTCATCTCATGCACTGGTGAATAATATACAGAACCTCGACAGAAGGAAAACTTTCAACCGCCGGGACCTCAACCACTCGATCGAAATGCAGGGAATTGGAGCTTAAACCAGAGATTTTGGCTCTGAGCAGCCATTAATAAACAATAACTAGACAGATATTATAAAATGATACAGTATTTAGACAATGAAATTGAAACCTGCTACAAAACTCGCCTCCACCTGCCGGATCGAACCCGTCCGGGTTTCGAAACTCCTACCCGGAGCATCCACTCGCCGGCAGATGACTAGCCAACTGGTTGCCCTCAGTCCTTCCACCAACCGTGTGAGTCCGGCTCCAGCGCCCAAGCCTGCGGAAGTTCCGCGCGACCCGGACGTGCGCACTGCACCGTGGGAGATGACCATTGATCGTCTGGAAATGGTCACGCCGCTCGCCCGCTACCTGCGGGATGCCATCGAAGTGCCCTTGCTGACCGTGGCCGAAGAGATAGAACTGGCCCGCCGCATCCAGCATGGCGACGAAGCGGCCCGCGAGCACATGATCCGCGCCAATCTCCGGCTCGTCGTGAAAATCGCCCGCGAATACGAGAACTACGGCTTGCCGCTGCTGGATCTCATCAACGAGGGCAATCTCGGCTTGATGAAGGCCGTCGAGCGCTTCGACCCCGCGAAAGGTGGTAAGCTTTCCACATACGGGGCTTGGTGGATCAAGCAGTCCATCCGCCGCGCTCTGACCAACCAAGCCAGAACCATCCGGGTGCCTACGCACACCTTCACGCAGATTGCGCAAATCCGGCGGGTGGCTGATCGCTACGAAAAGGAACTGGGCCGCGCGCCCACGCCAGCCGAACTGGCTACCGAGACCGGAGTCCGTCTCAAGCGCGTGGTGGAAATCCAAGCCGCTGCGTTGGCCCCAACTTCACTTGATGCCCCGATGGGCGACGCTGAGAGCCGACGCCTGGCGGACGTGGTGCCCGATTTGAGCCAGGCCGATCCCGCCGTGGACCTTGCCCGGCGTGATTTGCACGAACTCGTCCACCAACTGCTCCCTCGGCTCCCGGAGCGCGAGCGGGTGATCCTTCAGCAACGGTTCGGCCTCGGCGACTCGGGCAAACTCCCGCTTCGCGCCATCGGCCGGCGCTTCGGCGTGACCCGGGAACGCATTCGCCAGCTTCAAAACTTAGCGTTACAAAAACTCCGCCTCCTTATCCAAGAGCGCGAGACGATGCCCGTCACTGCTTGAGCCCCCAACCACTGCCCACCATGAAGACCTTGTTCACCCTCGGACTGCTTAGCCTACTCACCGCCGCACAGTTGTCCGCCAGCGATTGGTCGCAATGGCGCGGGCCGACGCGTGACGGGCGGGTCACCGGTCCCACATGGCCGGACAAGCTCGATACGAATCATCTTCGGCAGGTGTGGCGCGTGGAACTCGGCCCCAGCTACTCCGGTCCCATTGTCGGGGGTGACCGCGTGTTCACGACCGAGTCGAAGGACAAGAGGTTCGAGATCGTCCGTGCCTTCGATCGCAAGACGGGCAGAGAACTGTGGAAGCACGAGTGGGAAGGCGCAATGTCCGTTCCGTTTTTCGCCAAATCGAATGGCGACTGGATTCGCGCCACCCCCGCGCTCGACGGCGACCGGCTCTACGTCGCCGGAATGCGCGACGTGCTCGTATGCCTGGACGCGCGCGACGGAAAGGAGATTTGGCGGAAGGATTTCGTGACGGATCTCGGCGCTCCGCTGCCGGACTTCGGCTTCGTCTCCTCGCCGCTCGTTGACGGGGACGCCGTTTATGTCCAGGCCGGTGCGAGCTTCGTGAAGCTCAAGAAGCTCACGGGCGAAATGGTCTGGCGCACGCTAAAAGACCAAGGCGCCATGTGGGGCAGCGTGTTTTCGTCGCCGGTGTTCGCCACCCTCGGCACCACGCGCCAACTCGTCGTGCAATCGCGCGCGAAACTCGCAGGCGTCAACCCCGCCGATGGCAAAATCCTGTGGGAGCAGCCCGTGGAAGCCTTCCGGGGGATGAACATCCTCACGCCAGTGGTGCAGGGCGACACGCTTTTCACCAGCACCTACGGCGGCAAAACCATCGGCTTCAAAGTCGCGCAGGCTGACGGCAAATTCACGGTGACAGAGGCGTGGCAGCACAAAGCCCAAGCCTACATGACCACCCCTGTCCTGATTGACGGCGTCGCTTACACGCATCTCAAAAGCCAGCGGGTTATGGCCATCGAGATTGCCACGGGCAAGGAGCTTTGGACCACGAGCGAATCGTTTGGCAAGTATTGGAGCCTGGTCGCGCGCGGCGACCGCATCCTCGCCTTGGACCAGCGCGGCGAACTGCTCCTCTTCCGGGCGAACAAGGAAAAGCCCGACCTGCTGGACCGGCGCAAGCTGACCAAGGCCGAGACTTGGGCGCATCTGGCGCTCGCCAACAACCAAGTGTTCATCCGCGAACTGAACGCACTCGTGGCCTATATTTGGAGTGCCCCAGCCGCCCGGGTGACGCAGCCAGATGGAGGCAAACCGTGAAGCATCCGAAGCGAGCACTCGCCTTGGCAGGAGCGTTGGTCGCCGGCTTCGTAGCCGCCGGACTGGCAGGTTGTCAGGCCACGCGCGCAGGCTACGAGACAGCGCCTTACACCGTCGTGCGGTCGGACGGCAAATTTGAGCTACGCGATTATCCCACGCTCACGGTGGCGGAGACTCCCATGTCCGTGGGCAGCCGCGACGGCGACGACGGGAGTTTCAGGCGGTTGTTCCGGTTCATCACCGGCAGTAACGAGGCGAAGCAGAATATCGCAATGACCACGCCGGTGCTCATGTCCGGCGACGGAACGAACGCGACGATGGCGTTCGTGCTGCCGGCCAAGTTGAAAACGGCCGAGGTGCCCAGGCCGTCCGAGGCCCCAGTCACGGTGCGCGAGTTGGCTGCGGGGCGTTTTGCCGTGCTGCGCTACAGCGGCGCGCGATCCCCCGCGAAAGAAGCCGAGTCGCTGGCGCAGTTGAAGGCGTGGATGGACACCGAGAAGCTGAGTGGCTTAACGTTGCCAGTGTATGGCTATTTCGACCCGCCGTGGACGCCGTCGTTCCTCCGCCGCAACGAGGTTATGCTGCCAACCGAAACGGCCAAGTAGGTTCGAGTCAGCCAATGCGTGCGCGTAAATTTCGCTGCGAACTCTGGCTGCCTCGGCCGCCGGAGGAAGTGTTTCCGTTTTTCGCCGACGCGGAAACCTCGACGCCATCACGCCGCCTTGGCTGCATTTCCACATCGTCACCCCGCAGCCTGTCACCATGCGGACAGGCACGCTCATTGACTACCGATTGCGTGTGCGTGGCTTGCCGCTGCGGTGGCGGACGCTCATCCAAGAATGGCAGCCGCCAAATCGTTTCGTGGACGAGCAATTGTGGGGGCCGTATCGCCAGTGGATTCACGAGCACACCTTCGAGCCGCGTGACGGCGGCACACTGGCGTGCGACCACGTCCGCTACATGGTTCCGTTTGACTGGCTGCTCCACCGGAGGTTCGTGCGACCAGACATCGAGATGATTTTCCGATTTCGTAATGCCGCCTTGACCAAGTTGCTCATGCCCGGGCAGGCAGAGCGCACTGGTCAGTCGGGCGAACATCATAACCAGTCTGCCAAACTTCCCACCCAGCACCCGCCATGCACACTGCGATGATTTGCCTCCAAGCGCTTGTGGCAGCCTCCATTTTCTTCGTTTGGGTGGTCCGCTACGACAACATCATTCAGGAATTCAAGCACTACGCCCTGCCAGACTGGCTGCGCGACTTGGTCGGCATTCTAAAACTAACCTTCTCGCTTCTGTTGCTGCTCGGAATCGAACGGACGCCGCTCGCCGTGGTCGGTGGTTTGGGTATTGCTGGGCTGATGGTTTGCGCCTTCATCGTCCATCTCCGCGTAAAAAGCCCTTGGTCAAAAAGGCTCCCGTGTGTGGGGCTCCTTGCCATGTCTTTGGCCATCGCGCTAACGGGGTGGCTGTATGGCAGTGCGAAATGACGCAACGATGAAATCCCTGGTATGGTTTCGGCTCGACCTTCGTCTCGCGGATAATCCCGCGCTTGATGCGGCGGTGAGACGCGGCGGTGCAGTCGTGCCCGTGTTCATTTTGTCGCCAGAGGAGGAAGGCGCGTGGCCACCAGGCGGAGCCTCGCGCTGGTGGTTGCATCAATCGTTGCGCGCCCTGGAAGCGCGTCTGCTCGGGGCCGGCGCGCGACTTATTTTCCGCTGCGGTCCTGCGCTCGAAGTCTTACCCGCACTCGCCGAGGAAACCGGCGCAGATGCAGTGTTCTGGAATCGTCGTTACGAGCCGGACGTCATCGCACGGGACGCGAACGTGATGGCAACCTTGCGAGGCGAAGGCGTGGCCGTCGAAAGCTTCAACGCGGCGCTCTTGCACGAGCCGTGGACGATTCAAAACCAAAGCGGCAAACCGTTTCAGGTCTTCACGCCCTTTTGGAGGCATTGCCTTGCGCAACTCGACCCGCCCAGACCTTTGCCGGCACCGCCAAAACTGCCCGCGCCAGCGAAATGGCCCACGTCGATCGCATTGGAGGAGCTCGGCCTCGAACCGAAAGTCAAATGGTCGGAGGGGCTGCGCGCCGCGTGGCAGCCGGGGGAGGCTGGCGCGGCTGGGAATTTGAAGAGTTTTCTGACGAGCGGACTTAGCGACTACTCCGAGCAACGCAACCGGCCGGATGTCGTCGGCACGTCGCGGCTCTCGCCGCATCTGCATTTTGGCGAAATCGGTCCGCGACAAATCTGGCATGCTGTAGCCGCTGAGGTCAGGAGGCGGATTCCGAAGGCGACCGATGCCCGCCTGCTCCCGTCGCCGGCTACCGAGGACTGGCGCAGTTCGCAGTTTCTAACCGAAGTGGGCTGGCGCGAGTTCTCGCATCACCTGCTCTACCATTTTCCGCAAACCCCCACGGAGCCGCTGCGCGCGGACTTCAACAAGTTTCCCTGGCGCAAGGACGCGGCGTGGCTCAGGGCTTGGCAACAAGGCCGCACCGGTTATCCAATCGTGGACGCCGGGATGCGCGAGCTATGGACAACCGGATGGATGCATAACCGCGTGCGCATGATCATCGCGTCGTTTCTCGTTAAGGATTTGCTCTTGGACTGGCGGGAAGGTGCACGCTGGTTTTGGGACACTCTGGTGGACGCCAATCTTGCGAACAACACGCTGGGCTGGCAGTGGGTCGCAGGGTGCGGCGCGGACGCCGCGCCGTATTTTCGAGTATTCAACCCCAGGGCACAGGGCGAGAAGTTCGACCCGCACGGGGACTACGTGCGGCGCTGGTGTCCCGAGTTGGGGAAACTGCCGGCAGAATGGATACATCAGCCGGACAAGGCGCCGCTGGAGGTCCTTCGGGCTGCGGGTGTGGAACTTGGGCGCGATTACCCTGAGCCAGTTGTCAGCCACGCCATCGCTCGCGAGGTTGCGCTGGAAGCGTTCGCGCAAATCAAGCGTGGGGCATTCCGATGAGTGACTAATTCGTGCAGCCCTGCGCCTATCCGCGTGCGCGAGGCTGAATTTGGGAGGAGGGGTGGCTTTCGATTTGGCGGAAAGGCGAGATTTAGTTTTTTCGTTGACCGTGTTCGCCGGGATGAGTTGCCGTCTTGAATCGAGCAGGCTCCATCAACGCGACGCTCTCTGTCCCGCCTCGATTGGCGATGCCAACGACCATGCGCCATTCAACGAACTCACCAGGCGGGGGAGAGTCATGCTTGTTCAACGCGCGTCGGACTGTGTCCGTGTCAGCGGTTACGCCGCCGTCCTCGCGGAGTAAGCGGAATCTGGTCACACATCCACGACAGTTGAGTGGAGTTGACCCGGTTTGATGGACACCTTGAGAGGCCGGGCGCTAAACCCAAAGCGCACATGAACAAGAGCACCAAGACCGAACCGCCAGCAACCACCACCACAAGCCCGTCCCCGGCGGTCAAACGCTACGACGAAGCCT
>SXGT01012112.1_pt1 | contig 32906 bp, 26 predicted proteins | sample 3176221 | NCBI WGS metagenome assembly SXGT01 (sample SAMN11356862, study PRJNA531348) | freshwater metagenome | isolation source: freshwater sample F1-120 | place: China: Fuxian Lake, Yuxi | collected 2017-12-25
GAGCTGCGCTTCAACCGTCAGGACTCCATCTGGACCGCCCTGCGACCCACTCGCCCACTGGAGGCCGCCCATGCATGACCCCGCCGTGTCAGCGCGCTTGCGCGAGCTCTACATCGAGCGCGGCATGCTGCTCCGCGTCCATCTGGACGTGCTCTATGCCTGCGACCTCGACTGCGCCCATTGCTACCTCGACGACAAGAAGCGGCCGCAGGCGTCGACCGCGGAGCTCATCGACGTGCTGCGCCAGGCGCGCGAGCTTGGCGCGATGGATCTCACGCTGTCAGGTGGTGAGGTGTTTCTGCGTAAGGATCTCGGCGAGCTGCTCGGGGCCGCGCGCGGCATGGGCTACTGGATCCGCATCAAGACGCACGGCGGACGCATTGGGGCAGACGATGCGGAGCTGCTGGTCCGCCACGGCGTCGGGCAGGTCGACGTGTCGGTCTATGCCCTCGACCCGGAGGTCCACGACGCCTTCACGCGCGTGCCCGGCTCGCTCGCGCGCACCCTGGCCGGCATCGACCACCTCACCGCGCGCGGCATTCGCGTGGACGTCAAGACCCACGTGACCCAGATGAACCGCCACCACTACCAGGCGGTCTACGACCACTTCACTAGCCGAGGGATGACCGTGACGGTCAACGCCCAGATTCGCGGGACCAATACGCTCACGACCAACACCTACCCCCTGAATGTCGCCGCAGACGAGAAGGTCGAGGTCGAGCTGTTCAAGATTGGCATTGACGGCGTCTTGCGCGATCGCCCCGAGCCTTTGGCGCCCGAGGAGGCGCGGCTGTGCATGGCGGGGGTCACCTCGCTCTATGTCGCGCCGGACCTCACGGTCACGCCCTGTTCGGCCTATCCGGTCGCAGTCGGCCACCTCGATCGCGAGCCGCTGCGCGCGATCTGGGAGACAGCGCCATTGTTTGCCACGCTGCGCCAGGCGCGTCGTCAGGACATCGCCATCTGCCAGACCTGCCCGGCGCGGAAGTACTGCAGCTACTGCGTCGGCGCCGCCGTCATCGAGACCGGCGACTGGCGCACGCCTCCCGAGATCATCTGCCGCAGCGCGTTTGCCGCGATGGAGGCCGCCGAGCGCTTCGCGAGCGGCGAACGCTGGGTGCCGCCCCCCGCGGCGCCGTCGGGTCGGAAGAAGCTGGGCGACTTCACGATCCTCGCGGGCCACTTGCCACACCCGGGGCACGAGCCGCACGCCTGCGCGTGAGCCCTGAGGCGCCCGCGTCCCTGCTCCGCGAGGCCCTTGCGCGGCATGGCTTCGTCCATGTCACGCTCCGCGGAGCGTCCATGGGGCGCGCCCTCCCGGATGGCACGACCGTGCGCATCGAGCCGACGCCTTGCCTCTGCATGGGCCAGATCATCGCCGTGCAGCGCGGCGAGCGGCTGCTGGTGCACCGCCTCGTGTGGCGCCATGGTGCCCGGCTCTGGCTTCAAGGGGACGTCATGCCGGCCACCGAGGGTCCGATCGCGGTCAGCGACGTGCTCGGACGGGTCGTCTTGGTCCCTCGGCGCCGTGCCGTCGCACTCCGTGCCGTCGGACGCGCCTGGTGGCTCGAGCTCCGTGAGAGGTTCAGGGCGTCTCGAGCGCGCTGAAGTCGTCGAACTCGACGCACGCGGCCCCCTCCGCCGCACAGTGGCGGGCGAGCTTCGAGCCCCGCACCGCGACGATGCGCGCGCCACGACCGACGGCGCAGCGGTCGGAGGTCCCATCACCAATGAAGGTGACCGTCCGCCCCAGGTCGCGCTCTTCGTCGACGACCGCGCCCTTGCAGACCGCGCACAGCGCGCACCCCAGCACTGCCGCGTGTGGGAAGGCGATGCGCACCCCGCCGTCGACGAGCGCGGCACGGTTGGCGTATACGGCGTCAAAGAGCGCCAGGCGCGCGCCCAAGAGCCGCTCGACGTAGAGGTCGAAGCCGCCCGACGCGAGCACGAGCCGGTGGCCGCGCTCGATGACCCGATTCAGGAAGTCGTCGAGGCCCGGCCGGAGCGTGCCCAGCGCGTCGATGGCCGCCACCATCGCCTCGGGTGTCGCCCGCACCAGCGCCCAGATCCGGCGCTGGGCCTCGGGTAGCGAGACCCGCTTCTGCTCCCACAGGTCGTCGACGAGCCGCCATGAGGGCGGCGCGAATCGGTCGCAGAGCGCGTCGCCCAGGTCGTTCAGCGCGATCGTGCCGTCGAAGTCGAGCACGACGCTGTGCAGTTGGGCCGCGCGTGCCGTCACTTCGGCAGCACGCCGACGATCGTGCCGCCCACGCCGGCCACGAGGAGGCCGACCGACAGCGACTCGGGCGTCCCGTTCGCGTCGAGATCGACGTCTGCCGGGAGGGCCTTGATGACCTCGACGTACGGCGCAAAGACCGCCACGGCCGCGGCTGCGGTCGCAAGCTCCGTCTTCTTGACCGCGCCGCCGAGCTGGCCCGTGAAGCTCGACACCGCGCCCTCGGTGAACGTCAGCGCCGCGGTGACCTGCGCCTTGTGCACCGTGATCTCGAGCGGCGGGTTGCCCACCCCGAGGCTGATGGTCAGCAGGAACTCGCCCGGCGTGACGGTCGTCAGCGTCTTCTTTGCGGGATTCCACGTGTTGCTCGAGATGCTCGAGACGGGTGCGCAGGCGCCCTCGAAGCTGCCGGCCGAGACGAGGTAGTCGCAGGCCGCCTTCTGGAAATCGCAGCTTGCGTTCTGCGGCGCCACGTCGCCCAGGAAGAAGTCGAGCGCGAAGGGCGCATCGGCGCTGAAGCCCGGCAGATGTAGCAGATAGACGATGGTCCCGAGATCGAGGTTCTGCTGAATCGGGGCGTTGACCAAGCCGCCGAGGAAGCTCATCGCGTTGTCGACCTTGCCGTCGCCCGTGAGGTCGACGCCGACGGTCTCGTCGCCAAACGCCAGCGAGACGATCTTCATCGTCGGATCGCCAGCGGAGAGGTCCGCCGTGCAGTCACCCATGACCCCGACGCACACGCCCAACGCGCAGACGTCGCCGGAGGTGCCGCTGCTGAGATCGTCACAGAGCGTCCCGTCCGGGATGATCGTCGTGAGGCAGCCCTTCGCTGGCTCGCACGTCGCCGTCGTGCACAGCTTGCCGTCCTCGCAGTCCTTGGGCTCTCCGCCGCCGCACGTCCCTGAGGTACAGCTCTCGCCGACGGTGCAGAGATTGCCGTCATCGCACGGGGTGCCCGTCGGAGCCGGCGTCGTCTGGCAGCCGCCACTCGCGTCACAGCCGTCCACGGTGCAGGGATCGCCGTCATTGCACGTGCAGGGCGGCGGACCCAGGTCGGGTGTCGCGTCCAGCACGGGCGGCAGCTCCACGGTCAGGTCGGGTGTCGCGTCCAACACCGGCGTGACTCCCGGATCCGGCGCGGTTTCCAGGTCCCACGGGAGGTCCGGTGGCGTTCCCGGGTCTCCCGCGTCGGCTCCCGGGCCAACGACCGGGAGATCGCTCGACAGCTCGGCGACGGCCCCGGTGTCGGCGGGGCTGCCATCCGCGGGGGCGAGCTCGGTCGACGTCCCGGAGCACGCACCTGCCACGAGCGCGACGCCCCACAGCACAACAACAACAACGCGTGCGTGTCGCATTTGCCCATCATAGCCGCCCCGTGGGTCGTTGCACCAATGACTACTCGTCGCGCATGAGCTCGAGCGGGCTCTCCGGCCACGCGTGGCGCGGGTAACGTCCTCGCAGCTCCTTGCGCACGGCCGGCCAGGTGCGCTCCCAGAAGCCCTCGAGATCGCTCGTGACCTGCGCGGGGCGGCCGTTCGGGGCCAACAGCTCGAGGAGCAGCGGCACCTTGCCGTCGCCAATGCGGGGGCCTCGGGGCAGACCAAGGAACCACTGGATGCGCGCCGACACGCGCGGCGCGCCTTCGGCGGTGTAGACGACCTTCCCCGTCCGCCCGCCCGCCAGCGGGACCCGCAGCGGCGCCAGCCGGTCCAGGCGCTGCATCGTGGCGTGGCCGAGCTCGCTCACCACCGCCGCGAGCAGGTCGGCCTCGCGCAGATCCCGGAAGCTCTGCGCGCCCTGGCAGAGCCCGTCGAGCGTCGCGAATGCCGAGGTCTCGTCGAACGCCGGGAAGGTGGTCTCGACCGTACGCGCGAAGCGACAGCGTTGGACGAGCATGGCAAGCGCCTCGGCGTCCGTGAAGCGCCCCAGGCCCGCCTGCCGTGCCTTCTGGCGCAGGAGCTGGGTCGCCTCGGGCACGCCGCGTGCCGACTTCAGGCGCGTCGTCTCGATGGGGATGCCCTCGAAGCGCAGCACCCGCACGGCGTCGACGCGTTCCGCGGCGTCGTCCCAGCGCACTTCGACCGCCTCGGTGAGGGACGCCTCGGCGTTTGGCAGCTCCCAGAGCCACTCGGTCTCGACCGCGCTCGCCAGACGCACGACTGGTCGCGCGCCGCCGTCGGCGTCGAGCGCCACGAGATGCGTACCGTGGCGTACGGTCGAGCGGGGATCCAGGCGGGCATCGACCCCGGCCGCCAGGGTCACGCGCTCGCTAAGCCCACGCGCTCCCTCGCCGTCGCGGCGCCGGCCGAAGCGATCCGGAAACGCGTGGAGCACGGCCTTTCCGAGCGCCTCGTCGCGCTCTCCCATCGGTCCCCGGTCACGCGCATCGCCGAGCTCGCGTGCTGTCTTCGCGACTCGGTCCGCGAGGCCTGGATGGAGCCGGCGTCGCTCGAACGCCTCGAGCAGGACCACGACGTCGCTCGGGCTGTCCGGGAGCCCCGGCTCGAGTCGCGCGTCTTCGCCTAGCAGCGCCGCCGCGAGCGCGCCCGATCGGCTATAGCCGAGGCCATGCGCCGTCCTGGCCAGCACGCCTAGGCGTGGGTGGACGGGCAGCTCCAGCAGTGCGCGGCCCTCGGCGGTGAGCGAACCCGAGGTCTCGAGCGCACCGAGCCGCCGCAGCAGGGCGCACGCCGCGTCCCAGCGTGCCTCGTCAGGCGGAGACAGCCACTCCAGCGCGCGCGGCTCCACAACGCCGAGCCCGGCCAGGAGCAGCGCCCACGGCGCGAGATCCGCCCGACGCAGCTCGGGGTCCAACGACCCCGGCCGCCGCTCGAGGTCGGGCTCCGTGAACAGGCGGAGGCAGCGTCCAGGCTGGGTGCGCCCGGCACGCCCCGCGCGCTGGGTCGCCGAGTCCTTCGGGATGGGCTCCACCGCGAGCGACGACAGACCGGTCCAGGGCGAGGCGCGAGCGACCTTGTGCAGGCCCGAGTCGATGACCGCCACGATCCCGTCCAACGTGACCGAGCTCTCCGCGACGTTCGTCGCGAGCAGCACCTTGCGCGTGCCCGGCGGGCGCGGGCGGAGCGCGGCGCGCGTCTCTTCGGGAGAGAGGCTCCCGTGGAGCAGGACCACGTCGAGGCGCGCTTCCTCGGCGACTCGCGACAGCGCCGACTGACTGGCGCGTAGCTCCGCCTCACCCGGCAAGAACACCAGCAGGTCGCCGTCCAGGGGCGCGGCTTCGACCAGCCGGCGGAGCGTCGTTGCGACCTGGACGTGCAATGGGCGGTCGTCGTCGCGCTGCAGGTGCTCGACGGTGACCGGAAACGTCCGGCCCTCGCTCACGACGATTCGGCAGCCACCCAGAAACTCGGCCAGGGGCCCTGCGTCCAGGGTCGCCGACATGGCCACCAGTCGCAGGTCCGGCCGCGGCCCCTGCTGGAGCCGACGTGCCCAGGCGAGCAGGACGTCGGCCTCGACGTGGCGCTCGTGGAGCTCGTCGAAGACCAACGCGCCGATGCCGCGCAGCTCCGGGTTTGAGCGCAGCGCCCGCAGGAGCACGCCCGTCGTCACGTAGCGCAGCCGCGTGCGCGCCGAGCGTCGCTCCTCGAAGCGCACGTGATAGCCCACGGTCTCGCCGATGGCCTCGCCGCGCTCGGTCGCGACCCACTCGGCGGGGAGGCGCGCTGCCAGCCGGCGGGGCTCGAGCACGACGATCTCGCCCTGGAGCTCCGAGGCCAGGCCGTCGAGCATCGCAGGCGGGAGCCGGGTCGTCTTGCCGCTGCCCGTGGGAGCGCGCACGACGACGCTCTGTCCCGTGCGGAGCGCCGACAGGACCTCCGGCAGGATCGCGTCGACCGGCAGTGACGAGCGCACGCGCGGGAGCTACGGCGTGCAGCCGGCGATGGGCGCGTGCGTGCACGAGCCGTCGACGGCGCACGTATCCGTCGTGCACGCGTCGCCGTCGTCGCAGCTCTTGGGTGCGTGCGCACACTGGCCCGCCGCGCACGTGTCGTCGGTGCAGGGGTCGGTGTCCTTGCACATCGTATCCGCCTCGCACACGGGCGGTGCCGGGGCATGGGCGCAGCCGCTCAGCGTACACACGTCCAGCGTGAACGCGAGGCCGTCGCCGCACTCGGCGTCGTTCGCGCAGGGCAGGGCGGTACAGCCGCCAGCGATGGCCCAATCGTCGAGGACGACGCCCTGGCCGTCGTTGTAGGTGTCGTCGACCGTGTCCACCGCCAGCTGAAAGCGCACGACGCGGCCGGCGAAGGCTGACAGGTCGACGCTCAAGGCCACCGGCGCCTTCTTCGGCGTCGCGCCCTTGTCGAAGAGCACGACCGCCGCCTTCGTGTCCTCGAGGAGCCGGAGTTCCAGGCGATCGAAGGCCGGGTCATCCTCCACGTCGAGCCACAGGGTAAACGACAGCGTGACCTTGGGGCCCTTGGGCAGCACGATTGGCCCGCTGGTCGCGGTCCCGGACGAGTGCAGCCCCGCGCTGTAGACCAGGGTTGTGGGATTTCCGTAGTACAGCGCCGCGCTCGTCACCCCCGGCGGCTTCGCGTGGACGCTGAAGCCGACCACAGCGTCCGAGCCCGCGAACGTCCAGCCATCGAAGGTGAGGTCGTCAAACGTCTCCAGCAGGTCCAGCGGCACGCAGCAGCTCTCGGCCAGGCTCATCGCCGTGACGCACGCGCCAGCGACGCAGCTCCCGGAGATGCACGCGTCGGTGCTCACGCACGGCGCGTCGTTCGCGCAGCAGGTCGTCTCGTGCACGCACGCGTTCTTCGTGCAGGTGTCTTGGGTACACACGTCGAGGTCCAAGCATTCGATGTCGGTGACGCAGCAGCCGGCCTTCGGCGCGTGGACGCACGCGTTTTGAGTACAGCTGTCGGTCGTACAGGGATCGACGTCGGCGCAGTCGGCGTCCTTGACGCACTCCGGCGGCGCGCAGGCCGCGATACGGATCTGGTCAACGAGCACGCCCAGGGTCGCGTTGTACTGGCTGTCGACCGTGTTGAAGTCGAAGGTCACCGTGATGGTCTGACCGGCGAAGTCGGCCAAGGGCACCGACACCGGCACGAAGCTCGAGAGCGGCGTGTCCTTCTTCTTCTCGAAGACGACCTTCGGTCCATCGAGCGTGTTGACCAGCACGCGAAAAACGTCGTAAGCCGGGTCCTCCTCGACCGCCAAGTAGACTCGGAAGGTCAGCGCCATCGGCGGCGAGGCCGGGAGCGTCACCTTGGGCGAGGTCGCATAACCCTGCGAGGTGTCCCCCTCGCCGTACTGCTTGGTCTCCGGGTCGCCGAAGTGCAGCGCCGGCGAGTCGCCGACGGGCGGCTTCTCCCAGACGCGCCACTTCACCTTGGTGCTCGTGCTCTTCATGACCCAGCCCACGGCCTTGCCGTCGTCGAACTTGGCGTCGAGCATTGCGGGCGGGCAGCAGGTCGGGTCCGGCACGGCCGCGTACGTGCAGGTCCCGGCGTTGCACGCGTCCTGTGTACACGGGTTCGCGTCATCGCAGTCGGCCGCGGAGGTGCAGCACGTCTTCGTGTGCTTGCAGGTCCCGCCGAAGCAGTGGTCGGTCGTGCACCCGTCGAGATCGTCGCAGTCCGAGGGCTTGACGCAGCAGGTCGGGTCCTTCGTGTGCGTGCACGAGCCGCCGGCCGTGGGGCAGGTGTCCTTCGAGCAGGGGTCCTTGTCCTCGCAGTCGAGCGCTGTGAGGCAGCAGGCCGCGACGGGCAGGTGCTTGCAGCCTGCAAGGCCTGCCGCGTCCACGCCGCAGAGGTCCTGGGTGCAGGGGTTCTGGTCGTCGCAATCGGTCGCCGTCGTGCAGCAGCCGGTCCGCGGCAGCACGGCGCACAGCCCGTCGACGCACAGCTCGGCGGTGCAGACCGCGGCGTCGTCGCAGGCGGCGTTCGCGGTACAGGCTTTCTCCGAGAAGGCCCAGGCGCACGTCCCGCTCGTACAGGTGTCGGTCGTGAGCGCCAGCTCATCGGCGCAGTCGGCGTCGGCGACGCACGCGAAGGGCTCGCAGTGCGTCTGTAGCGCGAACGCATCGACCAGGACGCCCAGCCGCTTGGTGGTGGACGCCACGCTGGTGTCGAACCGCAGCTCGAGCTGGAAGGGCGCCCCGCCAAACGCGGACAGGTCGACCTCCACGTCGCGCCAGCCGACGGACGAGCCATACGAGGCCTTGGACCAAACGAGCCGCGCTGCAACGCCGTCCCGAACTACCGCGACGCCAAACTGATCGACGTCGTCGCCGAGCCGCAGATCGAGGTACGCCTGGAATCGCAAGGTCGCGCGGTGACCCTTGGGGAAGGCGACCCACGGCGAGCGCGCGATCCCCGAGTGCGGCGCGGCCGAGCCCACCGAGGCGGTCCCGACGTTGCCGTAGTAGAGCACGGTACGCCCGACGGCCACCGGGATGGCCGTCGAGCCCGCCAGAACGTGCCAACCCGGGCCACCGGCCGAGCTCTCCAGGGTGAACGTGGTCGCGCCGGCGAAGCGCTCGTCGATGGGCGTGGACTTGCAACACGCGGTCGAGGGGATGGGCCGCGCCAGACAGCCGATGGCCGGGTCGCACGTGACGACGCTGCAGGCGTTCAGCGCCACGCAGCTCGTGGCCGTGCACTTCGGCGGAGGGCCCGTGTCCACCGGAGTGGCGTCGACGAAGACGTCGTGCGTCTCCGGATCGCTCGGTACCGCGACGTCGGCCGCGGTCTCCGCCGTCAGCTCGGAGCCGGCTGCGTCCACGGCGTCGGTGACCTGCGTCTGGCTGTCGTCGGTGACCGCGCAGCCCCACACGACGCCGAATCCCAGCACAACGACGGTCAGGCGCACCACGGAGCGAGACTCTGCCAGCCTACCCCGGTTCGCGCAAACGCTAGTGTCGGCGGCGGGAGAGCAGGCCCACGAGCAGCAGCCCGAGCATCGTCGCGCCGAGTGTGAGCGCGGTAGCGCCAAAGCCCCGATCGACGTTGGAAATCAAGCAGCCACTCTTCGACTCGGCGGGCGGCACCGACGGCGCAGGCTCGGCAACCGTGGGCTCGGCTGCCACCGGCTCGACCACGGGTTCGACCAGGCTGGCCTTGTCGACGCAGTCTCCCTCGAAGCAGACCTTGAGGCCGCACTTCTTCTTGACCTTCTCGTAGCATCCATTGACGACGTTTGGATCGCACGTCCAGGCCTGCCCGTCCGGATCGCAACCCTTCTCGCCGCTGAGGCACGCAACCGGGCAGCTCGAGGTGCAACCCGACGTCGCGCACGCCTTGCTCGCCGCGCCGCAGTCGGTCGTGACGATCTGGTTGTTGACGCACTGCTTGTGCACGGTGCCCACGCACACGCCGTCCGTGGGAACGCCACCGCAAAGGTCGACCGTGCTCTTGTCGACGCACGTGTGCGTCCCGGACTCATCACAGATCTGGGTCTCGCCGCAGGCGACGTACTTGCGCGTGATGCAGCCTGCCGCGTCTGCCTCGCAGGTGTAGGCGTGCGTGTTCTGCAGGCTGCAGCCGAACTCGTTGGTCTTCTTGCACTCGGGCACGCAGCCCGTCGGGCACGGGTCGACGCACTTGTACTGCCCGCCATCGAACCCGCAGCACGCGGCGCACGTCTCGGTCTCCAGCACGCCGCTGTGACACCACGTCCGCGTCTTGCCCGCGCAGCGCCCCTCCTGGGACACCTCGCCGCACGGCGCCGCGGCTGCGTGGGCCGCGACGAGCACGAGAACCAGCTGCATCGCTATTCCTTAAGGACGGCGTCGAGCGCAGCGGCGAGGTGCTTCTTGTAGAACGGCGTGGTCTTGATGGCCGTCATGCTCGGCTCGGTCGGCACGTACGTGTCCATGTACGCGAGCATCCGCGAGGAGTTGCGCGACAGAAACGCCGCGGCCTTCTCCGGCGCGAGCTTGGAGATGGCGTCCTGGATCTTGTCCCACTGGCCCAGCTCCTTTTGCATCTCCGTGACCTTCTTGCACGGCTCGGTTTCGGCGTTCTCAACGCAGCCGAGCCACTGGTTGGGCACGGTCTTGCGCCAGAAGCCGGCCGGACCCGTGACGGCGTAGGCCAACTCGTTGAACGCGTCGACGATGTCCGTGGCGGACCCAGGGTCACCCGACAGGTTCTCCCGCCACTGCTTGAGGAAGACGGTGCCCTTGTACTCGCCGAGCTTCTGCCAGACCGCGTTGGGGTGCACGACCGCGCCACCTTTGGCGAACGACTGCGCGCCTCCGGGTGCGCCCGCCGCGACGCCGGCGATCGGCCAGTCGACCTCAGTCGTGCTCTGGGCCTTGTCCGGGCTGTCCCAGTTCACCTTGCCTGCCGCGGGTGCCTCCTTGGCCGCCGGGGCTGGGGCCGCGGGCTCCGCGTCCTTCTTGCAGCCACCGAGCGCGAGTGCCGCGCCTGCCAGCGCGACGAGGGTCCAATGTGCGTGCGTCTTCATGCTGTGGTCTCCGCGGGGCGTCCCCCAGGTTGCGAGCGTACGCGCGGCACGATTCCGCTTCATGCGCGCGGTGTCAACTTCAATCAGCAGGGGTCATGGCGGGAGCACGAGCTTCCCGTCGGGCTTCTCTTTGACCTCGGGGCGCTTCACCGGCGGTCGCGGCGGTGGCGGCTTGGGGGTCCCCGCCACGGGCGGCTTCGCTGGTGGTGCGGCCGTTGGCGGTGTCGTGGGCGGTGTCGCGGGCGGCGTCGTTGGTGGCGGCGGCGCCGGGACCGCGTCGAGCGTGAGCTCGGTCGTGCCGTCTAGGGTGACGTCCACGGTCCGGCTCGTCGTCTTGAAGCCGCCGTTCAGGTCCTCGGGCGTGGCCGTGAGCGACACGCGTGCGGCGCCGGGTGGCGGAGTCCACGCGAGAGGCCCCGCGCGCGTGCTGCCGATGGACACGCCGTTGAAGATGAGCTCGGCGGGCACGTTGGTCTTGATCCGCGTCGCGCGTGGCGTTGCCGGCGGTGGGGCCGCCTCAGGCACGGCGAGCACGGGGGGCGCCTCCGGCTTCTTGGGCGGAGGCGGCGCCTCGGTCGCGGCCGGTGCGCTCGCTCTCGACGGCTTGGGCTCCAACGCGGCGGTCGGCTCCCGCGCGGCCTCTGCCGTCGGAGGCGGTCGCAGCGCGATCCACAGGCCGACGCTCAGGGCCACAGCCGCCACGGCGCCCAGCGCGAGCCACAGCGGTCGCCGCTTCTGTCGAAGGCGCTGCGCCTCGAGGCCCGCGGCGAGCGTCTGCCCCGTGGTCGAGAGCGTTTGCTGAAACGCGACCGCTGCGGCCACCGGGGACACCGCGCGTGGCCGCACGCCGCTCCCGCGATACTCACCGGCGAGCGGCTCGAGCACCGCAAGCGCTTCGGCGGCCGACTGCGGCCGCTTGGCGGGCTCCTTCTCGAGCATGGCCGTGACCAACGCGCGCAGGGACTCCGGGATCGCCCGCCCGTTCACCTGCACCGGAATGGGCGCGGGCGGCGTGCTGACGTGTGCGAAGAGGATCGCCATCATCTCCACGGCCTCGAACGGCGCGCGACCGGTCACCATCCGATAGAGGATGAGGCCCGCCGCGTACAGGTCGGTGCGCGCGTCCAGCGGCTGGTTCTGGATCTGCTCGGGCGCCATATACTGTGGCGAGCCGATGATCTTGCCGTCGGTCGTGAGGTTGCTCTCGCTCGAGTCTTTGGCGGTGGCCTTCGCGATGCCGAAGTCGAGCACCTTCACGAAGTCCTCGACGCCCTCGTGCGCCGTGAGGAAGACGTTCTCCGGCTTCATGTCGCGGTGGACGATGCCCTTCTTGTGAGCCTCACCGAGCGACCGCAAGAGCTGGATGCCGATGTGCACCGCTCGCTCGACGGGCAGCGCCCCCTCGCGCGCCAGGAGCTTGTCGAGCGGGAAGCCCTCCAGGAACTCCATGACCAGAAACAGCGTCTTGTCCTCGGTCTCGCCGAAGTCAAAGACCCGGATCGTGTTCGGGTGCCGCAGCTGCGACGCCGTGCGCGCCTCGCGGTGAAAGCGCTTGATCTGCTCCGGAGTGATGCCTCCGGTGTCCATGCGGAGCACCTTGATCGCGACCGTCTGGTCCATCGTGGTGTTGAGCGCCTTGTAGACCGCGCCGAAGCCGCCGGTGCCGATGCACTCGCGCAGCTTGTAGCGCCCCATCAGCAGCGAGCCCGGGCCCGTCTTGGAGCCTGGAACGGGGGCCTCGAAGGTGTCGATGGGCTGCGTGCGAAAGCCGTCCGCTGGACAGTGCTCGAGCTCCGTCTCCTTGAGGCAGTGCGTGCATCGGCGCATCGCGGCCATCAGAACGTCACCCGGCCCAGCAGGCCCAGGCGCGTCGCGTCGCCGAACGGCGTGAGCAGCCACGTCGTCTTGGGCGGCGCCGGCTTGTTCTGGTAGTGCGCGATGAGGCCCCAGGTCAGGCCGCTGACGAAGAGCGCGCCTCCAACGCCGTAGAGCGTGTAGGCGGCCGTGTCGTTGTCGATGGAGGACTGGCGCTTGCTGTCGTCCTTACCGCCGCCATCCTCGTACTCGGCGTATTGCCGGTTGGCCACGACCGTGAAGACGACGCCCGTGACCAGTGCCGCCACGCCCACGCCGCCGAGCACCCACGGCCACGGCCCGATGCCCTTCGGAGCAGTGCTCGTCGCGAAGGTCACAGCGATCGTCGTCTCGCTTCCCGCGATCACGGCCACCTCAGCACGAAACGGGTCCACATCGGTGCGGGTCACCTCGACGACGTGCGTCCCAGCGTTGACCTCGAGCGGCTCGGCCACCGACGCGACGGGGCGTCCGTCGATGAGCACGCGATCGCTGTTCACGGTGCCTGAGACGCGCAGCCGGCCCCGCGTGACGGCGGGAAAGACGCTCGTGATATCGAGTGTGGTCGTCTCGCCGACCCGAATGACGACGCGCGTCTCCTTGGCCGGACGGTCGGGCGGCGCCAACAGAACGATGCGCTCGCCGACCGGAACGGCGACCGGCGTGAGCGGCGTCGCGCCGATGAGCTTGCCATCCACGCTCACCTTGGTCCCGGCAGGCCCGGCGATGAGCACCAGTGTGCCTTGCTCCAGCGGTTTCGAGGCAGCCGCGCAGTCGTACTTGGGCTGGAGCTCCGCGAGGTACTTCTTCACGCCGTCGACGAGCTCGCCTTTGGGCTTGGCCTTCAGATATCGCTGGTAATACGAACAGGCGACGTCGAAGCGGCCCAGCTTGTCATGGGCGCGACCGATGGCCGGAAGGTAGTCGGGCTCCGGGCTCAGTCCGTAGGCCCGCTCGAAGAGCACGAGCGCCTTGCCGTGTTTGCCCTTGACCGCCAGCGCGTAGCCCTGGTCGTACAGCTGTCGCGCCGTCGGAGGCTCCGCCGCGAGCGCTGGCGTCGCGAGCGCGAGCATCAGCGACAGGGCCGTGACGCGATGAGCTTCGAAGCGCATGGCCGGTGAAGGTAGCACGGTCGCTCGCGTCCGGCCAAAACGCGGCTAGCAGTCCGGAGGCACGACCGCCAGCGGCTCGGCCTCGAAGCTGCCCTCGACGCAGGCCGCTGCACCGCCGCCCGCGTCCTGGCAGTCGTGGCTCAGCGGCGCGCCGTTCAGCGACTGGATGAGCGCGTTCATCGGCTGGTGGTTCGTGTTGCAGCCGTCGCAGCCGGCGATCGCGTTGAACTCGCCGCTCGGCGCCGCACACGCGTCGTCGCTGAACGCCTCGCCGACCACGACGCAGACGCACAGCGCCGCGAGATCCTCGGCGGCTAGCACGCCGGTCAGTGTGCCGGACCGTTTTTGGCCGTCGCAAGTGATGGTCAGCCGGACCTGCTCCAACGGTAGGGCGTGGACCCCGAAGCGCGCCGGCTTCGCCGCGCAGTACTTCGGGTGCTCACGCGACCCCGAGGTGACGCGGAACTCGATCGCGCCCGATGGGCCGAGGCCCTGGTCGGTGAACGGCAGCTTAATCTCGCGCCGCGTGTCGCTGACGACGCAGTAGGAGTCCGACCCATCCTTGCCGACCCGCGCGCCGCCCATCAGCTCGAGCGTGAGCTCATGGCCGTCGACCCCCAGGATCTGCCCCAGCACGTTGAGCTCCTTCTTGGCGACATCGGCCTGCCACGTGCCGTTCAAGGCGTCGAGCAGCGCAGGCGTACCTCCGGAGAGGCTCGTGAACGCCAGCTTCGTGAAGCGGAGCCAGTCACCCGGCTTGCCGACGGTGGCGCACGGGCCGGTCGGTGGCCCCGCGGTCTCGGGTGCTGCGGCGTCGGCCGTCGTGCCGTCCTCGTCTGGCGATCGGCACGCGCCGGAGGGCTTGTGACAGACGGTCGTGGCGGGGCAATCCTGGTTGACCCAGCGGCGGTCTTTGCAGACCTGATGGATACCGAGCGCGCTCGTGGGGTCACATTGCTCGCGTCCGTCGACGCAGTCGCCGGCCGGCACGATCGCCGCACGGGAGCAGCCGAGGCTGACGAGGATGAGAGTCGTAGCGATGAGGCAGGACGGGAGGGCCATGCTCCGTTCCTACACGAAGCGCAGGGCCGCGGCCAAGATTCAGGCCGCTTTACGCTCGAGGCGGTCGACGCGCGAGGTGAGCGTGGTCATCTCTTCGCGCAGGCGTCGGGTCTCGCCGCCCGCGACGTCGAGGAAGTGGTCGAAGCGGCCCTCGAGCCGTTCGAGGCGGGTGTTGGTCTCCCGCTGCTGGACCTCGAGGCGATCGAGGCGGGTGTTGGTCTCCCGCTGCTGGACCTCGAGGCGATCGAGGCGGGTGTTGGACTCGCTGATGAGATCGGCCAGGGTGTTGAACCCGGCCTCCATCACCCGCGCCAACCGGTCGAATTGAGATTCGTCCATGCGGTCACGGTAGCGGGCCGGCGGTACTCACGCAAGGCTGTTCTTTGGTGAGCCTAGGCCCGTCTTGCGCAGCACGCACTCCACCAGGGCCTTGGTCGCGACCTATTCGTTGGTCAGTGCGCACGTCGCTTGCTTTGGCCACGTGCTGGGTGCTGCGTCACGTGCCGAGGGCGTCGATGAATTCGTTGGGTGAGATCTCGGCTTGTCTCAGCAATCCGGCGAGCGTCCCGACCTTGACCTCGTTATGCATCGGAACGACGCATCCTCGGACGCCGCGCCGCATGATCACATGACTGCCGCTTTGGCGAATTCTCTCGAACCCCAGGCGCTCGAGAGCGCGCACGACCTCCGCCCCCGATATGCGGGGCAGCTTAGGCATGCGCGGGTTCGGGCAAGGTGAATACCGTCACCACCGGGTGGCCCAGGCTCACCAACGGAAACTCGGCGAGGTAAGCGGCCGTAGCTTCCTTGAGATTGGCGACTGCCTCCTCGAGTGTCTCACCTTGGGTCGTCGTGCCAGTCTCCGGATTGAGCGCGATGAAACCGCCTTCTTCGGCGGGGGTCAAAACGGCAGTCAAGTTCATTGTCGGGCTCCCATCCGCGGCGCACGAGTCACGGCCTACGTGCTTCCCGCGCCACTCCCGGAGCATGATGCCACCTGCCATGGCGGTGGTCCACGTCGTCGGCGGCGGTGGCCGGCGGCCAACGGCGAGCGCGGGGACTCACGGCACCGTGCGCGCCGCGCGGAAGCCGAGATAGCTGGTCCGGTTGCCCGGGGGGTAGCTGCTGCGGGTGGCCGATCGCAGGTAGGAACCGCTGTCGCCCCAACTGCCACCCCGGTCGACCCGGTACGAGCCGGTCGTCGGACCCGAGGGATTCGGGGACGCCGGAATGACGTAGGGTCCATACCTATCCGCGGTCCACTCCCACACGTTGCCCAGCATGTCGAAAAGGCCCCAGGGGTGCTTGGGAGACGCCTTCTCCCCCGCTGGGTGCGGGCCGCCGTCCGCGTTGCCACAGAACCAGGCGATGCCATCGAGCACGCCATTGGGCTCCTCGCACAGAAGGTTCGCGCCATCCGTCGTGCCGGCATACGTTCCTCCTGTGGTACCGCCGCGCGCGGCAAACTCCCACTCCGCTTCCGTGGGTAGGCGATAGCCCGTGCAGCCCGAAACGGACGCGACCGAGGTGCACGCGTAGTCTCCGGTGCACTCGAAGCTCGTGGGACAACCGCTGCCCGCGGTCCCGGTGCAGCCGCTCACGGCGTAGCACGCCGTCAATGACTCCGCCTGCGACAGCGCGTTCAGGTATGCCACGGCATCGAACCAAGAAACCCGCTCTACCGGGCACTTCTTGCCACACGAAGAGAAATATGACGGCTGAGTTCCCATCACAGCCTCCCACTCAGCTTGAGTCACCTCGGTCGCCTTGAGCCAGAAGGCTCCCGTGAGCGTGACTTCGTGCCGGGTCTCGTCGCTTTGATGGCCGGGCTCGGACTCCGGCGAGCCCATCAGGAACGTCCCCGCGGGGATGAGCGCGTAGCCACTCGGGCCACAGTCCCCGCCTCCGCAGACCGCCTCCGAGCCGCACGCGGCGCCGTCCGACAGCGGGGCGTGCGTACAGCCAGCCGCGGCGTCGCACAGATCGGCCGTGCATGGGTTCTGATCGTCACAGTCCAGTACAGCCTTGCCGGCGCACGCTCCTGCCTCCTTGCACGTGAAGTGGCCCCACGGGCCCATGCGGAGCGCCCGAAGGCCCTTGCCCGCGAGCAGGAGCTGCCCGGAGGGGAAAACCGTGAACCCGACCTGATCGTAGTCCACCGAGCCCGGAATCGACCGCGACCATCGCTGACCGCCGCTCAGGTCCAAACCCAGTAGCTCATACCCGCGCGCTTCTCCGGGAGGGGTGCTCGTGCCTGCGATCACGTAGTCTGTCCCGCGGTATGCGATGTAGTTCGCAACGTCGTCCTGGGCCCCGCCGAGCAGCGTCGTCGAGGTAATTGCCAGGGTGGCCGGCTCGACGCGCCAGAGCGTTCGGGCCGTCTTCCCCGAGGCGATCTGGCCGACGACCCACAGGTGACCGTCATGGCCGAGGACCGCGTCGTGGGCGTTCCACTGCGCGTCGCCTGTGACCTTCACGACATCGGCAGGCGTCACAGCGGACCAATTCGACTTCGGCAACTTCGCGAGCATGAACCCCGGGCCGTAACCAGCCAGGATGAAGCCGCCGTTGCCTGGGAGCTCCACGACGGCGTGCCCCCACGCCTTGCCGGGGTCGAATCCGTCGAGCTTCTGACCCTCGTCGTCGATCCGCTTGACGTAGCCGGTCGACATGCCGGTGACCGCCCACGAGCCGTCGCTCAGCGCGGTAATGTCGAGGATGACGCGCCCGGGATCGCCCGGCAGGAGGTGCTGGCCTGACGAGTCCACGCGGATGAGCAGCTCGTTGCCGACCACCGACTCGCCCGACTTCACGTTCGTCTGCCCAGCGGCCATGACGACGCCGTCGGCGCGGGCCGCAACCGTGTAGAGCACATCATCGGTGAGCTTGCCCTCGGGGCCAAGGTAGAACTTGGTCACAACCCCGCTCGCGGAGACGCGGCCGATCCAAGAGCGCATGGCTGTCTCCCGGATCCCGCCGACGAGGACGGCCTCCTGCTCACTGAGGGCCACCGCTTCGTAGGCCGTGTCGCCGGCGCCATTCCCTAGCACGGTGTCAAAGCCTGGCGTGCACAGCACACACGCACCGGAGTAGCAGGCCTTGCCCCCACCGCACGGAGCGCCCGCCGCCATGGGTTCATGGACGCACGCGCCGGTCGCGGGCTGGCAGAGGTCGCTCGTGCACGGGTTGGTGTCGTCGCAGGTGACAAGGGCGCCCGGCGCGCAGACGCCAGCGCTGCACGCGTCGTTCGTAGTGCATGGGTTGGCGTCGCTGCAGGGAGTGCTATCGGCCTTGGTCGGCGTGCTGCACGTGCCGGTCGTCGGCGCGCAGGTGCCGTTGTCGTGACAGTCATCTATGGCGACGCAGGTGACGGGCGCGCCCGCGCAAAGGCCCAAGGTGCAGTGGTCGTCAGTCGTGCACTTCGAGCCGTCGTCGCACGGCGAAGCGCCAGGGAGCGGCGCGTGCGTACAGCCCGCTGCTGCGTCACAAAGGTCGGCCGTACATGGTTTGCCGTCGTCGCAGTCCGAGAGAGGCTTGTCGACGCACGCGCCGGACTCGGCGCACGATGCGTTGCCCCAGTGGTCGGTGCGGATCAGAGACGTTCTCCGCTCGCTTACCTCATCGTACTGGATTCCGACGATCGCAAGCCCGCCGCCCGGGATGGTTGACGATCCATAGAAATCTCCGTATCCAGGCTGCTTGTACTCGATCGCAAGCAGCATCGCGCCAAGCACATCGACGACCACGAGCCAGCCGTCGGTGTCTCCACCGCTGGCCGAGTCGTCCGTGAGTCCGACCAGCGCGATCCGGCCCGCGCTCGAGAGCTCGACTGAACGAAACAGATCAATGCCACCTGAGTCGAACGTGCGCTCCCACAACACCTTGCCATCGACATCCGTTCTGAGCGCGAAACCGTCATGCTCGGTGGCATCCGGGCGGGCATAGCCGGCGATCACAAAACCGCCGTCCGGCAACTCGGCCAGGTCCTGGCAGGAACGCGGTTCCGATCCGACAAACGTCCGAGTCCACTCGATGTCTCCATCCTTGCTCATGCGTTTGAGACCGCAATGGCCTTCGCCCGACGGAATCGTGGAGTCCTCGGTCGAGTACACCACGCTGTGATCGGTCGCGACCGCAATGGCTGTAACCCGGCCAACTCCCCCGGGCTTTTGCCAGACAACGCTGCCTCCGCCATCGAGCCGGAAGATCTCACTCTCGCTCGCCAAGACATAGCCCCCACTGGGGTGTGCCGTTGCTCCGGCAAGGCGACTGCCGGCGCTCGCGTAGGTCTTTTCCCACAGGACCGTTCCTGCAATGTCGACCTTCGCCAGCCAAAGAAGGTCATACGGCGTGAATTTCGCCGTTCGCGCGCTTCCGGCGATGACACTGGACGTCACATCTGACGCGACGAGGACGGCCTCGGAGATGAGCCATGGTCCGCCATAGTCCCAGCTCCAGGTCTCCACTCCGTAGGGGTCGGTCCCAACCAGGTCCGCGCGGTCTTTGAGGATCGTCATGGAGCCGTCCCCATGGACGGCAACCCGTGGTTCAGATATCCCAACTTTTCCAAGCAACTTGGAGAACAAGCGTGGCTGATTCTTGCAGCCGCTGGTCGGAAGGCACTCATCCTTCGTACACGCGCTTCCGTCGTCGCAAGTGGACGCCACCTCTATCGACACGCCAGCGCACGTACCCGCGGCACAGGCGTCAAACACGGTGCACTTGTTCGCATCGTCGCACGTCGTCCCGTCCTGTACCGCCATGCCCTGGCACGCGCCCCCGCTACACGTGTCTCCCGTTGTACAGGGGTTGCCATCGCTACACGTCCCCGCGTTGTTTGCGAACGCGCACAACCCCGTCGCTGAGACGCAGGCGTCGTCGGTGCAGCCGTTGCCGTCGTTGCACGTGACGGCCGGAGCCCCCGCGCACGTACCGCCACTGCACGCGTCGCCAGAGGTGCAGAGGCTCCCGTCGCTACAGGTCGCGCCATCGGGCGCCGGTGCGTGCCCGCAGTCGCCAGCCGGCTTGCAGACGTCGATGGTGCACGCGTTCTGGTCGTCGCAGTCGGCGTTGGCCGCGCAACACGGACTCGTGGCTGCGCAGGTGCCGGACGCGCACCGATCATGCGCGATGCACCCCACGCCATCGTCGCACGCCGTGCCGTCCAGCTTCTTCCCACACGCGCCGCCGCCGTCGCACGTGCCAGTCATGCAGCCGTCGCCGGTGCCGCATTCGTCCTTCAGGTCGTCGGTGCTGGCCTGCACGTCGCACACCCCTTTGGCCACGCACTTCTGGCAGATGCCGCAGTCGCCGTGCCGGGTCAGTGCTGCGTCGCAACTTCCGGCGACGCACGCGGCGCACACCCCGCAGGCGAGGCCGTCGGCGCTGTTGGTGAAGGCCGTCGTGCTCGCTGGCGCACACTGCCGGCACGCGTTCGTCGGGTCGAGCGCGCCGTGGACATAACAGACGCCGTCGACGAGGCAGGTCCCCGCGGTCACCGTCGTGACACAGGCGCCCTTGCCGTCGCACGTGAGCGACGTGCACGTGAGCGCGTCGTCACACGCGTAGGCCGTCCCGGCGCAGAGCGAGGCCGCGCCGCCCGTGCAGTGATCGTCCTTCGTGCAGGCGTCGCCGTCGTCGCACAGCGTCTCCGCGGGCGCCCCGACGGTCACGCTGCACGCAAGGCCCTTGCCGTCCGCGGCGCACTCGAGCTTTCCGGTGACGGCGCACGCGTTCACGCCGACGACGCAGGGGACACCCTTGGTCGGGAAGTCCTCGTCGAGGAAGCCGTCGCAGTCGTCGTCGACGCCGTTGCACGACTCGGCGACCGTGAGTCCGACCGAGCAGTCCGACCAGCCGGCGCCGGCGCAGGTCGCGATTCCGGAGCACTGTTGCTGGCCGTTGGTCACCGAGCATGGGCGCGTCCAACCTTCGAAGTCGCCGCACGTGGCAGGGGGCGCGTCGGGGGAACACAGCCGGTGCCAGGCGTTCTTGGGATCGGTCGCGCACGACCAGCCGGTGGGACAAACGTCCGACGTACAGTCGAGCGCGCAATACGTCGCGCCACCGGCGACGGCGACGCAGAACGAGCCCGCGCAGTCGGTCGCGGAGCCGCAGGTCGTGAGGCCGTTGCCAGAATCGCTAACGGCGTCAGTCGAGATGACATCGGTACCGCTATCGGCAATGGCGTCGGCGTCATCAGCGCCGATGTCACCGGCCGCATCGTCCACCTCCTGGTCGGACACCTCCGCGACAGTCGTCTCGGTCCCGACGTCGGCGACCGCGTCCGGATCCAAGACCTCCGACGCTTTACTCGCCCCGGGGTCCGCCGTGTCCGTGCCAGCGTCGATTGGGACCTCTGCGCTGTCTTCCCTTCCGGCGGCATCGGGCACGACCTCGCCGGGTGCCGACGCGTCCGAGCTCGCGGCGTCTCCGCCGTCGGTCGCCCTCACGCAGTCCTTCGCCTCGAGGCTGCACACCTTCCCCTCGGTCGCACAGTTGCGGTAGGCGTCGTCCCAGCGGCCGCCGCTGCACTTCTGGAGGATGACGCCCGTGCGATCGCAGCGCAGCTCGCCCTCGCTGCACTGGTCGCCGGAGGTGATGGCCGCACGCGAGCAGGACGCCAGCACAAGAGCCGTCACAGCGGTTGACACGACGCGCGCGCCCCAGGAAACGATGGCTTCGATGTCGCTCATACGGCGGCATGCTGACGGCGTCGCCGGACGGTTGCAAGCGCGCGTCGGGTCGCTGGAGCCGCTTCTCTCGCTGCCAGCGTGTCAAGGACCAGCTCTATTGGTCGACGCGCGCTAGCACGACCGCGAGCTTCGGCGCACCCGTGCACTTGACGGCGCTCGACCCCGGGGATCGCCAATTCGAACCGACATTTGGTCCCGACGGGCTGTCTCTCTTTTTCGGGTCCAATGACCCAAGTGGCGCCGGGGGCGAGGACATCTGGACGGCGACGCGCCCGGCACTCGGGACCCCGTTTGCGGCGCCCAAGCTCTTCTCGGCGGCGAGCACGAGCGCCTGGGAGCACCGCCCGTTCATGGCGCACAACGGCCTCGAGTTCTTCTTCTCGCGCAGCCCCGACGGCAACAATGTATATCACGTATATCGCATGACGCGACCCTCTCTGACCGAACCGTTTGGCGCGCCGACGCTCCTGACGGAGTTCGACCAGACGCCGGACGCGAACGCCTTGGGCTTCATCCTGTCGCCCGACGGCTTGGAGGCCTTCTTCATCCGCAGCCCGCAAGCAGAGATCTGGCACGCGTTCCGGAGCTGCATGAAGTGACGGCACCGCCCAGCCTGTCGCGACCCCAGCTCTGCCGCGCACTTTTCTCGCCTGCTGGCACCGCAGGCTGGTAAGCTCGCCGTATGCTCGCTGCCACCGCACGTGCACCCCAGCGACTGCCCGCGACCCTCGCCGATCTTGCGACCGTCCCCGACGGCCTGAACGGCGAGATCCTCGACGGCGCGCTGGTCATGAGCCCACGTCCTACGATTCGCCACGTGAACGCGGCGACCGGCGTGGTCGATCTCTTGCGCGGCCCATTCCAGCGTGGCGCGGGCGGTCCTGGCGGCTGGTGGATTGCCATGGAGCCCGAGCTCCACCTCGGAATCGACGCCAGGTTTGCTTCCGTCATTCCTGACTTGGCCGGATGGCGCATCGACCGCATGCCCGAGCTGCCGGAGACCGCCCACGTCGCGTTCATTCCCAACTGGGTGTGCGAGGTCGTCTCGTCCGGAACCGCTCGGCATGACCGTGTGTTGAAGCTTCCGTTCTACGCTCGCGCGGGTATCGACCACGCGTGGCTCATCGATCCCCTACAGCGCACACTTGACGCCTTTGAGCGCTCTGGAACCACGTGGACGCTCCTGGGGACGTGGAGTGACGACGACCCGGTGATCGTCGCCCCGTTTGACCGCGTGACGCTCGATCTCGGCGCCCTTTGGCGTCCGCCCAACGCGCCCGCAGGTTAGCATTCCACTTGTCCGTGGTGAAATTTCAATGTAATTTCCCCACGTGTACGTACGCGCCCTTGCCACCCTGCTCTCACAATCGACCCGCAGCGTCCTCCTCTTGGGCCCGCGCCAGGTGGGCAAGTCCACCCTCCTCCACAGCCTAGGCCCGGACCTCACGCTGAATCTGGCCTCGCCTCAGACGTTTCGCGAGTTCGTCGCTCGCCCTGAGCGATTGGAGCAGGAGCTCCTGGCGGCTCCGCCGACGACCCGCACGGTCTTCCTGGATGAGGTCCAGCGCGTCCCGGCGCTGCTCGATGTCGTGCAGGTCATCCTCGACGAATGGCCCGGTCGCTTCCGCTTCCTGCTCTCGGGATCGAGCGCTCGCAAGCTCCGGCGTGGCCACGCCAACCTTCTCCCGGGCCGCGTCCACGTCCATCACCTTCATCCGCTGGATGCGCTGGAGCTTGGGACCGACTTCGCTCTCGACCGCGTGATGGCACACGGCTCCTTGCCCGGCATCACTGCGGAGCCCAACGCCGCCACACGAGCCGCCGACCTGATGGCGTACGCCGATACCTACCTGCGCGAGGAGATTCAGGCCGAGGCGCTCGTTCGCAACGTCGGCGGCTATGCCCGATTGCTGGAACTCGTGGCGGCGTCGTCCGGGCGCGTGCTCAACCTTCAGTCGCTGTCGTCGGATGCCGGGCTGCGCCACGAGACCGCGCGCCGCTACGTCGAGGTCCTCGAGGACACGCTCGTGGCCTTTCGTTTTCCGGCCTTTTCGGGGAGCGACCGTGCCTCGGCGGTCGCCCACCCCAAGCTCTTCCTGTTCGACCTTGGCGTTCGGAATGCGCTATTGCGTAGACCCTTGGATCGGGTGCTCATCGACGATCGTGGCCTGAGCTTCGAGCACCTCGTGGCCTACGAGCTGCACCGTCGGTGCGGGTCGCGCTGGCCCGAGGCGCGGCTCTTTCACTTCCGGACCCACGCGGGTGCCGAGGTCGACTTCGTACTGGACGTCGGGGGCGAGACCTGGGCGATTGAGGTCAAGGCATCGACCGATGTACCCAACGTTCGACTTGCCGGCTTCGCTGCACTCGCGGAGCGGACAGAGGTGAAGCGCAAGCTCGTTGTCTACGCTGGCCGTCGAAGGCTCGCCGTCAAGGGCGTCGACGTCCTACCGTTTCTCGACTTCGTCGCGCTACTGGGTCGCGAGACGCCCCGTCACAGCCCCTGACCCTACTTCATCAGCTCCCGCAGGACGTCCACGCGAATGCCGAAGTTCAAGCCATTGGCGTCATACGCCACCACGGCCGAGCGCTTGCCCGTCGTTGCGTCGACCGTGAAGACCTCCTTCGCCGACAAGCCGCCGTTGTTCACCGCGATGACGCGCCCCTCGGCGTCGAAGATGGGCGACCCCGACGTGCCCTGGCTGGTCAGCGCCGAGTGCCAGACCATCTTCCCGGTGCGTCCATCACCCGGCGTGTTCTCATACGTCGTGAGCCTGGAGATAATGGCCGCGCGAAAGTCCGCGGCCGGGCGCTCTTCGTTCATCACTTCGCCTGGAAAGCCCATCGTGTAAATGGCCTGACCGGCCGCGAGCCCAGCCAGCGCCGCGTCGTCCGCGAGAGACACCGTGACGGGGAGCGGCGCCTTCCCGACGTCGATCTGCACGACCGCGACGTCCGCGGAGAAGGGCGTGTCGCGATAGCCGGGATGCGCCTTCCAGCGCGTGACCTCGTAGGTGCGCTCTGGAGCCTGGTTCATGCGGGCCTGGATGACCTCGCCAGCCTCGCGCCGGGTTGTGATGGCTGCGACGCAGTGGGAGTTCGTCGCGAGCACGCCCGACGGATCGATCGCAAACGCCGTACAAAACCCAGTGAGCTTTCCGTCCTTGGCCTTGGCGACCAGCATGAACAACGTAGCCTCGTACTTCGACGCGATGGTCGTCGCCGCGTCCTTGGCCTGCTCCAGCGCGTCGATCTTGTGCTCCTGGCGCTCCTTGGCCGCCTCGGCGTCGCGCTTGACCGACCAGATCCAGGCGCCCACGCCGATCCCGGCCCCGACGAGCACGACGCTCATCCCCGCGATCCAGCGCTTGAGCGTGCTGCTTTGCTTCTTGGCCGAGTCCTCGACCATCACGCGGTAGAACGCCGTTCGACCGAGCTCTGCGGCGCCACCGACCTCGATCGCCTGCGTCGCCTCGACGGCCCTCTCGCCCGTCTCGACGAGCTCGAGCCGGACGAGCGGACCTCCCTCGCCAAACTCGACCGTCGTCCCATCGCGCACGGCCGCTGGAGCCGAGAGCCGCTTGCCATCGACGATCGTGCCGTTCGTCGACGCCAGATCCCGGACCGTGTAGCGCCCCGAGCCGTCGCGCCGCACCTCGGCGTGTCGCGACGAGGCCTTTGGATCCTTCACCGCGTCAAACAGGATGTCTGAGCCCTCGCGCCGTCCGAACGACACGACGTCCTGGTCGAACGTAAAGCGTCGCCCGGCGAGCGCGCCACGCACACAGACCACGACCAGCTGAGTCGCCATCTTGGGTGCCCCTACAGCGTCACGGGCACGGTCCCAAGGCCCGTGTAGCCATTCCCGAGCTCCTTCCAGCCCCCCGCCGGATCGTTGCTCGGCCCGACATAGACCCGATAGCTCTCCGCGATGCCTCCGGTGTCCTCGGCCGCCTCGTAGACGCGGATGATGTCGCCCGACTGCAGGGCGACGCCCGTGCCAAAGCTCACGAGCAGCGCCCCGCCGTTCAGGCTGACGGAGCCGGCGAGGGGCGTCGCGTCAGGTTTGCCGAGCGCGGTCTGCTCGTCGCCGGTCTTGTTGTCGCAGATCTTCCCATACTTCCAGGGGTCGGCGTCGATGGCGCTCACGACCTCGGTCGCGAACCCGAGTGTCGTCCCGCCCCGGATGAGCTCCACGGCGTCGATATCGGCGCCCGGGTTGTTGAAGGTGTTGCAGGTCTTGACCGACTCGTTGTTCGGGTCGTCCAGAAGTCGGACCCACAGGAATGGCCCTTGGACACCGGAGTCCTCGATGTAGAGCTCCGGCTTCGGCCCCGGATCCGGCGGCAGATCCGGCGGCACGTCGGGCGGCAAATCCGGCGGCAGGTCGGGACCCACGTCTGCGAGCACGTCGGGGACATCGAGGACGCCGCTCGCGTCGCGCCCCGCGTCGACACCGGCATCAATGAGCGTTCCCGCGTCCGACGGCGGCGCCACGACCTCGGACTTGCCGCCGCACCCGAGCCACGTCCCTATCAGGCCTGCCATCACCATTCGTCGCATGTCGTCCTCCCATCGCACGGCCCGAGCATGTCACGTCGTGCGCCGACCGACCAGAAACGTCGCCGCATCGTCACAGTTGACAGGCGCCGTGCCGGACACAACGATTGCGTCATGGAGACCGCCGCCGCGCTGCTCGACTCCCTGGGTTCACGACCCCGCGTTCGACCGACGTTTGCCGACATCGAAGCCCTCCCCGAGCACCTGCGAGGCGAGATCCTCAATGGTATGCTGGTCATGAGCCCGCGTCCTGCGATGACGCACATCCACGTCTCCTCGCAGCTCGGCGGCCTCATCATGGCGGCCATGGGCGTCGGGATGCCGCGGCCCGGAGGCTGGTGGATCGAGTTCGAACCCGAGCTTCACCTCGACGTGGATCCCGACTACCTCGTCGTCGTGCCCGACATTGCGGGCTGGCGGGTCGAGACCCTTCCGGAGCTTCCCTTGACGCCGGCGTGCAGCGTCGTCCCCGATTGGGTCTGCGAGGTGCTGTCCCCAGGAACGGAGGGCACCGACCGTGCGCTCAAGCTCCCCTTCTATGGACGCGCTGGCGTGCGCCACGTCTGGATCGTCGATCCGCTGGAGCGAACGCTCGAGGTCTACGAGAACGACGCCGGCTGGCGTTTGATCGCGACCCACGCCTCCGAGCGCGACGCAGTGGTCCGCGCAGCGCCATTTCTGGGAACCGAGCTCCCCTTCGCACGCATGTTCGGCCGGTAGCGGTCCGTCAGGTGGGCGCCGCCTCGGGCACCACCTGACGCAGCAGCTCAGGCGCGCGCGACAGCACCTCGAACAGGTACGGCTGCACGAACGTGAACATGTCGAAGGTCGGGTCGAGCTTCTTGCCGAGTCCCTCGACGACGAGCATCGCGATGTTGACGGTCGTAAACGCCGCGTCGGCCCGCAGCCGATGCCTCCGGGCGATGTCGAAGACCTGCCCGATGAGCACCGACATCTCCAGGTCCCCGATGGCCTTGCCCTGCGTCGACGCGACCAGCTTGCACACGTCCGCCTCGTACTCCGCGTAGTCAGGCACGGCCTTGTGGGGTGAGCCCTCGTACAGGAAGCGGGCGACGGTGCGGCCGTCGTTCCGCGCGAGCGCCAGGATCGTCGCGGCCAGGCCGTTGCGGCGCGTGTCGTCGAGCAGCCCGACCATGCCGAGGTCGATGAGCACGACCTTGTGATCCGGCTGATACAGGATGTTCCCGGGATGCAGATCGGCGTGCACGAAGCCGTGGCTATAGACCATGTGGAGGATGGCTCGTGCGCCGATGCGCGCTAGCCGCTTCGTGTCGAGCCCGAGCCGATCGAGCTCCGTGTCCTTGACGCCGTTCACAAACTCCATCGTGAGCACCGCCTCGCCGCAGAGCGGCTCGAAGAGCGCGGGGAAGCGGATGTCGGGATCGCCCTTGAAGTTCTCCTGGAAGCGCCGGTTGTTGGCGGCCTCCTTTCGGAAGTCGAGCTGCTCGCGCACCGCGAAACAGAACTCGTGCACCGTGGCCTCGGGCGAGAGCAGGTGCACCGTCGGGATCCACGAGACGAGGCGGGCCAGCAGCACCATGACGGACTCGTCGAAGGCGACCTGGCGCGGTACCTCCGGTCGACGCACCTTCACCGCGACGACCGTGCCGTCCTCGAGCACGGCGCGGTGGACCTGGGCGACCGACGCCGAGGCGATGGGCGCGCGCTCGAACGACGCGAAGGCCGTCTCCAGCGAGCGGCCCAGGTCGGTCTCTACTACGGTACGAATCTCTGAAAATGGCCGTGGTGGGACCTTGTCCTGGAGATTCGCGAGCTCGTCGATGACCGGTCGCGGCAGGATGTCGGGTCGTGTCGAGAGGATCTGGCCCACCTTGATGAACGTCGCGCCCAGATGCTGGAGCGTGAGCCGAAACACGAAGGCCGCGTGCCGGAGCACTGCCGCGCGACGTCCTTCGCCGGCCCGCGCTGCGAGACCGGGCCACAGGAGCAGGACTGGGACCCACAGCCAGAAGTGGAAGAACGCGGCCGTGCACCGAAACACGATCCAGCTCATCCGGGACATGGCGCCGAGCACGTTCACCGCGCGCGACGCTATCACCGTCGGGCCTCGGTGTCCCTGTTGATCGCGGGCTCAGCCGCCGCTAGGCTCGACTAGGTGTTCCTGGCTCGAGCGATAGCGCATCTTGGACTGCGGAGACCTGCGGACGCCGTCATCGCCCTCTTTCTTTTGACGTGGGTCGGATGCGCACCGACCGCCCGTTACGGAAATTCCGTCGTAAAGAATAGCGGCTTCGTCTGGGCGGCGGTTCCGACCGGCCGCGGATGGCACTGCTATGCAATCAACTATGGTCGCGTCGTGGCCCGCGATCGGCATGGGCACGAGACGCTGGATGCCGATTCGCACATGTACGGCGGGCTGTGCTCGCGCGAGCGGCTCCGCTGCGAATCCGAGCGAAAGCGCGAGAAGACCTTTTGGTCCACCGGCCGCGGGCGAAATGGGCTCAGGCACATGGACGCCGCGTGTAAGTTCAATGCGAGCGCCTTCTGTTTCAGTACCGTCAGGATCGGCGAGAGCCGAGCCTTCGCCCATTGTCGTGCGTCGATGCGCGCGTGCCTGGACGGCATCGAGAGCTCCGCGCAGTCCCGGGAGTACTCGGAGATCTCCGGTTGCGTCGCCGCCAAATAGTGCACCTGGTTCGTTGCATGCACTCGCGAATCGAGGGCATCGTCGTGCCCCAGTTCGCGTATGATCCTGGCCCGTGAGGCTGCTCTCCCACGCAATCGTGGTCTTTGGCGCCGCGCTCGGCGTGAGCTGTGGCGGCACCGCGACCTCTGCCGCTCGCTGTCAGAAGGGTGACCGCGTCTGCGGCGGCAATGCCGTGTTCGTCTGCGACGTCGACCGGGGGGAGCTCGTCCCCGAGCGCGTGTGCGGACCCGGGACCACGTGTGACGACGGGCAGTGCGCTCTGGTCGGGACGCCGCCGCTGACCTTCCCCGACGCGACGAGCGCGGCGGACGGCACCCCGGGTCCCACTTCCGACTGCGGCGCCTGCGACAGCGTCGCGATGCCTGAGGTCGCGCCGGTCGTCGACGTCGTGACCGCCGAAGCGATGCCCATCGACGTGGCGCCACAGATCGATGTGCTCAAGCCACCCGATCCCGGCCCGGACCTGCCCGCCACCCCCGACGTGCCGATCATTCCCGATGTGCCAGTCGTTCCCGACGTGCCGCCCGCTCAAGACGTGCCGGTCCTCCCCGACATCGCGGACGTCCCTGACGTCCCTGACGTGCCCAAGCCGCCGCCGTGCGGCAACGGCAAGCTCGACCCGGGTGAAGCGTGCGACAAGGCCATCCTCGGTGGACCGGGTGCCTGTCCGGCGACCTGTCCGCCGACCGCGGGCTGTACGAGCTACGTCCATAGCGGCGACGCGCAGACGTGCACCGCCAAGTGCGCGCCCGTGGAGCTGACTGAGCTCATCGCCGGCGACGCCTGCTGCCCGGCCGGTGCGACCCAGAAGACCGACGCCGACTGTCCGCCGACCGAGTGCGGCAACGGCAAGGTCGAGCCCGGCGAGGCCTGCGATGGGACGGCCCTTGCCGGCAAGACCTGCCTCGCCCTCGGCTTCGGGCAAGGCGGCGCGCCGTCGTGTCTCCCAGATTGCACGCTCTCGACGCTCACCTGCACCGGCGGTCACATCCTGGCCTACGAAAAGGTCAACCAGCTCGCCATCGTGGGGACCTTCACCCGCGTGCGATGGCACCCGTCGGGGACCTTCGCGCTGCTGCTGGCGTCCTCGGGCGACCTCGTGCGCTACGACCCGGCGACTGCGTCGATCGCCAAGCTCGACAAGCCCGGCGCGACCGCGACCGACCTCGACGTGAGCCCCGACGGCGCGTTTTTTCTCGTCGTGGGCACGGGCTCCGACAAGGCTGGCCGGATCTGGCGCGTCAGCGTGACGCTGGAGACTCCTCCTGCGCCCCCGACCTTGACGGTGATCGAGAGCGTCAAGCTCACCCTTGGCGGGGCTCCCGTGGCCGTGGCCGTGGCGCCCAACGGCATCGACTGGGTGGCGGCAGCGCCTGGCGCGCAGTACATCAACTACCTGTTTCGCTGGGAACCGGACAGTAGCGCCGCTGGCGGGGGCAAGCTCACCAAGACCAAGGGCTACAACGCGAGCGCGAGCGTGACCGACGTCATGTGGTCCGACGGCAAGGACGGTCCTTACGGCACCGCGCTCGCCGTCGTGACCTCCGACGGTGGCAACGGCGCGGACTCGAAGTCCTGGGTGCTCGACACGGACCTGCTCGTCGGTAACGCGTGGAGCCCCGGTTTTGGCAACCCCGGTCACGCCGGGTGGCGGCCGATGGGCGACTTTGGTTTCCTGTGCGCGACCAGCACCAATGGCGTCTACGTCCTGAATGGCACCTGGTCCAAGGCCACGATCCCCAGCAACGGCTCGGTCTATGGCCTGGGCTGGAAGAGCGACGGCAGCCGCGCGCTGCTGGTCGGCCGCCCGGCGGGGCTCCCCATGGCAGGGACCGTCATCGACTACCGCGCCGGGGGCGCCAAACCGTACGACGCGAACGCCTTCGTCGCCCAGCCCATCGGCGGGTGGGCCGACCCTCCGTGGAACGGCAACTCGAACATGAGCCTCTTCGGCGTCGACTTTCGGCCGGGTGCCTGCGACGAAGGGCTCGTCGTTGGCAGCCACAACGGCACGTCGTTCAGCCCGACGTTTGCGACCATCGCCCGCTTCTGGGATCTCGACGACGCGGACTGCGCGCCATGACCGCGCTCTTGTCCCGACCGCAGCCGGCGCGTACAACGGGCCGATGATGACGCGACCCCTCGTGCTCTGGTCTGTCGCGGCGCTCTCGGCGTGCGCGGGCGCGGACGCAGCTCCGGTGACGGCCACTACCGCCGACGCGACGCTCGCCGCCGACGCCAGCATCGACGCTGGCACCGACGCTGGTCCCACGGGCTCCGCGTGGGTCGCCGGGAGTCTGACCGACCCGCTCTCGCGTGTGGCGGGGAGCGTGGCCCTGGTCGACACGATCGCCGGTCCGGGAGCGCTGGCTGCCTCCAGCGACCGTCTCGCGGTGTGCGACGGCAAGAGCGTGCGCATCCTGGACGGCACGACGCTGGCGCCCGTGACGGACGCCAAGAACACCGTGGCTGCCCGCTGCGTCTCGCTCGCGTTGGGCCAGGACGGCTTTGGCTACGCCTCGCTCAACGACGGCACCTGGGTCTCCATCACGGCCAAGGGCGCCCAGAAGCCGCGCATCGCCAAGGGACCCAAGGCCGCGGCGCTGCGCGTGGCGGGCGATCGCGTCTGGGGCGCGGCCTATGCCAGCGGTCTCGCGTCGCTGGGTGCGCAGGGCGATGCCGTCGTGCACGGCGTGGGCACGGACGCGCGCGGCCTGGCCGTGCTACCCGGCGGGGACCTGCTGCTGGCGGACGGTCGCATGGGCACCCATCGCGTGCAGGTCTCGGGCGATCAGCCCAAGGTGCTCGCCTCCCTCGATCCCGGGGACATCGATTGGGCGCCTGTCGCGCTGAGCGCCGAGCGCGCCGCGGTCGCCACCGCCGGTGCGGGCCTGCGTCTGCTGGACATCAGCGGGGGGGGCTTGACGGATCTGGGCCTGGTCCCCACCGACGGCATCGCGACGGCGCTCGCCGTGGGTCCCAACGGCACGCTCATCGTCGCCGACTGGACGGACGTGCGCGTCCTCGACGTGTCCAACCCCAAGAAGCCTGCCATCCTCGCCCGCGAGCGCTTCTTGCCGTCAGAGACGAGCCTCGGGCGCGCGCTGGGCCTGGCCACCGCTGCGGGCGGCCTCGTCGTGCTCGGACTCGACGCCGTGACGCGCCTGCACCTCAACCTCGACGTGATGGTTCCGGAGGTCACGCTGGGCCGCACCTCGGTGCGCGCTGGCGTCGCCGCGGGAGACACCGTCGCTGAGTACGCCCTGCTCGTGTCGAACACGGGCCGCGCGCCGCTCGAGCTCACAGGCATCACGCTGGGTTCCGCGCGCCTCGCCATCGGCGAGCTCGACCCCAAGGGCAAGGACGGCACCTCGGTCGCGGTGCCCGTCGGCGAGCCCGGCTACATGTCGTTCAAGGTCACGGGCGCCGAGCCGCTCGAGACCAGCATCGCGTTCCAGTCCAACGACCCGGACTTTCCGACGGTCACCATCCCCTTCGCCGTCAACCCGCCGTTGGTCCAGGTGGGCAAGCCCCCACCGGACTTCCTGCTCCCGGACCTCGACGGCGGGTTCCTGCGGCTGTCCAACGTCGCCAAGGTCGAGCACCGCGTCGTCTATCTCAAGGTCTTCAACGCATTGTGAACGAGCTGCACAGAGGCGTTGCCTCTGATCGACGCGCAGGTCTGGTTGCCACGGAAGGACAAGGGGTTCCTGGCGCTCGCGATGCACATTGGCGAGAACGCCGACAACGCGCAGGCCACGGTCAGGAAGGTCGTCTTCTCCTTCCCTGTGGTCATCGACGTCGACAACCGCTTCGCGGATCTCTACGCCCGCACCGGCGAGACCGTGCCCGCGTTTCCGCTGGCCTACCTCCTCGACCGGAAGGGCTTGGTTCGTAAGATCTACACCACGGAAGAGCCGGCCATCGACGCGCTTCAGAAGGACGTCGACGCGCTACTTGCGGAGCCTCCATGAGCATCTTCAAAGACGATCTGTTGGACGGAAAGGTCGCCCTGGTCACCGGCGGTGGCTCGGGTATCGGCGAGGGCATTGCCAAGGCGCTCGCCGCCCATGGAGCACGCATCGCGCTCTGCGGCCGGACGCTCGAGAAGCTCGAACGCGTGGCCAAAGACATCACGGACACCACCACCGGCTCGCCCGACGAGACGCTCCCCATCGCGTGCGACGTGCGGCAGCCCGACCAGGTCCAGGCCGTCATGGCGGCGGTCAAGGAGCGCTTCGGGCGCCTCGACATCC
>SXGT01875573.1_pt1 | contig 32904 bp, 30 predicted proteins | sample 3176221 | NCBI WGS metagenome assembly SXGT01 (sample SAMN11356862, study PRJNA531348) | freshwater metagenome | isolation source: freshwater sample F1-120 | place: China: Fuxian Lake, Yuxi | collected 2017-12-25
CTACCACCACCACCACCCCCGCCACCGCCACCGCCACGGTCCACGCATGCGCCGGCGATGCACACGCGGGCACCCTTGCAATCGGTGTCCTTGCCACACGGCCCGGGCGACAACGCCGGACCGGAACAGGCTGCAACGAGCACGCTCGCCGGCAGCCACATCATCTTCATCACGAGTCTCAACCTAACAGACCAACCAACTAACCCCCCACACCTACCACGGGGATTAGGCCTTGGCGAGATCGTTCGAGAACCGCTCCGCCAGCTTCTCGAAGTAACGGCGGGTCTCCTCCAGGATCGATGGGTCCTGGTCGGGGTACATCCGGATGCCGTGGGCACCGTGGGGGTCGGTGGTCACCTGCCCGACGGGCAGGCCACCGACGATGCCGGTTCGCTCGTGATAGAGGAGCGCGAGCACCTCGGAGTGGCTCTCGGGTACGAGGAACGTGCGCCGCCCCAGCTCGGGCTTGCCGTCCTTGAAACCCTCGATCAGCTTGGCCATGAAACCCTTGCGAGTGTATCGCTGGAGGTCGGGGTGTCAAAGCGGCTTGTACCCCTCGATAACGTGAGAAGGTCGGCCGGTGCACGTCGAGTTCTGGTTCGACTTCTCGTGCCCCTACGCCTACCTGGCGTGGCCGCGCGTCGAGGAGATCTGCGCGCGCGCCGGCGTCCGTCTGGTTCTCGCGCCGATGCTGCTCGGCGGTGTCTTCCGCCTGACCGGCGCCGGCGCTGGCCCGATGGCGACCCTGTCGCCTCCCAAGGCAGCCAACAACCTGCGCGACATGGCGCGCTGGGCGGATCGCCAGGACGCGCTGTTCGCCTTGCCGTCGGCGCACCCGATGCGCACCGTGCGCGCGCTGCGCACGCTGCTCGGCCTGCCCGAGGCGCGCTGGCCCGCCGCGATCCACGCGCTCTACGCCGCCTACTGGCAGCGCGGTGACGACCTCACCTCCGACGACGCGATCGGCCGTGCCTTGGCCGGCGCCGGGATCGAAGCCGCCGAGATCGCCGCCGCCCGCGCCCACGCCGACGGCGACGCCGCCCGTGAAGAGCTGCATCGCCGCACCGACCAGGCGGTCGCCCACGGCATCTTCGGCGCCCCGGCGATGGTGATCCATCGCGACGACGCCGCGCCGATCCTCCTCTGGGGCCAGGATCGCCTCCACTGGCTCGCCGCCGTGCTCGCCGGCTGGGATCCGGACACGGAGCGCCCGCCGATCACGCCGCGCGCCGACGGCCACGCGCCCGCGCCGGCCCTGCCCTCGCCGCCTCTGGTCGACTTCTGGTTCGACTACAGCTCGCCGTTCGCGTACCTGGGCGCCACCCAGATCGCGTCGGTCGCGGCCGCGGCCGGCGCCACCGTGCGCTGGCGGCCGATGCTGCTCGGCGGGCTGTTCAAGGACCTGGGCACGCCCGACGTACCGCTGTTCGCCATGCCGGAGGCCAAACGCGTCTACCTGTCTCGCGAGATGAACCGCTGGGCTCACTGGTGGGGGGTACCCTTCCGCTTCCCGGGCCGCTTCCCCATCCGCACCGTTGCGCCGCTGCGGCTCACGCTCCTCGCCGGCGGGGCTGCGCCCGCCCTCGCCGCGCGCATCTTCGCGGCCGCCTGGGTCGAGGACCGCGACATCGCCGACCCGACCGTCTTGCGCACGCTGGCCGCCGACGCCGGCGTCGATCCGATGCTGGTCGATCGCACGGGCGAGCCTGGCGTGAAGCAGGCGCTCGTCGACGCCACCGCCGCCGCCCGCGCCGCTGGTGTCTTCGGCGCGCCGACCTGCGTCGTGCACGATCCCGGCGGCCCGCTGCTGTTCTGGGGCCAGGATCGCCTCGAGCTCGTCGACGCCGCGCTGCGCGGCTGGCGCCCGTCGCGCGAGCCGGGCGAGCCGTCGTGAGCGCCGGCCTCCTCGGCGTGATCGCCACCGTGGTGTGCCTGGGCGCGCTCGCCGCCCTCGTCGCCGCCGAGGTCCGCCGCGATCGCGCCGGTCGCTTCCGCTGGAAGCCGCTGGCATCGATCGCGTTCGTCGCCATTCCGCTGCTCACCGGCGCCCTGGGCGCCGACGGCCGCGCCGGCGAGGTCGCGGCCTGGGTCACCGCCGGCCTGGTGCTGGGCGCGATTGGCGACGTCCTGCTCATGTTCGAGGCCGAGCGCGCGTTCCTGGGCGGCCTGGCCTCGTTCCTGCTCGGCCACCTCGCCTACGCGGTCGCCTTCGCCCGCATCGTGCCGCCGGGCCGATGGGGCGAGGGCGGCATGCTCGGCGTCCTCGCCGCCGCGCTGGTCGCCGCCGCCTTGGTCCTGCGCTGGCTGTGGCCCAAGCTCGGCGCCATGCGCGGGCCGGTCATCGGCTACGTCACCGTCATCACCGCCATGGTGCTCGGCGGCGTCGCCGTGTCGGTGCACAGCGACGCGGTCGATCCGACCGCGCCGATCCTCGCCACCGCCGGCGCCATCGCGTTCTACGCGTCGGATCTGGCCGTCGCGCGCGAGAAGTTCGTCGTGAAGGACGTGTGGAACCGGGCGATCGGCCTGCCGCTGTACTACGGCGCGCAGCTCCTGATCGCCTGGTCGGTTGCCTACCGACCGTGAGCGCCCACTAACCCTTCTTGCGCGAGGCCTTGGCCCGGCGGCGCTTCTTGTTCCGGTTGAGGCCGCGCTTGTGGGCCGCCTTCTTCTTCGCCTTCATCTTGCGGTCGCGCAGGAAGCGCTCGCGCTTGTACTTGGGGCGGTTCTTCAGCTTCTTCTTGGAGCGTCCTGCAGCCACGGCTAACCTCGTTGACGGATTCCGGTTTTCGGGAGGCCGCAGTCTAGTCGAGTCAATCTTGGCGTCAAGAGCGACGCGACCGCGTAACCATGCGTCTCCATGGGCGTAGGTTCCACATGCCGGCGGTTGTGGCCCCTGAGATCGGCTCGCCCACGCCGGTCTCGACCCGCCGACCGGTTCGGCAAGCGCTGCTCGCGGCCGCGGTTTCGCTCGCGTACGCGGCGGTCGTGCTGGCGGTGGTCGCGCTGCGCCACGAGCTCGGCGACCTGCCCCGGCCCTGGCTCGTGTCGTACCTGGCGGCGTGGCTGGTCGGGTTCGGACTGCCGGTCTGGGTCTCGCTGGTGCCGCGCACCGGCAGCATGATGCCGCGCTGGCGGCTGGGCCGCGCCTTCGCCATCGTCAACGCCATCGGCTTCGTGGCCGCGGGTCTCCTGGTGCCGCGCAGCGCGCCCACCAGCCTCGACCGCGGCCTCGCCTCCGCTCACGGCTGCCTCTCGATCGGCCTGGTCACGGCCATCTTGCCGGTGGTGGTCGGCACCCTGCTCCTGCGTGGCGCGGCCCCGGTCGGCTCCCGCGCCACCGCCGCCGCGCTGGGCGCCTCGGGGGGCGCCCTCGGCGGGCTCGTCCTCCACCTCCACTGCCCGATCGCCGACGGCGTTCACCTCGGCCTGGTACACGGCAGCGTGGTCGCGATCGCCGCGCTGCTCGCTGCGGCGTTGGTGCCGCGCGCGCTCGAGCCCTGAGCGGGTGCGGGCGCGGCGCGCTACTTCACGACGACTGGCTGCGAAGCCACCGGCGCCCAGAAGAAGCCGAAGCGGCGGAAACGCTCCTCGAGGCCGGGGAAGGTGTACGTGCCGTCGGGCCGCATCGTGGGGCCACCGTCCCAGTTGGTGGGGCGCTTGCGATCGTGCGGGGCCGGCACGACCAGCGAGCCGACGTAGTCGCCCTTGGCGTACACCTTGTCGATCTGCTCCGACATGCGGGCGATGTCGGCGGCCGAGACCACGCCGTTCGAGGTCGCCTGGTAGAACTGCACGGTCACGCGCACCGGGAAGCGCGGATCGCGCTCGATCTTGAGCCCGTCGAGCTCGGTGTACGGGCCCTCGGTCTCGCCGTGGCCGAGCACCGCCACGTCGACGTCGGAGTCGCGGCTGCGATCGGCGGCGCTCTTGGTGGCGGTCGGCGGCGAGGGCACCGCGCCCTCGGCCTCGGCGAGCGCCATGCCGCCACCACCCATGCCGGTGCCGTAGCCCATGCGCGCCACTTCCTTCTGCTTGAGCGGCACCTGGATGAGCATCAAGAGATTCGCGTCCTCGCCCAGCGAGGCGGCGGCTTCGCCGTTGGCGGTGGTGCCCTTGCGCTGCACGTCCTTCATGCGCTCGGCGATGAGCGGCGCCTTCTGGCCGTCCTGGTTGAAGTAGAGGCGCTGGCCCCAGCTACCACCGCCGGTGACGGTGTCGCGGTTGTTGTCGATGATGGTCATACTCGCGCCCTGGCGCGTGACCAGGATGGTGAGCACGCCCGGGTTCTCGGCGTAGGACTGGTAGTTGAAGATGACCGGCCAGAACGTCGCCTTGCCGTCCTTGGGCACGGGCAGGAACGCGTGCTGCGCGCTGACCAGCACGTGTTTGTCGCGCTTGGCGGCCAGGAGCGAGCCCTTGAGGATCTTGCCCTTGCCGGCGTGGCTCAGGTAGCGCGACGGGTTGGCGAGCAGCTGGGTCAGCGTGATGGTGTCGAGCTTGCCGCCCTTCTGGTTGCCGACCGGGATGTAGATGCGATCCATCCGCACGTCGGCGGTCTTGTCGCTGAAGTTGTCGTGGCGGATGACCGGCATCAAGTAGGTCTGCCGGCCGTGGGCGTCGTTGGAGGCCTCGACCTCGATCGTCACGTCACTGATGTTGGGGCCGACCGAGCTGCCTTCCCAGCGTCCGGTGTCCTCCCACATGACGTTGACGATGCCGAGGCCCTTCTTCTGGACCAGGGTCTGCGCGTCCTGGTCGGAGACCATGCCGGCGACCTGCTGGACGATGTCCGCGAAGCTGCCCTGCGCCATCGGTTGCGCCGACACGGCCGGGCTGAGGAGCGCGGCGGTGGTGGCGGCGGCGAGCGCGGCGCGGGTGAGGCGCGGACGGAGGTGGAGGTTGCGATGGGTGGCGGGGGGGGCGTGGCGGGGGCTCATCGAGGAATTCTCCTTGCTGATTGCACGCACGACGGCGGCGCTTGATCTGCGCCCTTGCAAACGACCGCGACGCCTGGGGAAGTCGCGGTACAACCATCGCCGCCCGAGGCGAGGGCCCATGGACGACACCTGGACACCGCTGGATCTTGGCGTCGTGGGGCCGCTCCGCGACGCCACTCGCGCCGACGCCGAGCGCGCCTTCGCGCGGTTGATGGAGGTGCGCGCCGGGCGCGTGCGGACGCTCGAGGCGCTGGCCGGCACCGGCGACACCCGCGCGCTGAGCTCGTGGCTGGCGACGACGGCGCGCGCGCTCGGGGTCGAGCGCACGTCCGACCTCGCCGTCGACGCTGCGCTGTGGCTGGGCGAGCGCATCATCTCGCGCGCCGCCGACGACGGTGGTGGCCTGCGCTGGGAGCTCTACACCGGCGTGAAGAAGTCGACCGGCTACCAGCGCGCGGTGCTCACCGGCTTCCGCAAGGTCGACGACCCGCGCTACTACGTGGACGTCGCCCACTTCGTGGCGTCCTGGCTCGAGCTCTGCGCCCGCCGCCGCGCCGCCCGGGAAGATTTTCTCGTCACGATCGAGGACACGACGCTGGCTGATGCCTGATCGAGTCTGGGCCTCGGGCCTCGGTCAGAACGACTGATCGCGAATGTGCTCGAGCAAAGGCGCCAGGGCGTCGGCGACCCTGGCGCAGCCGCCGGGCGCGTGCGTGACCGCAAACGAAGTCTCGATCTGGATGCCCGCGTAGTGCTGGCCGGCGAGCTCGTGGCGCAAGGACGTGGTGATGCCCGGGCCGACGCCGCGGTAGGGCTGGTTGGCGCGCACGTCGAGCCCTGCGGCGCGCAGCCCGAACTGGAGGCGTTCGGCCAGCTCGGCCTCGAAGGCGAAGGCGGGATCGTAGAGCACACCCACGTCGAAGCGGCGGCTGCCAGGATCGAGCGAGGGATCGAAGCTGTGCGACGAGATCTGCAAGCAGGCACCGACCGAGACCAGCCGCGCCTTGACGTCGCGGCGCACCGCGCTCCAGTACGGCGCGTGGTACTCGGCCAGACGGCGCTCACGGGCGCCGGCATCGAGCTCGGCGTTGCCGGGAACGCTCGCGCCGTAGCTGACCCGCGGGATGACGTCGGGGTGCTCGGGCCCGCGGTTGAGGTCGACCCACATGCGCGAGAAGGCGCCGGTGTGGACCGGCAGGCCGAGCGTCTCGCCCAGGCGCGCGCCGATCTCGTACGCGCCCGGATCCCAGCTCGCCTGCGAGCGCAACACGTCATCGGCGACGCCGAGGTCGACCCCGGGCGGAAGGGTCCACGACGCATGCTCGCAGGACAGCACGAGACCGATCACGGGCAGAAGCTAGCAGGTGGCGATGACGCTGCATCGGGTACGCTCGCGCCGGCATCGATCCGAGAGGGGACGTTTCCGTCCCTTCTGGCCGGGGCACAGGTCCCCGGCCATTCACCCCCGCCGCGCGTCGCGTCGCGCGAACCTGGAGGCACCATGTCGCTCACCCCGCCCGCGAAGGATCCGTCGACCCTCGAGGTCCGCAACAGCTCGGGTTACCCCGAGCCCTATCGCTCGCGCGTCCTGCCCCGCGAGAAGCGCGCGCTCGGCGATCCGCTCGGCCTGACCCGTATCGGCGTGAACCTGACCACGCTCATGCCCGGCACCGAGTCGTCGATGCGCCACTGGCACACCGAGGAGGACGAGCTGGTCTATCTGCTCGAGGGCGAGGTGGTGCTGGTCATCGATGACGGCGAGCAGGTGCTCACGCCCGGCACCTACGCCGCCTTCCCGGCCGGCAAGCAGCTCGGCCACCACCTGGTGAACCGCAGCGATCGGCCGGCCCGCTACCTCGAGATCTCCAACCGCCACCCGGACGACGGCGCGACCTACACCGACCCCGCCGTCGACCTGGCCTATCGCAAACGACCCGACGGCACCGCCGAGTTCACGCGCAAGGACGGCACGCCGATCTGATCCTGGCCGAGGTCCGAGGGCCGGAGGCCGAGCCTAGAACGCCTCGTCACTCATCTCCATCAGCGCCAGGTCGCCCTTCTCGATGATGCGGCGGCTGGCGCCGAGGCCGGGCAGGATCTCCTTGCAGTAGAAGCGCGCGGCCGCGACCTTGCCGTCGTAGAAGGGCCGCTCGCGCTCGGGCGCGGCGTCGCGCCTGTCCAGCGCCACCTGGGCGTTGACGAGGAGCCGCCAGCCGATCACGAGCTCGGCCAGCGCGAACAGGATGCGGTTGCCGTGCAGGCCGACGTGGTACGGCGACTGGCCGACCTTGCCCATCATGCCCATGAAGATGGCTGCGACCTCGTTCACCGCCTGCTCGAGCGCCGCCTTCTCGGCGGCGAGCGCCTCGGGCAGGCCCTTGGCGGTGGCCTGGATGTCGGCCACCAGCGCCTGCAACGTCGCGCCGCGATCGCGCGCCACCTTGCGGAAGAAGAGATCGAGCGCCTGGATGTGGGTGGTGCCCTCGTAGAGCGTGTCGATCTTCTGATCGCGGATGTACTGCTCGATCGGATAGTCCTGGCAGTAGCCCGAGCCGCCGAAGCACTGCAGGCTCACGCTCAGGAGCTCGTAGACCTTCTCCGACGAGTAGCCCTTCACCAGCGGCAGCAGCAGATCGTTGCGGCGATCGAGCTCCTTGGCGGCCTCGGTGCCGTAGCCGCCGGCCAGGAAGACCTGGTCCTGGATGTGGGCGGTGTAGAGCACCAGCGCGCGCAGGCCCTCGGCGAACGCTTTCTGCAGCATCAGCATGCGGCGCACGTCGGGGTGGCGGATGATCTCCACCCGCGGCGCGCTCTTGTCGCCGGCGCGGGCCAGGTCGGAGCCCTGCTTGCGGAGGCGGGTGTAGGCCAGGGCGTTGGCGTACGCGGTCGAGAGCGACGCCATCGACTTGGTGCCGACGCCCATGCGCGCGTACTCGATGATGTGGAACATCTGGGCGATGCCCTCGTGGACCTCGCCGACCAGGAGGCCACGGCACGGCGCCTGTGCGCCCAGGGTCAGCTCGCACGTGGCCGAGGCCTTGATGCCCATCGTGTGCTCGACCTGGGTCACGACCGCGCCGTTGCGCGCGCCCAGCGAGCCGTCGGCCTCGACCCAGAACTTGGGCACGATGAACATCGACAGGCCCTTGGTGCCGGGGCCATGGCCCTCGGGTCGGGCCAGGACCATGTGCACGATGTTCTCGGGCTGATCGAAGTCGCCGTTGGTGATGAAGCGCTTCACGCCCTCGAGCAGGTACTCGTCGCCGGCGACATGGGTCGCCGTGGGGGTGCCGGCGCCGCCATCCGAGCCCGCGTCGGGCTCGGTCAGCACCATGGTGCCGCCCCAGTGCTTCTCGAGGATGTTGTTCAGGTAGCGCTGCTTCTGGGACGCGGTGCCGAGCTCCTCGATCACCTTGGCGTGGAAGTTCCCCAGGATGTAGAAGGTGATCGACGGGTTGGCGCCGGCCATCAGCTCGAACGCGGCCCACGCCACCGTCGGCGGCGCTCCGTAGCCGCCCAGGCTCTCGGGCAGCTCGAGCTTGTTCCAGCCGTCGCGGTAATAGGCGTCGAGGGCCGAGGTCAGGCTCTTCGGCAGGGTGACGTTGCCGGCGCCGTCGAAGGACACGCCCTGGCGGTCACCGTCGACGAACGCGGCCGCGAAGTGCTCCTGCACGAAGTCGCACAGGCCGGTGAGCGACTCCCGAGCGGCGTCGGCGTCGAGGGCCTGGAACGGCCCCTGGCCGAGGACGGTGCGCCCGATGTCGAGCACCTCGAACAGGTTGAAGAAGATGTCGCGGAGGTTGGGTTGGTAATGACCGGCGGTCGCCATGGGCGGCCGCAGTTTACAGCCGAGGTCAGTTCACCGGACAGAGCACGGTGTCGCGGATCAGCTGCTGGGCATTCAGCGTGGTGGTGAAGCCGGCCGCGCGCGCGACGAACGACGAGGTGCGGCGCCAGCAAGCGTTGGCCCCGACCAGGCCGGTGAGGACCATCGAGCGCTGGCCCGAGCGGATGTCCTGCGCGGTCACCTGCTGATCGGAGCCGATACACGAGAAGCTCGCGGTGGCGCAGTCGCTGTTGTAGCTGCCCGCCGGCAAGCCCGTCGTCGCGCCGGCCGCGATGGCGAACATGGTCGGCACGCAGGTGCCGCCGGCGTCGCGCAGCTCGATGCGAACCGCGGTGATGCCAGCGCCACCGGGCATGGCACCGCAGTTGTCGCTGCCGGTGCCGGGTGTGGTGATGTTGAAGGCGAGGTCGCCGTGGGGATCGACGTCGAAGGCGACCGGATCGACGGCGACGACGGCGCCGGTGGTGACCCGCACGGCGAGGCGTCGGACCGGTCCATTCAGGGTGCCGCCCGAGCCCTCGAGCGACAGCTCGAGATCGTACTCGCCGGGTGGGAGCAGGCGCGACGTGCCCACGGCGCTGCCGCAGCTGAACGAGTCGACCACGCCGAAGACCGCGCCGACCGGCACGATCTCGACGGTGACCGACGAACCGGCGATCTCGGCGCAGGTGATGGGCGCGCCCTGGTGGCCGACCGTCCACGAGACCATGAGCTGGCCCGGGGCGGGCGCGTCGGTGGGCGGGCGCGCATCGGGGAGGCCCACGTCGTCACTGCACGACCCGCCGGTGATCACGAAAGCGCCTGCGGCCAGGAACGTCCCCAACGTCCGTTTCATCACCCCCCAGTCTACAGGAGGCTCGCGGCCCGCACGTCCCTAGATGCGCTTCTCGAAGCAGACGAAGTGACATGCGCGACGGGGTGGCCGGTGATCGTAGGGAGCCGTCCCCACCTCGCGGTACCCGAGGCTGCGGTACCAGGAGCCCAGCTCCTCGCGTAGGTTGACGACGTCGAGGGTCACGACCGAGCACCCGAGCGCGGCGGACATCGCCTCGACCACGGCGACCAGGCGGTGACCGAGACCACGGCCCTGGAGCTCGGGCGCCACCGACAACATCGACAGCCGGCCGCGACCGTCCTCCACGCGTACGTGCACCGCCGCGGCGAGCTCGCCGTCGACGCCGTCGAGCACCAGGAACTGGCCCTCTTCGGCGAGCCGTGCCACCTCGACCAGGCCAGTGCGATCACCGTCGACGAAGAAGGCCTCGACCTCGTAGGCGCGATTCACCAGCCGGCACAGGGCCGGCAGGTCGGCCACGCCGGCGCGGCGCACGCTCGGCGCCATCGGCCCGGCTCGAAACTCGTCCCGCGCGTTCGTGGTCGATGCGATCGCGAGCCCCATGAGCCCGTACCTACCACGAACCCCCGACAACCTCTCCCCCGTCTCTGCCTCCCCCTCCCTCTCCCTCTCCCTTGCCCTTCTACGCTCTGGTCTCTTCTCTCAGCACCCCGTCACCGTCCTCACCGTCGCCGGCGCCCCGACCATCCCCGGCGTCCACCACATCTCCATCCCGACCTCCCCGCTCAGCCACCTCCGGAACCACGCCGCCGTCACCCGCCGGGTGATGCCGTGAACCACCGCATCGGCGGTCTGCCCGCTGCTGCACGCCAGACAGGCCAGCCCGCAGTTCGCGCGGTCGCCGATCCAGTCCATGTGATCGGCCATCGCGATCGTGACCTCGACCGCGGCCGGCACCTCGCACGCCGCGGTGAAGTACCGCTGGTAGTTGTCGGCCGACGGTGCGCACCCCGTGTCGGTCAGCTGGCCGAGCACGGCCAGCGGCACCCGCAGGTTACCCATCATCTCGGGCGCGACCGACATCGAGCCGTCGTTGCCGAACGGCGGCAGCGCGTCGACCGGATCCCAGCCGACCACCGCCTTGATGCGGCTGTCGAGGATGGCGGCGTTGATGCTGACCTTGCCGCCCAGCGAGTGACCGGCGACGCCGATGGCGGCGCCGTCGATCCGCGTCGCCAGGCCGCTGCCCGACGACAGCGCCCAGTCGATGACCTTGCCGACTTCGCGGGCCTTGTCCTGGTGGTTGCCCGACGCCGCGTAGTCGCGGGTGATGCACACGTGCCCCCAGGTGGCCAGGTGCTCGCAGAAGATGCGGTACTGGGAGCGGGCGAGCTGGAAGCCCGGCGACACCACGATCAACGGGAACGGGCCGGGGGCCGGGGTGGCGCCGCCGCTCGACGGCGAGTACACGGTGCCAGCGACGCTCGCGCCACTGCCGAGCGTGATGGTCACCGTGGCCTGGGTGTGCACCTGCCACGAGCCGGGCCCGCCCGGATCGGCAGTGCTCACCGGCGCGTCGATCGAGATCGCGCCGTCCCCGCCGCCGCCAGGGGCGTCGATGGCGCCGGTGGTGGCGTCCGGATCGGCGATACCATCGTCGTCGCCGCCGCCGCCGCCGCTGCATGCGGCGAGCGCGAAGGCGACCAGCACCGACGATCGTGGCGTGGGCCGCGGCCGGGTCATGGCTTGGGCGCTCCTGCGGCGTTTCGCAGCTCGGGGATGACCAGCTTGGCGCGCATGGCCACGACCAGGCGCTCGCCCAGGCGCGTGGCGTCGCGCGCGATCTCGTCGAGCGGCTTGGGCGGCAGGATCGAGCCGGCCAGCACGCGCCGGCGGAACAGCTCGATCTCGACTCGCACCAGCGTGCGCACGGCGGCGGCGTAGGGCTCGAGGATCGGCATGGGAAACAGATCGCCCATGCCCTGCTTGCGGACCTCGTCGATGACCTCGAGGATCTCGAGATCGGCGCCGACGTAGAGCGGCTCGCCGCCGGCGACCGGGGTGCCCTCGACCAGGCCGCTCGCCGCCAGGTCGTCGAGCTCCTGGGCAGAGATGTCGAGGGTGGACAGGACCGCGCTGCGGGTCCGCGCCGGGCCGGCGTCGCGGCCCCGCACCGCCTGGGCGTCACGGGCGCCGGCTTTGATCGCCGGCTCGAGGTCGCCGAGGTGGCGACGCAGCGTCTCCTCGGCGTCCGCGCGCAGCGCCGCCGACGGCGGCGGCTCGAGCAGGTCGGCGATGAGCTTGAGGGGCAGGAAGCGCCGGCTCTGGAGATCCTTGATCACGCGCACGCGGTCGGCGAGGCGCGGATCGTAGTAGGCCATGGTCCGGCTGGTCCGGGCCTCGGCGCGCGGCAGAAGCCCCTCGCGCATGTAGTGCTTGATGGTCGGCGCCGCCACGCCAGCCAGGCGGGCGAGGTCCGAGATGCGGACAAGGCCGGTCCGGACCGCTGTCGACGCGCCCCGACGCAGGGTTGTGGCCCGGCCGGCGCGCCGGGGAGTCGGAGTCGGGGGAGCTTTGACGCGTGACCGGGCCACGTTCCGAACCTAGGTCAATTGCCGTCTCTTGGGAAGTAGGAAGTTTGACTTTCGATTGGCCAGCAGCACGTGCACGACGACGATAACCGTGCCGATCGTGAAGTCGGCCAGCCGGCCCGAGACGGTTCCCATCCAGTCGCTCGTGATCATCGCAGGTCCTTCCCACGCGGGCAGCCCGCGGCTGCCGAAAGCGGAGTTTGCGCGCTGAACATCGTCAGACAGCCTCGCAGGGCGACGTTTCGCCAGGGTGTCCTGACCGTGAAACGTCAGGAACTTCCACCCGGGTGACCCGGGCGCGGCTGGCTTGCGCCGACACCACCCATGCATCGCGCCCGATCCGTCGCCACAGAATTGCAGCGCCGATGAAGATCTCCGCGGTGAGACCGAGCCACCCGCCGGCCGCACCCCACCCGAGGCGGAGTCCTACCACATAGGCCATGGGCGGGGTGAGCACCCAGGACGTGATCACGCCGACCATGGCCGGATAGACCACGTCGCCGGCGCCGCGCAGCACACCGCGGGCGATCACGTTGGCGGCATCGGCGACCAGGAACAGCGCCGAGATGCGCACCAGGGTGATGGTGATGTCCTCGAGGGTGCCGCGCCCTCCGCCGAGAACGGCGGCGAGCGGACCAGCGAGCACGACGAACACCACCGTGCAGATGGCCGTGTACGCGGCACCGAGCGCCAGCGCCCGCCTCGCCAGCGGTTTGACCAGGCCGAGCCGACCCGCACCGACGGCATTGCCCACCATCACCGACGCCGCCTCGGCCAGCGCGTGGGCCGGCAAGAACGAGACGTGGGTGAGCTGGAGGACGAGCTGGTGCGCCGCGGCGTCGGTCGCTGACATCTGCGCGATGATCGCGGTGAGCAGGAGGAACGCGCCTACCTCGAGGGTGAACTGGAGACCGGTGGCCGCGCCCTGCTGCCACAGCGCGCGCGCGTGCCGCGTGCTCCACGCCACGAGCGCGAGTCGGCGACGCATCGGCCAGGCCAGGCGGGCGAGCTCGGTCGCGTTGCCGAACACGGTCGCGACGGCGGCGCCGAGCACACCCCAGCCGAGGCCGACGATGAGCACGACGTCGAGCGTGAGGTTGACCAGGTTGCCGGTGAGCGCAGCGCGCATGGGCGTCCGGCTGTCGCCTTCACCCCAGCGGGTCTCGCGCAGGGCGACGTAGACGAGGAGCATGGGTGCAGCCAGCGCGCGCACCCGCAGGTAGGTCGCGGCGTGTCCGCCGACCTCGCCGTCGGCGGTGAGCGCGCGCAGGAGCGGCGCCAGACACTCGGCGATGACGAGCGCGACCACACCCAGCCCGAGCGCGAAGATCACGCCGGTGCCGAGGTAGCGATCGGCCTCGTCGGGGCGGCCGGCGCCGATGGCTTGCGACACCAGGGTCTTGAGCCCGCGCAACACGCCGATGGCGAAGCAGAGCAGGCCGAACGAGATGGCGCCGGCCAGGCCGACGCCAGCGACCTCGGCGTCGCCGACGCGGGCGACGAACGCGGTGCCGACCAAGGTCATCGCGCTGTACGACAGCGTCGAGACCGCGATGGGCCACGACATGCGGAGCAGCTCGCGACCGGGTCGGTCGGCCCAGGCGAGGGTGGATGGGTTGCTGGATGCTGCGGGAAGAGAGCTCATGACACTTCACACCCGGCGCAGCCGCGGGGCTGCGCTTGAACAGGGTTGCGACGGCGGGCATTCCGAGGAATGCGCGACGACGACACGACGGCGCCCGTCGACTCGGCCTCGCTCAGGCTCGGCCGGCCAGGGGCGATCGGGGAGGAGCCGCCTGTGGCGGGCCTCGGCTCGATCTACTACGACGAGAACTGACTCAGAGGATCAGTGCTGTCGCCAGGCTCCCGAGCGCGAGTAGCCACCACAGGCTTCGGCAATCGTCGGCGGCAGGAAGTCCATGCCGGTGACGTCGACGTAGCGGGGGTTCATGGTGGCGCGCTTCATGGGAGTTTCCGTCGAGGAAGTTGTACTTCTGTTCTGTCACGAGCGTGTACGGATCGTCAACGTTCTCGTGTGGCAGGAATCGTTTCGACTTGTCGCGCGTTGTCATCTTCATGCGTCGTGCCCTCTCGATTGCGCTCCTCTCCGCTGCGATTTCCAGCGGGTGCAGCTCGTCGGCGAGCGGACAGCCGGCGAAGCGCGGCGCGGCCGGCGTGCCGGAGCCCGTGGCTGTCATCACGCCGTTCACCGACGGTGCCGCACCGGTCGCAGTCGGTCGCACCGATGTCGCAGGGCGGATCGTGGCGGTGCACGTGGTCTCGCGCGTCGGCGCCAGCGGCGCCGCCGACGCCACGCCCAAGCGCGCGCTCGCGCGCGACCCGGTCACGCTGTTCGCGCTGGTCGAGATCGAGCACGGCGGCAAGCGCTCCTTCTTCAGCGATGCACCGCTGGTGCGCTGGAACAAGAAGGAGCTGCGCCCGCGTCGGCTGGCCGACGCACCGGCGATGAAGCTGACGTGGTCGAAGATCGAGCCGACCACCAAGGACATGTCGAACACCGCCTCGGGCGGGTTCCGCTACGAGACCATCCCGTACGAGGCGACGCCGATGACGGCGAGCGGATCAGCGTCCGGCGGCTCCGTCGCCGCCGACGTCCACCCGACGCTCACGCCCGATCACGGCGACGGTCTGGGCACGATGCGCTACCAGCTCGTGGCCACCCAGGGCGATCGCCACGTGGCCAGCCCCGGTATCGACCGCCGCCGAGGCCGCGGCTCGGGCGGTCTCTCCGACGACGTTCACCGGGTGTCGCTGCGCAGCGACGATACGTTCCTCGGCATGATGACCGAGATGTACGGCCAGCCCTACATCTGGGCCTCGGCCGGCGGCACCGATCGCACCCATCAGAGCGAGCGGCTCGAGGGCAGCGACTGCGCCGACCTCATGGTCTACGGCGCGCGTCGCACCGGCCTCGACATCCCCTACGGCTGGACCGGCTCGCTGGAGAAGCACGCTCGCGTGCTCGGCAAGGGCACGCTCGCCGACGACGGCGTGTACCGCGACGGGCGCGGCAACCCGGTCGCGTTCACGCGGCCCGGCGATCTGGTGCTGTTCCCGCGCCATGTCGGCGCGCTCGTCGAGGATCGCGGCACCCGCGGCGTGCTCGATACCGCGGACGTCATGATCCACACCCTCTTCGACTCGCCCAAGCAGCAGCCGATCGCCGACAGCGGCTACGCCGACAACCCGGTCAAGGTGCTGCGCTGGAAGGCAACCCGCTGAGCGGACCCGCCGCGGCTACAGCAGATCTTCGTCCGGATCGATGGTGCTGGTGACGATGCCGGGGGCGAGCGGCGGGTGCAGCCACGACGCACGCGGCGGCAAGGTGTCGCCGAGCGCGGTCACGTTGAGAAGGGTGTCGGCCGACGGCGGCGGCAGGATGAACGCGGCCTGCGAGCGGGGCAACGCCGCCAGGGCCTGGTCCGCATCGCTGGTGTGACGGACGTTGAGGCCGCCCTCGTGGGCGTCCGGCGCCAGCCCGAGGATGCGATCGAAGATCAGGCCGTGGAGGACCGAGACCGGGAGCTTGGCGACCATGGGCGTGCCGGCCACCCCCAGCGACTGCGGGTTCACGTGGGCGTCGAGGGTGAGCCGCCAGGCGTCGGTGTCGCCGGGGAACGCCACCACCATCGCCGGCTGGTGACCGGGCACGTCGGCGAGCGCGGCGGTGGCGGAGGCGGAGTCGCGGGCGCCGCCGACCACCGGCTCGATGATGAAGTACTCGCGGGCCCGCTCGAGGAAGCGGCGCGCGTCGAAGCCGTCGACGCCGGTGAGCAGACGGTGGCTGGCGCGCACCACCAGGCCGCCGTCGGCGCCGCTGCACAGGAACGTGGCGACGTACTGCGGCGACGCATACTGCGACAGTCCGCCCTTGGTGGCGGCCTCGAGGCGGTCGCGCACCGCAAGCGCGGCGGCATAGCGATGATGGCCGTCGGCGATCACCATCTTCCTGGGAGCGATCGCACGCCGCACCTTGCCGATCAGCTCGTTGTCGGAGATGCGGTGGACGACGTGGCGGACGCCGTCGGCCAGCGTGACATCGAGGGTCGCCGGCTTGCTGTCGACGGTGTGGAGCAGGCGCTCGAGCTCGCCCGACGGATCGGCGTAGAGCGCGAACGGGTGGGAGGCCTGCATGCGAGTGGTGTCGAGCACCGCGGCCCGCTCGTCGACGATCGCGGGCACCGTGCGCTCGGGCGACAGGATGCGGGCCTCGGCGGCGGTGGCGATGCGCATGGCGGCGATCACGCCGCGGCGGACCAGCGTGCGCCCGCCCCCGGGCACCGCGAAGTGCTGCGAGTAGCGATAGATCGCCTTGTACACGTCGCGCACCATCACGCCCGACGCCATCCACTCGGCAGCCGCGCGTGCCGTGGCCTCGGCCGCGCCCGGCACCGGCGATAGCACGCGGGTCAGATCGATCTTCGCCTTGTCGAACAAGATCCCGCGGAACGGCGCGATGTCCGGCATGCCGCCGAGGCTACACCAGAAGCGAGTCGGTGGATTCCCCCTGAGCCGGCGCTCCGGTCGCCCTGAGCCGCGCGGGCGTCAGCGAGCGCGAGTCGAAGGACGCATTCCGATATCACCACGCACCTGCATCCCCTCCAGCTCGATCCGCCCCACCGTCGCGTACGCCCGCGCCCGGGCCGCCTCGACGTCCTCACCCAGCGCCGTCACGCCGAGCACCCGCCCACCCGCCGACACGATCGCCTCGCCCTTGCGCGCGGTCCCGGCATGGAACACCACCACGTCCTCCCCATCAGCGCCCGCGGCCGCCTCCAGCCCGCCGATCACATCGCCACTCCGCGGCGCCTCCGGGTATCCCGCCGCCGCCACCACCACGCACACGGCCGCCCGCGGATCCCACGACAGCGCGCCGACCTCGAGCTTGCCGGTCGCCGCGCCCAGCAGCACCGCGCCCAGATCGCCCTCGAGCCGCGCCATCACCGGCTGGGTCTCGGGATCGCCGAAGCGGCAGTTGTACTCCAGCAGCCAAGGCATCCCATCGCCGTCGATCATCAGACCGGCGTACAGCACACCGCGGTAGTCGATACCCTCGGCGGCGAGCCCGGCCACCGTCGGCGTCAGCACCTCGGCGCGCACCCGGGCCAGGATCGCGTCGTCGACCCACGTGGGTGACACCGTGCCCATGCCGCCGGTGTTGGGCCCGCGATCACCGTCGAGCAAGGTCTTGTGGTCCTCGGCCGCCGCCAGGACCTCGACCCGCTCGCCGTCGGTCAGCGCCATCAGCGACACCTCGCGCCCGCTGATGCGCTGCTCGATCACCAGGGTCGCCCCGGCTTCACCGAACCGGCCGTCGAGCATGGCCCGCGCGGCCGCCCGCGCCTCGGCGGCATCGTCGGCGACCACCACGCCCTTCCCCGCGGCCAGCCCGTCGGCCTTCACCACCACGCCAGTCCCCGCCGGCACCGCCCTGGCGGCTAGCTCCTCGATCGCGGCGTCGGCCTCCGCCACGGTCTTGCACACCCGGAACGCCGCCGTGCGAATGCCGTGGCGCGCGAAGAGCTGCTTCGAGAAGGCCTTGGAGCCCTCGAGCCGAGCGCCATCGACGCCTGGCCCGAACGTCGGCACCCCGGCGGCCCGGAGCTTGTCGGCGATCCCCGCACACAGCGGCGCCTCGGGACCGACGACGACCAGATCCACGCCCTCTTCGACCGCGAGCTTCACCTGCCCGTCGAGGTCCATGACCTTGACCGGCACGCACCGCGCGATCGCCTCCATCCCGGGATTGCCCGGCGCCGCGAGGACCTCGTGCCCACCCTTCGCCAGCCGCCAAACCAGCGCGTGCTCTCGTCCACCACTGCCGACGACGAGGATCTTCATCGCCGCGGAATTACCACCGCCACGAACTCCTGTCGATGGTCGGCTATTCCGGAATGTCGACGACCGGCGGCACGAGGAAGTAGACCGTGCGTTCGTCGAGCTCGGTGATGCCGTCGCCGATGACCGTCACCGTCGCCTTGTAGAGCTGCGGCGTGTCGGTGGTGACGATCGTGGTGTTCATCTTGGGGACCAGCTTCCAGCACACCGGGGTACCGGCGCGGACGTTGAGGTACTGGTCGGGGTAGATGTCGCCGTTGGAGTCCTGCTGCATGAGGTTGTTGGCGCACAGGGGGGTGCCGAGCTGCAGGGTCTCGAGGTGGTGGATGAACTCGCGCACGGCGTCGACGGTATCGGTCGGGTCGTCCTGGGGGATGGCGTTGAGATCGAGCGGCACCCCGGAGGCCAGCGTGCGCACGCCGTTCTCGATCGCCGTCGCGGCGTTGGCGTTGGCGCCGTCGAACACCAGCGGCGCGTTGAAGTTGGCGGCGTCGACGGCGCCGGTGCTGGTCGCCATCATCTGGAGGTCGGTCTGCACGGTCGAGCCGAGCCCGCCCGAGCCCATGATGCCCATCAGCTTGGCGCCGCGGGCGTTCATGATCGGCAGGATCACGTTGGCCCAGTCGGGGCACTTGTTGGTGTCGCCGGGCGACAGCGGCACCTCGTCGGTGGTGAGCAAGATGACCGGCAGCACGCCCTCGCGGAAGCAGGGGTAGCCGAAGGTCTGGTAGCCGGCGGTGCGCGCCGGCGAGCCGGTGCAGGTGAGGCGCGGCGCCACGCCGGAGAGTCCGCACCCGGTGGCGGCGCCGCTACCGTTGCCGGTGATCGCCGAGTACACGCTGAACACCAGCGGCTCGGCGCAGCAACCGGTGGGCTCGTTGATCGCCACGCTGGCGAAGCTGGGGTTAGGCTGGACGTCGACGTGGTTGACGTAGGTGTCGACGCCGCTGCCGGAGTAGCCGACGGTGCCGGCGCCGGCCCACAGGTCGGGGATGCACTGGCCGGGCTGGCCGGTGCCGAGCGGCGGACAGGTCAGGTTGCGGACCACGGTGGCCAGGTTGTTCCTGACCGTGGTGATCTCCGACGTCATCGAGCCCGAGCGGTCGAGGATCACGTACATGTCGAGCGACTGCAGCGTGGTGCGGAACGGCAGGTCGTCGTCCATCGGCGACGGCGCCTCGTTGTAGGGCATCACGAAGACGAAGTCGCCGTTGGCCTGGGGGTTGTCAGCCGGGTCGAGCGGATCGGTCCCGGCGGTGGCCTCGATCAGATCGGAGGCACCGTCGTTGTCGCTGTCGCCGTCGAGCGGATCGGTCTCGGCGCCATCGCGCACGCCGTTGCAGTTGTCGTCCTCGTCGCCGTCGGCGACGCCGTCGTTGTCGCTGTCGCGATCGATGAAGTCGGCGCGGGTGTCGTCGTCGCTGTTGCGGGGCGGGCTGACGCTTCCCGACTCGATCTGGTCGGTGCGGCAATCGCCGTCGGAGTCGAGGTCGCGCCAGTTGCCGGTGCCGTCGTTGTCGAAGTCGAGCGGACCCTCGAACTGGTCGAGGACGGTGTCGCCGTCGGAGTCGGTGTCGCGGAAGTCGGGGGTACCGTCGTCGTCGCTGTCGATCTCGGCGCCGCCGGCGCCCAGCTCGACGCTGTCGGCGATGTTGTCGCCGTCGTCATCGTTGTCGGAGAAGTTGGGGCGAGAGTCACCGTCGGGATCCTCGGTGCCGTCGACGCCGTCGGGCCGACCGTTGTCGTCGGAGTCGGTGTCGCGGAAGTCCTCGGTGCCGTCGCCATCGGAGTCGAACGGCGGCGTGTTGCGGTCGCCGTCGCCACCCTCGATCGAGTCGGGGATGCCGTCGTTATCGGAGTCGTCGTCCTCCCAGTCGGGCGTGCCGTCGCCGTCCGAGTCGGTGTTGCTCGACCGGCCCTCATGGGCGTCGGTGATGCCGTCGCCGTCGGCGTCACCCGACGACGGGTTGTCACCGTCATCAGCGCCGCCGCCACCGCCACAGCCAAACACGGCGACCGCGAGCAGCGCGGCCAGGGTTACGACTCGTGTGGTCTTCATCGTGTCTCCTCGTCGTCCTCGAATCGAAGCTAGTTGCACACGCCGGCCGTGCAGGTGCCGGCGCACCGCAGGAGGCCGCTGGCGAAGAGCGGGCTGGTGCATGCCTGACCGGCCGCGACCGTGCCGGTCACGTTGAGCGTGAAGCCGCCCTGCTGTCCGTTGTAGCCGTCGACCAGGATGAAGTACGTCCCGGCCGCGACATTGGCGCGGGTGATCAGCGACAGGAACCCGGTGCCCGAGTCGTCATCGCACTGGAGCTGCATGCCGCAGCTCTGGTCCATGAACATGAGGATGGTGTCGGTGAGCGGCGTCGAGCCCTCGGTGTCGATGGTCAGCGTCTGCACCGGCACCGGCAGGGTCAGCGCGAACGGAACCTCGGCGCCGTTGAGGCCCTGACACGTGGGCGTGAAGTTGTTGGCCGCGCCAACGTTGGTGCCGCTGGACACGCCGGCGGTGATGATCGTGGCCGGGTCGGCCTCGCCGATGCAGGTGAACTCGGACGGCGACGCCGCCGAGAGGCAGCCGGTGTCGAGCGGGTAGTCGATGAAGCCGTCGCCGTCGTCGTCGACGTCGTTGGCGCAGGCCGGGCAACCCGCCATCGGGGTCGGGAAGCAGGTGTCGGCCTCGTCGTTGTCCGAGATGTCGACGCAGCCGGGATCGTCAGGGTAGCCGTTGGCACCGTCGCCATCGGCGTCGACGAGGTCGTTGCAGACGGTCGGGCGACAGGTCTCGGCGCCGGTGGTGCCGCCGCAGGTGTAGCCGGTGGTGCAGATGTAGAACGGCGCGCCCGGTGTACAGGCGGCACCGCCGGGCAGCTCGCCCTGCACGTTGAGGTTGTAGGCGCCGGTCAGGTTCTTGTCGTCGACGATGATGAAGTACTCGCCCTGGCTCACGTTGTTGAGCAAGACCCGCGAGTCGCCGTTGCCGGCGGCGTTGTCGTCGCAGGCCAGGTCGGTGCCCGTGCAGTTGGTTCGGCGCACCGCCACCACGGTGTCGAGCGCCGAGCCGATGGTGTCGACCCGCAGCCGGGCCAGCGGACGATCGACGATGAAGCGATAGATCTCGTCGCGGCCGTTGGTGCCGCACGACAGCGCCAGGTCGTTGAGGCGCGTGTTCATGGTGGCATTCACGACGTTGGCGCTGAACGTGAGGATGGGATCGGCCGAGGTGCACACGGCGGCCTCGACGTTGTCCGCCGCCGACGCACAGGTCGGATCCATCGGGTAGTCGGTGAAGCCGTCCAGGTCGTTGTCCACGTCGTCGCTGCAGATCGGGCAGCCCGCCATCGGGGTCGGGAAGCAGGTATCAGCCTCGTCGGGGTCGCTGACCGAGGTGCAGCCCGGATCGGTCGGGAAGCCGGGGAAGCCGTCGCCGTCCGCGTCGACCGTGTCGTTGCACGGACCGGGCACGCAGGTCTCGGACCCGGCGGCGCCGGCGCAGATATAGGCGTCCGGGCACACGAAGATCGTGCTGGCCGGGTCGCACGACGCGCTGACCGGCAGCATGGCCTTGATGTTGAGGTTGTACGTGGAGTTGGCGCTGGTCTTGTCGTCGACCACGATGTAGTACTCGCCGATCGCCGGGTTGGCGATGGTGGCGATCGACGCGGTGCCGGCGCCGGGGCCATTGTCGTTGCAGACCAGGTCGGCCGCGCCACAGTCGCTGCGACGGATCGCGACCACGGTGTCGAGCGCCGAGCCAATGGTATCGACGCGGAGCTGAGTCACCAGCCGGTCGAGGACCAGGCGATAGACCTCGTCGCGAGCGTTGGTGCCGCACGACAGGGTCAGATCGTTGGCCCGTCCGGTCGTCACGGCGCCAGCGACCTGGCCGGTCACGTTGATGACCGCGTCGGTCGACGCGCACTGGATCTCGCTGCCGTCGTTGGCCGAGACGCAGCCCGGATCCACCGGGTAGTCGATCCACGGGTCACCGTCGTCGGAGACGTCGTTCGAGCACTGCGGGCACATCGGGCCCAGCGGGCAGTCGTCCGACTCGTCAGGATCCGAGACGTCGACGCACCCAGGGTCGGTCGGGAAGCCGGGGAAGCCGTCGCCGTCCTGATCGATGGTGTCGTTGCACGCCGCCGGCTGGCAGGTCTCGAGGCCGGGCGCACCGATGCAGGCGTGGGCCGACGGGCACACGAACAAGGTCGAAGCCGGGCTGCACGAGGCGCCGACCTGGAGCGTGCCGCGCACGTTGAGGTTGTAGGTGCCGGGGCTGGCGACGAAGCGGTCCTCGACGATGATGAAGTACTCACCGACGCTCACGTTGGTGAGGTTGATGAGCGAGTCACCGTTGAGCGCGGTGTTGTCGTCGCAGGCCAGATCGGCCCCGTTGCAGGTGCCGACCCGCACGTTGACCACGGTGTCGAGCACCGAGCCGAGGGTATCGATGCGCAGGTTGGTCAGCGGCCGCGGCACGATCAGGCGGTAGATCTCGTCGCGACCGTTGGCGCCGCACGACGGCGCCGCGTCGTTGAAGCGGCTGCCGATGCCGCCGACGCCGGCGAGGTTGCCGGTGAACGGGATCACCGGGTCGAACGAGGTGCACGGGGCCAGCTCGCTGGCCTGGGCGGCGAAGCCGCAGCCCGGGTCGTTGGGATAGTCGATGAAGGTGTCGGTGTCGTCGTCGACGTCGTTGGCACAGGCCGGGCAGCCGACGCCCACGGTCGGGAAGCAAGCGTCGCTCTCGTCGTCATCGGAGCTGTCGACGCAGCCCGGATCGCTCGGGAAGCCGGGCAAGCCGTCGCCGTCTTCGTCGACGGTGTCGTTGCACGCCACCGGCGTGCAGGTGGCGCCCGGCACCGTGCCGGTGCACTGGTAGCCGGGGCCACAGGCGAAGGCGGTCGAGGCCGGATCGCAGGCCGAGCCGTTGGCCCACACGCCGCTGACGTTGAGGTTGTACTGGCCGCTGGTGTTCTTGTCGTCGACGACGATGTAGTAGTCGCCGACCTGGAGGTCGATCAGGTACAGGGACGAGTCGCCGCTGCCGGCGCTGTCGTCGTCGCACTGCAGATCGAAGCCGGTGCAGCTCGAGCGGCGCAGCGAGAGCGCGGTGTCGATGGTCGAGCCGATGGTGTCGACGCGGATCTCGGCCAGGGCCGCGCTGACCCGCAGGAGCCAGACCTCGTCGCGGCCGTTGGTGCCGCAGGTGAGCGTCAGGTCGTTGGTCAGCGAGGCCGTGCTCTGGGCGGTGACGTTGCCGGTGAACAGGCGAACGGGATCGGCGCCGACGCAGTTGAACTCGCTCACCGCGCTGGCCGAAGCGCAGCTGGTGTCGGCCGGGAAGTCGGTCTGGCCGTCGTTGTCGTCGTCGACGCCGTTGCCGCACGCCGGGCAGCCGGCGCCCGGGCAGGTGTCGGACTCGTCGGCGTCGAGGGCCGAGGTGCACCCCGGATCGTTGGGGAAGTCGATGTCGGTGTCGCCGTCGTCGTCACGGCCGTCGCCACACACCGGCAGCTCGCAGCTCATGCCGGTCCCGCCCGCGGGTACGCGGCAGATGTGGTCGGGCGCGCACTCGCTCTCCATGGTGCAGGCCGCGCCCAGAGCGGCGTGCCGGGTGACGCGCAGGACGTAGCCGCCCGACGTCGCGGGGCCGCGGGCGTCCACGACCAGGAAGTAGGTGCCGGGATCGACGGTGACGGTGAACGACGAGTCGGTGTTGGTCGGGCCGATGTCGTTGTTGCAGACCAGCTCGGTGGTGGTGTTGGTGCACGCGCGGCGCAGGTAGAGGACGGTGTCGGCGGTGGTCGCCGGATCGTCGGTCGAGGCGACCAGGGTCTCGCGCTGGGCCACGGTGATCACGTAGACCGCCTCGGTGCCGGTGCCGACCGCCCCGGTGCAGCGCACCGGCATGAGGTTGGAGATGCCGGTGCCGAGGGTGCCGCTGACCATGCCGTTGGCCGGCAAGGGCAGGACCGAGGTGCCGTTGCCGCATGCGTTGGGCGAGATATCGAGCTCGGTATTGTCGGCCGCCGACGTGCAGTTCGTGTCGCCGCCGCCGAAGTCGATCATACCGTCGAAGTCGTTGTCCTGACCATCGCCGCACTCGGGGCAGTTGGGGCCGCTCGGGCAGTCGTCGGTCTCGCTGTCCTGGTTGGGCACCAGGCAGCCAGGGTCGTTGGGGAAGTCGATCTTGCCGTCGCCGTCGTTGTCGCGATCATCGTCGCAGTCGGGCAGGCCTGAGCCGAACTCGTCGGTGTCGGAGTCGCTCTCGCAGCCCGGATCGTCGGGGAAGTCGGTCAGGCCGTCGTTGTCGTCGTCGAGGCCGTTGTTGCAGGCGACCGTCGGATCCTGGTTCTCGCGATCGTTGCCGGCCATACACGCCGGGTCGGCGTCGTCGGTGAGGCCGTCGAGGTCGTTGTCGACGTTGTCCTCACACTCGGGCGTCTCACTGCCGCCGCCGCAACCCGAACCAACAACGAGGACCGCGAAGCCAACCGCGGCCAGAAGACGTAGGAGTGCTGAGGAACCCATGCGAATGGCGCAGCCTTGCCAGTTTCCTCCCGCTAGTCAATGGCTGCGACAGACGTGCGTGCGCCGGAATACAGGAGCCGGTCTCAGTGTCGAAAATGACGCATTCCGGTGAAGACCATGGCAAGGCCGTGCTCGTCGGCGGCGGCGATGACCTCCTCGTCACGGACCGATCCCCCCGGCTGGGCCACTGCGGTGGCGCCGGCCCGGGCCAGCACGTCGACCCCGTCGCGGAACGGGAAGACCGCGTCGGAGGCGACGGCGCTGCCGGCCAGCGCCGCGCCGGCCTTGAGCTCGCAGATCGTCACCGAGTCGACCCGGCGCATCTGGCCGGCGCCGATGGCGAGGGTGACGCCGCCTCTCGCGAACACGATCGCGTTCGACTTGACGTGCTTGGCGACGGTCCAGGCGAAGGCGAGATCCTCGCGCTCGGCGTCGGTCGGCGCCCGCCGGGTGGCGACCTTGGCGGTGCGCACGTCGACCAGACCGGTGTCGGCGCTCTGCACCAGCGCACCACCGGCCACCGAGCGCACGACCGCGACCGCGTCGCCGGTGCGCGGCGTCCAGTCGCCGACGGCGCGCACCAGGCGCAGGTTCTTCTTGGCCGCCAGCGTCGTCCGCGCCTCGTCGGAATACTCGGGCGCGACCACGCACTCGAGGAAGGTCTCGGCCAGGAGCGCCGCCAGGGCCCCGTCGACCGGCCGGTTGACGGCGACGATGCCGCCGAACGCCGACACCGGATCGGCGGCGCGGGCCCGCTCGTAGGCCGCGGCCGGCGTGGCGCCCAGCGCCACGCCGCACGGGTTGTTGTGTTTCACCACCACCGCGGCGCAGTCGCGGAGCTCGAGCGCCAGCCCGAGGGCGGCGTCGAGATCGAGGATGTTGTTGTACGAGAGCTGCTTGCCGCCCAGGACCTCGCCGCGAGCGATGGTGGGCCGGCTCGCCGGCCAGCCGCCCAGCGGGGTGCGGGAGTCGGCGTAGAAAGCCGCGCTCGGGTGAGGGTTCTCGCCGTAGCGCAGGTCGTAGAGCTTGTGCCACTGCACACCGACGGTGTCGGGGTAGGCCCGGCGCGTCGGCGAGCTCTCGGGCGCGAGGGCGGCGGCCTCGTCGATCGACGACAGGTAAGCTGCGATGGCGGCGTCGTAGGCCGAGGTGTGGGCGTAGACCTTGCGGGCCAGGCCGAGCCGGCGCTGGGCCGAGAGCGCGCCGCCGCCCGCCTTCAGCTCGGCGATGACCGCGGCATAGTCCTCGGGATCGACCACGACCGTGACCCGCTCGTGGTTCTTGGCCGCCGAGCGCAGCATGGCCGGCCCACCGATGTCGAGGTTCTCGATGGCGTCGCCGAAGACCACGCCGGCCCGGGCGAGGGTGGCCTCGAAGGGTTAGAGGTTCACCACCTCCTCGTCGATGGGCTCGATGCCGTGGGCCGCCATCTCGGCCTCGTGGGCCGGCGTCGGCCGACCGAGCAGGCCGCCGTGGACGCGGGGGTGGAGCGTCTTGACCCGCCCGTCCAGGATCTCGGGCGCGCCGGTGAACTCCGAGACCTGCGTGACCGGCAACCCGGCGTCGGTCAGGGCCTTGGCCGTGCCGCCGGTGGAGAGGAGCACCACGTCGAGCTCGCGAAGGGCACGAGCCAGCTCGACCAGGCCCCGCTTGTCCGAAACCGAAAGGAGGGCACGGCGAACGCGCATGAGCGCGCTGTTACATCACTGACCTGGCCGTCGCAACAGACACGCGCCGATCTCGTCGGGTGAGGGCGAGGACATCTTGAGCTTGAGCAGCCCGCGCACCTCGACCTGACGGATGCGCTCCCGGGTCAGGTTCATGATCTCGCCGACCTCCTCGAGGGTGATGCCGCCGCGCTGGGCGACATCGAGCGAGCAGGTGTCCTTCATGTCCCACGGCTCGAGATCGGGGAAGTTGATCTTGATCGAGCCGGTCTCGGGGTTGACGTCGAGGTAGAGGTGGAACTTGCACGCCACCCAGGGGCAGGGGCGGAGCTCCTCCGCGCACTCGGCGCGGGTCTTGGGCCGCTGGTCGTCGACCGGCGGGAACATGAGCGCGCCCAGCCGGAGCTCCTCGCGGGTGAGGCGCTTCATGGCGATGGTCTTCGAGCGCGGACGGGTGCGGCGGCGGCGGCGGCGGATCTTGCGGCTGACCTCGGGGAGGTCGCCGCCGGCGGTCGGCTCGGCGTCCTCGGCGTCGTCACCGTCGTCGGCGTCGTCGTCGTCGTCGTCGTCGTCCTCGACGCCGTCACCCTTGGCGTCGTCGTCGGCGTCAACGGCAGTGGCGGCCACCCTCTCGTCCTCGTCCTCGTCGTGGTTGGCGCTCATGTTCGGTCTCCTGGTTCGGTGCCCTTCGGGAATCGCCGCCGGCCGGGGCCGGCGCTGGTGAATCGCTAGAGGAGGTCCTCGGCCGAGCCGGCGGCGCCGCTCTTGCGGAGGAGCGCGGAGCGGGGTGCGGCCACCCGCTGGGCCAGCGCGCCCAGGCGCTCGACCAGCTCGCCGGCGATGCGGCGCACGTCGCCGAGCTCCTTGGCCACGCCGCGGCGGGCCTGGGGATCGAGGCGCTCGCCGGCGATGCCCTCGTCGAGGCGGGCCAGCAGCTCGGTCACCGACTCGTCGACGTTCTCGACCAGATCGGTGAAGAGCAGGAACTGCTCCTGGATCTCCTCGATGGTGTAGCCCTCGCCCATCAGCCGCTTGACCTCGTTGATGCGGCGCACGGTCTTGGGCGGGTACACGCCGAGCGAGCCCTTGTTCTTGCCCTTGCGGCCGACGCGACGGCTGCGCGGCAGGAGGCCCTGCTGCACGTACTTGCGAAAGCTGGCCTCGGAGAAGCGCACGCCCCGCGACACGAAGACGTCGACGATCTGCACCGCGGTGATCCCCTCGCCGTGCTGGTCCTCGATGAGACGCAGCTCGTCGGGTGCGAGATACCCGGCGGGATCGCGGCGGGTTGCCCCGCCCTCGCCCTGGTCGCCACGCCGGCGCCGCGACACCAGGCCGGCGGCCAGCGCGCGCGTCCGCACATCGGCCCCCACTGACACGACGAGCTCGTCGCCGACCAGCGCGTAGCTGGGCTCGCCGTACGTGGCGTACGGCGGCGCGGGCTCGATGTCGCTCGCGTGCGGCGACGGCGTGAGTGGCCGAGTCATGGTGCGATCCCCCAGAACGGAACGAATCGAATCCGATCGTCCCCGGTAAGTAGTGTCACTGTATTCGTGTGAATGGAGTCGGTCAACGATACACAAGCGCGAAGAGTCAACTATTCCGCTGCAACTCTGTTCAGGTAGTGGCGCCGCTTCGCCACGCGCGCGATGGCGGCCCGCGGAGTACGCTCACCGTCGGAGATGACCCCTCGATCGACTGTTCGCGCGACGGTGATCGCGACCGTGCTGGCGGCGGTCGCACCCGGCGCGCGGCCGGTAGAAGCCGACATCGACGGCGACAGCTTCGTCTCCGAGGCCCACGGCCTGCGCGCCAGCCTGCCCCGTGGCTGGCGCATCACCGAGTCGAGCGGTTATCCGCGGACCCTGGTCTGGCTCAGCCGCTCGAAGCCGCGGGTCCGCATCGTCCTCACCGTCGACCCCATCGCCGCCGACTGCCGCAGCGGCGCCGCCTTCTGCAACCACGATCCGATCGCGGCCGCCGACGTGCTGTCGACGCACCTGACCGGCGCCGGCTTCCGCGTGGTCTCCCAGCAGCGCACCCGCACGCCCGAGCTCGAGTACGAGATCGGCCGCGCCTACCTGCGCCACGCCGTCATCGTCGTCGGCGACTCGCTGGTCAGCGTCATCCTGGCCGCCGACTCGCCGGCCGATCGCAGCTCGATGGCGCGGACCTTCGACCGCATGGTGCAGAGCGTGCGCCCCCTGGCGATCACGCCCTGACCTCGGCGCGCGGCCCTGACTACCAGCGGGTGCCGAAGTGCAGCATCGAGCCGATACGCGGCCGGCGCGCGATCTCGGCGGCCATGGCCTCCTCGACGGCGGTCTTGCGCGGCTTCTTGGGCGGCATCCGTGCGGTGTAGTCGCTACAACCGGTGTCGTCGGCCGCGCAGAACAGGCGCACGTGCATGTGATCGTCGTGGGGCGCCGAGTCGCCGGGCTGGGCCAGGAGCGAGCCGGCCAGGTCGATGACCGCGTCGGGTGCGCCGCTCGCGCGAGCCTCGTCGAGGACCAGATCGCGCAGCGGTGCGTAGAGGAAGATGTTGGCCACGCCGGGCCCCGGCGCCTCGACCAGCGCGCGCACCATCGTCCACTGCCGCTCGGCGTCGAACCACAGCGGCTCGCCCGCGTCGACGGTCTTGCCGCTGGCGCCGAAGTGCCGCATCTCGGTCGAGTCCACTGGCTTGCCGCTGGCGTCGCGGGCGAACAGCACGAAGTCGACGTCGCGGCCGGTCTGGTGCGAGCGGTGGTGCGGCGAGCGGCCGCCGCCGGCGATCGACAGGTCGCCGACCGCGAGCCGGCTGCCGGGATGGGTCTCGGCCACGACGCGGCCGACGTGGGCGATCACGTCGACCAGCTCGTCGGTGCCGAACTGGGTGCCGCGGGCGGCCCAGCGCGGGTGCACCACGAAGCCCTCACCCTCGCGCGGCAGGCGGGTGCCGTCGATGAGCACGCCCTCGTTGGGCGGGCCCCACGACACCGTGGTGCCGTCGCCGACGACGCCGAGCTCGGCGCACGCGCCGGCGGTGAGGGCGGCGAGGAGCGCACCCAGCATCGCCGCGGGACGGGTCACGACCACGCTCCATTGTTCACGGGCGATCCCGGGATGCGCAAGATCGATGACGGGGTGGAGTGCACCTTCGACCGGCCGCGCTTTCGCTCGGCCGGCTCAGGGTGAACGGGTGCCGGCTCAGGGTGAACGGGTGCAGACTCGGGGGGGGGCCGGCAGATGGCTGGCGCTTTGTGGCAGGGTTCCGACACTGTTCGAACCCCCGGCCCCGGGTCCTGGCCGGGTTCCGCCAGGATGCGCACCTGGCCCCCACCTTGTAACGGTCGAGGGCGAGCATGGCCGACCTCCGTCATCCCACCCACCCCGCCGTCCTCTCCTGCGCCTGCCTGGCCGCCGGCCTGCTCGGGGCCTGCACCCTCGACTTCGGCGACGACGGCGACGACGTCACCCCCGACGCCCGGGTGGTCTTCCCCGACGCACCCAGCCCGGACGCCGCCGTCCCCACCGACGCGCCGATCGACACCCCCACCGACAGCCGCTTCGACGCTCCGCCCACCCCGCCCGCCCTCGAGATCCTGAGCCCGGCCGAGAACACCCTCATCACGGGGCACGACAACGTCCGCATCGACGTCCGCGTCACCGGCAACCCGGTGGTCGGCTTCCAGCTCGCCATCGACGGCACCACCACCACCGCGCTCACCCTCTCGGGCCTGCCGCCGGGCGGCGACTGCTACCTGGGCTGCGACGTCATCGTGTCCTGGAACGCCGACACCATGCGCGAGGGCACCCACGTCGCCACCATCACCGCCAACAACGGCATGGGCGACATGGCCACGGACGCCGTCACCCTGCGCTTCGAGGACGCGCCCGAGATCACCTTCCAGCGCCCGACCGGCGAGGTCCGAGGCGCCAGCACCGTCGCCATCCAGGTCGCGGTCGTCGACCGCGGTCCGGGCAACATCACCGCCGCCCTCTCGATCGACGGCGTCACCGCCCAGAGCGCGACCTGGGCCGACTGCATCCTCGGCTGCACGCTCACCCGGAGCTGGAACACCAGCACGCTCACCCCGGGCGTCCACACCCTGAGCATGACCGCCTCCGACGCGGCCGGCCGCACCAGCACCGTGACCCAGAGCGTGATCGTCGGCGACATCCCCTACGTCAGCCAGATCAACGTCAACGCCAGCGACGGATTCGGCACGCTCGAGGTCGAGGTCCACATGTACGACGCGGCCACCGGCGTCTGGCTCGGCTGCTCGGGCGACGAGTACGGCCTGGCCAACGTCGCCGTCGGCAACACCCTCTACGCGGTCACCGGCTACTTCGTCGACGCCCTCAGCCGCCCCCTCGGCGTCGACCAGCTCGCCGGCCGCAACGTCCGCCTGGTCGTCACCGAGGACGACTACATCGAGTGCCCGGCCACACCCCACTCCACCGACGAGATCATCGCCCAGGGCCCGTCGATCGCCGCCGCGTCCCTGGCCACCCTCTCGACCAGCTTCGGCAACGCCCTCCAGCTCACCACCCGCCACGGCCGCCCCCTGGCGCGCTGACCCGTCTGCCGAGACTCACGTGAGTCACTCCCACCGGTCGCCCCGAGCGAGGCCGGCCGGCCTGGTCGAAGGGCGCACTCCGTGAATCAGGGCCCGAGGGCCGGTGGAGACCCCGGACGCGACGGCCTCGGGCGGCCGTGCGTGCGAGGTCCCTCGTCCGCTCAAACAGTCCTCGCGGTACGAGACGCCCAGCGTTTCGCCTGCACACCCACCACCACGCTGTCACGTGCCCCCGCGGGGCCGCTGCGGAACTCGCGGCCGAGGGATCCTCGCACGCACGTTGCCCGGGCCGTCGTGACGTCGCACCAACCGCGTGCACGCGACGCATCCTCGTGCCGGGTGCAGCGGACGTTGGTGATCACGTCGGCATTACGAGGCGGTACACCGGGCCGTCCGACATGAACGCAAGGAGCGCGCCGTCGAGCCAGAGCAGGTGATGTGGCTCGTTCGGGAGACTCGGCAGCCGCGCCCACGCATCGCGCATGACGAGGTACTCGAATGTCTGGCCGGCCAGCAGCAGGACGATGCGGCCACCGCAATCGAGCAATCTCGGAGGTCCTGCTCCTCCTTCGGGCGGCGGCGCGAGGGGCTCCCACAGATCCGATCGCGGCTCGTAGCCCCACGTCGAGCACGTCTCGAGGTCGTCGCGCCGGACCATCAGCGCCGCGTCGGTCAAGCGCACCACGGCGAACGGATAGTCCGGATCCCCCGGAAGGTCCGCGAGCGAGCGCCACGTATCCGCTGCCGGGTCGTAGGCGCAGCCGGCCCCGAGCGTCTTCCACGTACCCTTCTTGACCTCGCCGGCCCAGATCCAGAATTCGCTCCCTGTCCACAGGTGCAGCCCGTTGGGCGTCGTCGGTGCGTTGGTCTTCGGAAGCTTGCGCCACACGTCGCGCGCCGCGTCGTACGCGGCACCGTTGAGGCGCGGCGTCCTCGGCCGCGGCGGCCTTTGGTTCCAACCGCCCCAGACAACGAGCTCGCGCCCGGTCCACGCACAACGCGCCAACTTGCGGACCGACGGTTGCCTCACCTCCGAGATCCGATGCGACGCACCGGTCGCGTCGATCCGCTGGCCGGGGTACATGCCGCTCCAGACGATGAGGTCGTCGCCGATCGAGACCACGATCCCACCGTCACGCCACCCCGACGGCGTGTCGAGTGATCTCCATTCGTTCGTGCGCGCGTCGTAGGCGAGGCCCCCGTCGGAGCGGAACCACACCACGCGCCCCGCGTGCACGATCGGACGCCCGTCGCCACGCTCTCGCGGGACCGTCGTCAGCTGGACCCAGCTCACGCGAGCACCATCGCACGACACGCCGAAACCCGCCCACGCGCGGCTCTTCGACTCGGCCGCAGACGACCTCGCTCTGCGCGTCAGGTCCGGGTTGAGCCAGGCGTCCTGAATCCGCAAGAACGTCCGAGTTCCGCGACGACGGCCGGGTCTCGCAGAACGTCCGAGTCCCGCGAGGGCGGCCGGGGTGAGCAAGCCGCAAGGGCGGCCGGGGTGAGCTCTGGGCGTCCGGCTCGGTGGGTGCGACGGCACGCCGGCCGAGGTGACGTGAGCGCGGGGATCCCTCGGCCGCGAGTTCCGCAGCGGCCCCGCGTGGGCACGTGACTGCGTGGTGTCGAGGGTCGAGGGCAACGCGCCGTGCGTCTCGTACCGCGAGGACTGTCAGAGCGGACGAGGGACCCCGCGCGCGCGGCGCCGACGGCCGGCGAGCCCGAGGTCTCCACCACCCTCTCGGGGCGTGCGCCCTTCGACTCGGCCGCAGACGGCCTCGCTCAGGGCGGCCGGGTTGAGCGAGGTCCGGGTTGAGCGAGGTCCGGGTTGAGCCAGGCGTCCAGATCTCGCAAGAACGTCCGAGTCCCGCGAGGGCGGCCGGGTCTCGGTGGGCAGGACGTCACGCCGGCCGAGGTGACGTGAGCGCGGGGATCCCTCGGCCGCGAGTTCCGCAGCGGCCCCGCGTGGGCACGTGACTGCGTGGTGTCGAGGGTCGAGGGCAAAGCGCCGTGCGTCTCGTACCGCGAGGACTGTCTGAGCGGACGAGGGACCCCGCGCTCGCGGCGCCGACGGCCGGCGAGCCCGAGGTCTCCACCGCCCTCTC
>SXGT01912056.1_pt1 | contig 32903 bp, 24 predicted proteins | sample 3176221 | NCBI WGS metagenome assembly SXGT01 (sample SAMN11356862, study PRJNA531348) | freshwater metagenome | isolation source: freshwater sample F1-120 | place: China: Fuxian Lake, Yuxi | collected 2017-12-25
CATCCAGACGATCGGGCGCGCGGCGCGCAACGTCGAGGGCACGGTCATCATGTACGCCGATCGCGTGACGGGATCGATGCGCAAAGCCATCGACGAGACGGACCGGCGGCGGGCGGCGCAGGTCGCGCACAACCTGGCGCACGGCATCACGCCGAAGAACACCGAGCGCGCATTCCTGGCGGGTCCGCGGGCCGAGGAATATGAGCCGCCCGACGACGCGGACGGGGGCAAGAAGGGCAAGGGCAAGGGCAAGAACAAGAAGGGCAGCGAGCGCGGGACGCTGCGCGAGGTGCGGCATGCGGCGCTCGGGCCCAAGGAGCTCGAGGCGAAGATCCTCGAGCTGCGCAAGGAGATGACGAAGGCGGCGCAAGCGCTCGACTTCGAGCACGCCGCGGAGCTGCGCGATCAGGTGAAGAGCCTGGAAGCGCTGGCCTTGGGGATCGGAGGGCGCGCGTGAGGCCAGTCGTGGATGTCGTCGCAATCGCGGGCGCACTCGCCATCGCGGTCGGGATCGAAGCTTGCGCCTCGGTGCAAACGCCCGACGGCGCGTGCGCGACGTGGGCCGAGCCGCCGAGCGCGGGTCTCTGGGATGCGAACTTTGCCGACGGGACGCCGGTGCCGCTGCGCCTCAACGTCCCGCTGGCGGGCGGGGTCGAGGCCGACGTCACGCAGGGCAACGACGGGACGTTCTCGCATAGCGGCGACCAGCGCTGGGCCTTCGACTTCGACGTCCCGGAGGGCACGTCGGTCGTGGCGGCGGCCGGCGGCGTGGTCGTGTGGGTGGTGGACCGGAACGAGACGTGGGGCGCGACCGAAGCGTTTCGGAACTTCGCGAACTACGTGCTGGTCGACCACGGCGGCGGGCTGTTTTCGGCGTACGTGCATTTGGCGAAGGACAGCGCGCTCGTCGCGGCCGGCGACGTCGTCGACGCGGGACAGGCGCTCGGGCGCACGGGCCTGTCGGGGCAGATGACGGGGCCGCACCTGCACTTTCACGTCGAGAACGTGTGGGGGCGTACCTTGCCGGTGCGCTTCTTCTCGCCGACCTCGGGCGCGTGCGACGCCTGGCCGGCCGAAGGCGACCACGTGGTGTCGAACGGCTTCCATGCGTTCGGGACCGATCGCGAGAGCTGGATCCCAGCAGGCACGTTCGCCGAGGACGGCGTCGCGGATCTGCGCGGGTTTCCAGCGCGCCTCTACGAACATGGAACCCGTTACAAGATTTCGGGTCGGGCGACGCTCGCGGGGGCGACCGAGGTCTTCGTGCTCTTTCTGCCGCCGGAAGGAGGCACGGCGAAGTTCGCGAAGAAGTTCGTGGTGACCGATGGGGCCTTCAGCGGCACGCTCGAGATCGACGACGTACCGTCGGACCGCTACGGCGTGGCGGTCGTGGCGGGTACCGGCGATCGCGTGGCGGTGCCGCGGAGCGTTCTGTCGAGCGTGGTCGAGTAGGCGCGGACGGCGCGCGCGTATCAGGCGGCAGTTGCGAGCGCCGCGCGCACGATGCGGTCGAGGCGTAGGTGGCGCATGGCCTGTTTGGCGCGGTCGAAGGCCTCGACGATCGTGAACATGCGGTCCATGAAGAGACCGCGGACTTCGATCTGGCGCTCGGTGGTCACGCCGTCGCGATCGACGTCGGCGACGTCGGCCACCGCCCCGAGAAACCAGGCCTCCTCGATGACGCGGCGCACCTCGGGCTTGCAGGGGGCGGCCGGGATCCCGGCGAAGCGGAGGCTCGCCGCGTGGCCCGCGAGGCGCCGTTGGTCGGACGCCGAGAGCGCCCCGCGCACCTTGTCGAGCGCGGCCTCGAGCGTGTCGACAAACGGCACGAAGCGCAGCTCCTTGGCCCACTGCCCGAGCGCCGTCAGGACCGCGGCCTCGCGCGCCTTTCGTTGCGGTCGCGATGCACATCGGACGCAGCATAACCTGACAAATCACCGGAGTCACAGTCACTCATGCACGCCATCAACTGGTTCGAGATCCCGACGGTCGAGCTCGGTCGCGCGGTCACCTTCTATCGCCACATCCTCGGCGCTTCGATGAAAGTCGACACGTTCGGCGGGATCGAGCACGCCTTCTTCGACAAGCTCGGCGAGGGCGCGGTCAGCGGGGCGCTCGTGCGCGACCCGCGGCGCGCGCCGTCGGATGCGGGGACGCTCTTGTACCTCGCGGCCGACGAGGCGCCGGGCGGGCTCGACGGGGTCTTGGCGCGCGTCGCGGCCAGCGGCGGCAAGGTGACGTTGCCCAAGATGTCGATCGGCGAGCACGGGGCGATCGGGTTGTTCATCGACACCGAAGGCAACCTGATCGGACTGCACTCGCGCGACCGCCTCTAGGTCACACGCCGGGTTCAGTGCGGGGCGCAGCGCGCGGCCAAGGCCGTTCCATCGAGGGTGAGGAACGTGGCTTGGCTGCGGCCGCGCGGCGCCGGTTGCAACCAACCGACGACGATGCGCGTGCCGTCCGTCGCGAGCGCGAGACCTTCGGCGGCGACGTTGCCGACGTCCCGGCGCCAGCAGTCCGCAACTCCCTCAGCCTCTACGCGGCTCACGACCAGGACGGCGGAGCCCGCGTCGCGCACGTCGCAGAGGAGCGCGCGGCGCGCCATGAAGCAGTCGCGGTGGCCGGCCGCACTGCAGGTGTCGGGCGTGGATCGGAAGCGGTGTCCGACGAACCGTGAGCGGCGCTCGAGGCGCGCGAGGTAGACGGTGGGGTCGGCGCCGATCTGAAAGAGGCCAAGGCCGTTCGGGGCCGCGGTCGTGGATTCGAGGCCGCGTCCGCCGGCGGCGCGGAGGGCCTCGCAGGCAGGCACGGGTGACGCGCTCGTGGCCGGGACGACGAGCTCGGTGCCGGGTGGATCGCGCGGCTCGCCCGTCGTGAGGTGGATGCCCGACACCGGATCCATGAACGCCTTGGTCGCGCCAGACACGGCCATCAACTGCCCGGCGCGCGGGCCGGCCGCGACCACCCTCGCGACCGGACTCTCGGTGGTCGCGATGACGTTCGCGCGCCCGGCGACGACGTCGACGCGCCAGCGGCTCGCACCCTGGACGAGCGCGGTGATCGCGCCGTCCGCGCCAGCGGCGCCCAGCGCGAGCGACCAGGAGACGCCGAGCATCGGAACGGGGACGGTGACGCGCACGCGCGCGAGCTCGATGCCGGCCGGCGGCGCCGCATGGGTCGAGCTGGCGGACAGACCAGCGAGACACGCAAGGACCGCACGAAATGCGGCCGTGAGCGCCGGCCGTGGGCGTGAGCGGGCGGGCTGGGGGCGTGCGCGGGGGGCTGCGGGCATGCCCCTCTATATAGAGGAAGGAGGGGCGAGGGTACCCGCATGCGCGTCGGGGGGCGTGCCGAAGCGCGCGTCGCGGGCGGGCGGAGGGACGCGAGACTGCATGGTTCAAGGACGCGGGGCGCGGCATGGGGTTTGCTGCACGGGGCCCGGGCCGTCACGGAGGGGCGATGCAGAGCGAGCTGGTACTGGGCGACGGGGCGATCGCCCTGGGGGCGCTCGACGCGGGGATCGCGGGGGCGTTTTCGTATCCGGGGACGCCCGCGACCGAGATCTTCGAGGCGATCGAGGCCGCGGCCGATCCAACGGTGTCGGCGCTCTGGTCGGCGAACGAGAAGGTCGCCTACGAAGAGGCGCTCGGGATGTCGTTCGCCGGGCGGCGGGCGCTGGTCGCGATGAAGCATGTCGGGCTGAACGTGGCGGCGGACCCGTTCATGAGTTCGGCGTTGACGGGGGTCGGCGGCGGGCTGGTGATCGCGGTCGCGGACGACCCGGGCATGCACTCGTCGCAGAACGAGCAGGACAGTCGCTTCTACGCGGAGTTCGCGCGCATCCCGCTGTTCGAGCCGTCGGATCAACAGCAGTGCTACGACCTGACGCGCGAGGCGTTCGAGCTGTCGGAGCAGCTGTCGCTGCCGGTGATGGTGCGCGTCGTGACGCGCCTGGCGCATAGCCGGGCGGTCGTGCGGCGCGAGGGACGCGCGGGCATCGCGCCGCCGCCGAGCGATGCCGAGGCGCGCCGGGATCCGCGCAACTGGACGCTCATTCCGAACAATGCGCGGCGCCGTTACCAACGGCTGCTCGATCTGCAGCCCGAGCTCGAGCGCTACGCCGAGGCGAGCCCGCGCAACGCCCTGACGCTGGCGGGGCGGCGCGGCATCATCGCGACGGGGATCGCGGCGAACTACGTGCGCGAGGCGCTCGGGGATTCGTCGGTCGATTCGCGCCTCGAGCTGCGCGTGTACCCGCCGCCGCGCGCCAAGCTGCGGGCGCTCGTCGAGCATTGCGACGAGATCCTGGTCCTCGAGGACGGGCAGCCCTTCATCGAGAGTCGCCTCACGGGGCTGCTCGGCGTGCCGGGCAAGACCATCCGCGGACGCCTTTCCGGGGATATTGCGATGGCCGGCGAGCTGACGCCGGATAACGTTGCGCGCGCATTGGGACGCCCCGCGCCGCCGACGTTCGCGGTGGTCAGCGACATCCCCGCGCGGCCCCCGGCGCTGTGCAAGGGCTGCCCTCACATCGACACGTTCGGCGCGCTGACCGAGGCTGTCGCGGGGTTCGAGCACCCGCTGCTCTTCAGCGATATTGGCTGCTACACGCTCGGGTTCCTGCCGCCCTACGAGGCCGTCCACACGGCCGTCGACATGGGCTCGTCGATCGCGATGGCCACGGGCGCGGCGCGCTCCGGCGCGCATCCGGTCCTCTGCACGATCGGCGACTCGACCTTCACCCACTCGGGCATGACGCCGCTCATCGGCGCGGCGTACTACGGTGCGAACACCACGGTGCTACTCCTCGACAACGCGACGACCGGCATGACCGGCCAGCAGGACACGCTCGCGCATGGTCCGGCGCTCTTGCGCCTGCTCGAAGGGCTCGGCGTCAGCAGGGATCACCTGCACGTGGTCGAGCCGCTCGCGCGTCATCAGGATGCGTTCGTCGCGCTCATCAAGAAGGAGATCGCGCATCCGGGTCTCTCGGTCATCGTCGCCGAGCGCGCGTGCATTCACGTGCGACGAAAGAACCGTCCGCAGTGCGGCGCGGAGTAACGGGACATGGAACAGAACATCATCCTCGCGGGCGTCGGCGGCCAAGGGATCCTGACGATCGCGCGCATCATGGCGACTGCGGCGCTCCGGCGGGGGCTCGACATCAAGCAGTCCGAAACGCATGGCATGTCGCAGCGCGGCGGCGCGGTCGTGTCGCATTTTCGCGTGTCCGACCGGCCGTTGGCGAGTGACCTGATTCCGTTGGGGCGCGCGGATCTGGTCATCGCGCTCGATCCGCTCGAGGCGCTGCGATACGTGCAATATCTCCGCGAGGATGGGGCCATTGTGACGAGCGCGAACGCGTTCGTGAACATCTCGAATTACCCGCCGATCGAGGAGGTCCTCGAGCGCGTCGCGACCGCGGGGCGCGAGCACGTCTTGGCCGATTCGGATCGGCTGGCGCGGGCCGCCGGTTCGTCGCGCGCGTCGAACGTCGCGATGCTGGGGGCCGCCTCGCAGCTGCTCGTCTTCGGTGCGGCCGATCTGGAGTCGGCGATCGACGAGGTCTTCAAGCCGGGCGGCGAGCGCGTCAAAGAGGTCAACCGGCGCGCGTTCCGTTTCGGCGTCGACTCGGCGCGCGCGTATCGCGAAGGGCTGCAGCGCGGCGGGTCGTCACGCGCGGTGCGGCACTGGCTCGCGACCGTCCCGCCCGAGAACCTGGCGCGCTCCGAGTCGGTCGTCGATCAGACGCAGTTCACGTTCGAGGCGGCCGGGTCCGATGCGCTCTCGGGCGCCGAGGCGCACGCGTTCGAGCGCATCCTCATGAACGCCTACGAGAGCGGTCGGCGTCAGCTCTACGAGCACGAAGTCTACACGCTCGTGCAGCTGGTCGGGGCCATCGCACCGCCGAAACACGCGCTCTTGCGGCGCGGGGAGATCCTCACGCGCGAGCTGCTCGAGCGCTTCCCGGGCGACCGCATCGTCATGAAGATCGTCTCGCCCGAGATCGTGCACAAGAGCGACGCGCAGGCAGTCATCTTCGTCCCGCGCGAGCTGGAGACTGCGCAGCGCGAGGCGCTCCGACTTGCGAACGCGTTCGCGCCGCATGCCGAGGGCGTTCTACTCGTCGAGCACGTGCCCGAAGCGCGGGCCGGCTTCGGGTCGGAGCTGTTCGTCGGAATCCGCGCCACGCGCGAGCTCGGTCCGGTGATCGCGGCGGGGATCGGCGGCCTCGACACCGAGCTGCTTGCGAAGAAGATGCGTCCGCAAGCGGCCGTCGCGAAGGCGGTCGCGAACGACGTCACGGCCGAGCAGTTCCTCGATCTCTTCCGCACGACCGCCATCTACGACATCCTCACGGGGCGCGCGCGCGGCCATCGCGCGGTCGTCACCGACGGCGAGCTGCTCCGATGTTTCCGCGCGTTCCTCGTCATGGCGCGGCGCTTCTGCGTCGACCGCGGCGCCGAGGGGCCGGATCTGCTCGAGCTGGAAGTGAACCCGTTCGCGTTCCGCCAAGGGCGCCTCCTGCCGCTCGATGGGCGCGGGCGCATGCAGCGCGTTTGGAGTCGACCGGTGCCGCGGCCGCTCGAGCGCGTGAAGCGCCTCCTCGAGCCGCGCACGATCGGCGTCTTGGGCGTCTCGGCGAGCGCGGGCGGCTTCGGGCGCGTCATCCTGCAGAACGTCTTGGGATGCGGCTTTCCGGCGGGTGACCTGGTGATCGTCAAGCCCGGCACCGAGAGCATCGACGGCGTGCGCTGCGTGCCCGACATCGCGTCTCTGCCCGAAACCGATCTGCTCGTGGTCGCCGCGAAGGCCGAGCAAGTCCCGGCGCTCGTCGGCGAGATCACCGCGTGCGGCAAGGTCGGCGCGGCGATCCTCATCCCGGGCGGCGTCGGCGAGACCGAGGGCAGCGAGGACCTGCGCGAGGATCTGCGGACGGCGATTGCCCAGGCCCGCGCACAGGACCATGGCCCGGTGTTTCTCGGGCCCAACTCCCTCGGCGTCGTCTCGCGTCCGGGCCGCTTCGACACGTTCTTTATACCCGGGTACAAACTGCGCGCGCCCGATGCAGAGAATGCACGCGCCCCGTCGGCGCCGCATCGCCTCGCGATCGTCTCGCAGAGCGGCGCCTTCATCCTGAGCCGCCTCTCGAACCTCGCGCACCTTCAACCCGCGCTCGCGGTCTCGATCGGCAACCAGGCCGATCTCTCGCTCGGCGACTTCGTCACCGTCATCGCCGAGCGCGACGACATCGACGTCATCGGTGTCTACGCCGAGGGCTTCGTCGATCTCGACGGCCTCGCGGTCGTCCACGCGGTGCGCGAGGCGACGCGGCGCGGCAAGGTCGTCGTCTTCTACAAGGCCGGCCGCACGGAGTCGGGACGCTCGGCCGCCGCCGGCCACACCGCCGCGGTCGCGGGCGACTACGACGTGTGCCAGGCGGCGACATCCCAAGCGGGCGCGATCGTCGTCGACACCTTCAAGGAGTTCGAGGAGCTCATCGACCTGGCGACGGCGCTGCACGGCAAGACGGTGCGCGGCGTCCAGATCGGCGCCATCTCCAACGCCGGTTTCGAAGCGGTCGGGATGGCCGACAGCGTACTCGGCGCGCACCACGAGGTCGCGATGGCGACCCTCTCCGACGACGTGCGCGCCGCGCTGCGTGCGGGGCTCGAGCGCCACGGCCTGGCGGGGCTCGTCAATGCGCGCAACCCGCTCGACCTCACGCCGATGGCCGACGAGGAGGCGTACGAAACGGCCGTGCGCGTCCTGCAACAAGCGTCCGAGGTCGACGCGCTGGTCGTGTCGGTCGTGCCGATGACGCCGCGCCTCATGACGACCCCGACCGAGCTCGCGACCCCGGGTTCAGTCGCGTCGCTCGCCACGCGCGTGCCGCGTTGGGCCGAGGCGTCGAACAAGCCGCTGGTCTTCGTGGTCGATGCTGGACCGCTCTACGACCCGCTGGCGCAGGCCGTGCGCGCGGCCGGCGTGCCGGTGTTCCGCTCGGCCGACCAGGCGATCCGCTCGCTCGGGTACTACCTGCAGCGACGCAGCGCGAACTGACCCCGCGCGCTTTCTTGATCTGGACGCTGTTTCGCACCGACACGCCCGGTCGGCGCGCGGATCGCCCCGGTCAGTCGCACTGTGACACGAGCCCCGCGCAGCCCACGGTTTCTTCCACGGTCGCGTAGCACTGGCGCGGCGAATTGCAGGCCCACGGCTTGCCACTCGGGCAGCAGCCCATCTTGCCGCCTGCGCAGCACAGCGGCGTATCACCCGGACAGCACAGGGTTTTCTCTGCATCCTCGCTGCAGAACACCGCCGTCGCATCGAAGGGGCACACCGCGTCGCGCGGGCCAGCATCGCGCGGGCCATCGAGGATCAGGAAGGCCAGACTCATCAGGAGCGCTTGCATGGCTCACCTCCGACTGGAGGCTCTGCACGCTCCATTCCGCTGTGCTCAGCGCAGCGCGCGCTCGGTGACCTTGACGGCGTTGTCCGACGTGGCGGGCGCCTTGCCCGGGGCCGTGATGCGGGCGCGGCGCCCGTCGGTCCGCTCGGCGTAGAGCCCCGTCCAGACGGCGACGCGCGTGCCGCGTGCGGAGCTCGGCATGCGCACGACCATCACGTCCTCGATGAAGTCCTCGGGGACCCAGCGCGCGACGCCATATTTGCCGAAGACCGGATAGTGATCGGCGTTCACGAGTACCCCGTCGTCCATCCCGCGCACGTGGACGAAGATCTTCCAGTCACCCGCGAGCGGCTTCAGCGAGCGCCACCACGAGGTGATCGTCACGAGCTCGCCCGGCTCCCAGTCGGCCGGCTCGAAGCGCGTGCCGACGAGCTCGACGGCGTCCTCGAAGCGCGTACCCAGCTGGTCGGCCGGCGGCAAAGTCGGACCCTCGCGATGGATGTACTCCTCGGTCACTTGGAGGGCGGCGCGCTCATTGTCGCCATAGGCCGACAGGTAGACGTAGCCGGTGACCAGGAGGAAGAAACCGATCGGCAGCACGTAGCGCGCTGGCCGCCAAAGCCGCGCCAATCTCGCGCGCGCGGAAGACCCCGCGGGGGCCGGCGTGGCGACGGGATCCGGGTCGGGCCCGTCGGTGCGCGGCGGGCGCCCGGCCCAACGCTCCCAGCGCGTGACGAGCCAGGGCGCGAACGCGGAGGTCAAGACCGCAAGCAGGATCCCGCCGACGATATCGGTGACATAGTGGTAGCGCAGATACGAGGTCGCCAGGATGAGCATGACGAGCGGCCCGACGCACACATAGAAGAGCTTGCGCAGGTGCCGCCACATGAAGATGAGGAAGACCATCGCCCACCCGACGTGCAGCGACGGGAAGCAGTTGCGGGGCGCGTTGCCGCCGTAGGCCGCCTTGTCGGCCAGCTTCTGTGAGAGGACGTAGAAGCTGAGCGCCTGCGAGTCGTCGTCGACGTGCTTCACCGTGCCGTCGCTGGGCTCGCCGGTCGTGAGCTCGACCGTGTAGATCTTCGGGTAATAGTAGACCGGTCCGACCACCGGGATGATGAGGTAGCCGACGTAGCCGACGTAGCCGGCGAGCACGAAGGCCAGGAGGAACGAGCGAAAGGCGCGCATGCGGCGGGCGAAGAAGAGCGCCATGCCGATGACGAACGGATAGAGGTAGAGCGAGTCGTAGAAGAACGCGAAGATCTCGGTGAGGGCCGGCGACGTGATGTGCTGGAACCAGATGTCGAGGTGGCCACCGAAGAGGATCTGGTCGAGGCGGAAGATTGCAGCGTCCTGCAAATGTGGATTCGCGCGCACGACGAGCCAGAGCGCGTTCTCGTAGCACGCCAGCAGCACGATGAACGGGAACCAGGCGCGCACGAAGGCGAACATGTCGAGGACGACGTCGCGCCCGAAGGGCCACAGGCCGGGGGACTGGGGGGCGCGCGCGGCCTGGAGAGCGCATCCGGCGACCCAGGCCGTGGCCAGGACGATGCCGACGGCGAGCGCGTCGCCGTCCCAGGGGATGACGCGCGTACCGATGAGCGCGATGAAGACGAGCGGCACGACGGTGAGGAGGGCGACGACGACGCCGGGCAGATCGTCGGAGCTCCCGCGCGCGCGGCGCTTGGCGCGCCAACCCGCGACACCGGCCGAGAGCAGGAGGAAGATCCCCGCGGCGTCGGCGCCGGCCTTGATGAAGTTCGTGCCGATCAGCAGCGTGGTGATGCCGAGCGCGTCGAGGGCGACGAACGCGCCGATGACCGCCACCAGTAGGTACTCCTCCGGGCGCACGAGGGCCCAGAGCCTGGTGCGAGGCGTGGACGTGGCGGTCGGAGCGAGGATGGCGGAGGTCACAAGGCCGTAGGGGTGGCATGCGCCTCGGGACGAGTCAACCGCTCGCTGCGCCCGCTCGCGGCAAATGCGCGTTGCGCGGGGGTGAGCGACCAGGGTTGGTGGACGAGCGCGGCGCTCAGGTGGGCTTGCCGTCGGTCCCGATCTCCGCCGCGATGAGCGCCTCGAGCCGCGGGAAGAGGTCGTCGATGAGGGCGCGACTTGCGACGAGGTCGGCGGCGAGGTTCGTGTTTTCGTCTGGATCCGTCTCGAGATCGTAGAGCTCGAGGTCGTTGTTCGCGACGAGCTCCTCGAAGGTCGTGGGCGAGTGGTAGTGGTCGCTCGCGAAGTAGCGCGCGAACTTGTAGCGCCCATCGAAGATCCCGCGCAGGAACGGACGGGCGGAGTTCGAGGTCGCGTCGGGGCGCTCGCCGCCCTTCTGGCCCGTGAAGTCGACGGTGCCCCCGAAATCGAAGGTGAAGAGCACCTCGGCGCGCGGCGAGGCGGCGTCCGGCGCGGCGAGCAGCGCCGTCACGTCCTTGCCGGCGAGCCCCGGACTGGCGGCCTGGACCTCGTCGTAGGGCTTGCCGCAGAGCGCGAGCAGCGACGGCGTGAGGTCGACGTGCGCCGTCAGACCGTCGACCGTGCGACCGCCCGGATAGTCGGGGTGCACGATGACGAGCGGCACGCGGTTGTTCTCGTCGTAGACCATCGCGCCCTTGCCGCGCAAGCCGTGGAACTGGCCCATCTCGCCGTGATCCGAGGTGAAGACGATGATGGTGTTTTCGGCGAAGCGCGAGCCTTCCAGGGCATCGAGCACGGTGCCGAGGTGGCGATCGGCGTCGCGCTGGCAGTTGTAGTAGTAGTTGATGAAGGCCAGCATCTGCTGCCGCCCCTCGTCGGTGTCGGGGTAGCTCTGCGCGGTATCGTAGAGCTTCTGATAGGCGCGCTGAGCGCTCGGCTTGGTCGCGAGATCCTCGGCGTAGGACGGCGGCAGCGTGACGTTCCATTGCTTGGTGTACAAAGGATCGAGCGGCGGCCCGAACCCGAACGAGCTGTGGAGCAAGGGCTGGTTGTAGAAGAACATGATGTCGTGCGGGTTCACGAGGTTGAGCGTCATGAGCCACGGCGCGGCGTCGGCGCTCGCGGCGCGCGCGGCCAGCCAGGCGACCGCGTCGGCCGCGGCGGTTGGGTCGTCCTTGTAGCCGGAGTGCACGGTACCGGGGTAGTCGCCGCAGTGGTTGTAGGTGTCGAAACCGTAGGGCTGGAGCGCGGCAGTCGTGTCGATGCTGCAGCTGTCGCCGGCGTCGACCTCGGAGAGATGCCACTTGCCGTAGTAGGCGGTCGCATAGCCGAGCGACTTGAAGAGCGTGCCCATCGTCGGGAAGGTCGTGGCCATCGACCCCTGGCCGCCGAAGCCGATGTTGCTGAACATCCCGGTCTTGGTGACCTGGAGGCCGGTGTAGAGGTTCGACCGCGACGGCGTACACGGCATCGCGTTCGCGTAGTGGCGCCGGAAGGACGTGCCGCGCTGGAGGAGGCGCGCGTGGGCCGGTAGGATCAGATCGCTCGGAGTGGCGCGCGGGAAGCGCTCCTGATCGACCACGAGCAAGAGGACATTGTATTGGGGCGCGGGCGGCGTGACCTCGGCGGTCTCCGTCGCGGACGTCTCCGTCGCGCCTGTTTCGGCGGTCGCCTCGGTCGCGCTGGTCGTGTCACCGACGACGTCGCGGGTGTCGGTCACGTCGGTGGTCCCACCGCCGTTGTCGCTGCGACAGGCGCTGCCCAGAGCGAGGCCCACGCCCGCCACGCCCACGCGCTCCATCCATTCGCGCCGTGTGATCTTCGCCATGCGAAACCTCGTCCTCTGATCGAATCGATGCGGCGTGAGAGTGACCGCCCGACGTGGCCCTGTCCAGCCGACCCCGGTCCTTCCGTGTCAGCGTTTGTCAGCGCCGCGGCCGAACGGCGCTGGCCCTCGACAGGGCGATCGGCGATACCTACTGCCACATGAACCCACGCGCCAAACCCCCCGCCAATCCCCCCGTCCGCCGCTTCCCCGTCAGGGACGAGGACGCGCTCAAGGAGCTGGCCCTCCGTTACCTCGCGCGCTTCCCGTGCACGGCGGCCAAGCTCCGCAAGCATCTCGGCGCCAAGATGAGGGACGCCGTCCTGGCCGGCGAGGCGCCTCAGAGCGCCATGCGCGCCTGGGTCGACGGCGTCATCGCACGCCTCGAACACGTCCAGCTCGTCGACGACGACCTCTACTCCGAGCACCGCGCCTCGACGCTGCATCGACGCGGCCGCTCGACGCGCTTCATCCGGCGTGACCTCGAGCAGCGCGGAGCCGCCCCCGATGCGGTCGTCCACGCGATCGACGTCCTCGCCGCGGACGTCCCCGACAGCGATCTCGTCGCCGCGATCCACCTGGCCGAAAAGAAGCGACTCGGCCCCTTTGGCAAGAGCGACACGCGCAAGGAGCATCGCCAGCGGCACCTCGCGGCCCTCGCGCGCGCCGGATTCTCGTTCGCCATCGCGCGCTCGGTGATCGATGCGCATGACGCCGACGCGGCCCGCGGCCTCGTGCGAACGGACTGACCAAGGCCTGGCGCGGATAGCCGTTTGGGGTCGCGCTTGCCGCGGCTCACTGTCAGGACGGTAGCGATCGATCGAGGGCTTGGGCGAAGTCGGCGCCGTAGCTGGACCCGATCACCGCCAGAACTCCGTCGCGCGTTTCTCGGCCCGATCGGATGACCTCGAGGCACGCCGGCACCAGCACGTTCGGATCGGTCACGCGCAACGCGCCGAGCACCCCGGCCCAGTAGTCGAGCGCCAGCGCCACGATTGCATCGAGATGCAAGATCATCCACTCGGGATCGATGCGCGGAAGCCAATACACGAAACTGCCGAGTCCGGGCGAATGCGTCGCCGCCCAACGCAAGGTCGCCAGCGCGATCGGCTCATGCGGGATCGTCCCGCCACGGCGCGTCAAGCGCCATCCGATAGCTTGCAGGATGACGCTTCGCAGGGTCGGCTCGGGACCCCAGGGCGACGCCCCGTCGTAGAGCGCGGGCTGCGCCTGCCAGGCGGTGAGCAGCGCGTCGAGTCCTGCCGCTCCGGGATTCAGGGCGAAGAACAGCGCCACCCCCGCCCGAACCGAAGCATCCGCGTGATTCGCACACGCGCCCACCGCATGGCTCAGCTGGTCACGACCGCTCTGGCTGTCGAGCGCCGTGTAGATGCGCGTGAGAACGAAGCCCGGCAGGCGGTCGACGTTGCGATGAAGCGCGGGATGGCCGGCGACACCCAACTGCGCAAGCGCCAGAGCGCCCCAATCGGGGGCTGCCGCCAACGCGACGCCGCCCAACGTGTCGGGAAGTGCGAGCGCAGGATGCCCCGCGCAACCCCAGGGCGGCAGGGTCTCGGGCTCGGTCGCGTTGGGCGGCAACACCAGGTATTGCAGGCCGTGCGCGACGCGACTCGTGCAGGCGCAGGCGTACAGACGTCCGGACGCACCCGCGACAGGCGCCGCGCCGGCGAGCTGCGACCAATCGGGAGCGGCGTGAAGCGCTGCGGGAGAAACCGCGGGAGCACTCCAGTAGCCCAGCGCCTGCCGGACCGCCTGGCCGCACCCGCGACAGGTCAGTCGACTGCACCCGACGAAGACCCCGAAGGAGTACGCGTAGCGGTCGTGCGGATCGGTCGGGAGCCAGTCGTCCTCGCCGACGAGGTAGCCGCCATCGAAACAACTGGGGTGGGTGGACATGGCGTTCTCCGATGGACGCCGGCTCGGCCGGCCGCACAAACTATGGAACTCGGATGCGATGCGATCCCGCGTGGAATGCTCTCGCATCATTCGTCAACAGCCCGCTCGCAGGGCGAGACGATGGGCGTCCCCCGCTGACTCAGGCGGGCGGGGGGCTCGCTGGTGGGGTCGTGGGAGGCGCGGGCGTGCTGGGGGCCGCGGCGCTGTCGCCCCCTGCCGCGGGCGGTCCGCCGGTCGCGGCGGTGGCTGCCGCGGCGGCCGACTCCTCGGCCAGCTCTCTTGGAAACTTCCGGTCCTTGCCGCAACTCCGGAGCTCCTCGGGCGAGAGCGGCGGGATGTTCTCGTACATCGTTTGGCCCGCCGTAAACGGCAGCCCGAAGCCCGCGCCCGCGGCCAGGACCTCCGCCAGGCTGTGCGCGTGAATGTTGAGAAGGAACGCGATGCACGCCATGCGCGTGTCGAGGAGACGATCGCCCATGCCCAGCATCTGGGCGGCGTTAAGCGTCGAATTGGTCATGCCGGAGGGCCCTGCGGCAAACGGCAGCTGCAGCTCGCGGATGGCCGTGACCCACGTATTGGTTTCGTTGGCCATCCAGACCCGATCGCCCTCGGACCACTTCAGCACGTCCGTGGCGCTGGTGATCCCCTGCTGGGTCGCCTCGCGCGGCGTGATGGCGAGCGGATCGGTCGATTCGGCGCCCGAGATCGGCCCGGCCTGTCGACCCGAAGCCGCCGACTGCGCCGGGGTGCCGGTGACCGCAGCGACGTCCTTGGTGTCGACCCGCGCATTGGCCTGCGACCGGATGGCCTCCGGGTCGCGCGATGCCGCGGGCCCGGAGCCGCTTACGATGGCGCTTGGATCCGCGCCCTGCCTGGTGGCCTCGGCTCCGCGGGATGCCGCCGAAGGCACGGCGTCGACGATATCGAGAACGTTCGTGCCGCCCGGCAGGTTGTCTTTCGGACCCGGCGTGCGCGTCGCCGCGGCCGCGCGCGCCGCCTCCACGCGCGTCGACAGCTGACGGGTCTCCTCCGGAGTCGCCCCCAAGAGTCGCCCCGTGACCTCGCCACCATCCTTGAGCAAGTTCGGCGCGAAGATGGCCCGACCGAAATTGCGCAGGAACGTCATCTGCTCGCGGATGCTCGGCGGGGCGGCCAGGGTCGCGAGGCTGGTCCCCGCCTCCCGCGCCTCGGTGAGCATGGTCTGACGCTGCTGGGCGGTCGTCAGGATTTCGCGCACGGCTTCCGGCCTCACGCCGCCCGCGCGCGTCGGGTCGACCTCGCCACATTTGGCGAGCAGGGCGCTGACGCCGCTCTCGATCTCGGGCAGCCTGTCCGTGGTCGACTTGACCTTGTTCTTGATGTACTCGAGCGCCTTCTGGCAGAGGGCCTCGAGGACTCCGGTGGCCTTCGGCGCGGCGACCGCGGGGAGTTTCTCTTCGAAGGCGCGCGCCTCGGTCTCGAAGTCCGTCGGCGTGCGGCCCGGATCGACAGTCCGTCCGTCCGGCATCGCGACGGCGTCGCGCTGCACGACCACATCGCTGTCGCTCTTCTGCTGCACGCCCTTGGCTTGCACCTCGGCGCCCGCGCCGCCGCCGGTCATCTGATTCAGGATCGGCTCGGCCGAGTTGCCCGCAACGACAGCGTCGGCGACCCGATCCGCGTGCTGCTCGTATGCGTCGCCCGCCTGACCGACCCCGCCCGCGAGCGAGACCCCGGACTGTTGCTGAATCACGTGCGCGGCCTCGTGTGCGGCCGTGTGCACGTCGGGCGCGCCTCCGAAGGCGACGTCGTTGCCCGAGGCGTAAGCCTCGGCCCCCATCGCCTGGCTCGCCTCGGCCGCTGCGCCGCCGACGTGCGCCTGCACGCCGGTGACGTCGTGATGCCCGAAGGCGCTTTGGATCGCGTCGAGGTGGGGCAGGCTCGCGCCCGAGCCCGCGGTGCCGCGCTCGGCCGCGGCGTGCACGGCGCCGCTCGCATCGCCACCCTTGGCTTGCACCGGCGCGACCTGGTCGGGCATGAGCGCGTGCGCTTGGGCGTCGAAGTCCATGCCGCGGAGGGCTGCGCGCATCTGGACGCCCGACGACGACGACGCGGACGAGGGCGAAGCGCTGCTGGCGCCGGACGAAGTCTCGGGCGCGACTTTGGAAGTGCTCTGGGTCATGGGTAGGCTCCGCGCTGAACCGATCGCCCCTGCCGAACGCGCAGGAAATCGGACGAACATGACGGTGACCGACCCAGGTACGCCGAAAGTGGCACGCTTCGCCGTCCACGGTCAATCGTCGCGACGGACCGGGGCAATCGGGACATCGCGCCCTTGACACTGATCAAGACCAGCGGTTCGACGCGAGGGCGCCGCTACGGTGGATTGTGGGCGGAGCTCCGAGCAGCCGAGCAGCCGAGTCGCCTCGGAGGCTGACGCGGTCGTGCCTCACCGTCGTTGGTCCGACACGGTTTCTGTGTTACACGGATCCCGTGGCAAATCTGACCATCACCGTGGATGAGGAAACGCTCAAGCGCGCGCGTATTCGCGCGCTCGAGATGGGCACGAGCGTGAACGCGATCTTGGCGGAGCATCTGCGGGCGTTCGCTTCCGAGCGCGCCACACAGATACGCGCAGTGGACGCCTTGTTCGCGCTCGCCGACGCGAATCGGCGGCATGGCGGAAGGGCGCGCGCGAAGGCGCGAGGCGAGCGACGCTGGACGCGCGACGACCTCCATGAGCGATAGCGCCTTCATTGACACGAACGTGCTCGTCTATCTCTTCGACGAGGGCGCGCCCAAGAAACGGGATCGGGCACGAAAGCGGCTTGCCAGCGAGCGAGCGGCGCGCGACTTGATCGTGAGTACGCAGGTGCTGCAGGAACTGTATGTCGCACTGACGCGCGGTGCGAAGCCCATCGCGATGCCCGACGTCGCTGAGCGAGCGGTGCGCGAGGTGGCCGCGCTGACCACTGTTCAGATCGACGCGGCGCTCGTGCTCGAGGCCGTTGTCGCGTCGCGGCAGCACGCGTTGTCGTTTTGGGATGCGCTCATCGTGCGCGCGGCGGCGCAAGCCGGCTGCGACATACTGTTGACCGAGGACATGCAGCACGGGCAGACCATCGACGGCGTTCGCATCGAGAATCCGTTTCGGGCCTGACGCATCGGGTGGCGTTCCGGGTCAGGGCCGCTTCTGGCCGAGCAGCGTCTCGATGGCCTTGCCGTCCATGGCGCCCGTTCCGTCGAACATCGTGCCGGTCGTGCGCTTGGCGACGCGCTTGCGGACCAGTTTGTAGGCGCTCTCGGAGAGCGGCACGAGTCCCACCTGGCTCGTCAGCGCGTCGACCCTCTTCATGAGGATGTCGAGGAGCTGCTTGACGGGCGCGCGCTCGAAGGACTTCGCCGCGACATAGACGAGCAGCGGGCGCGCGAGCGGTTGGTAGGTGCCCGCCACGATGGCCTCGGTGGTCGGTGCCACTGGCCCGTCTTGGCCGTCCTGGGCTTTCTGGTCATCGACGGCGAGCGCGCGCAGGACCATCGCGTTGCGCTTGTAATAGGAGAGGCCGAGGAGACCGACCGCGTTCGGGGATTCGGAGACACCCGCGACGAGCGCCTCGCCGTTCATGGTCGCGGTGTAATCGGTACGCATGAGGCCGTTTTCGCCAATGACCGCGTCGCGAAAGTAGTCGGTCGTGCCCGAGTCGACCTCGGGCCCGAAGAGGACGAGCGGCGCGTCCGGCCAGCTCGCGCGCACCTGCCGCCAGGTCGTGATGGTCTTGTCGGCGGCGGCGCCCCAGAGCGTCTGCAGCTCGGCGACCGTGATGTCCTTGGCCCAGGTGTTCTTCGGATTCACGATGACGGCGACGCCGTCGTAGGCGACCGGGATCTCGACGAACGCGACCTCGTTCTTGGCGCAGGCCTCGAGTTCGTCGCGCTTGATGGGGCGGGAGGCGTTCGCGAGATCGGAGCGACCGGCGCAGAGCTGCTCGAACGCGAGCCCGGTTCCAGAGCCGCCGACGACGAGCTCGAGGCCCGGGTGGGCGCCCTGAAAGGCGAGCGCGATGGCGCGAGCGAGCGGGAACATGGTGTGCGAGCCTTCGAGGACGACCGGGCGCGTGTCCTCGAGGGGCTTGGCGGCGTGCGCGCTGTCGACGCCGGTGGCAAGCGTGAGACCCACGCAGAAGAGGATACCGGCGAGACGTCTCGAAACCGCCATTTTGCTTGCTCCCGCGGGGTTCCGCGTGGTGTCACCCGAGCCTAGGGGCGGTCCCGCCGTCTGTCAAACTCCCTGGGCTCGAACGGCTCGGACGGCTCGGACGGCCCGGACGGACTGCCCAGGCCGGCGCTTGCCCGCACGCGCGGGCAAGATCACGACGGCAACGGCCGCGAGCGGCACGGTCGCCACGAGGTCCAGCGCTGCGGACCACACCAGCACGGCAACGTCCAGCGCGACGTCGGCCAGGCGGCGCTCGAGGAGGTCGTAACCCTCGGCGGCGTGCTTCATGACGCGATCGTCGCTTGTGAAGGAAATCCGCACAACAGGCGTGATGCATCACGCAGGCGTGGTCAAACCGGGCGCGCGCAGGCGCCGGGACATGGCCGCGAGCATCTCGAGGTAGCCCTTGTAGATCGCGCTCGCGCGGTAGGTCGTCAGCTCGGCGACGGGGCGGTTCGTGCGGCGCCAGCGCGACCAATCCATCGTGAGGATGCGGACACCGTGCTTGTCGGGATGGGCAAAGAACGGCGTTCCCGGATAGGGCGTGAACATCGCGACGTCCATCCAGGCGAGGAGCCCCTGGTCGAAGAGATCCTCGACCCAATCGACGGTCGTCGCGGACTCGTGCGCGTCGTCGCCGGGGTGCCCGACGATGAAGAAGCCGGCGACCTGGACCTCGGCGGCGCGCGCCAGCTCGAGCCCGACGCGTGCGCGGGCGAGCGTGACGCCCTTGTTCATCGCGAGCAGGACCTTGTCCGAGCCGCTCTCGAGGCCGACGCTCATCGACCTGAGGTGCGCCTCGCGCATGGCCGTCAGGCCCTCGGGCGTGATGGTGTCGACGCGCGTCAAGAACCCGAACTGCGGCGGCAACCAGCGGCTCGCGGCGAGCGCGCGGCAGAGCTCACCGAAGTAGGCGTCCTCCATCGAGAGCATCGAGTCGTCGATGCCGGCCATGGCGTTGCCGTGGTCGCGCGCGATGCGCTCCATCTCGCCGACGACGCGGGCGACGGGGTACTGGCGGACGACCCCGCCCCAGAAGCGGTACTCGTGGCAGTAGCGGCAGCGGAAGGTGCAGCCGCGGCTGGTCATGCCGGAGATCTCCATGCGCTTGGCGAACGCCGCCGGCAGGAGGCCGAAGTCGATCTCGGGCAGCGCGAGGACGTTGCCGAGGGGACGCAGGCGATTCGCGCGGATCGTGCCGTCGGGCGCGCGCCAGGTGAGTCCGAGGACCTGCGAGAGATCGGCGTCGGCGGCGCGGTGGCCGACGCGCGCGAGCGTCTGGAGGAGCTCGAGCGCGGTCCACTCGCCCTCGCCGCGGACGACGACATCGATGGCGGGCGCCTCGCGCAGGCACTCCTCGTCCCAATAGGTGACGTGGGGGCCACCGATGATGATCGGCGTGTTGGGCGCGGCGGCGCGGAGGAGGCGGGCGAGCGCGAGGCCCTGCGGATAGAGGTAGCTGAAGGTGACGGAGATCCCGATTGCGCGCGGGCGCAGCGTCGCGATGGCGTCGGCGACGACCTCGGCGAGGCGCGCGTCGACGGCGCTCTGCCCGAGGTAGACGTCGACGTAATGCGAGAGCGGGACGAGGACGGCCGGCACGCCGTGGTGATTGAGGAACGACGCGATGGCCGCGGCGCCGCGTGGGAAGAGGGGCCCGAAGGTGCCGGGGCACGGCGGCGAGAAGACGACGAAGGGGCCGGTGGCGGTATCGTCGCGGGCAAGCGCTCTGCGCTCTTCGGGAGCGGCCTCGGACCGCTGGGCGAGAGCGGCGGCGACCGTCGCCGTGGTGTCGGCCTCCGGCAGCTGGCGGCCGCCGCCGGCGATCCTGTCGGCGCCGGCTTTCGCGACCTCGAGGTGCAGCGCGTGGTCTTCGAGGCCGGCGTAGAGGAGGCCACCGGGCTCGTCGACGACGAAACCGCCGGCCGCTTCGAGGGCCATGACGTCCGCATGGAAGGCGAGCGCGCGGGCGAGATCGCCGCGATAGCGAAAGAGGTTCGAGAGGCTCGCGGCGGCCTTGGCCGCTTCCCACGTCGCGCCGAGCGCGCGGCCCAGCTCGTAGGCGGCCGCGAGGTCGGCCTCGGCGGTCACAAACTCGCCGACCATGAGCGCCGCCATGCCGCGGTTGAGGCGAAGCGACACCTCCATGAGCGAGCGGTCGCTGGCCGGGGTGCGAAGGCGGGCGGCCTCGTCGAGGAGCGCGCGGGCTTGGTGCGTCTCGCGCGCGGCGAGGAGGATGCCGCCGTAGTTCGTGAGGGCGCCGGCCAGCTCGTCGGGGCTCGCGCCCGCGCGCAGGGCCGGCAGCGCTCGCGCGTAGTCTGCGACGGCGCGGCCGGAGTCGCCGGCGAGGTAGGCTGCGGCGGCCGCCGACGTGAGCGTCCATGCGGCGCCGAGTGGGTCGGCAAGCTCGACCGCCAAGACGTCGGCCGCGTCGCGGAAAGCGGCTTCGGCGGCCGCGTACTGGCCGCGCGCCTGCGCCAGATACGCAGACCCGGCGAGCGCCGCGGTGAAAGCGCGCGTGTCGCCCGCGGGGCGCGCGGCCGCCAGAACGTGGGCATACTCCGCGTTGGCGGCGGGCAGGTCCCCGAACCCGAGCAGCGCATGCCCGAGGTGCGCCCGCCACAGCAGCGACTCCGTCTCGCCGCGCGCCGCCGCCTCGGCCAGCGCCTGGCGCCATGCCGCGACGGCGTCGGCGTAGCGCCGCTCGCCATAGGCGCTGATCGCGTCGCTCGCGGGCGGGACGGGGCTCGGAGGCATGGGGCCATGATGCGCCGGTCCGGGCGCGCTGTCATGTGGCGGGGCGGGCCCGTCTGGAGGTTGGCCGGCTTGTGAAGCAGGGCCGCACAAACCATGAATGGTATCGCGCGCGACGCGCCAAGCAAGGGTGCCTCAGGCGGGAAGGACGAGCGAGAGAGAGCGCGCGGCGCGCTTGGGCGAGAGCTCGACGCCGATCGCGTCGAGGCCGTAGCGGTTGGCGACCGCGAGCATCGTCCCGACCCCGCAGAAGGGATCGACGACGGTGCGACACGCGGTGTGCGCAAGGAGAAAGGCGGCGGCGGCGGCGCAGGCCTCGGTGCCCATCGCGCGCACCCATGGCATCGCGCCGAGGCGGGGCAGGACGTCGGGACTCGACTGGCCGGGGAGCAGGCGCAGTCCGCGCGAGACGCACAGGAAGTGCGCATAGGCCGGGCGTCCGAAGGTCGTTTGGCCGGCGGGCGCGCGGCACACGACCTTGTGCCAGAGGAGCTGCGCGCCGGCCTCGTCGGCGCCACGCTGGACGAGGTAGCTCTTGTCGACCCAGCGGCCGTCGCGCTTGATGTCGGTCTGAAAGAAGATGGCGACGGCCTCGTCGGCGAGCTGGCGGCAAATGAGGGCGGTCGTCGCGACGAACCACGCGCGCCAGCCTTCGAAGCCGAGGTGAGCCACTTCGGACACGTCGGGCAGCGAGGTCACGACGGCGTGATCGGGCGGCAGCGGGGCGCGCGCGAGCCACGCGACACCGTCGCCCTGATGGACGGTGCGGCGCGGCGGGGGTCGGGTCGGTGGCTCGGCCGTCATCATTAGAAGGGGGAGAGAGACGAAGGGAAGAGGCGCGCGACGAACAGGGCGGGCGCGCGACGAGCGAGCCATGCGTGTCAGGGCACTCGGCCCCCGCGGGCATGTGTCAGTTCTCTACACGCGCCCAGGCGATCCAACCAACCTTTCCCACGCCGTCACCGCCCAGAGGCCGCAGACCCGCCTAGCATGCGGACCTCGATCGGCACACGCCTTGCTCACGGCCTCCGCGTCTCACACAGTGGTCCAAGAGGGAGGTCCCCCCATGCCGCATTCAACGTCACAGTCGTGGCTCCGACTCGCGCGCGCTCGTCTCAGCGCGCTCGCGAAGACGCCACTCGTCGCAGCGCTCCTCATCCCCGCGGGTTGCACGCAGCCCGACGCGAGCGGCCCGCCCGACCCGCCCAGGCCGCCGGATCTCACGACCGATCGCGCGGTCTTCGAGGAAAAGGGGATGGCACTCTCGCTGGGAACGCCGTCCGACCCCACCGCGCTCGACCTGACGGTGCCCATCGGCAACCCCGGGAAATCGGCGGTCCCGGGCACGATGACGGTCACCTTGCGGGACCTCGCGGGCAAGAAGATCGACGCGCTCAAGCGCGACTTCCTGGCGGCCCCCGGTGGCAGCAACGTGCCGCTCGTCTTGGACGGCCTCCCGGAGGCGACGACCCAGGCCGACCTCGCGCAGTACCTGCTCGAGTACCGCGTCGAATGGGAGAACGGCGTCGCCAGCGGCACGCGCAGCGCGTTCGACACGCTGCGCAAGCTGGCCGTCGTGCTCATGACCGACAGCCAGATCGAGGTCGGGAGCCGCGGCCACGTGACGCTGTTCGCGATCGATCCGGCGACCAACAAGGCGCTCGTCAACAGCAAGGTCGAGCTGATCCTGACCAGCGCCGACGGCAAGTCGACCAAGGTCGACGCCGTGACCGACGCGTCCGGCAAGGCCAGCGCCGAGGTGACGCCGCCCGAGGGCGCCGAAGGGGACGCCACCCTCACCGTGCGCGTCGTGAACGGCGCGACGATCCAGAACGAGGACGTCGCGGTGAAGCTCGTGCGCAGCCGCAAGGTCCTCGTCACGACCGACAAGCCGCTCTACCTGCCCGGCCAGCTCGTCAACGTGCGTGCGCTGGCGCTGCGCACGACCGACAAGACGCCCGAGGCGCACCAGCCGGTGGTCTTCGAGATCGAGGACGGCAAAGGCAATAAGATCGCGCGTGAGAGCATCACGACGGACGCCTTCGGCATCGCGGCGACGACCATCCAACTCGCGCGCTCGGTCAATCTGGGCACCTGGAAGATTCGCGCGGTGCTCGGCGACACGACCAGCGAAAAGACGATCACAGTCGATCGCTATGTCCTGCCGAAGTTCAAGGTCTCGGCGAGCCTCGACCAGACCTGGTACCGCCCCGGCGCCGATGTGACGGTGACCGGCGACGCGCGCTACTTCTTCGGCAAGGCCGTCGATGGCGGCGACGTCCGCATCGTCGCCTCGACCTTCGACATCGACTTCACTCAGTTCGCGGAGGTCACCACGACCACGGACGCGGACGGGCTCTTCAGCGCCGTCGTGCGTGTCCCCAACCAGGTCGTCGGGCTCCCGCTCGAGCAGGGCAAGGGCCTCATGAAGATCGACGTCAGCGTCGTCGACGGCGCCGACCACACGCAGACGGTCGCGCGCACGGCGTCGATCGCCAAGGGCGGCGTGGACGTCACGCTCATCCCCGAGAGCGGCAAGCTCGTGTCTGGGCTGGCGAACGACGTGTTCGTCGTGACGACCGATCCGAACGGCGGGGCGGTCGCGGCCAAGGTCGAGCTTGCGCTCGCAGGCGACGCGGCTGGCTCGGCCGCCACCGTCGAGACGAACGCGCAGGGCCTCGGGACCATCGCGCTGGTGCCCGATGGCGCTGGGACCGCGACCTTCGATGTCACCGTGACGGCGAACGGCGAGAAGCTGACCCTCAAGAAGACGATTGCGGTCGGCGCCGACACCGACACCGTCCTCCTGCGCACCGACAAGGCGGTCTATCACGAAGGCGACACCGCCGAGCTCGACGTGCGGCTCGCGGACGGGACCGATCGCGTCTATGTGGATGTGGTTCACAATGGGCGCACGGTGCTGCTCGACTCGGTCGACGTGGCGGGCGGCGTCGGGCAGTGGGCCTTCGACATCGACGGCACGCTGAGCGGCGAGGTGCTCGTGTCGGCCTACTACGTGACCGATCGCGGGACGCTCGTCCGCGACCAGCGGCTCCTCTACGTGCAGCCGGCCAGCGAGCTGACGGTCGCGCTCACCCCGCGCAAGGCGAGCTACGTCCCCGGTGAGAAGGCGACGATCGACGTTCACGTCACCGATCAGAATGGCAAAGGCGTCCCCGCCGCGGTCGGACTGCAGGTCGTCGACGAGGCCGTCTTCGCGCTGCAGGAGGTCACGCCGGGGCTCCTCAAGATCTTCTTCAGCCTCGCCCAAGAGCTGGCGGCGCCGACCATCGCGCCGGCCTGCGGCGGATGCGACGCCGAGACCGTCATTCGCGGCGACGAGCAGACCGCGCCCGGCTACGACGACAAGGCGCGCGTCGCGTTCGCGTCGCTCGGCGACATGCCGCTGCACGCGGTCGAGAAGAACACGTTCGCGGCCCAGGCGAGCGCTGCCAAGGCGGTGCTCAAGCCCTTCTTCGACGCCGAGAAGACGCGCGTCGTCACCGAGCTGAGCGACCTGGCGGTCAACGGGTTCGTCACGTTCGAGAACATCGGCGACTACCTGCCGAGCGCGAGCGTGGCCGGGGTCGACTTCTGGGGCTACCCCTACACGGTCACCACCGACGATGCGGCGCAGAAGGCGACGTTCGTCTCGATGGGCCCCGACGAGCGCGCGGGAACCGAGGATGACGCGACCTTCGACGTGAACTACTGGGAGGCGCTGCGGAGCAACCGAGGCGGCTGGGGCTGGGGAGGCGACGCCGAGATGGACGGGGACTTCGCGCAGCCGGGCGCGCGGCCGACGGCGGCCAACGGTCCTCCGCAAGATCCGGGTGGCGAGGTCAAGACCGGCGGCGGCGCGACCCCCGTCAAGGTGCGCGACTACTTCCCCGAGACGCTCTACGTGAACCCGGCCCTCATCACCGACGGCAGCGGCGCGGCGGCGGTCGACATCGATCTGGCCGACTCGATCACGACCTGGCGCATGACCGGCCTCGCCTCGTCCAAGGACGGGCTCCTCGGCTCGGGCACGGGCGGGATCCTGGTCTTCCAGGACTTCTTCGCCGACATCGATTTCCCGGTCGCCTTGACGCGCAACGACACCGTGACGGTGCCGGTCGCGCTCTACAACTACCTGCCGACGGCGCAGACGGTGACGCTCGATCTGGTGCCCGCGAGCTGGTTTGTGGCCCAGGGTCCGATGGGCAAGACGCTGACGCTCCAGCCCAACGAAGTGACGGCCGTCACGTTCAACGTGAAGGCGGTCGAGGTGGGTGTTCACGGCCTGACGGTCAACGCCCGCGGCACGACGCTCAGCGACGCGCTGCGCCGGACGGTCGACGTGCGCCCGGACGGAAAAGAGATCCCCTTCACCGACTCGGCACGCTTCACGGTCGCCCCCGATGGCAGCGCGACGCGCGAGACCGTGCGCCGCACGATCACCATTCCGCCGGCCAATATCGACAACGCCCAGCAGCTGAACCTGAAGGTGTTCCCGGGCTTCATGTCGCAGGTCGTCGACGGGATCGACTCGCTGCTCCGCCTGCCGGGCGGCTGCTTCGAGCAGACCACCTCGAGCGCGTGGCCCAACGTGCTGGTCACCGATTACCTCGGTAAGACGGGCGCGATGAACCCCGAGCTCGAGCTCAAGGCGCGCGGCTACATCGCCCAGGGCTACCAGCATCTCCTCACGTTCGAGTGTGCCTCGGGCGGCTTCAACTGGTGGGAAGGCGATGACCCGGGCAACGCGGTCCTCAGCGCCGTCGGCATCATGATGTTCACCGACACCAAGAACGTCGCGTTCGTCGACGACGGGGTCATCGCCCGCGCGGCGGCCTATCTGGCGCGCTCGCAGCAGTCGGACGGCTCTTGGACCGAGGAGCGTCACCTGCACGCGGGCAACGAGAACCTGGGCGCCGGGTCACTGCGCGCGACCGCGTACATCGCGTGGGCCCTGCAGCATGGGGAGCGCGAGGCGGCGACCGTCGCCAAGGCGATCGGCTATCTGCGGGCACACGCGGCTGGGGCGACGGACGTCTATACGGTGGCCATGGTGTCGCTGGCCCTGGCGATGAACGATCGCGGCGACGCGGCGCTGAACCCGCTGCTCGCGAAGATCCATGCTGCGGCTATCGCGGAGGGCACGAACGTCCACTGGTCGCCGACGCAGGCGACGATGGTCGGGGGCTACGACAATAGCGGCGATATCGAGACGACCGCCATCGTGTCGCTGGCGCTGATGCAGGCGCAGGCCTACTCGGCCGACGTCCAGGGCGCGCTCAATTGGCTCATCGGCAAGAAGGACGCCCAGGGCAACTGGGGCTACTCGACGCAGGCGACGGTCCTGACGTTGAAGGCGCTGATCGCCTCGCTCTCGGCCGCGGCGCCGACCACGGCGGCGACGGTGCGGGTGCTCCTCGACGGTCAGGAAGTCGGCACGCGCGAGTTCACGGACTTCAACGCCGACGTCCTCTGGCAGGTCGAGTTGTCCGACAAGATCGGCGAAGGCGCGCACGAAGTGACGCTCGAGTTCGACGGCACCGGTAACCTGATGTGGCAGCTCGCGGGCGCTCACTACCTGCCCTGGACGGACCTCCCGGCCGAGCCGGCGAGCCCGCTCGCGATCGACGTCGCCTACGACAAGACGAAGCTCGCGGCCGATGACGTCATCAACGTGACGGTCACGGTCACGAACAGCGACGCCGAGACGACCGGCATGATGATGGCCGAGATGGGGCTCCCGCCCGGGTTCGACCTGGACACCAGCGCGCTCGACCCGATCCTCGGGCAAGGCAAGGTCGCGCGTTACGAGCGCAGCGCGACCAAGCTCATCGTGTACCTCGAGCCAGTCGCACCCGGATCGCCGGTGGTCTTCGGGTACGCGCTGCACGCGCGCTATCCGCTCGAGGCGACGGCGCCCGAGTCGGAGACCTACCTCTACTACAACAAGGCGGTGCGCGCCGGCACCAAGCCGGTGGCGCTCGTCGTGCAGTGATCGTTGTGCGTCGACTCTTCGGGATGAACGCGCTCATCGCCCCGCACATCGCGGCGGTGGGCGCGTTCGTCGCCGTCGTGGCGCTCTGGGCGGGCGCGCCTGGCTGCGATGTGGAAGCGGTCCAGCTGCCCGCGCGCGAGGACGCGGACGCGATCGCGGTGGCCGAGGTCAGCGCCGACGGCAGCGGGACCGACAGCGCGGCCTCGCCGCCCGAGGCGCAAGAGGGGCCACCGGTCGCGGGTGAACGGGCGCTCACCCATGGCAGCGACGGCGACGATCTCTTCCCGTCGCTCGACGGGGACGAGCTGGTGTGGGTTCGCATCCGGGTCGACGCGACCCTCCTCGCCTCCGGGCAGGAGGCGCCCGACTGCCTGAGCTGCCCGTATTGCACCGGTTGCGTCGCCGACATCCGCCACAGGCGCCTGCCGGACGGCGAGGAGGAGACCCTCTCGACGACCTACGGCGTACGCGCCGCGCCGCGCATCGGCGACGGGCACATCGTCTGGTTCGATCAGAACGGCTACATCCAGCTTTACGACCTCGCCACGCGGCGGACCGCGAGCGTCCCCGAGACCACCTACGGAAACCGAACGCCGATCCCCTTCGGCGGCGCACTCTGGTGGTACGGCTACGACTACAGCTCGTGGGGCAGCTGGGGGCTCATGGCGTACGACCTCTCGGCCGGGGAGCGCTCGACCGAGCTCGTCACCCCGATGGACGATGGGTGGTGGGGCTCCGGCGGGCTGAACGGCATGGGGGTCGGGCAACCGTTCGCGCTCGGCACGAAGCGCGTCGTCTGGAGCCGCTGGGAGGCGGCCGACGCGCAGGCCGAGGAATGGACGTTCGTGGTCCACGCCTGGCCCTATTACGGAACCGAGGCGCCCGCGGTGCCGCTGGATCCGGAACGCGACCACATCCACCCGATGCTCACGGCGAGCGACACGCTGGTCACCGAGAACTACCTCCACGGCGCGGGCTGCACCGTGGGGAACTGCGACCTCGCGCTGACGGCCTACCCTGCGAACGGCGCACCGCGGGAGCTGGCTCCGGGCGCCAAGCCCTCGCTGCTCATCGATCCGGTCGTCGCGGGCGACCGCATCGTGTGGCTCGATCACCGCGACGGGCTTTATCACCTCTGGGCGGTCGACGTGGCCCGACCCGCGGAAGGCGCGCGGCGCATGACCTCCGACAAGGCCAAGGTCGGGACGCTCTCGACCTTCGCCGCCGGCACCCGCGGCCTCGTCTGGGCCGACCGGCGCACGGGGCGATGGCGCCTTTATTCACGCGACTGGTAGGCCCGACGTAGCCGCCGCGCTCATCGCTATCGCGTGCGACCGCCTTTCGGTTAGGCTCGGCCCATGGTCGATTCGCTGGCAACCTCGTTCGCCTTGGACCGTCGCTGGTTCAATCTGAGAGGTGAGATGGAGCGCTCCAAAGAAGACGCGCTGCGCACCGTCGTGGCCGTCCTCGACGAGAGTTCGGTTCCGTACGTCATCATCGGTGGGATCGCGCTTCAACTCCATCGATCGGAGCCGCGGACGACGCTCGACATCGACCTCGCCGTACCGGATCGCGCGATGATCCCCTCCGCCGCACTTACACGCGCCGGCTTCGTGTACGAGGGAACGCACGCGCACTCGACGAATTCGTCGCGGGCAAGCGCTTCGCGCTCTTCGCGAGCGAATTGGAAGGCTCAGGATGGCACGCCTGTACAGTTCACCGACGACGCTCTCTTTCGCGGTCCGATCGAGCACGCGGAGTCCCGGACGACCGCGGGCTTCACCTTACGCATCCTGCGGGTCGAGGATCTGCTCGTCGCGAAGTTCGCGGCGGCCCGGGACCCGGCGCGCAGACGATCGAAGCGCGCACAGGACATCGCCGACATCCTGGCCTTGATCGACGATCATCCGGAACTCGAAGCGACGATCACGAACGAGGAACGCCGACTCGTCGGGCTGGACGGACGCCCCTGATTCGCCCGAGTCGCTGGGGAGGTCCTTGAGACCCCCGTCTGAGCCGCGCGCGAGCCGCATAGGCAGCTCCGAGGGCGAATGCTCCGCCAAGGCCCGGGGTCGAGTCGACGCAACCGACCCACCGACCCAGACCGACCCTGCCCGCTTTGTCGATTTGGGCTACGGAGCCGCTCCCCTCTGGAGGCCATCCCTATGATGCGTCCACTCTTCGGACTCGCGGCGTTCGGCATATTCCTCGGCGGTTGTGCCGACCTCGGCGACGCCGGCGATGCGCCGCAGCTGCGCGCGGCACCGCTCCACAAGAAGCCGCACGTCGTCCTTTCACGCGCGTGCCCGGCGCAGACGACGTGCTGCTGCTCGGACCTCGCCGGGACGAGCTGCCACGACACGGCCACGAGCAACTGCGGGACCGTGAGCGGCTACAATGTCCAGGTGACAATGCCCTGATGGCAGCCTGGCGTGCGGTCGCGCGCGCGGGTGGTCGTCATCGCCGTCGTCGCCCGACGTGCCCCAACCAGGCCGCCGGTGCGGCGACCCAGGCGACTGGCGACCGGGCGCTGGCGAGACTGGACCCGAGGCGCTATACGCAGAGGGTGACACGACGAGCTTCTCCGGACCGCGCACGGACCGCCCTCTGCGCGCTTATCACGTGCGCCGCGCTCTGCGGGCTCGTGGGCGGCTCGCGTGCCGACGAGCCGCAAGACTTTTCGCATCCCGCGACGGACGACGGCGCCCAGGACGACGCGGACTGGGAGAAGATCCACGGCCACGAGAAGGGCCGCTTCGACATCCCTGCGACGATCGCGTTCACCATTTCGGACGTCAGTCAGGACGCTCCTCAGGACGGTGTGGCGGTCCTTCGGGCCTACGACTTGGATCTCAGGAAGAGGTCGCGCCTCGTCATCATGCTCGCTCCGGCCGCCGACTTCTTCGTCGATCCGCGCGGCGCGAACTCGTATCCGACGAGCGCGTTGCGCTACGAGTCCCGCGGCGCCATCGGCGGCATGGTCGACGGCACGACGCTCGGCGGCGCGGGGCACTTCCTGCCGATCCTGACCTGCGACCGCTACGTCTCGACCTGCCAGGTGACCCTCAAGTTCACGTTAGCGGCCGCGGTCCGACCCACGATCGCAGGCGACCACACGCTCGAGCTGATGTACCGCGTGTCGACCATTCATTGAGCTCGCTTCGACACCGCCTCCGCGGATGGGTCAGGGAGCGGGCGGGACGACCGGCGCTGCGGGTGTCGGCGCAAGGCGAATACCGCCGAGGCAGAGCCGTTGCACGTTGTGCAAGGCGCCTCCAAACGCTGCAACGGTTCGCGAACACCACGTGGGGCCGAGACGACTCTCGAAACGGCACCATCGAGACACGAAGCGGAGACGCTATTCAGCCGGGCGGGCGATCGGGTAAGGTGTCGTGTTCTTGGCCCCGGTTCGTCCCTTCGGAGGCTTGTCGATGCGCGGTTCCGGTTCGTGGAGGTTCGCGGTGCGGTTTGCCGCCGCGGCGGCGTTCGCCGCGTGCGGGGATGCGAACGTGAACGGCGCGCCGGGAACGGCGGACGAGACGCTCGGGGACGTGGAAGGGGCGATCGCGGAGGTCGGGGGAACCGAGTTCGAGAGCACCGAGACCGAGTTCGAGTTCGAGGTCGACATTCAGACCGAGACCGAGACCGAGTTCGAGACCGAGACCGAGACCGAGACCGAGACCGAGACCGAGACCGAGTTCGAGACCGAGACCGAGACCGAGACCGAGACCGAGTTCGAGACCGAGTTCGAGTCTGAGTTCGAGATCGAGACCGAGACCGAGTTCGAGACCGAGATCGTCACCACCCCCGAGTCCCTCCCGCCCGCCGATCTCGCCCTCCTCACAGGCCCGCCCTACCTCATGTGGGTCACCCAAACCGAGGTCAGCGTCCGCTGGGAGACCACCGTCCCGCTCGTCGGCCGCGTCGACTACGGCCCCGACGACACCCTCGGCCTTTCCGTCAGCGAGCCCTCCGCCCGCACCACGCACGAGCTTCGCCTGACCGGCCTCCCGCCCGCCAACGACAACAGCTACCGCGTCGTCTTCGACGGCGGCGCCCTCCCCGTTCGCCAGTTCCGCACGGCCCCGCCCGACGACAGCACGGACCCCTTCCGTTTCATCGTTTGGGGCGACAACCAGAACGGCCCCACGACCTTCGACGATCTCGTCCTGTGGATGGGCTCCTTCGATCCCGACTTCGCCCTCTCGGTCGGCGACTGCGTCCAGAACGGCACCCGCGCCGAGTACCGCTCGCAGCTCTTCACCCCGATGCTCGGCTTCGGCGATCGCGTCCCCTTCCTCGTCGCCGCCGGCAATCACGAGCGCTACAGCGATCCCGACGCCTCCCTCTTCGCCGAGTACTTCTCGCAACCGGGCGACGAGCACTGCTTCGGCTGGCGCTACGGCGGCCTCTTCGTCCTCGTCCTCGACACCGATCTCGGCCTCGACGGCCCCACCGGCCAGCGCGCCTGCATCGACTCCCACCTCGCCTCGCCGGCCGCCCAGACCGCCAAGATCCAGGCCGTCACCTTTCACAAACCTCCGCGCGTCGAGTTCTGGTTCGGCGGCTACCTCGCCTTCACGGATGCCATGGAAGCGCCCTGGGTCCGCCAAGACCTCGAGCCGCTCCTCGAGAGCCACGGCGTCGACATCGTCTTCAACGGCCACAACCACCTTTACGCCTACACCCCCGTCACGCCCGGCGGCATCACCTGGGTCACGACCGGCGGCGGTGGCGGCCAGCTGGACAGCCCCGGATTTCTCGGGATCTGGCGCGTCGGCACGTGGCCCCAAATCCAAAAGACCGTCTCCGAGTACCACTTCCTCTCCGTCACGATGGACGGCGCCGAGCTCTCGGTCGAGGCCATCGACATCCACGGCGACGTCCTCGACGCGTTCACCGTCACGGGCGACTGACCGCGCACGCGTCTGACGGCGAGGCGCTGCGAGGCGGTTCGCGCCATTGACGCCGATCGCCGGCCGATAGACAATGGGCGTTCTCACGCACTGTCAACAGCTCTCGAATCGCACCCAGGCGCGCACGCACCTCTCGCGCCTCCGAATTCACGGACACCCGGTCGTCGCTGATAGGTCCGCATGGGCTCGCAGATGAATTCCAGTGTTCGCCAGCCGAGACTCGCCCTCTCCACGCTCGTGCTCGTCGGCACCGTGGCGGCGCTCTACGTCGGCGGCGCGGAGCTCGGCCTCGCGTTCACCGCGGCGTGGCCCCAAATCACCCCGTTTTGGCCGCCCGCGGGGATCGCCCTCGCGGCGCTCGTGTTCTTCGGGCCGCGCGCGGCACCGGGCGTCTTCATCGGCGCCATCGCTGCCGCCATGATGGCCGGCGCGCCGCCCGGCGTCGCGATCGCCATCGGCACGGGCAATACGCTCGGGGCCGCCGCCGCCGGCTGGCTCCTGCGACGCGGCGCCCGCTTCGAACCCTCGCTGGAGCGCATCCAAGACGTGCTTGCCCTGCTCGTCGCGACGGGCCTCGCGTCCTGCATCACCGCCACCATCGGCATCACCTCGCTCGCCGCGGGCGGGCTCGTCCCGTGGAGCGAGTTCGGCAACACCTGGCCGATCGCGTGGGCCGGCGATGTCATGGGCATCGTCGTCGTCGCCCCCGTCGCGCTGAGCTGGGCGGCCAATCCTGAATTGCCGTGGCGCGGCGCGCGCCGCATCGAGCTCCTCGTTCTGTTTGCGGCGGTCGTCCTCGTGGGCCACGCCGCCTTCACGAACGCGGTGGTGCCGGATCCGGTCACCTACCAGACTCAGCGCGTGGTCGTGCCGCTCATCATCTGGGCCGCCCTCCGCTTCGGTCCGCGCGAGACCTCGCTGACGATGCTCGTCATCACGACCCAAGCCCTCGCGGGCGCCCTGCACGG
>SXGT01677893.1_pt1 | contig 32892 bp, 23 predicted proteins | sample 3176221 | NCBI WGS metagenome assembly SXGT01 (sample SAMN11356862, study PRJNA531348) | freshwater metagenome | isolation source: freshwater sample F1-120 | place: China: Fuxian Lake, Yuxi | collected 2017-12-25
GCCGGCCTCTTCGAAGCCGCCTAGACCGGCACCCCGTCGCGGGCCGCCACTCAGGGGCCCGCGACCGCGAGACGTACGATCGAGAGGGGCCGTGGGGTTGAACCCGCGGCCCCTCTTTCGTTGCGGAACGAAAGATTCGCGCGCCCTCATCGGCCCGGCCATCACCTCGTGGTGCGGAAGGCGAACCACCCCGGCGCGAATTCGCGACGACCGGAACCCGCCTACAACCCTTTCTCGCGACGCGGAAGCTCGCCACGGAAGAGCCCTCGACACCCCGTCGATACGCACGCTCCTGATGCATGTGCGTGGCACGGAACGTGGACTCAGGCTCCCTTACTGCCTCGTCCGGAACGCATGGCAGGAGGATACGTGATGCGTGGGATGCCTGCCGCTAATCTTTCTACTGCTTGCCTGGCGCTGACACTCCTCGCGGGTTGTACGCCGCAGGATTCGCAGCAGCCCGGGGCCGAGCCTCCCGGCGATGCGTCCAGCTCGGCGTCGGTAGCGCGCAGCGCCGCGTCAGCCACAGCCGCCCGCAACGAAGAAGCTGCCCCCATTTCCCTTGCCCGCGGGCGCGAACTCTACGCCCGCCAGTGCGCCGCCTGCCACGGCGCCACGGGGCATGGTGACGGTGCCGCCTCATACCTCCTCTACCCCCGACCACGCGACCTCGTCGCCGGCCACTACCGCATCGTGTCGACCTGGGAGGGTCGGCCCACCGACGACGACCTGCTGCGGACGATCACGCGCGGCATGCCCGGCTCCGCCATGCCCTCATGGGGGCATCTGCCGGAGACCGATCGCCGGTCACTGGTCGCTTTCGTCAAATCGCTGGCCGCCGAACCGATCGCGGTCGCGACCGACGCCATTCCACCTGTGGACGGCGCTCCCGGCCATGGGCTGATCACGCCACCGCCCGAGCCCGTCTTCGACGAGGCGGCACGCGCTCGGGCTCTCGACCTCTTCGCTCAAGCCTGCGCCTCGTGTCATGGCCCGACCGGCCGCGGCGACGGCAGCCAGGAGCAAGCCGACGTCGAGGGTCTCCCGATCCGGCCACGTGACCTGACGGCCGGTGTCTTCAAGGGCGATCCGTCCCCCGCGTCGGTCTATCGCAGAATCGTTGCCGGCATCCCGGGCTCGCCGATGCCGGCCAGCGATTGGGCCCACGGCGACGACGCCTGGCATCTGACCCACCTCATCCGCAATTGGTCGAGCGACACGCAACGTGCGCGCATGGAGATGCGCCCCTTCACCATCACCGCGGCCCGCGTCGATCGACTTCCCGAGCACCCCGATGCCGGCACGTGGAGTGCAGCCGAGCCGGTGGACCTTCATCTCATGCCGCTCTGGTGGCGCGCGGAGCGTCCGGAGGAACTCACGGTCCGTGCGCTCCATGATGGCACGGACCTCGCCCTGCTCCTGGTCTGGACCGATTCCACTCACGACGCGACCGCGATGCGCCCACAGGATTTCCGGGACGCCGTGGCCGTCCAGCTCTCGACCGAGCCCGACCCGCCCTTCTTCGCCATGGGCGAGCGTGGCCGTCCGGTCAACATCTGGATGTGGAAGTCCGAGCGTCAGGCGGATCTGGAACCTGCCTTCCAGGACCTCGAGAAGGTCTACCCCAATCTCGGCATCGACTCGTACCCGAACCTGATCAAGTCCCCCCTCGAACAACCCCATCGCCACGCGCTCACGCTCGAGTCCGACCCGACCTTCGTCTCGGCATGGGGCGCCGGCAACATCGTCGCCGATCCGCGGCGGGCTAGCGCCATCGAGGATCTGGTCGCGCAGGGTTTCGGCACGCTGCGCGCACGGCTGCCGGCCAGGTCCACAGGCAAGCCAGGCGTGGATGGACGCGGCACCTGGGACAAGAACTCGTACCGCGTCATGTTCCGGCGCCCGCTTGCCGTGGGGCCCGACGCGCTGCCCCTCGAGCCCGGAAGCGCTGCACCCATCGCCTTTGCCGTCTGGGACGGCCACGCCGGTGATCGTAATGGACAAAAATCCCTGACGATCTGGCAGCGGCTCGAACTCGCGAAATGACGAGGACAGATCGATGCGCAAAGCTCGCCCCGAATCCCTGACTCGCCGCACCTTCCTGCGCTGGGGTGTGATCGGCACCGGTGCCACTGCGGTCGCCGGACTGACTCCCTTGCGCCTGCTGGCCCAGAGTGACGCCAGCGAGAACCCCCTCTCGCGTGCCGTCGCGCGCGACTGGGAAGAGATCTATCGCGACCAGTACCGCTACGATTCCAGCTTCGACTGGGTCTGCTCGCCCAACGATACCCACGCCTGCCGAATCCGGGCGTACCTGCGCAACGGCATCGTCACGCGACTTGGCGCCACCTACGACTACCAGGACTACCAGGACATCTACGGAAACCACGCCAGCATCAACTGGAACCCCCGCCAATGTGCCAAGGGCTACACCTTCCATCGCGTGCTCTACGGCCCCTACCGCCTGCGTCACCCGATCGTGCGTCGCGGCTGGAAAGCGTGGGCGGATGCCGGTTACCCGGAACTCACGCCGGAACTCAAATCACGCTACCTCTTCGATGCGCGCGGACAGGACGAGTTCGTCCAGATTTCGTGGCCCGATGCCTTCCGCGCGATCTCGGGCGCGCTGGTCGCGATCTCGCGGCGCTACAGCGGTGACGAGGGCGCACGTCGCCTCCTCGCGCAGGGCTACCAGCCGGAGATGGTCGAGGAGATGGGTGGCGCCGGCACCCGCACGATCAAGATGCGCGGCGGGATGGGCCTGCTCGGCGTCATCGGCAAGTACGGCATGTACCGGCTCAACAATTCGCTGGCTCTCCTCGACGTGTATCTCCGTGGCGTCAGTCCAGAGCAGGCACGCGCCGGGCGCAACTTCTCCAACTACACGTGGCACGGCGATCAGGCGCCCGGCCACCCCTGGGTACACGGCCTGCAAGCGTCGGACTGCGATTTCAACGACCTCCGGTTCTCCAAGCTCATCATCATGGACGGCAAGAACCTGGTCGAGAACAAGCTCACCGACTCGCACTGGTTCATCGAGTGCATGGAGCGGGGTGCCAAGATCGTCGTGATCGCCCCCGAGTACGGTCCGCCCTCCACCAAGGCGGACTACTGGATCCCGATCCGGCCGCAGACCGACGCCGCGCTCTGGCTCGGTGTCACCCGGCTCATGATCGAGCGCGGTGCCCATGACGAGGTCTTCGTCAAACAATTCACCGACTTCCCCCTGCTGGTGCGCACCGACAACCTCCGTCGGCTGCGCGCCGCAGAGGTCTTCCCCGACTATGTCTCCGCCCTCTCGCCCGAGGGGCCGTCGGTGAAGGTGCAGGGCCTCAAACCCGAGCAGCACGCGCAACTCGGTGATTTCGTGGTCTGGGATGCGACCACCGGCGGCCCGCGGGCGATCACTCGGGACGAGGTCGGCGCCCGTATGGCAGAGCACGGCATAGACCCCACGCTCGACGGCGCGTTCACCGTCCGACTCGCCGACGGCAGCTCGGTTGAGGTCGCAACCCTGTGGCACCTCTACCAGACCCACCTCGCCGATTACGACCTCGATACGGTCTGCGAGATCACGCACGCGCCGCGTGAACTGATCGAACAACTCGTGACCGATCTCTCGACCATCCGGCCCGCCGCGATCCATCAGGGCGAGGGCATCAATCACTGGTTCCATGCGACCGAGATGAACCGGGCCGCCTACCTGCCCCTGATGCTGACGGGCAATATCGGCCAACCCGGCGCGGGCTGTCAGACCTGGGCCGGCAACTACAAGGCCGCTCTTTTTCAGGGCTCGCCCTGGACGGGGCCGGGCTTCAAGGGCTGGATCGCCGAGGATCCCTTCGACATCGAGCTCGACCCGACCGCGTCGGGCAGCGACATCCGCGCCCACGCCTACACCAAGGACGAAGAGCCGGCCTACTGGAACCACGGCGATCAGGCGCTGATCGTCGATCTACCCGAAGGTGGCCGACGCAACTTCACCGGCAAGACCCACATGCCGACGCCGACCAAGGCGATCCTGTTCAGCAACGTGAACCTGATCAACAACGCCAAATGGGCCTACGGCATGATCCGCAACGTCAATCCGAATGTCGAGATGCTGGTCTCGATCGACATCCAGATGACGGCCTCGATCGAGTACGCCGACGTGGCCCTTCCGGCCAATTCCTGGCTCGAGTTCGAGGGCCTGGAGATCACCGCTAGTTGTTCGAACCCCTTCCTCCAGATCTGGAAGGGCGGCATCCCGCCTGTCTTCGACTCCAGGGACGACCTCGACATCCTGGCCGGGATCGCGGCCGGGCTGGCCGATGCGACCGGTGACCGCCGCTTCCGCGACTACTTCCGCTTCGCCGGCGCGGCCGAGCGCGGTGTCTACATCCAGCGCTTGCTCGATTCCTGCACGACGACCAAGGGCTACGTGCTGGACGACATCATGAAGGGCCGCTTTGGCCCTCCCGGCGGAGCGCTGCTGCTCTTCCGCACCTATCCTCGCATCCCCTTCTGGGAGCAGGTCCACGACGACGAGCCCTTCCATACCGACACCGGACGGATGCATGCCTACTCGGATCTCGGTGAGGCGATCGAGTACGGCGAGAACTTCATCGTGCATCGCGAGGGTCCCGAGGCCACGCCCTACCTGCCCAACGTGATCGTGACCTCCAATCCGCTCGTGCGCCCCAACGACTACGGCATTCCGGCCGACGCCGAACACTGGGATGAACGCACCGTTCGCAACATCAAGATGCCCTGGAACGAGGTCCGCAAATCGAAGAACTTCCTTTGGGAGAAGGGCTTCCAGTTCTATTGCCTGACGCCCAAGACCCGTCACCGGGTGCACAGCGGCTGGTCGAACGTCGACTGGCACATGCTCCACGACTCGAACTTCGGCGACCCGTACCGACTCGACAAGCGCGCGCCCTGCGTCGGCGAGCACCAGCTCCATCTGAATCCGGCGGCTGCCCGCGACCTCGGCATCAACGACGGCGACTACGTCTACGTCGATGCCAATCCCGCCGACCGGCCCTACCTCGGAGCCCGCCCCGACGACCCGTTCTATCGCGTCTCGCGCTGCATGTTGCGCGTCAAGTACAACCACGCCTATCCGTACAACTGCGTGATGATGAAGCATGCACCCTTCATTGCCACCGAGAAGAGCGTGGCGGCCCACGAGACCCGGCCCGATGGCCGCGCGCTCTCCGCCAACACCGGCTACCAGGCCAACCTGCGCTACGGCTCGCAGCAGTCGGTGACCCGCAACTGGCACATGCCGATGCACCAGACCGATACGCTCTTCCACAAGGCCAAGGTCTTCATGGGCTTCATCTTCGGCGGCGAGGCCGACAATCATGCCGTCAACACCGTGCCGAAGGAGACGCTCGTGCGCGTGACCAAGGCCGAGGACGGTGGGCTCGGTGGGCGCGGCGTCTGGAAGACCGCCACGACCGGCTTCACGCCCGACAACGAGAGCGACTTCATGAAGCTCTACATCGCGGGCTCATTGGTGAAGACGTGAATACGCCCGAGAGCCATCGAATCACTGGAGGTCCCCATGCCGCTCCATGAACCCGATCCGGGCGATCCCCACGAGTTGGTGGGTGTCGGCGTCACCTGTGGCCCCGAGGCGATGGAGGAGATGGCCTGGGTCTTCGCCGAGGAATTCGCCCGGCTCGGTTCTGACCGCGACCACATGCTCTGGATCTTCCAGAATCCGTTCTACGCCGGGGCACATCGCAGCTATCGCGAACTCGGCCACGCGCAGGTCGCAACGATCATCGAGCAGTGTCTCGCGGTCTGGGGCCGCGTGCGCCTGGTCGACCGCGAAGGAGAGTGAGTCCTGATGGCGCAGGTCTACAACTGGCAACTCGGCCGCGAGATGGACTACCCCTACGAGGCTCGGTTCCCCGAGCGGCAGTTCGCCTTCGTCTTCAACATCAACCGGTGCATCGCGTGTCAGAGCTGCACGATGGCATGCAAATCGACCTGGACCTTCAACAAGGGCCAGGAGCACATGTGGTGGGCGAACGTCGAGACCAAGCCCTACGGCGGTTATCCACAATTCTGGGACGCACGTGTTCTCGAACTGCTCGAGCGCGCCAATCCCGGCGGACAGCGCTGGTCGAAGGAGGAAGCTGGGGCGGCCCCGACCGGATCGGCGACGTCCATCCCACCGGCCGGAGGGCACCCGTATTCGGCCAGCTACGGTCGGTACGACGGCATGACCATCTTCGAGGCCGCGCACAAAACCCTCGAGCCGCGTGGCTCACGGGTGTTGGGCTACCTGCCGACGGATGAGGAATGGAATTCGCCCAATATCTACGAGGACAACCCCGCCGGCGAACGGGGCAGCCCGGGGCAGTATGACAGCAAGGGCACGCAGCTCCCCGAGCACGACACCTGGTTCTTCTACCTCGCCCGCATCTGCAACCACTGCAGCTACCCGGCCTGCCTCGCCGCCTGCCCACGCCAGGCGATCTACAAGCGACCCGAGGACGGCATCGTGCTGATCGACCAGAAGGAGTGCCGCGGCTACCGCAAATGCGTCGAGGCCTGCCCCTACAAGAAATCGATATATCGCGGCAACACCCGCACCTCCGAGAAATGCATTGGCTGTTATCCACGCGTCGAGGGCACCGACCCCGAGAGCGAGGGCCAGCCGATGGAGACGCGCTGCATGGCGGCCTGCATCGGCCAGATCCGGATGCAGGGCCTCGTCAAGATGACAGAGGAAGGCTCATGGGCCGAGGACCGCCAGCACCCGCTCTACTACCTGGTCCACGTCGCCAGGGTGGCCCTCCCGCTCTACCCGCAGTTCGGCACCGAACCCAACGGCTATTACATCCCCCCACGCTGGGTGCCGCGTCCCTATCTGCGGCAGATGTTCGGGCCCGGCGTCGATGCCGCCATCGAGCGCTACGCTCATCCGGATCGCGAACTCCTCGCGGTGCTGCAGCTCTTCCGCCGCTCAAACCGGATCATCTTCCGCTACGAAATCGAGGAGGGTCCGAAGATCTACGAGGGCACGCTGCGTGGGCGTCCCGTCACGATCTACAACGATACGGTCATCGCCTTCGGTCAGAAGGGCGAGGAACTCTTCCGCACGACCGTCGAGGAGCCCATCCATGTCCGTCCCGGACAACATGCCAATTCGATCTGAGCAGGGAGAGGCGCGCTCGCGCAACCACGCAGACTCTCTCGCCGGAGCCGAGGCCGACATCGCGCTCGCGCGCGGTATTCTTTACGCCGCCGCAGCCCTCGGCCTCGAGACGCCGAACGCAGAGACGCTGCACCGCCTCACGGCCACTGACGCGGTGGCCGCCCTGAGCGAGGCCGCGGCCCTGGTCGAGCAGGGTGGTGATGCCCCGGATCTCACGACACTGGCGCAAGTGCTCGAGCGCGACGATGCTCTCGCTGACGTTGAGGCCGCGCATCTCGCTCTCTTCGGCCACACCGCACGCGGGCCGGTCGCGGCCTACGAGACCGAATACGGCCACGAGGCCCTCTTCGAGCAGCCCCAGCAGCTCGCGGATCTGTCGGGAATCCTCGCCGCTTTCGGGCTAGAGTCAAGGCATGACTCCCGGCAACGCCTCGATCACGTCAGTGCCGAGTGCGAGCTGATGGCCTTTCTCTCGCAGAAAGAGGCCTGGGCGCTCGACAACGACGACCAGGCGATGCTGGCCGCCACGCGCCGCGCGAGTGAAGTGGTCCTGCGCGAGCATCTCGGCCGCTTCGTGCCAGCCCTTGCGGCCCGTATCGGTCGTGCGGCACCCGGAAGCTTCCACGACCGCGTCGCCACATTGCTGCTGGCTCTCGTGCGCAGCGACAGCACCCGCCTCGGCGTTCCGCTCGGGGCGGACACCCTCGCTCTCCGGCCCGACCCCGAAGCGGTCGCCGCGCCGATGGGCTGCACGAGTGCCGGGGATGGCCCATGCTCCGGCAGTGGATGCGGGCCATGATCAACGCGATGACGACACCCACGCTCACGAATTTCCTCCCGCTCGAATGGGATCCGGCGCTTGTCGAGGAGGCCGTGCTCCGCGCGACCTGTGACACGCCCGCCGACAGAGAACTCCGCCGCGAGAGAGACCTGCTCTACCCGGAGCCGGCAGGGGAGCGGCGCGAGGCGGCCTTCCGCGACCTGCACGGACGTTGGTTCGCTCGGCTCGGGCTCGACACTCCAGTCCGCACTGCACTGGACGAGTTGCCCCTGCTCGCGACCTTTTGCGCCCGCGGCGTGGTGTGGCGTGCGCTGAGTCGGGGTGACGCCGGCGCCGACTTGCACGTCCGCACCGGCGCGACGCCCCCACCCACTGGCCGCACGGCAAACCCTGGCGCAGAAGGCATCGCCTGCGGCGTGGCTCAGCCTGAATCACCCCACGCGCTGGGCGCGCCGAGATCGGGCACCACAGAAGACATCGCGCGTGGCCTGGCGCTCCCGGTGGTGGCCGAAGCGTGCTGCACCGCGACCGATGTCGCCAGTCGCGAGGCGCGAACAGTCGTCATCCGCGTGCCGGCGATCGCCTTTGCTCGTCCCGATCCTCTCCTCGCGTTTCTGCGCGAAGAACTGCTGCACGTCTCGGACATGCTCGATCCGGCCTTCGGCTACGAGCCCGACCTCGCCGACCTGACCGGCGAGCCGGCCTACCTCCAACTCCTGCGCGACCGCTACCGCATGCTGTGGAAGACCACGGTTCAAGGTCGCCTCTGCCACCGCCACGCGCTGCCGGCAGAGACGCGCCGAGCAGCGCGGCACGCCTTTGGGACGACTTTCCCCATGCTCGAACCCGCAACTCTCGACGAGGCCTTCGGGCGGTTCTTTGACGCGACGAGACCGGACCACGGACTGCTCGCCGGATTCGCCTCCCGGCCGAACGGCAGCACCCCGACGAACGGACTCAGCGCGGGATGCCTCTGTCCGCTCTGTCGTCTGCCCACGCACGCGCCCGAGCGTGGCGCACTCGAGCCCGACCTGCTCCGTGTGATCCGCACCGACTTCCCGAGCTGGCAGCCGGGGCGCGGGCTTTGCCGCCAGTGTGCCGACCTCTACCGCGCGAGTACGCTCTCGCGCCGGGAAGCTGCGGCGTTGCCCGGCTGAGTCACCCGAGCAGCTCGCGGCCACGTCCGGATACTCCCCCAACCACGCAGTACCGGCCGACCGACCGCCGCCGGCGGTTCTGCGTCGCTCTGCCGAGTTCGCCCCCACGTCTCGCGCCGCGATCGAACCCCACGCGACTGCCCGAGGGCGCAGCCCGGCATGGATTGACGGGGACGGGGACGAGCCCGAGCTTCGTGGATTGCGCACGCTCCGGCGAAGAGGGTACACCGGATGCAGGTGCGCCCGGCCAGCGTGGTCCCGCAGGGCCCGATGGCGCAGCGCTCACGAAGCCGGGTAGGCCGGTCGACGACGCATCCCCATAAGCCGGCGCGCACGATCCTCAGCGTAGCGGAACGGCCGCCGGCCGAGACCCAAACCCCAAGCACGATGAACCAACCCCCCGTTCCCACCGCTCACCCGGCGCGGACGCTGCGCGCCCCTCTCCCGCCAAACGAGCAGGCGACGCCGGCGGACTCGCCCTCGCGGGCCGGATCCAGGCCGCGCCGAGCCGGCGCGATCGGGCGAACCCCGACTGCATTCCGGGGTCACGCCCCCACCACCTCCACCGGCGGGTTCGCGGTCGTGCTGATGACAGCCGTGATTCTGGCTTGGACGACTGCTGCTGGAGCCGCGCCAGCACGGCCACGGGTTGCGGTCGAACGGGCGCGCGCCGATCTCGAGTCTCGCCTCGGTCGCCGCGTCGAACTTCACGCGCGCCGCGGCACCGGCACTGCCAGCATGGTCGCGGTCTCCGACGGCGGCGATCTCGATCCCACCGGGGCACGGCTCACCACACGCGGCCGGGTCGAGCGCTTCCTCGAACGCAACGGCGCGCTCTTTGGCCTGAGCGATGCACGTGCCGAACTCGCGCCCCGGGCAAGCCACACCGACGATCTTGGTTGGACACAGATTTCGTTCATGCAGCACCACCGCGGCATCGAAGTCTTCGGCGCGGAGTTGCGGGGGCACCTCGGTCCCGATGGTGCACTGCGGCGCGTTGCCGGCGTCAGCGTCACCGTGCCGAGTGATCTCTCGACCGATACCGTCCTCACAAAAACAGAGGCGGAGGCACGGGCCGCCGCAGCGGTAGCCGCGGCCCGCAAGGGTGAAGCGGGGGCCGCCGCGCCCGAGGGCGCGAGCCGCGGACTGGTGGTCTTCGCAACCGGCTTGTTGCGCGGCGTGGCCGGACCCGTGCGGCTCGACTGGGCCGTCGAGGTGAGCCCGGGCGCCACATCCGGCGCGGCAGAAGGAACCTTCCGCGACCTCGTCCTGGTCGATGCCAGCGACGGCACCGTGCACGAGCGCATCCCGCTGGTGCACGATGCGCTCCAGCGCACCGTGCGGCAGGCGTCCTACTCCAATCTGATCTGGAGCGAGGGCAACCCCGATCCGATCACAGCGGGTTGGGCCAGTGCCGGAGCCACGACGATTGCCGGTTGGCAGGACGAGATCGACGGCGCGCGCGAAGCTTACGGCATCTTCGGCAGCGTGAACCGTGGTGGCTGGCGCTCGTTCGACGGCGCGGATGCCGCGATGCACACCGTTCACGATTCCCCCGCGATCGACTGCCCGAACGCCCAGTGGAACGGCTGGAATACGGCCTACTGCACCGGCGTGACCTCCGACGACATCGTCGCCCACGAATGGGGCCACGCCCTGACGCAGCACACGGCCGGTCTGATCTATCAGTGGCAGGCCGGAGCCCTCAACGAATCCTACTCCGACATCTGGGGCGAGGCGGTCGACCTGCTGAACGGGCGCGGCACTGACGCCCCGGCCAGCCCGCGCGCCGCCGAAGGCGGGGCCTGCTCGAGCCTCGACACGAGGGCCGACCCGAGTCGCCCCGCGACGGATGCCTCGTTGCGCTGGCTCATCGGGGAGGATTCCACGGCCTTCGGCGGGCCCATCCGCGACCTCTGGACTCCGGAGTGTCACCACGACCCCGGCCACGTCACCTCCGAGTCCTACTACTGCGATTCCAGCGACAATGGCGGAGTCCACTCCAATTCTGGGGTGCCGAACCATCTCTTCGCCTTGCTGGTGGACGGGGGCACGAGCCAGGGACACGTCATCGCCCCGCTCGGACTCGACGCGGCAACGGCACTGCTCGCCCGCGCGCTGAGGGTCTACGAAACCTCGGCGACAGACTTCGCCGCTCATGCGGACGCACTCGAGGCGAGCTGCACCGACCTGACCGGCCAGACGATCGGCGCCGCCGCGACCGGCGCACCCGCAAGCTGGGCCGATTCGGCGGAAGTGATCGATGCCGGCGACTGCGCGTCACTGGCCGAAGCCATCGCCGCGGTCGGTCTGCGCGACGAGGCGCCGTGCGTCTGGGAGCCCATCCTGGCCACCAATCCGCCGGCCCTCTGCAGCAGCGGTACGGCGGACGCTCTGCTCGCCGAGGACTTCGAAGGCACGCCAACGGGCTGGACTCTGACCACGCGAGCAGTCGTCGACCCCGCTGATTTCGCGGGCTCCTTCTCTGTCATGAATAACCTTCCCGATGGTCGCACCGGCCACGCGGCGTTCGCGCTCGATTTCACCGGCGGCAATTGCGACAGCAACGACCAGAGCGGCGTCATGGTTCTCGAGAGCCCGGCGATCACCCTCTCCGCCGAGGGCGACCCGGCGCAGCTCGCCTTCGACCACTGGCTCGCGACCGAGACGGACTGGGACGGAGCGAATGTCAAGATCAGTGTCGATGGGGGACCCTTCACGCTGATCGCCGACTCGGCCTTCGTCTTCAATGGCTACAACGACACGCTGAATTCATCGGCCCAGGACAACACCAATCCGCTGGCGAGCGAGCCGGCATGGACCGGCACCAACGGCGGCTCTTTCGACGGGAGCTGGGGCCGCTCGATCGTCTCGCTCGCCGGGCTGGCGAGCGCCGGCCAGACCATCCGGTTGCGCTTTGAACTTGGTGTCGACGGCTGCAGCGGCAACACCGGCTGGTACATCGACGACGTCATGGTCTACGAATGCACCGAGCCCCCCCTGGAGTTCGCCTGTCCGGCTGCACCGATGGATGCCTGCCTGGCGCCGGCGAATCCCGATGCCCGGGCGAAATTCTCGCTGAGCGATTCTGCAGACGACGCGCGTGACGGCCTGCGCTGGAGCCTCTCGAAGGGAGCCGGCTTCGCCGCGGGAGACCTCGGTACTCCAGACGACACGACCAACTATCGCCTCTGCGTCTACGACGGCCGCAGTGGCGTACCGGTACTGGCGAGCGAGCAGGCGATGCCCGCAGGCGCGCTCTGGCGCTCGAGCCCGAACGGCGGCTGGCGCTTCCGCGATCCGACCGGCCTCGCGGCGGCGGGGTTGATCAGCCTGACAGTTGCGCCGGGCCCGGAAGGTGCCTCGCACCTCACGCTTCAGGGCCGGGGCACGGCACTCGACCTGCCTGCAGCCGTGGATGCGAGCCAACGTTTTGGGGTGGACCCCGAGGTCACGGTCCAGCTCCTGGTCGAAGGCGGCGCCTGTATCGAGTCGCGCTTCGGCTCCGCCGATTTCAGCCGCAACAGCACGGCTGTGGTGCGCGGTCTGCACCGCGGTCCTTGACGGCCCGTCGCGGTCCTGCCCGCTCGGGTGCGCCGCACGCCGTGTCCCTTCAGCGCCGGGAGCCGACCTCCGTGCCAGCTCCCGGCGCAGCATCCGTCACTGGCGCCCGCTTCCCGCTGGAGCGCCGGCAGTAGCCGCGCGCGCCTTGGTGGCCGCAGCGATGCGCACGCTGAGGTCGGGCACCCACGGTGCGTTGGAGAGCTCGGGCCGCACCCGACTGATCTCCCGTTCGGAGCGAACAATCGCCTCGATGCCGTTGCGGTAGACCAGCGCACCTTCCGCGCCAAAGGCATCCTGAAGAAGCTGCGAGGGCAGCCGGCCGTCAAGTTCGCCGAGTCCGTCGACCGGCATCACCGTGTAGTACTGCCGCAGGTTTCCGACGACGGTCTGGTAGGCGAGGAAGCGCCTGCTCTCGCCCAGCTTCTCGAGCGCCTGCGCGCTCTTGCGGAAGAGCTCCTCGACCGCGTCCTGGCCGCCGGCGCGAGCCTCGAAGAGGGTCACGCTGGTGAAGAGTCGGGGCGCCGCGCCCTGTGCGGGCAGACGGCTCAGGTCGGCGCGCAGCCGACAGATCGTCGTCGCGGCGGCCGTCTCGCACTCCTCGATCTTCTCGAACACGCTCGCGCCCTCGCTCTCGCCGAGCAAACGCCCCACCAGCTCGGGCACCTGCTCGCGGCTCCCGAGAGTGGCCCAGTCGGGCGCCTCCATGACGAAGTGGTAGCGCCCGCGCGGGCCGGCGGTGACCTGATGGGCCGCCCACTCCGCCGGATCCTTCCGCTTCTGCGCCGCCTCGGCGACGCGATGCACGAGCGCCTCGTAGGTTCGAGTCCGCTCGGGCCGGATTTCGACTGAGTCCACTTTGACCAACGACATGAATTCGTCCCTCCCTGTTGGCCGCACGATCTCTCGTGACCGCGGCGCCCGCATATGACCCAAATTCCCGAGGTCTCAACGATCGCGGCCACTGCAGCTGAGCTTCGGCACCATGCCGACCCCGCAGCACTTCACCGCATCAACCATCTGGATCGAAACGTCCTGGGGTTCGGTCGCACGCTCCCATGTGGGCCCGCTCCACGGAAGGAGCTTCGGTCGTACGTTCAACGTTTTCGCCGCCGCCCGGCCACACCGAGGACGCCGGGCCGGGCGGAGAATGAGTTCCAGAGGGCCCGCCGTGCCCGCGCTTGCCGGCCGCGCCCGCCCGTGCCAACTCGCTCGCCATGCCGAATCAGTACTGGCTCGTCAAGCAAGAACCCACGGCCTACCCCTTCGGTCAGCTCCAGGCCGACGGGCGCACCGCGTGGACAGGAGTGCGCAACCATCAGGCCCGCAACAACCTCGCCGCGATGAAGGCGGGCGACCCGGTGCTCTACTACCACTCGGTCGTCGGCTGCGCGGTGGTCGGACTGTGCAAGGTCGTGCGCGAGGCCTACGCCGACCCGACCGCCGACGATCCCCGCTGGCTCGCCGTCGACATCGCCCCGCTGCAAGCCCTGGCGACGCCGGTTGAGCTGTCGACGATCAAAGCCGACCCAACTCTCCAGGACATCGCACTGGTCCGCCAGTCGCGACTCAGCGTGCTGCCGCTCGAAGCCCGGGCCTACGAGCGTATCGTCGCTCTGGGCTCGGGCAAGACCTCCGGCAAACGCGCGGCTCGCTGAACCACGCCGGCGGGCGCGGGTCGATCAGGACGTCCCGCCGGAGCGATCGTGTCGCCCCGAGGGAACACTCGCGAGGGCAGCGCGTTCGCGCGCCCGGTGAGCGTCGAGCCCGAGCAGCGCGTTCAGGCGCTCGAAGTCATAAAGTTCGTCCGTTACCGCGGCCGTCGTTCCCTCGTGGCGAATCGTATTCAGGACATGCTCCAGCGCGCGCGCCTGAGCCAGTACCGCAGCAACCGGGTGCACGACGAGATCGAAACCGCGCCGCCCGAGTTCCTCGAGTGGCAGGAGTGGTGTGCGGCCGCCCTCGACCATGTTCGCGACCTTGTGGCCACGGATCGCGAAGCTGATCGCATCGAGCTCGCCGAGCGACTGCGGTGCTTCGACGAAAACAGCGTCGACTCCCGCCTCGAGCGCGAGTTGCCCGCGCAGCAACGCCTCGTCGAGACCGAGCGGTCCACGGGCGTCGGTGCGCGCGACCAGAAAAAGATCGATCGCAGGCCGCATCTCGACCACCGCGCGAAGCTTGGCGAGCCACTCGGCGCGCGGCACGACCTCCTTGCCCGCCATGTGGCCACAGCGCTTGGGCCAGACCTGATCCTCGAGGAAGAGGCCCGCCGCCCCGGCCTGCGCGTAGAGTTCCGCCGTGCGCTGGACGTTGGCGATGCCACCGTAGCCGGTATCGGCATCGACCAGCACGGGCATCGACACCAGGCGGCAGAGACGGCGGGCGGCCTCGGCCATCTCGCTCTGGCCGAGAAGGCCGATGTCGGGCTCGCCGAAGAGCGAAGCCGCGACCGCATAGCCGCCGATGAACGCCGCCGGAAAGCCGAGGCGCTCGACCAGACGCGCCGACACGCCGTCGTACATCCCGCCCAGAAGCAGGGGCCGGCCCGCGCCGAGCAGCGCCCGCAGCCGTGCTGCCGGGCCCGACGTCCCTACCGCCTCGGGGGCCCCAACCACTGCCGGCTCTGCGCCCGTCGCCCGACGGTGCTGCGGGGGCGGGAAGAGCGTGTCGGTCGATCCGGCCTTCGACATCAGTGCACCCTCCCTACTCCGGATCGGCCATGGGCGCGAGCACGTGGGCTCCCCGAAACGAAGCGCACCTCTGGCAGGGCACCGCTGCCGCACGTAGACGCCCCGGCATGACGACACCGATTCTCGAGCTGGCCCTGCTCGACGTCCGTGCGGGCGAGGAAGCCGCCTTCGAGACCGCCTTCGCGCGAGCGCGACGCATCATCGCAGCTTCACCGGGTCATCTCGGACACGAGCTGCAGCGCTGCATCGAGCAGCCCGGTCGATACATTCTACTTGTCCGCTGGCGCAAGCTGAGCGACCACACCGAGGGTTTTCGCGGCTCTGCAGCGTACCAGGAATGGCGGCAGCTCCTGCACCACTTCTATGACCCCTTTCCCGAAGTGCTGCACTTTCGCGACATCGGGCTCGGCGGGGCGCCAGGAGAACCGGCGGGCACGGCTGCCGACGGCTAGCCGCCCGAGGGCGCCAGCACCAGCCCTCCGTCAATCCAGCAGTGTCAAGAGAGGCTCGAAGAACGCCCTCGACGCCGACGCGGTGTAATAGGTGCCCGAGAGCACGCACATCTCGTCATCCGAGGTCGTGCCGAAACGCAGCGTGGTCGGGCTGCCACTCGCATTCAGTCGCGGCTCGCGATCGACGCCGTTGTCGATCAGGCAATCGTAGTCCAGCCGGCCCCCGGGCGGCAGCATCAGCGGCGGATCGAAGACCTCGGTCGGCGGGTGAGCCCAGTCCCAGTTCTCGTAGAGCAACGTCCCGGCGCTGTCGCGGGCACGGAAGCGAAGGCCGCGCTTGTGCTGATGACCGGTCAGCTGGACGATCGCCATCGTACCGCCGCTCGAATTGGTCATCGATCCCGGTTGCAGCCGCTGCGTCCCATGGGGAACGTTGATCGAGAACATTTCGTCATAGTCGATCCAGGGCTGGAGGATGTGCGCGGGAGTTCCCTCGTAAGGGACAAAATTGACCCATCCCTTCACCTGGATCGGCTGATCGAAGGGATTGGCGTAGTGGGGATTGACCCCGATCCAGCCGCCGGTCGCCATCCGTCGCGCCATGCCGGAGGGGTACTCATCGACGTAATAGGGCGCCTGCGGCGACCCGGAGAGCGTCAGTCCGAATCCACCGCCCGAGATGCAGCCGACATCGCCCGCGACGAGCACGCCCGGCTGACTCGGCTCCCCGGAACCGGTCCACGGAAAGAGCGCAAAATGATGCGTGCCCGGATTCACCGCATACTCGAAGCGGGCCACGTCGAGAGGCACCTCGTTCGGTACGGGGATCCACATGCACCCCTCGAACTCGTTGCCCGGCAGAACCCAGGGGCCCTCCAGTTCGACCTGATAGCCGCCTTCGGGAGGAGCGGGCTTGGGCGTTTCGACGAACTCCGCGGCGGCCACGCAGGGTGCGTCGTGGACCTCGCCGGCCTGAGGCGCGCCCGCATCGATCCAGGCATCGACGAGCCAGAGTTCACTGGGCGAGAGCAGCGAGCCCGTAGCCGGCATCTGCGAACCTTCACCCGAGCCGAGCCCGCCATGGAGCTTCTGCGACAGAAAGCTGGCGGCTGCGTCGCCGGCCGCGACGAGATGCTTGCCCGCCGCTGCCGCGACCGCGTTGTGGGCCGTCTGGCCGATCAGTTCGAGCCAGGCCTGGCCCGCCCGCAGGTCGAGCCCGCCGAGCGCCGAGGCACCGTGACACGACCCGACGTTGCAGCCGTGTCCGGCAAAGATCTGCTCCTCGATCTGCGCGAAGGTCGAAGCACCAGCGCTGGTACACGTGCCCTTCCAGGCCAGGAACTCACGCCCGGCGCGTGAACCTCGCTCGCCTCTCGTCCTGGCGAGGGTCTCGATCGTCATCGAGGCGCACGCGGCGTCAATCTCTCCCTTGAGCTTGACCTGTGCGCCCCCCGCACAGTCCTTGAACACGCCGCGCAGGGCAATCGTGCCGTCACGTCGGCGGCTGCTGATGCGCATTCGCCCGGGTCCGCAACCGCTCTCGATGACCGCCTGGTCGCCCGCGATCACCAGCGTGTCGGAACTGGCGGCGCCGAGCACCGCGCCGAGACCGATCTGCCAGCGGCCGTCGGCACAGGAGCGCTCGACCGAGGACTCATGAGCGAGTGCTGTCGGCGCAGCGAGGGTCAGGACGGCGACCGCGGCAAGGCAGGCCGTCCCGAGCCGGGGGGAAAGGCTGCGTCCGGCAAGGCCCGAGGCATCTCCCGGAATCGAAGGCAGCCGGAGATGGGCTCGGTGGGTGGAGGCGAGGCGCTTACTCGGAGCTGAGGTGGGCTGGCTCATGAAGAATCCCTCGATCGGCTCGGCGGCGGGGCCGCCCCGTCTCGCCCAGGCATCATCCGTTCTGCGAAGCGCCGGCTCGTGCCGGCGCGGCAGCGCGAACGGCTCCGGTCTCGCCCCTGCTACCCCACCCGCCCGGACCGGGGCAAGAGCTTCTCGGCGCCGCCTCAACCCCGCGCGTCGCCGCTCGGTCCCGGCTCGCCCGCAGCCGGGCCGGTCGCTGACCGCACCAGGATCTCGATCGCACCGGCCGCATCGGCCACGACCGTCACAGAAGCGCGGTCGCGCTCGCTCGCGAACCCCATGCGGACCTGCGCGTCGAGCTGAGCCAGCAACGGCTGCCAGAAGCCGCGGTAGTCGACCAGCACGAGCGGACGCGCGTGCAGGCCAAGTTGGCGCTCGACGAGGATCTCCGAGAACTCCTCCAGCGTGCCCAGGCCACCCGGCAAGACGACATAGGCATCGCCCCGGTGTGCCAGCGAAGCCTTGCGCGTGCGCATGTCGCCGACCGTCTCGAGCGTGTGCAGACCGGCGTGCGCCACACGCGCGAAGGTATCGAGAAGGACGCCCTCGACCCGACCACCGGCCGCCAGCGCACCATCCGCCAGTGCGCCCATCAGGCCGACATGAGCGCCGCCGTAGACCAGAGTCCAGCCCTGCCCGGCGATGCCCCGGCCGAGGTCACGCGCGAGCTCGAGCAGGTCGGCCGGCGAGCGGCGCGACGAGCCGGCGTAGACGGTGACCGAGGAGATCGCTGGCATGACATCGCTTGGCCGATCGCCCCGGCCCTCGCAAGCCCGCATCACAGCCCGCATCGCGCCCGTGTTGCCGGCACACCCCGACCGATCAGCGCGCGGCCTGCAGGCCAAGGTCGATCTCGGGCAGAGCGGCACGCTGCCGCCGCGCCCGCGCTTGCTCCTCCGAGCGGCCGGCGGCATGGTTCCGGCCATGGCGGGTCGGCCCTTCGTCTTTCTCGATCGCGACGGACCACTGATCGAGGATGTCAACTACGGCCACCGCCCCGAGGACTATCACCCGATCGCGGGAGTCACGGCCGCGTTGCGACGGCTGTGCGCCGCCGGCTTCGGCCTCGCGATCGTGACCAACCAGGCCGGCATCGGGCGTGGCCTCTTCACGCGCGCCGACTACGACAGTTTTCATGGCCGGCTGCTCGACGATCTCGCCGCTGCCGGCATCGAGATCGAGGCAACCTACATGTGCCCGCACGCGCCGGACGAGGGCTGTTCCTGCCGCAAGCCGGCGCCAACCAGCCTCTTCGCCGCACGCGACGAACTCGGTGCCGACCTCGAGGCCTCGTGGATGATCGGCGACCACGCCAAGGATGTCGAATTCGGGCACAACGCGGGCTGTCGCGCGATACTGGTTTTGACAGGACATGGCGAGGAAGAGGAGGCGCGGCTCGGCGAGCGCCGCCCCGTGGCGGTGGTGGCAAATCTCCCAGCAGCCGTGGCCCTGATCCTCGGCGACGCCTGAGCCCGCGCCCCCCGCGTGCGTAGACCGCCCCGTCCCGCTCAGACGATCGTGCCGGTACGAGCCTCGGTGTAGCCGCCGTCCTCCCACACCACCGCGCCCGCCACGGCCACCATGTCGACCCCTCGCGCGTGTCGCAAGTAGCGATTGGCCCCGCCGGGCACGTCATGGACGAATTCCTCGTCGCCGCGATCGATCGTCGCGGGATCGAAGAGCACCAGATCGCCGGCGAGACCCGGTTCGAGGCGGCCGCGTCCGGCGATGCCGAAAGCGTCAGCCAGCTCGGCAGTGATACGATGAACGGCGCGCTCAAGCGGCATCACACTGCGGTCGCGAACCCAGTGGCCGAGCAGCCAGGTCGTATCTCCCGAGCCGCAGAACTGCGCGATGTGGGCCCCGGCGTCGCTCGCGCCGATATGGACCCGGGGGTGGTTCAGGATTCCGGCGACACCGTCGGGCTCGGCATGGATCATGCCCCGCACGGAGAATTCGGTCGCGAGATCCTCGGCGCAAGCAAGATCGAGCCAGACGTCCACCGGGTGAGCGCCGCGCTCGGCCGCGATGTCCCGCAACAGACGGCCCTCGAGTCCGGCGTTCGCCGCCTGCGCCACCCGGCTCACCACGAGATGGTTCCATGCCGGGCCGAGCAGTACCGCGTGGTCACGCAACTCCTGGCGCCGCTCCGGATCGGCGAAGGCCTGGCGCCGCTCGGCATGGGGCAGGCGCATGATCGCGGCCCAGGCCGGCAGCGCATAGAGCACGAACGAGGTTTCGGCGAGGCGGATGTTGATGTCGAAGGGCCGCGGCATGCTCTGCCCGAAGAGCCGCGCTCCGGTCTCCGCCTCGTGCTCGAGCAAGGCGAGCGAGTCCGCCGCCAGCGTCGAGTAGGGCGAGTGCACGATCGGCGCCACCGAGCAGACGAGTCCCGTCGCGCGCGAGATCTCGGCCATGTCGCGCATGTTCTGCAACTGGGCCTCGGGCATGAAGAAAATCGGCACGGTCTGGATCAGCCCACGACCCTCTTCGGCCATGGCCCGGCCGAGCGCGATCACCTCGTCGCGCGTGGCGTAGCGGCTCGCCACCGGTCGCATGTTTTCGTCCGAATCGACGTAGGACGTCGAGAGTCCGGCCGCGCCGGCGCGGATCGCCTCGCGCAGCACGAGCGCCATCGTGGCGATCTCGTCGTCGGTGGCCGCACGCTCCTGCGCCGCCGCTCCCATCACGAAGTGCCGCAGCGGCGAGTGTCCGACCAGACCCGCGACGTTGATGCCGAGCCCGGGGCGGATGAACTCGAGCCACTCGCCGTAGCTCTCCCAGGTCCAAGGCACGGCCGCGTCGAAGGTCGCCAGCGGGATGTCCTCGATCTGGCGAAACATGCCGGCGAGCGGGCGACGGTCGGCCGCGCGCACGGGCGCCAGCGAGAGCGAGCAGTTGCCCGCGACCACGGTGGTGACCCCGTGCTCGAGCGCCGGTGTCGCGAGCCGATCCCAGCAGAGCTGCGGATCGAAATGCGTGTGGACGTCGATGAAACCGGGCGCCACGGCCCGGCCGCGCGCATCGATGCGCCGGGCCTCGGCCGGCACCTCGGTGGCGGCAGCGCCGCCGACCGCCGTGATCTTGCCAGCGACGACGGCGACCGAGCCGTGGCGCGCCGGGCCACCGTTGCCATCGATGATTCGGGCGTTCTCGATCAGGAGCGAATTCGCGTGTTCGGCCATGGCGCAAGTCGAGCAGAGGACCGGGCGAACGCAAGCCCCACAGACGCGTTCGGGCGGCCTCCTCGACCACCCCGACCGACCCGGCCATGCCGGCTTGCACCAGGACCCGCGCGGAGAGCCTCAACCCGCCGTGCGACGATTGCCGAAGCGGTCCCAGTGCACGACCTCGGCCACCGGCCGCCGCGTCGTCGGGCCATAGCGCCCGCGCGGCCAGCCGAGCGGAATCACGGCACAGGGGGTCACGCTCCACGGCAGGCCAAGCGCGCGCCGGGCCAGGATGGTGCTCCAGAGCGGCAGCGTGATGAGTGCGGCACCGAGCCCGGCCGCGCGTGCCGCCAGCAGGAGGTTCTGCACCGAGGGGTAGATCGAGCCGTAGTAGCTGGTCGCGGCGATCGGCGGCCAGGGCAGGCGTGGGCCGCGCAGGCAGGGCACGATCAGCACCGGGATGTCGGCAAAGTGGTCGGCCTGCCACTGCACCGCGGCCAGGACCCGCTGCATCGCCGGATCGTTGCGCGCCAGCCAGCGCCCGATCCCTCCGTAGATCCCCCACGCGCCGCCGTTGAGCTTCCCGAACTTCTCCTTGATGGAGCGGTCGCGCACCACGACGAACTCCCAGTTCTGGGCGTTGCTCCCCGTGGGGGCCTTGAGCGCCAGCTCGATCAGGCGGAGCACCAGCGCGTCATCCACGGGATCCGTGCGGAGGCGCCGGATCGCCCGCTGCGTCGTCATCGCCTCTTCGAGCGGCATGTCGAAGCGCGGCGGCGCGCCCCCGGAACCGTCCCCTGCTGGCAAAGTCTCGCTCATGCTGGCCTCCTCTCGCCGGGGCACGCTCTAGCAGGTCGCCGCGCTCACGCGGAACCGGGGCCGTTCGCGGCCCGTTCCCGAGCAGACCGCGCGCGCCGCTCTCGTCGGGCCCCGTCGCGGGGGGACGCGCCTCAGCAGCCAGCCCGTGCGGCCGCAGCGAGAGCGGGCAGCGTCAGGTAGAACCGGCTGCCCGTGCCCGGAGTGCTCTCGATGCGAATCTCACCCCCGAGTGATGCCACATGGCGCTGGACGAGATAGAGGCCGAGCCCGAGACCACCCGCCGCCCCCGGCCGGTCCTGCACGAATGCCTCGAAGATCGCCGACTGGGCGCCGAGATCGATGCCCCTGCCGGTGTCGCCGACCACAATCTCGAGCACGCCCTCCTGCCAGCCCACGCCGACCAGGACCTCGCCCGCCGCGGTGAACTTGAGGCCGTTGTCGATGAGGTTGACCAGCACCATGTGCAGCTTGACCGGATCCGAAATCAGAGCAGGCAGGGTCGGTGACAACTCGGCGCGTACTTCGGCCAGCGAACCGGGTTGGCGCGCCCGTGCCGCGCGCATGGCCTCGGCCACGATCTCGGCGAGAACGACGCGCTCCGCACGCACGAGCGCCCGGTCCGAGCCATTGTGACGGCTGATCTCGAACGCCTCGTCGACGAGATTCCCCATCGCCAGGGTGCTCGTGCGCATCCGTTCGAGAATCGCCCGCCGCTCCGGGTCAAGCCCGCTGCGCGCCGCGGTCCCTCCATCAAGAAGCATCTCGGCATAGCCCGCGATCACGTTGAGGGGCGTGCGCAGTTCGTGCGACATGGTCGCCAGGAACTGATCCTGGGCCCGGCTGGCGAGCCGGATCTGGTCGAGCACATGGCGGTACTCGAGCGCGGCCGAGACTACCGGCCCAAGACCGTCCATCGTGCGCAATTCGATGTCGCCGAAGGGCTCCCGTGCCACCTCCCGGCCGACGACGAGAAAGCCCGACAGGGCGCCGTCACGCCGCAGCGCGACCAACGCGACGGGGCCGCCGCCGCGTCCGCTCTGCGCATGGGGCTGGAACGCCGCCGGGAGTTTCAGAACCCCCAAGGATGTTTCGAGCGCACCGACCTCATGACGCTCCAGGTAGCGGCCGATCTCCCGGCTCATGGCCTCGGGCAGTTCGAGGCCCGCCGGCCCCGGCGCGTCGGTGGGCGGGAATCCAGCTGCCACGACGCAGCGATAGCGGCTGCCGGAGAGCATCCAGATGACCGACCAATCTGAGTTGAGGGCGAGGCGCGACGCATCGGCGGCTCGCTCCATCAGTCCTTCCTGACCAAGGCCCAGCAACAACTGGTGCTGCACGACCGAGACGCAGCCGGCCACGAGCGATTCCTCGTGCTGCCGGCGCCAGAGCCAGTCCTCGCGACGATCCCGAGTGAGGCGCTGACGCTCGGCGGCCCAGCTCAACACAAATGCGGCGATCCCCGAGCTGAGAACGACCGCCGCAACCTCGGGCCGGGCATCGACTGCGTGCCCCGAGCCCCAGAACAGGATCCCGATTCCGCCTGCCACGAGAATGCCGTGCAGCACCCGGCCGAGCGGGAGCAACGAAGCGGTCACCAGCAGCGTGCCGGTCACGACGACAGCCGCCGCGCCGATCCCGCGAACAGTCACGTCCAGCACGACCACCGTCACGAAGGTCGCCAGTGCCAGGACCACCGCGAACAGGCGCAGCACAGCCACCGAACGGCGCCACCGCAACAGGAGCATGACGGCGAGCGAGAGCCCCAACATTCCGGCCAGCAGGGCCGTGTGCGGGTCAGCTCGGAGCCGACCTCGATCGATAATAATATGCGCGACCGCGAGCAGCGCCCCGGCCGCGAAGGAGATGGCGACGAGCAGGTGCAGCCGTCCCTGGAACTCGTCGCGGAACCGATTCTCGGCGCTCTGGTTCACCGGGGCTCCCGGCGCGGGCCGCACCACGATTCGAGAACTCCGCCGATGATCTCGCCGGCTACTGGGTTCACCTCGGTTCTTCGCGCTGGCCGCACCACGGGCACCGCCCTCCCGACCTCGAATTCTTAGAACGAGTCCCGGAGCCGTGTCAAGGATCTACCACTCGAAAAAATAATGGAGATCTGGATTGCCCCTGCGAGCGCCCCCCCCCAATTGGAGCACCCCGGGCCATGCGCCCGTGAACTCGAAGGCGGACCCGGCCTCGCGGAGCCAGAGGCAAATCGGTCACCGGAGACCTGTGCCGAGTCGTGCTCCGGGACGGTTCAGCCGAGTTCGAGAACGGTGCGGATGCCGACCCCGCGGCGCATATCCGCCATTCCCTCGTTGATCTCGGCGAGCGGCCGGCGTGCGGTGATCATGCGCTCAAGGTCGAGCCTCCCGGTCCGCCAAAGATCGATGAAGCGGGGAATATCCCGCAGCGAATTCGATCCCCCGAGCACCGTACCGAGCAATCGCTTGCCGGTGATCACGAACGCCGCCGGAAGCAACGTCAGTTGCTCCTCGAGCCCGGGCGCGCCGACCGCGACGATCGTGCCCCCGTTGCGCGTCGCATCAATGCACGTCTGGAGGAGGACGGCTCGACCCGCGGCCTCGAAAGCGGCGTCGACACCGATTCCGACCGTGAGGGCGCTCACCTGCTGGGCGACATCCCCCGCCCCCGGGTCGAGCAGATCGGTCGCGCCGAGATCGCGCGCGGCCTCGCGGCGACCGACCAGCGGATCCGAGACGATGATCCGGGCTGCCCCGGCGAGTCGTGCACCCTGCACCACCGAGAGGCCGACGCCACCGAGCCCGGTCACGAGCACAGTCGAGCCCTCCTCGAGCCGTGCTGTGTTGAGCACCGCCCCGACGCCGGTCTGCACCGCGCAGCCGATCACGCACGCGATGCCGAGCGGCACGTCGGCCGGGATCCGCACGGCGCCGGTGGCCGGCGTCACGACCCGCTCGGCAAAGCCGCCGACATTGACCCCGCGGTAAACCACGGCCCCGGCGCGCGCGAGGCCGGTCGATCCGTCAGGAAATGTATTGGTCGAGATGCCGATGGCATTGACACAGAGCGAGGCCTCGCCACGCACGCACCAGTAGCAGGTGCCGCACGGTGGACAGGGCGTCACCACGACGTGGTCTCCCGGTGCGAGGCGGGTCACGCCGGGACCGATCTCCTCGACGATGCCCGCGGCCTCGTGACCGAGCACGATCGGCGTCGGACAGGGGAAGACGCCATCGGCCAGACTGAGATCCGAGTGACAGATCCCGCAATGCGTGATGCGCACGCCCACCTGGCCCGGCCCCGGTGGCGTGATGACGACATCGTCGCGCAACCGGAGGGGTCCACCTTGTTCTTCCAGAATTGCTGCCCGCATCCAGATCTTCATGGCGGAAATTCCGCCGTGGTCAACCCGGGGCGAGCGGGCGGCCCGCCTGCCCCCGGAAGCGGGCGATCCACCGTGCGTTGGTCGCATCACCCTGGCGGGCTTGCGGTAGCCCGTCGATCTGCAACGGCGGCGGCGCGGACACTCCGAGTCGGGTGAGGACGGCTGCGACCGATGCCGCCGGAGAAACGACCAGTTCCTCGTAGACCAGCTCGAGCGGCTCGATCCCGCCGCGCTCGAAGAACTCCTGCCAAGCCCGCTCGCTCGCCTCGATCGTGTGCAAGAGACGGGAGATCTGCCGCGACCGATAGATCGCCGGCCGGAGAGCGCGCTGGTGCGATGCCCAGCGGCCGGTCTGCAGCGCACGCGCCCACGATACCGCCTGCGCGACCCGGTCTTCGCGCCGAATCCAGATCCAGCGCTCGGGCCCGAGCACCTCTTCGACGGGCCAGCCCCGGTCAAGGAACCAGAACCGCAGGTGGTGCCAATGCAGCTTGAGGCCAAACCAGCCGCTCGGTCCGGTCCGCCGCACGCGGACACGCGCCAGGTAACGCTCGAGGCGCGCGCGATCCCAGCGGCCCCGCGTCGCGAAGCCGATCGCCGGGCCGCGCAGGAAACGCTGGCCCGTGCGACGCGCGGCCGTCTCGCCAAGGCGAACCTCGAAATCGCGGACCTGCATCGGGTTCAGGTACTCGCGCGGGTCGCCCACCTCGCCGGTGAGCCGCAGCAGATGACCGAGCAACGTGCTGCCGGTGCGCGGCAGCGACGCGATGACGAACGTCCGCGCCGGAGTTCCCGGCAAGAGCGCGGGGAGATCGCCCGCGGGGCCGTTGCGCGGGTCGAGAAATGGGCTGCGGCGGCTCATCGGGTTCGAGCTTCGCGGACGCGCCGGCCCGGAGCCAACGTCCAGATCAGCGCCCACCGCTACTGCGGCCCCGCCCAAGGGCCCACGGGCTGCCGCGCCGCGGCAGCTTTGCCTTGCTCCGGGCGCACGCGGGGAGGATAGAGCATCTCCATGGCCTCATTTGACCTGGTGCTGCGGGGCGCGGACGTGATCGACGGCAGCGGCGCACCCCGCCGGCGTGCCGACCTCGGAGTCCGCAACGGGCGCATCGCCGCGCTCGGCCAGATCGGCCGCGGCGAAGGCGCGCGCGAAATCGATCTCGATGGTCAAGTGCTGGCGCCCGGCTTCGTCGACCTCCACACCCATTTCGACGCCCAGATCTTCTGGGATCCGGCGCTGACCCCCGCCTCCCTGCACGGCGTCACCAGCGTCGCCGGCGGCAACTGCGGGTTCACCATCGCGCCGCTGACGCCCGAGGCCAGTCCCTACCTGATGCGGATGCTGGCGCGGGTCGAGGGCATGCCGCTCGAGGCGCTCGAGACCGGCGTCCCGTGGAACTGGCGCAGCTTTGGCGAGTACCTCGACCAGATCGAGGGCCGGCTCGGCATCAATGCTGGTTTTCTGGTGGGACATTCGACGCTGCGGCGCGTGGTGATGGGGGACGCGGCGGTCGAGCGCGAAGCGACCCCCGCCGAGACCGACGCGATGGCGCGACTGCTGCACGAATCGCTGGCCGCAGGCGGGCTCGGCTTCAGCTCGTCGCTCGCCCCGACGCACAACGACGCCGAGGGCCGGCCGGTACCCTCGCGCCATGCGAGCCGCGACGAGCTGGTGCGACTCGCCGGCTGCCTGCGCGACCACGAGGGTACCTCGCTCGAGTTCATCCCGACCGTGGGCATGTTCGACGACGCGACGATCGAACTCATGATCGACATGGCGCTCGCCGCCGAGCGCCCGCTCAACTGGAACGTGCTCGGCATCTCGGCCATGTCCCGGCGCACGATGGACAACCAACTCGCCGCGTCCGACCGTGCCGCCGCACGCGGCGCCCGCATCCTGGCGCTCGCCCTGCCCCAGCAGATGACGATGCGCCTCAATCTGGCATCGGGCTTCATTTTCGATGCCCTGCCGGGCTTCCCTGAAATCATCGCGCTGCCGCTGGCCGAGCGCTGCCGGCGACTCGCCGACCCCGCCGTGCGTGCCGAACTCGATCGCCGCGGCAACTCGCCCGAAGCCGGCCTCTTTCGCATCTTCGCCAACTGGGGTGGCTTCCGGATCGACGAGGCCTTCAGCGAGAGCACTCTTCCGTGGCGCGGCCGCACCGTCGCCGAGGTGGCGGAGTCACGCGGCATCAGCCCGATCGATGCCTTTTTCGATCTCGCCATCGCCGACGGGCTGCGAACCTCCTTCATCCCACCGCTGCCGGGCGACGACGACGAGACCTGGCGGCTGCGTGCCCAGATGTGGCAGGACCCGCGCATCGTGGTGGGCGCCTCGGACGCCGGCGCGCACCTCGACATGATCGACACTTTTGCCGCGACCACTTCGCTGCTCGGGCCGGCCGTGCGCGAACGCGAACTACTGCCGCTCGAGACCGCCGTGCGCTTGATCACCGATGTCCCGGCACGCCTCTACGGCCTGCGCGAACGCGGCCGTATCGAGTGCGGCTGGCACGCCGACCTGGTGGCGTTCGATCCGGCGACCATCGGCCCCGGCCCGGTGCACACGCGACGCGATCTTCCCCAGGGAGCGGCCCGTCTCTACGCCGAGGCCAATGGCATCGCGCACGTCTTCGTCAACGGAGTCGAGACCGTGCGCGGCCGCGAGTTGACCGGCGACCTCTCGGGCCACGTGCTGCGCTCGGGCCGCGATACCGGACCGAGCGGCTGCTGATCCTGGATCGTACGCCCGGCCAGCACGCGGGCGACACGACCACCGCCCGCGGACACATCGGACCCGGGCCCGCGTCTCCGGCGCCGGTTGGCTCCCGACGCCCCCGTGCCCTAACCTCGCGACATGCGCGACGGCGTCGTCACTTTGCAGAACGGAAGGCTCGAGGGTGTCGTCGAGGATCGGGGGCTGGTGCTGCGCGGCGTGCCCTACGCCGCGCCGCCGCTCGGTGCCAAGCGCTGGCGGACGCCCGAGCCCCATCCCGGCTGGCACGGCCTGCGGCCCGCGGATCGCTTCGGCGCCACGTCCACCCAAAATCCACCACTCGTGCCCATGACTCGCCGCCTGCTCGGAGTGCCCGGTTCGAGCGGCGAGGATTGCCTCACGCTCAACGTCTGGACGCCGCGCCCGGACGGTCGCCGCCGGCCGGTGCTCTTCTGGATCCACGGGGGCGCCTTCGTCATCGGTTCAGGGGCGACCCCGATCTACGAGGGCCGTCGTCTTGCCCGCTCGGGCGACGTCGTGGTCGTCACCATCAATTATCGCCTGGGCGCGCTGGGCTCCCTCTCGCACCCGGCACTGCGTGAGCACCCCGACGGCATCGTGCCGAACCTCTGCCTGCGCGACCAGATCGCGGCACTGGAGTGGGTGCGCGACAACATCGCCGACCTCGGCGGCGACCCCGAGAACGTGACGATCTTCGGGGAGTCGGCCGGTGCGATGAGTGTGGGCTGTCTGCTCGCAGCACCACCGGCGCGCGGGCTCTTCCGCCGCGCCATCCTGCAGAGCGGTGCTGCCTCGAATGTCTCGGACGGGCGCGAGGCCGCGCGGGTCGCCGAGGTCGTGCTGCGCGAACTCGGCCTCGATCCCGACGTCTCCCCCGAACGCCTGCGCGCGCTGCCGGTCGAGAGCATCCTCGAAGCGCAACGCAAGACCGCATTCAAGCTTGGTTTTCAGCTCGGTCTGTTGCCCTTCCAGCCATGCGTGGATGGCGACGTGCTGCCCGCCCCGCCGCTCGAGCTGCTCGCCCGCGAGGGCACGGACGGGGGCGCGCCGGCCGAGGTCATGCTCGGCACCAACCGCGACGAGTGGCGGCTCTTCCTGCTCGGCGATCGCGCACTCTCCCGGCTCGACGAAGGTGGCTTCCGCTCCCGTCTCGAGCAGGTCCTGAGCCTCGTCCCCGGGGCCGACCGGGCCGGCCTGCTCGCACGCGCGCTCGACACGTACAGCCCGGAGCTGGGAACCGTGACGCAGCGCTGGTGTGCCTTCCAGGCCGATCGGGTCTTCCACGCGCCCGCCGTCCTGCTCGCCGACCGGCTCGCGGCCGCCGGCGCGGCGGTGCGGCTCTACCGCTTCGACTGGGCCCCACCGCTCGTCGGCGGCTGGACCGGAGCTTTCCACGGCATCGAGATCCCATTCGTCTTCGGCACCGTGCGCGATGGTTTTTTGGGTGCGACGTTGGGTTGGCAACCCGAGGTGCGCCACCTCGCGCGCCGCATGCGACGCGCATGGCTCGAGTTTGCCCGCCACGGCGACCCGACCCACGAGCTGCTGCCCGACTGGCCGCGCTGGTCAAGCGCATCGCGCCCCGGGCTGGTGCTCGGTCCCGGTGGCGGTCCCGCACTCGGTCTACCGAGCGCGACGGCGGCTTTCTTCGAGCCCTTGCTCGGCGTGGCCCAGGCGGCCTGAGCCGGGCGCGCACGCCGGGGAGCCCGACCACACCTGCGACGCGCCAGTCCTGACCGGTTCCACCAGGTCGCTCTCGAGCGACGCGCCGGTAGCGCGGCGTCGTTCGGGTTCAGCGGAAATGGATGGCCTTGCGTCGCGTCAGGTGGCGGAAGCCGTGCGGCGACAGAGTCGAGCCGAGGCCACTTGCGCGCCAGCCGGTCCATGGCAGGGCCGGGTCGAGGAAGTCGCAGCGGTTCTGGAAGATCGTTCCCGCCTCGACCTCGCGTGCAACGCGCTCGGCGCGGTCGGGGTCGCGGGTCCACACGCTTGCCGTCAATCCAAATGCCGAGTCGTTCATCCGCGCGATCGCGTCGTCGTCGTCGCGCACCGTGGCCAGTGCGACGATTGGACCGAAGCTCTCTTCCTGCATCAACGCGGCGTCGTTGGGCACGTCGACCACGAGAGTAGGCGGAAAGTGATTCCCCGGCCGGGTCGCATCGCGGCGGCCGCCGAGCAGGAGCCGGGCACCCCGTGCGACGGCCTCCTCGACCTGGCTCTCGAGGAAAGCCGGCGCCGTGGCACGGGCGAGCGGGCCCAGGGTGGTCGCGTCGTCGCGGGGGTCACCGTAGACGTAAGCCTCGAGATGCGGACGCATCCGCTCGATCAGCTCTGCGGCGATGTCGCGCTGCGCGTAGACCCGCTCGACCGCGCAGCAGGACTGGCCGGCGTTGTAGCAGGCACCATCGACCACGTTCTCCGCCGCGAACGCGAGATCGGCATCGGCTGCGACGTACGCCGGGTCCTTGCCCCCAAGTTCCAGTCCGACGCCGCGCAGGCCGTCGGCGGCCTGACGGTAGACGGCGCGCCCCACGGCCACCGAGCCGGTGAAGGCGACGTGCGCGATCTCCGGTGCGTGCGTGAGCCGGGCTGTGTCCGCAGGCAAGAGCACCAGATCCTGCACCAGATCCGGCACGCCGAGCCCGCCGAACGCACGCGCGAGCGCCCGACCGGTCAGCGGCGTCAATTCACTATGCTTGAGGAGCACCACGTTGCCCGCGAGCAACGCCGGCACCAGTACATTGACCGGCACCAGCAGGGGGTAATTCCAGGCCGCGATGTCGAGCACGATGCCGAGCGGGTGGTGCTCGATGCGCCGGCGCAGGCCCCCCTCCTCGGGCAGGACCTCGGTGGCAAGCGCCGCTTCGGCCGCGTCGAGAGCCCACTCGGCGCGGGCCTTGAAGGTCCGCAGCTCGCCGCGCGCCTGCGCCAGCGGCTTGCCCATCTGCAACGAGATCTCGCGCGTGACCGCCTCGCCCTCGGCCAGCAAGGCGTCCAGTCCGGCGCGAACCTGCGCCATGCGCTCGCCGAGCGGCACCGCGCGCCAGCGGGCGAAGGCAACCGTGGCCCGTTCGAGGGCCCGCGCCACCGCGGCATCGTCGTCCACTCCAATTTCAGCGACGACCTGACCATCCCACGGGTTCTTCACCTGCACTGGTTCGATCTCCGGCCTCGGCGACGTGCGCCGAGACGACCTTGGCACCGGCGTCGGACGTTCACCGCCCGCTCACTCCGGGGTGACGTAGGCCGCCGTGATGCCGCCATCGACCAGGAAGGTCGAGCCGGTCGTGAACGAGCTGTCGTCGGAGGCGAGCCAGAGGGCCGCCTGCGCCATCTCGGCGGCCTCGCCGAAGCGGCCCATCGGAACGTGCCGGAGCCGGCGCTGGCGCTTCTCCTCCGTGTTCAGGAACTTCATCAGGAGCTCGGTCCGCAGCGGGCCCGGGCAGAGCGCGTTGACCCGGATGCCCTCGCGGGCGTGGATCACCGCCAGTTCGCGCGAGAGAGCAAGCACCGCACCCTTGCTCGCGGTGTAGGCAAGCTGGGGCGTCGCCGCGCCCAGCACCGCGACGAACGACGCCGTGTTGATGATCGAGCCACCCCCCGCGCGCCGGAGTGCCGGGATGCCGAATTTGCATCCCAGGAATACACCCTTGACATTGATCGCGAAGGTCCGGTCGAAGACCGCTTCCTCGGTCGTGACCGCGTCGTCATCGCGCGAGTCCATGATGCCGGCGTTGTTGAAGAGGACATGCAGCGCGCCGAAGCGCTCTTCCGCCGTCGCCACCATCCGCTGGCAATCCGCAGCCTGGGCGACGTCGGCGACGACCGCGATCGCCTCCCCGCCCTCGGGAATCTGGCCGAGCGTCGCGTCGAGGCCCTTGGCGTCGAGATCGACGCAGACGACCCGCGCCCCCTCGCGCGCAAAGAGAATCGCCGACTCGCGGCCGATGCCGCTCGCCGCCCCCGTGATCAGAGCCACCTTGCCATCGAGACGCATGAGCGCTGCTACCAAGCGCAGGCGCGGCGGTCACCTCCGGGGCGGCACGCGCCCTAGATCCGCTCGAAGTAGCGCCGGCGCTCCCAGTCCGTCACGGCCGTATCGAAGGCCTCCTGCTCGACGCGGAAGAAGCGGACGTAGTGATCGACCACCTCGTCGCCGAAGGTCTGACGGGCAAAGGTGCTGCGCTCGAAACCGTCGGTCGCCTCACGCAGGGAAGCGGCCACGCGGGGCAAGTTTTCGGCGGCGTAGAGATCGCCCGCGAATGCCGTCGGTGGCTCGATGCGCTTCTCGATGCCGTCGAGGCCAGAGGCCAGCGCCGCCGCATAGGTCAGATATGGATTACAGTCCGCGCCCGGAATCCGGCACTCGATCCGCAGCGAATCGCCCTCCCCCACGACGCGAAAGCCCGCGGTGCGGTTGTCGTTCGACCAGGCGATCCGGGTCGGTGCCCACGATCCGGAGCGGTAGCGCTTGTAGGCGTTCACCGTCGGTGCATAGAAAGGCATGACGTCGCTGACGTGCGCGATCCAGCCCCCGAGGAACCAGCGAAACTCATCAGAACACCGGATGCCACAGAATTCGTTCTCGCCGGCAAACGCGCTGCGGCCGTCACGTCGCAGGCTCAGGTGGACGTGACAGCTCGAGCCGGCATGTCGCTCATCGAGCTTGGCCATGAAGGTCACGCTCTGGCCGAGCCGTTCGGCGGTCTCGCGCAGACATTGCTTGTAGAGGTTGTGGCGATCGGCCATCGTCTGCACGTCGCTATAACGCACGTTGAGCTCGTGCTGGCCGAGCCCCCACTCGCCCTTGGTGCTCTCCACGGGCAGCCCCGACTGGCGCAACCCGCGCCGCACCTCGGCACCGAGCTTCTCCTGCCGCGTCCCATGAAAGATGTGATAGTCCTCGAGGTACCAGCCGGCGTGCTCGAGGTCGCGGAAACCGTCGCGGGTCGCGTCGCGGTAGCTGGTCTCGAAGACATAGTATTCGAGTTCACTCGCGGCGTACGCCGTGACCCCGAGCCCGGCCGCGCGTTCGATCTGACGCGTGAGCAGCGAACGCGGCGCCACCGGGACCGGCGCGTGGGTCGTGTTGCCCACCACGTCGCAGAGCACGATCGCGGTGCGGTCGAGCCAGGC
>SXGT01166617.1_pt1 | contig 32888 bp, 30 predicted proteins | sample 3176221 | NCBI WGS metagenome assembly SXGT01 (sample SAMN11356862, study PRJNA531348) | freshwater metagenome | isolation source: freshwater sample F1-120 | place: China: Fuxian Lake, Yuxi | collected 2017-12-25
CGACGGTCCATTAGGCGGAAGTCCCCGGTATCGAGGGGAATGTCGACGTTTGCGATGCTGCGGATCAGTCGATAGAACGCTGACGCAGTCGCGCGCTTGAACCACGTCTCACCGACACGGGCAGACCGCGTTGCGTACACCACCTGAAACCCGTTTTTCCACTGGGCGTAAAGATCGGCGATTACCTCTGGTGGGTCCTGAAGGTCGGAGTCGATCACTACGACAGCGTCGCCGCAGGCATAGTCCAAGCCGGCGGTGATCGCAATCTGGTGTCCAAAGTTGCGCGAGAAGATCAGCGCCCGTACCCGTGGATCCGACTGTGAGAGCCGTTCCATGACTGCCCGGGATGCATCGGCACTCCCGTCATCGATGAGCACGAGTTCCCATCTTTCGACCAATGCGTCGAGGACGCTACGACACCGGTCGTAAAAGAGCGGAAGCGTCTCAGCCTCATTCCACACTGGAGCAACAATCGACAACTGAGGTGTGAGGTTCGCCTGGTTCGCGCCGTCTTGTCCGGTTGCCATAGCCATGTCAGCGTACCGTACTGTTCTGGCGATCGGACCGTCCGCGTGCCGCCCTGATGCATCCGGCCTTCAGACAAGGATTGCCCAAGTCGCACCGAATGCGTCGCGGATTGTCCGCGGGTCGCCCATCCAGGATGGTGGGTTGTAGATCAGTAGGAGGTCAGCACCTGGCACGGTTCGGATTTCCTGAACCGAAGTCGTCCGGATCACTCTGGCTGGTTCGATTGCGAATCCACCGTGCAGCAGCACTAATGCCCAGAGTGACAGGCGTTCGCCGTCGTCGGTTGACGCGCAGAGAAACGCACGCTTCTCCCAGTGCGGGTGCATCGATGACAGGAATGCCGTCGCATAGCCTCCGCCATCCGGCGTCTCGCAGACGGTCGAGCCGGCATCCAGACGTATTTCACGCAGGCTGCGAAGCATCACTCCGGGGAGGTCCGTGCCGAGTGCCAGTACGCCAAGTTCATATGCGACGAGAGGCGCCTCTCGTTCGAGGTGTTGTGCTCTCACCCAGGTGATGAAGTCGCCACACGCTTGCACGTCAATTGCGAGACGTTTGGCACCCGACATTGCGTCAAGAATGTCGGCACCGACGAGGGCGGGTGCGTGCGAGGCGACAGTTTCCAGAGCGAGGGCCAAGGCGTCACCCCGTCGGGCGGGTTGTCCGTCTGTGTCGACATGGCTAGTGAGGATGCTCGGGATCCATCCATGGGCTTCGGCAACGATGGCGCACATCAGGGCGAACGCGAGCCTCCGGGCGGTACCGGGTTCCGGATGCAAGCGGGCAACGAATTCCGGGGTCACCGGCGTGCTGTGACATCGTCCGGCCGAGCTGACCGGTCTGGGCCATAGCCAACATCGCTCAGGGCTTCTGCAACGTCGTCTTCGGTGGTTGCGGTGGGGTCTATCCGGATGGAAATCCACCCAGTGGAGGCGTCGATTGCAAGGTGCACAATGCCCGGGATGAGTGACAGTTCTGACGCAATCAGTGCTTCGGCGGTTGTCGCACAGCAACTCGTTCCGACCGCCGGCCTCTCCAGCATGGCTGGGAGAAACCACGACAGCAGCCGGTCTGCCGAATGTGAACCCGACGCAACTTCAAGCAATGCTTGCGCACCCTTGGGTGCCGCCGTGACCATGGCCCAAGTGTAGGCGGTGGGAGGCGTCACCGCATGCAGGTTTCGTACGTGTTAGCCGGCCCACCTTTTTTGCCAATCACTCTTGAACAAATCGCCGTCGACCCCGGTCGACGCCGAGCACGCCCGCGCCGACCCCGGCAATCTTCGCGATGATGGGCATGATCCGCGTTTCCAGTTCCCTTCTTGGCAGACGGACAAGCCTGTCAACCGCGAAAAGTGGTCCGTTGTGTGCGGTGACCCCGCCGTACGATGCCATCACCGTTTCGATAATGGGGACCATTACTGCCGGATTCGGCACCCACATCGCCCGACGCCCGCCGGGTGTGTGGCCGCGGGGTGCGAAGAGTTGATCATCAAATCCCAGTTGGTTGGCGGGAACGTCGATCCTCAGTGGGAGGTCAGCTTCGTGTGGACGCAGGTAGCACGAAACGATTGCCGGACAGCCTCGCAGCAAATCTGATGCGAGGGGCGTTGTCATTGGGAACTGTGAGGCGTCAAGGATGAGTGGCCAACTCCAACCGGCGCCCATTGTTGCGAGCACCTCGCCATCTCCGGGGCGGCATACGTCGGGGTCGCTGTTGCCGGACGGGGCATCTGGCCACTGAGCGAGGCGCGCTTTGGCCTCATGAACCTCTCCAGTCACTCCCAACCCGTGCTGCAGTGCGCCAGCCAGGACGGACGCACGCTGGGTCTTCCCAACCCCGATGACCCACGTTTCTGTGCGCGCGGCGGTAAGGAACAGGTCGCGTGTCCGCGACATCAATGAGCCGGCACGTTCAACGCCATCACCCCACCGAACGTTCGTTGGTCCACCTGCCATGTGCGCAAGGTCAGCATGGAGAGATCCGTCGATCCAGATAATGGTGTCCGATGGCACGCCTAGCTCCACTGCGCGCACCAATGCCTTGACGGCAACCTCGGTTTCGAGGGACCGCATCAGCAGGTCGCGTGCGCTGGATGCTGCCGCATCGTCAAACCGCGCAGGCATGGCTGCAATGTCCGCTTCCTGGATCTGCCCGATCGGATCTGGGCCGAGGGCGCAGGCGAGACCGATCACGAGATGTGCGCCGGTTGACAGCAGGATGGCGTGGCTTGTGCCATCGACACCGACGCCGGACGACCGGTGTGCCCGTGCATCCGGCAAGTCAAACCACCGGTCCGTGAGTGCGTTAGCCAGTTGGGTGGCGCCAGATGCGGTCGCAACCCGAAAGATCTGTTCGCGTCGCTTCACCGCCGCGCCGATGATTGGCCCGAGGATTGTCATCGCAATCCTGCATCTCGAATATCGAACATAATTTCTATTCTATCGTACGCTGATCGAGCTGCGAACCGGTCAGTCAGTGATCTTCAAGGCAAGCGGGAGTTCCTCGGATGCAGTTGCCGGGCGCGCGGTCACCGTCACTGGCTCCCCGAACATCATGTGTTCCCGAAGGTGGCCTGGGGTCATGTCAACCGCGTCATCGACCGCAAATTGCCATTCCTTTCCGTCTGAGGTCCGGATCGCGATGACCGAGGCGTGTCCGATGTCCCGTGCATCGACGCGCGTGACCGTTCCCCGAACGACGATGGGCTGTTCGTAGAGGAAGAGGGCTTGGGAAATTGCGATTGCAATGCCGGTCATGATCAGTGCGATCGCGAACCAGCGAACGCGTTTCCGCCTCGCAAGGTTTGCATTCATGACGGCGAGGTGCGCCTTTGGGGCCGAGACGTCGCTTGCCATCGTCTTGAGTTTAGACATCATCGGGGCTGACGCAAGCCGGACGCACCTCGTGCGCACCTGCCCTCTCAGTGGGATGCCTGTGCCACCTATAATCTGGACAATGCCCCGTTATCAGGTCGTGCCACGACGTGCCGGCACAACCTCCACCACGCGCCACCCCCGATCAATTGCCGGCCGCAGTGCTCCGGCGAACCCACCTGCCTTGCCTGACCCCTCAACCGGCCCCACCATGGCGGTGTCCGAAGCGTCCCTGTGGGGCGTGTGGACCGATGTGCGCCGAACTGTCCTGGACTGTGGTGTGCGGGTGGTTTCGGCGCGCCTGCCACGCAGCGGTTCTGTCAGCGTCGCGGTCGGCATCGGGGTAGGGTCGCGGCACGAACCATCCGCGCTCAGCGGGATCAGCCATGTGCTGGAACACATGGTTTTCCGTGGCAGCGAGCGGTGGCCCACCAGTTTTGACCTGACGGCGGCCATTGAGAATGCCGGAGGGACGCTTGATGGCTACACGCATCGTGAGGCGACGGTCTACTACAGCCGGATTCCGCGACCCCACATGGCGCATGCCTTGGAAATCGTCTTTGACATGGTGCGTCGTCCCCGGCTAGGCCCTGAGGACTTCCTGATTGAGCGCGACGTTGTCATCGAAGAGATCAAGCAGGATGCCCAGTCCAGTCCCGTCGTTGCCGAAGAGGCCCTGGACACCCTGCTGTGGCCGGATCACCCCTTGAGCCGATCACCTGCTGGCAAGGAAGCCACCGTCGCTGCGCTTGTCACGGAGGATGTGCGGCGGGTTTGGGAGTGGGCTTATGCACCCTCGCATACCGTCATCAGCGTAGCGGGTGATGTCGATCATCAGGAAGTCTGCGACTTGGTAGCCCGCCTTGTCGAGGGGTGGGCCCCCGGAGACGGGTACCCGCCGGACGTGCCGATGGCCCCCGAACCTGTCCTTCCCGGGCTTGACTCCAGGTGGGCCGAAGGCCAGACTGCTTACGTGTACGCGGGTGTGCGAGGCGTACCGTCAACCCATCCGGACCGCCCGGCACTCGAGTTGCTCAGTTGTGCTGTGGGCGAACTTGCCTCTTCCCGCCTATGGGCTGACCTCCGTGATGCGCGTGGCCTCGCCTACGATGTCGGCTCGGAGGTGACATCGTTCGCTGATAGTGGTGCACTCCGGATGTGGGCGGGCGTACCTCCGAAGCGTCAAGCCGAGGCCGTTGAACGGATGCTTGCGCAGGCTGCTGGTGCACGGAAGGGTCTGCTACCCGAGGAGTTCAGTCGCGCGAAGAACTTTGTGGTCGGCGAACTGACGATGGCCTGCGAGACTTCAGAGGATATGGCGCATTGGCTTCTCTGGGGTGACTTGGCTCACCGTCGGCTCATCCCACCCGGGGCAGTCCGTGCGACCTATGAACATTTGACGCCGACGGACATCGAGCGCGCGGCTGCGCTTTGGGCACCGGAAAGAGTTCAGATTGCAATTGCAGGACCGGCGCCACGTCGTGGTGCGCGCCTGCTCAAAATGGTTCAGGCGCAAACCGCAACTTTCAGTGACCCAAGTGCAATCGAGGGGTCAGTCCTGCACACCGTTCGGCCCAGAACCCACAAATCGTAGGCAGGGCGTCGGCCCACTGCCGAGGAAGATTGCAAGTGGTCAGTACTGTGATTGGCCGGGTGGGCACGCAGGGACTCGAACCCCGGACCTCTACCATGTCAAGGTAGCGCTCTAACCAGCTGAGCTACGTGCCCCGAAACTGCTCAAGTGTAAACAGTGATTGGGAATGCATTCTGCGGGGAGCGGGCAACGGGGCTCGAACCCGTGGTCTCAACCTTGGGAAGGTCGCGTGTTACCACTACACCATGCCCGCAGACTACTCTGAGTGTATCAACCTCCGTTTACCGGCGCTACTCGTTCAGTCCTCCGGCCTGCTTCACGGTTGCGATACCCGCGCCTGCCGGTAACTGCCGAACCTGACCAGCGCTGACGGGTAACACGTTCTTCCACTCGAAGCGGGCGAGGAAGGTTTCCATGTCAGGAATGTGATGGAGGGCGCCGTCGTCGCCGACGACGAAGATGCGTCCAGTGCCCCGGAAGTCCCACAGGAGCCAACCAATTCGCGGTTGCGCCATCGGTGCGCTGGTCAGGGCGCTGTCCGGAATGGTCTGAACCTTGCCCCAGTCGATGCCGGCGATGTCGCTGATGTCATCCGGACTGATCCACTCAAGGTGACCCGAGGCACCGACCCCAAAGATTGGACCGCTGTCTGATCGTAACCACCCACGATAACTTCGCTGCCCGGTCATGGGATCGACGTAGGCCACATCCGCCGAGATCAGGCTGCCATCGGCGCCCACAATCTGGAGTGCTTGGCCGACGATGATCGTCGTTGCGTAACTATCCGCGGCGACCGATGCGACGGGCGCAGTTGAGACGGACACTGCTGAGGGCGGCGAACTGGATACCGATCGTGCAGATGCCGGAGGTGCGACGGAACCACCACCACCGCCACCACCGCCACCCGCCCCTGCACTACTGCCTGCGTCGGTGATTGCGGGGGCAGGAGTAATCGTCGGAGTGCCAGTTACCGACGCAGTCGTCGTGACCGTGGGAGTCGTCGTGACGGTCGTCGTGACGGTGGGCGAAGGTGTCACAGTCACCGACGGCGTGGCTGTCTTTGTCATGGTCGCGGTGCCGGTCGAGGTCACTGTCGGCGTACTAGTTCTCGTGCGGGTCGTGGTGACCGTTGCCGTCTGTGTGACTGTCGGAGTGTGGGTCCGCGTCGGCGTCGCTGACGGCGTGCGGGTGGTAGTCGGAGAACTGGGCGCGGGAGTAGGGGTGCAGGCGCACGCAATCTGGGCGAGGTTGAGCGCGCCCGAAATGTTGAGCAGCCCAGCTCCGTAGGCGTTCGGGTTCTGGGAGACCGCTGCGGTGACCAGAAGCGAGGACCGCAGCGCCGTCCGCACCTGATCGCGAGTGATCGAAGGGAACGTCGACCATATGACGGCGGCGGCTCCGGCCACGTGAGGGGCCGCCATCGACGTCCCACTTAGGTCGCCGTAGCCGGAAAAATCACCCTTCGATGACAAGTACGTGCTGAGGATGGACGTGCCGGGGGCAGCCACCCCGTTTGTCGCGACGTACGTCTGCTGCGTCGAGTACGACGCGACGATGTTCGTGCTGTCGATCGCGGCCACCGGTATCAGCTTGCCGTTGCCGTTGCTTCCGGTATCCGCGTACGCGGCCGGGTAATCCCTTTCGTTTTGGGAACTGCAATCACTGTTGGCGTAGTTGAGCCCACCGCAGTTCCCAGCCGAGGCGACGACCAGTGCCCCGGCGGAGTAGGCCGCATCGATCGCACTGTTGACCGCCTGGGTGTTCTGATTGCTCCCGAGGCTGAGATTGATGACCTTCGCACCCTTCGCAACCGCCCAGACAACTCCCGCCGCGACGCCATCGGTGGTGCCATTTCCGTCGGCGTCCAAGACCTGCACCGGCATGATGAGTACGGGACGGTCGCCGGCGACGCCAGCCACTCCGGTGCCGTTGTCAGTCTCTGCGGCAATGATCCCGGCGACATGGGTGCCATGCCCGTCGCCGTCTGATGGGTGGGTCGACGAAACAGCGGCTGAGTAGGGGGTGCATGCGCTGGACAGGCACTTGGCCCACGTCGTGTTTGGTGCGAGACGGTTGATGAGGTCTGGATGCGTCAGTTGGACGCCGGTGTCCAGGACCGCCACAGTAACTGGGGTGCCGCTGTTTATCGCCCCTGCGACCGCCCAAGCCGGTTTGGCAGTGCTGTTGACCAGACCCCACTGGGAGGCAAAGCGGGTGTCGTTAGGTTCGTAAAGGAGGCGTGCGCGTACCGGTGCCCCACCCGTCACAACCGGCCTCGCAGTTGTGGTCCCCGCTGCTTCGTGCTTCCGGACCGTGGCGACGCGCTCGACCCACTGGATGTCGAGCCGCGACGCAAGCGTGGCAATCGCTTGGTCGGCCTGGCCGGCGGGAACCTCGATGGCGCGGAGGTCAAGGTCGGGTAGCCCCGGCGTGTAGGACGTGGTCGGTGGTGCGCCGACCGATGCCTCAGGCGAGACCCCGAGAGAGGCCACCCACGCGGCGGCACGACGGACCACTGACGAGTGAACCCGGAATGTCAGGCGTACCGTGCCCGTCTTGGGAGTGGGTGCCGGAGATGGCGTCGTAGTTGCTGGAGGCCGAGACACCGAGGGAGATGGGGACGGCGAAGGGGTCACGGTCAGTCCGTCGGCCAGACTGACTGTGGGTCCCCCCGAAATCGTGAACATCAGAAGCAACGCAAACCCGGCCCAGATGACTTTCGCACGTGGGCGTGACGATCCGAGCCCTGCGCACTTGCTGGCTTCTTGCCTTGGTGCTTGTTGGAGCTTCTTCACTATCGGGAGCTTTAAAATGGGGCTTGGCGTCGGTCGAAACTGGTAACACGCGGCGGTTGTGAGTTTGCGACGGTGCGGAACTTATCCTGTTCAATTATGGCCTTGCATCCGCCAGGACTAGGCCGACGTCATCGCAGAGTCAAACGCACCGGCCCACCGTCGTGATCCGCCGGGTCACGACTGCATGGTCATCGTGGTGCCCCAAGGTTCACGGTGAGTGTCGCGGTTGCGCTAGCGTTTGGTTTAGCCTGAGTGTAGAACTGTGCGGTTGTCGTCGCGGTCTGCCGACGCCGAGCCCTGAGGGTGCGCCGAGGTCCGCCCGGGCCCGTTATTGAGACGACATGGGTCGCATAGTTGTCGCCGGGCTTTTCGTCGTGGTGGTTGCAAGTGCGTGGTAGCCGCTTGGGCCCGAACCTAACGAGCCCGTTTCGTACCCGGCGCGGCGTCATGGTTCGGATCGCAAGGGCAGTTGTTCCTCTGCTGACAGTTGGTGTCGGTGGAACGGTCTCAGGCTGCGACGCGGTCCAGAATTTGGTGCCGCCCACGCCGACGCGAGAACCGGGTGGCGTTGGTACGACCGTTGCGATCGCGTCGCCCACAGTCACTCCTCGGCCCGTCGTCACCATCAATCCGGCAACCCTGCCGGGCAAGCTTGTCTTCGTGAGCGATGCGAATATCGCCATCTGGGAACGGGGAATGATGCGGAAACTGACCGGAGACCGGATAAGCCGGCAACCGGCCTGGTCACCCGATGGCACCCGCATTGCCTTGGTCAAACTAGACGTGAATTCGTCCGACATCTGGTTGATGAACGCGGATGGAGCGAATGCCCGCCAGTTGACCCGAAACGAGAGCCGGATCATTAACCAGAACTCATGGGCCTTCCGTCCGACATGGTGGCCCGATGGTTCACGCCTGCTTTTTCTCAGCGAAGAGACCACCAATGACCTCATGGTGTGGGAGATTGGCGTGGATGGGCGGAACAAGAAGCCATTTCTCGTCGTCCGGGACTATGACGGCGGCCTCGACCGTCCAAGTGTCACTCCCGATGGCAAGACGGTCGTGCTGATGAGCTACCGGGCCGGCGGGGGGAAGTCACAGGTTTGGTCCACTTCCTTGCCGAACGGGCCATGGAAGCAGCTGACTGACCACGCAGACGGCGCCTATGACCCATGCCTGTCACCGAACGGCACCAGGATCGCCTACACGGTTCGTTCGCAATCATCCCACGACATCTGGGTCATGAACCTCGACGGATCAGGACAGCAACGTGTGACCTATCACGGGGGGGTCCGCGCGCCATGTTGGTCGCCAGACGCCCAGTATCTCGCGTATGTTGCTGCCGAGGCGAATCTCTTTGACCTTTGGGTTGCGACGGTCCCGGCGCCGTTGCCTCCCGCGCCACCCACAGCGACCCCTTCTCGAAAACCCGGAGCGGGGACCCCGGTTCCGATTATTGAACCTAGCCCGACGGCGCCCATGGTTCGGGATGTCCGCCCCGTTGTTACCCGCCAAGTCACGCGCCAGGCCCAGATCGAGGCTGTTTCAGGAGTCGCATGGACAAGTTAGACATCGACCCCGTCAGCTCGGCCACCTCAACCGGAACCCATCGTGAGGTGGGTGACCACGGTGGTGCCAGGCACCGAAGAATATCCGAAACGCCTGCGTTGGACGCTTCACAGGAAACCGGGGAGACGGTTGACGTCACCGCCGCCCCGGTTCCTCGTCGCTTCTTGTTCCTTGGCAGGTCTCTTGTCCGCAAGGCTCCGCGGACCGCTTACACCATGTTGATCGCCACGGTTCTGCTGCTGTTGTTAGGCGGCTCGTTGGCGACAAGATTCTTCTCTTTGTCCCTGACCGCTTACCAGATTGGCCTGCGCGCCGAGGAAATCCGCCAGGACGTCATCAAGCGTGAACAACGAGTCGCCGCACTGAAGACCAGGATTGCCTATCTCGAGACGGACGCGTACGTCGAAGCAGCCTCGCGCGAAAAGTTGAGCCTTGTGCGTCCCGGCGATCACGCCGTCATCATGCTTCCCGAGCGCGATGAGGTGGCATGGGTGCCCGAAGCACCTCCAGTTCGACCAAGCGGCCCATTTGGCCAGGCGTTTGGGCAACTGGACGCTTGGTTCCGCCTCTTTTTCGGGGCGCCTGACGAGGGCATCCTCGGTCGCCGGCCCTGAGCGGATGGCACTGTTCGTTCGGACCGGGATTGCGTGACCACCTTACGCCTCTCGTCACGCGCACCGGCCGTGCGGGTTGTCGAGCGATCCATTGCATCAACCGGCATTGACTTTCGCGGCATGCCGGTGATCGCCGCCGTCTCCGGTGGTGCGGACTCGACATTTCTTGCCCACAGCCTCGTCGCGCTTCAGAAACGCTTCCGATTCCATGTCTCCATAGGGCATGTAAACCATGGATGGCGACCTGAGGCCGCCGCCGAGGATGCAAGATTTGTGGCCCACCTAGGACAACGACTTGGCCTTCCGGTCCACGTCCTTGCAATGGCGGGCAATGATGGTCGCAATGCGATGTCAGGTGGGCCGGAGGCGGCCGCTCGTCGCGGCCGGTACCAGTTCCTCGCAAGTTTGGCACTGTCGACGAATTCGGCGGCAATCATGACCGGCCACACTGCCGATGATCAGGTCGAGACCGCGCTAATCGCGTTGATGCGAGGCCGCGGTCCAGGCTCAGTCGCGGGAATGGCGACGGTTTCACCTGTGCCTCATGCACCAGTCACTCCGTCCCAACCGTCTCATGACCGCGACGTGATGGATTTGGATCGCAGGCCGTCATCGACAATGGTCCTTCTCAGGCCAATGCTAGGCCTAAGCGCGATGGTCGTTAGGACGGCACTTCGGGACGCGGAAATCGAGTGGCAGGAGGACACAACGAACGATGACCTGCGACATCCTCGCAATCGGCTCCGCCACCGGGTGCTTCCAGAACTGGAGGCAATCTCTCCCGGTTTCCGCGACGCATTCCTACGGTCTCTGGCGATCACGAGGGAAATGGCTAACATCGCCATGGAGGCAGTCGACGAGGCTAGTGGCAACTGGAAAACAATTGAGCGTGGCGTCCAGATGCCCATAGACACCCTCGTCGGGTACTCACCCTTTGTCCAGACTGCACTCATCCGCACGGCTCTTGTCCGGCTTGGTGCCAATCCCGAACGCATTGAAGCGGCTCATCTTCACGTTGCCACGAAGATGATCGCCCGGCGCCGGGGTCGTGCGCATCTTGAGATTGCGGACGGCTACCACATTGCAGTAAGCAAGGGTTCCACTGTGATCACGCGAATGGATCGACCCTCACGGGAGGATGATGGGTCCGGTTGGCAGGAGGATGTGGTACACACGCTGCCGTGATGTGCCTGTGGGTGCCGCCTGCCGTGATCGGAGAAACGATGAGTGACACACCGGACCACCCGGATATCGAGCGGATCCTTCTCACATCGGACGCGGTTCAGGCGCGGGTGAACGAACTCGGAGCCACGATCACGACAACGTATGCAGGTCGCGCCCCGATCCTGATCGGAGTTCTGAAGGGCGCGGTCGTGTTCATGACCGATCTGGCCCGGGCGATTGACCTCCCCGTCGAACTCGACTTCATGGCGGTGTCCAGCTATGGCAATTCCACGGAGACGAGTGGAATCGTCCGTATTACCAAGGATCTTGATGCGACGATAGAAGGCAGGGATGTCTTGCTGGTCGAGGACATCGTTGACAGCGGCATGACCCTGCGCTATCTCAGGCAATATCTGGAACGCCGGGATCCGTCGTCGCTCAGGATCTGCACGCTCTTGGACAAGCAGGTACCGCGTAAGGCCGAGGTAACGGTTGAGTTCACGGGATTCCAGATCCCGGACCGGTTCGTCGTCGGCTATGGCCTAGACTATGCTGAGAGATATCGGAACCTTCCGTACATCGGCATACTGAAAAAGTCCGTGTACTACGGATGAAGCTTCACGAGCAAATGACGCCAGACATGAGGGTTTGCCATACGACATGGTGCCGATGCCGTGGCGGCGCCCGGTTCGACATGCAGCATCCGTATAATCCCAGAGGATTAGTCGGGAAACCCTACCCGTGAAGATGGACGCGCGGTGGTTGCGCAACAGTTTTGTCTACCTCGTCATCATGGTCGCGGTCCTCGCGATCTTTTTCACCTTGTTCAGTCCGCAATCGCGCGAAAGTCAGGTCCCCATCACGGACCTGATGGCAATCGTAGTTCGCGATGCGAAGCAGAACCGGGTTGACACTCTCGTGGTGCAGGGCAATCGCCTCCTGGCGGACACGAGCGAGGGACGCAAGGTTGCCATCAAGTCAGACAGGACAGATGTCCTTGACCTGCTGAACCAGAATGGCGTGCGCTTTGAGCAAGTGAAGGTCGAAGTTCGCGAGCCGAGTCAGCTCACTTCTTGGCTGGGCATCATCGGTTCGTTCCTGCCGGTGATCGTTTTCGGTGCCCTTCTGGTGTTCATGATGAGGCAGGCCCAAGGGTCGAACAATCAGGCAATGAGCTTCGGCAAGAGCCGGGCCCGTGTCTTCACGGGCAACAGGCAGACGTTGACGTTCGGCGATGTTGCCGGTGTCGAGGAGGCAAAACAGGAACTTGCCGAGATCGTCGAGTTCCTCAAGTACCCCGAGAAATTCGCAGCCCTCGGCGCGCGCATACCACGGGGTGTCCTTTTGGTGGGCCCGCCGGGAACCGGCAAGACGTATCTGTCCCGAGCCGTCGCGGGCGAGGCGGGCGTGCCCTTCATCTCAATCTCGGGGTCCGAGTTCGTTGAGATGTTTGTCGGTGTTGGCGCGAGTCGCGTCCGTGACCTTTTTGACCAGGCGAAGCGCAATGCTCCGTGCATCGTCTTCGTGGACGAAATCGATGCCGTTGGGCGTCAGCGTGGTGCTGGCCTTGGTGGCAGTCACGACGAGCGTGAGCAGACCCTCAACCAAATCCTGGTGGAGATGGATGGGTTTGATACGAACACGAACGTCATCGTCCTCGCCGCCACCAACCGGCCGGATGTGCTCGATCCGGCGCTCTTGCGTCCCGGGCGGTTCGACCGGAGAGTGGTCCTGGACAACCCCGACATCCGTGGTCGTCAGGCAATCCTCGATGTGCACGCCAGGGGAAAGCCTCTCGACAAGACGGTCGACCTTGGAGCTCTTGCCAAGCAGACGCCGGGATTTTCTGGGGCCGACTTGATGAACCTCCTCAACGAGGGGGCCATACTGAGTGCCCGACGCAGCAAGAAGGCCATCGGTGCATCAGAACTTGAAGAGGCGATCGATCGCGTCATTGCCGGTCCCGAAAGGCGCAGCCGCGTGATTTCCGAGCGGGAACGTTCGGTTACTGCGTACCACGAAGTCGGGCACGCGATTGTCGCGAAGATGCTTCCCCACTGTTACCCCGTGCACAAGCTGAGCATCGTTGCTCGGGGAATGGCCGGGGGCTACACGAGATACCTACCCCCAGAAGATTCCTACATGCAGACGAGATCGTTCATGGAAGACATGCTCTCGGCCATGTTGGGTGGGCACGCCGCTGAGGAGATTGTCTTCAGTGAACTGACCACCGGGGCGAGTGACGACCTCGACAAGGCCACCGATATGGCGCGCCGGATGGTCACTCGGTACGGGATGAGTCGTCGACTTGGACCGCGAACTTACGGGAAGCGCGAAGAGCTGGTCTTCCTTGGGCGTGACATATCTGAGACGCGGAACTACTCTGACGCTACCGCGCTAGCGATTGATGAGGAAATCAGTGAGATAATCGCGCGTGCTCATCGCACGGCCCGCGAGCTGATCATGAAGCACCGCACGAAGGTGGATGAGATAGCCAAGCGGCTCGTCCTCGACGAAACCCTGGACTCGGAAGCGTTCAACTCCATGTTCGACGGCGTACCGGCGGAAACCTTCGACGACGAGGCCGATCCGACGCCCCACAACGGCCACTACACGTCCAATCCGACGGCAATGGTGGGCGATACTGACGGAGGCGCCCAAAACCCACGTCCCGCGGTTGCGTGATTGCCTCAAGGGACTCGCGCCGGCATTTGCGTAGCCGGGGTGGCTATGCCGTTCGGGCCACGGGTCAGGTGAGTTCGTTGCGGAACAGTTCGATTGACTCACCCGCAGGTCCGCGGAAAAACGCAATCCGGACCGGGACAGCAAAGGGTGTGCTCTGGATGGTGACATCTTTCGGTTCGACGGTCACCGTCGCACCGTGCGCTCTTGCGTTTTTGATCACCGCATCGACATCGTGCGCACGAATTGCGTAATGCAGGATTGGCCCGTCCGTCGTGGAAGGTGACGTTCCGCCGGCAAAGACTTCCAGGTAGCTGCCGTTTCCGGTGTCAAGCATCACCGCCCGCTTGTCTCCTTCGCCCCACGCGACCTTTGGGGTGAAACCGAGGACTTCGGAGTAGAAGTGCACTGCCCCGTCGAAATCGGCAACCCGCACCGCGACATGGTGGAACCCTCCACCGCCGAGAACGCTGTTCGTTCCTGTCATGTCCGTCCCATTCTGGAACGTGTCGCCCGACACGCCCGCATAAGGGTAATCGGTACGCGGAAGAATGCTGCGTCGAGTGCCAGACGACCCGGTGCGGGTTCAGACATTTGCCACACGCGTGGCATCGATGACCTCGCAAGACGGAACCGTGGGTAACGTTTGGTCAGGCTTGGTGCACTCGTCTGACATCAACCACGCGTCCCCGAACGCCCTCAAGGAGTCCACGACCGTACAAGCGGCACGCCCCTTTTCGGTAAGCGTGTACTCGACGCGGGGCGGGATTTCGTTGAACATATGCCGGGTGACGATCCCGCGTGCAAGCAATTCGCGCAGGCGGTCGGTGAGGACGCGCGGGCTTATCCCGGTTGATGCCTCGAGTTCGGAGAACCGCCTCGGTCCGTTCTCAAGGTCTCGGACCAGCAACAACTTCCACACATCCCCCATCAGTGCAGCGGCACGCGCAACACCGCAGATCTGACCGGAACGCGAAGCTTGATGCGAAAGCGCTGATTTTGTCGTTTCGCGGGTCATTGCACTTCCGACTGCAGGGCACGCGAGGGGGCCTGCCGGTTGGTCGAGTGTAGCACGGCCAGATCCAATGCTATACTATTAGAAAAAAAGTGACGTTGCGCAACGCACTAATTCTGAAACGGCCGTCGACCTCGTTCGCCCTTTCTTGAAACAACTTGATTGGAGAAGTGATCCGTTTCAGGTCCAACATCTTGGACGATTGATTCCAGTCACACGAATGTGGGTTTCGCCGTACGGCATCTCATGGTGAGTACGGTTCGGGGGCGGTTTACTGGCGTTTCCGGGACGTTGGTTCTTGACCGCGAACATCCGGCGAAAAGCCATGTCGATGTTCTGGTCGAAATCGCGTCAGCCGATACAGACAATGAGATGCGGGACAACCACCTCAGGTCCGGCGATTTCTTCCAGGCCGAGAAGTATCCGCACATGACGTTCGTGAGCACCAAAGTCAAAGGTGCAGGCGGGGATCGCTATCACGTCCATGGCGACTTGACGATCAAGGGTGTTACCCGTGCGGTGGTCATCGATGCTGAGGTCACAGGGTTCAATCGATCCCCGTACGGGTTCAAGGTCGCCGGGTTCGAGGCGAAGACAACGATCAATCGCACCGATTTCGGTCTTGGGTGGAATGCAGTCCTTGAGACTGGCGGTGTCGTTGTGAGCGAGGAAGTGCGCATCACGCTCGATATCGAGGCGCGCGAAGAGACCGTCTGGGTCGCGGACCCGCTACCGCGACGCAGGTTGTTCTGACCCGGTCGGGTTGGGTGGCCAGCATCTGAGTGCGATTGACTTGGGCACCTGGCCATACCAATCAGCCAGTAGGGAACTCAGTCGATTGGTGGATCGGCGGCCCACCCCTCGGCCCCGATCGTTGTTTCCCGCCCATGCCCGGGCAGTACCCGCGTCCCGCCCGGCAAGCACGCGAGACGGATGAGCGATGCCCGGAGCGCCGCTGCGTCGCTGTCGGGAAGGTCGTATCGTCCAAATGTGCCCGCGAACAACGTGTCTCCGCTGAAAAGGGTCGCCGACACGCCATGATGGAGGCACAGTGCCCCGCCAGAGTGCCCCGGCGTGTGCATCACCACAAAAGGTGTGCCCGCGAGGTGAATGACATCACCGTCGACCAACGGCACGTCTACCGGCGCCGCAGGGATTACGTACCCCGGCATGAACCGCGTCCGCTGTGGAACCGCTAGGTATTCCACATCGCTCGCGTGAGCTGAAATGGATGCGCCAGTCGCCTCGGCAATCGGGCCGGCTTCACCCACATGGTCGAAGTGTCGGTGGGTCAGGACAATGTTCGTCAGTGATGCCCGGTTGCTTGCCAGAACCCGTTCGATTGAAGCCCGTGAGTCTGGTGCAGGATCGACCACGGCCGCCTCACGAGTTACCGGATTGATAAGGACGTAGACATTCGTCCTGACCGGCCCGCAGATAAACTTTTGAATGGAAACCGGCGTTGCTGTTGGTTTCGGATGATCTGTTGGCACCGGCGGTTCTCTCCGATTCTCGTACAGCCGTAGTATCGATCACTTAGGTCCTTGGAAAGTAGTGTTGGGGGCAAAGCGTATTGCAATCAAGCGGTGAAAGGGTGAGGCGGAGATGTGCCCATCCGCGCAACGTCGGCAGGTCGGGTAGCATCGCGGGGATGCCGAAACCGTGCCGAGTTCGGACTGCACGTCACAGCGAAGCGCGTGAAAGCGAAAGTGGCGACGGGGCGGGGTCGGGACTGCTCGGAAGGATTGCCGATTATGACAACACAAATTGCTGACACAGGACGTCACGTTATCGTCCACGCGACCCGTCTCACCGCAGAGGCATTCCAGCCGTATGGCAGGGTTATCTCGACTGCGCGGGCCGACCTCACCCGCAAGGACGGCGACTTCACTGCGCGTCTGCATGTATCGCACAGGGTGCCGGCCGTGATCGAGAACATCAACCGGCACATGGACCATAGCCAGCTGTTCATCCCGCTCGGTGGTGCTCCGGTAGTGATTGTTGTCGCTCCCCCGGATCAGCCGATGGTTGGCTTTGACCCAACCACAATCGTGGCCTTCGTTGCGGATGGCACGCAGGCCTTCACCTTTGAGGCTGGCACCTGGCACATTGAGCCGCGAGCGCTGGTATCCGATACGTGCAACCTCATCAACGTCCAGACCCGGGGGTACGAGCGGCACACGGAACTGATTTGGTTTGCCGAGCATCATGTCAACGTTGCGTTGACAATCGACCTCGCGGGTCTCTAGACATACCTCGCGGGCGATGTCAGTTGGATCGACTCGTAGAAAGAGGAAACCTGACATTCCTGAAAACACACAACCGGCACTTCCATTTCGAAAAGTGCCGGTCCGTGTGACTATTTGAATTGTGCCTTGGGCAACGTGTCTGGTCCAGATCCTGTCGCTACACCCATCGCGCCTCAAGCGATTGACCCGTAAGGGCAATCACCAGTCGGTTCACGGTCGGTGCATATTCCCCGCAAGCGACCAGTTCCTTGAGACGGGCTACGTGAGCAGCTCGAACCTCAGAACGATCCCCACCGGTTGGAGCAGTAACTGGCCGACAGCTCGAGTTGAGCCGACGCCCTGCACGGCGCTGCTGTGGCATGCCTGAGCTCCCTCTCGGCGCGCTGCACATTGTGAAGAAGGTCGACCGTTAATCTCCAACACGCTTGTGGCGTGTGCTTGATCGTTGATCGAACTTGCAGACCCATCAGCTTCCCTGCCGGTTGGGACCCTGCGACCTTCGTTCGAGTTAATTGTCGGCAAGAACGTCGAATCCTTGAGGGCGTCACCCCGAAACTCGTCGTGATCGGGCAGTTACAGGTCCGGGCAGCTGAGGGCCTCGGGGTCAGACCGCTCCGGTGCTAGTGGTTGGAGTGGCCGCGCGAACAGTTCGACCTGTAGACCACGCCGCCCAGACACCAGCAATCGTCAGGATCAGACCTGTGGCCACAAAGGTTGCCCGCAAGCCCAGTGCCGTGGCGGTCGCTGCTCCGGCCATCGGACCGGCGGCATTGCCCAGTGCGGTTGCCGTCGTAGTAAGCCCGAACACCCACCCTCGATGGGCCGCCGGTGTACGCAGGGCAACGATTGCCATCGTGCCTGGCATCAGGCCTCCGGTGAACAGTCCAAGAAGCCCACGCCAAACCAGTAGCTCGTACGGGCTAGTGACGAGCGCTTGAGGAAAGTAAAGGATGCCTCCGATGATTGCGCAGGCAGCCATCATGCGCCCATGCCCGTACCTGTCGCCAATTCGGCCGCCGAGCCCAGCGGCAATGGCACTTGTCACCGCCGTGATCCCAAGGACGAGACCCGCCATCGAGGCAACTTGGGTATGTGCGTCGGCCACCAATGTCTTTACAAAGACGGGAAGGACCGGACCCATGGCGTTCTGAGCAGCTGACACCAGGAAAAGGGTCACGATCACTGCACTGAGGCCGGGGGTCCGTTCGATCATCGCAACAGCGTCCTGCCAGCCATGTCGGGCGTTTGCATCGGCCTCGACGGGTGGCGTGAAGTTTTCCCGCACGAAGACCATGACGATGACACCGGAAATGGCTAGGAGGGCACCCGTGGCCAGGAATGACACCCGGTAACCCGCCGCATCGGAGATGAAACCACCGAGAAGAGGACCAAAACTGTTCCCAACGAAGACGGCCGTTTGCATGAGACCGAGGGTGAAGCCGAGTTGCGACGCGGGGACGACGCTCGTCAGCAGCGTACGGGTCGCGGCGACGGTCCCAGAAAATCCACCCTGTAACGTCCGGAGGCCGAAGAGTTCCAAGGGACTACGCGCAAGGGCCATGGCCCCGACGATCAACCCGCCCCCGAAGCATGCACGTGCAACCATTGGCTTGCGACCGCGCCGGTCAGCCATGACCCCCCAGAACGGGGCCACGGCAGCCATGACAAGCATCCCGGTGGTGGACATCACTCCCGCCCAACGGACCGCGTCGCCTTCGTCGCTAACCCCGAGGGTCTGGACATAGAGGGGGAGGAATGGCAATGCCATCCCGAAAGCGACCATCGACATGGTCTGGGCGATGATCAGTGCGATGAAGGTCCGGCGCCAACCGGGCATGCCTTCACCAATGACGGTTCCCTCGGGCTGGGTTTCGCGACGAGACCCACCTGCTGGTTCGGCGCCACTTTGCTGGTTGGGCGCACGCGTCCCGTGAGCCGCTTCATTCGTCGTTGCCGGCGGTGTGTCAGGTCCGCGCGTCAGCATCCGCCCAGAATACCTGCACGCCCGTGCGACGCAAGGACGTTCAAGGTGCGTGTAAGTTACCCCGTCGGTCGGTACGCTTTGGGACTGGGCCCGCTTGTCCGTCAGGTGCAGGCCACAGCGACGGGTGTTGAGACAAGGGTGGCGACGCGGGTGGCAAGTCGTCCACCATTGCGGATTTCGACGACTGACGGAAAATCTGCCGAGCTCATGCCGGACGAACAAGAAGCCACCCGTCCCGGAACCTTGCATCAGGGAGAGCAAAATGTCACCTTCGACGCAACGCCACATGACTGACCACAGCGGAGGGTCGGCAATTCCTTCGAACCTACGCACTCGGTTCGCGTACCTCCCGGATGTGATTGCGGACCTTGAGCGGTCAGTCCCCTATGCCTCGGCACTGGCGACCTCGTCGAGTGGGGTGAGGCTTGCCCTCCGGGACTCCGAACAGGGCGTCTCAAGAAGAGATCCGTCTGCGGGTGTCGTGCTTACTGCTTCGGACGGCTTTGAGGTCGAGGAAGTCGCGGTTGGCGCCACTGATGAGGCGAGCGTCCGTGATGCCTCTCATCGCTTGCTCGAGGGATTGCGACGCGCGCGCGCGGGCGGGCGCTCGCGGAACCGCGCCCCGATCACCCTCGATCCCGGGGAACGACTGTCGGCCGATTATGTCACGCCGGTGGGGACTTCACCTGACAGTCTTTCGCTCGCGGAAAAGCTTGCGCGCTTTGAAAACCTGAGAGAGCGCGCACGAAGGATCGACAGCCGGGTTGTCCAAGCGATGGCACGCTACGGCGATGCGGTCGAGACAAAGGTGTTCGTGAACCGCTCCCGGTTCATTACCGAAGTAGTGCACCGCGCGACGTTGAATGTGACCGTGTTCGTGTCCGATGGGCACACGCGACGCTACAACTGGCTCAGCCGTGGTGGCACCGGCGGGTTGGAAAGTCTCGACGTGGACGAAGCATCCCTCGCAAACGTGACGGAAGTCGCCGTCGCTCTCCTGAGTGCCAAACCAATCGAACCGGGGGTCTACGACGCCGTTGTCGACCCAAGTGTGGCGGGCATTCTCGCGCATGAGGCATTCGGCCACGGTGTCGAGACTGACATGTTCCTCAAGGGGCGCGCGCGAGGTGCCCACTACATCGGCAAGCGCGTTGGGTCGGACCTCGTCACGATTGTCGACGATCCCACGATCCCTGGTGCAAATGGCACGTATTTCATCGACGACGAGGGTCAGTCGGCTTCGCCCACCTGCATCATTCGCGATGGCATTCTCATCGGCGGTCTCTCCGATCTCTATTCGGCGACGCGGCTCGGGATTGCACGGACGGCGAATGGTCGCCGCGAAAGCTTTGAACGCAAGGCGTACGCGCGCATGTCAAATACCTTCTTTACTCCGGGTGGCCACTCGGTTGCGGACGTCCTGCAAAGTCTTGACCATGGGTTGTACATCTGTCAGGGTGCCAATGGCATGGAGGATCCAAAGGGTTGGGGTATCCAGGTTGGCGCACATTTTGCTCGAGAGTACCGACACGGCAAGCCGACCGGTGTCCTGTTCTCACCAGTGAGCATCACGGGATACGTTCCCGATGTGCTTGGTGACGTGACAATGGTGGCCAATGACTTCCACCTTCATCCGGGCGGATGCGGCAAGGGATGGAAGGAATACATCACCGTGGGCGACGGTGGGCCCCACGTTCGGACCCGTTTGCAGTTGGCGTAGCTTTTTTCCTGAGACGGAGAACCCTTATGGTCATCAGAACGCTTGCTGCCGACATCATCGTGCAAGCTTTGTCGCGACGGTCGGAGATTGCAGGTTGGACCCTAACGAGGCGTCGACGTCACGGCACACAACTCTATGTGATCGGTCGTGACGTTGAGAACACGCGAGAGGTGACGACCGAGGATTTCACGGTCACAGTCTTCCACGAGCACCCGTGGCCGGACGGTCGCGATCCCGGGGTTGCCGGCCATGCGCGAGGGGTCGCCTCGGTGAAACTCGTTCCGGGCGATACGGCGAACTTGAATGCTCGCCTCGATGAAGTCATCATGATGGCGTCGCTGGTGCACAACCCCGCCTACGAACTCCCATTGCCTGAGACGCTTCCCAACGTAGATCTTGCTGACCCGGAGATCACTGCGCTGGACGGCACGCGCCGGGCCGTTTGGGAGATGGCAGAGGAGGTCTGGGACGCTTGTGACCGCGAGGCATCAACTGGGGTCCGTCTCTCGGCCGGAGAGTTTTTCGTCAACGTCACTCACCGCGAGTTCCGGACAAGCCGGGGCGTCCATGCCATGTCTGAGACGACGCACCTTGCAGTCGAGATTGCCCTGCTTGCGCGGGGCGAAAGTGATGACCCGACGCTTGAGGCGGAGACATTCCGTCCCATCGAGGCACGGCGCGTTGCCGACCTCCGCCTCGCCTCGCACGTTGCCGAGGCATCGAGGTTCGCGAGGGATACGTTGCGCGCACGACCGACGGAAACACGTGATGGTCCGGTTGTGGTCAGCGGTTCCGCGTTACCACCCTTCCTTGACCCGTTCATGTTCCACGCGGGCGCTCAGGCAGCCTACATGAAACTTTCGAGGTTCACACCGGACCACTCCGTATTTGGCGACCATGCATCGGTTGGCGATCCCTTGCACGTCTCCTCGCACGCGCTCCGCCCTTTTGGCCTGAGCAGTCACGCGTTTGACGGGGATGGCGTCCCGGGACGTGACATCGACCTGATAGTTGCAGGGTCCCTGATTGCCAGGCACGCGACGTCGCGATATGCGCAGTACCTCGGGGTCCCGGTCACAGGTGAACCGGGTGCCGTGGTGGTGCGGGCGGGGACGGCATCACTGGCGGAACTGGTGCGGGCGAATGGTCCCGTCGTGGAGATCGTTGCGTTCTCCTCACCGAACGTCGATGAAATCACGGGTGACGTCGGCTGCGAGATCCGTCTGGGATACGAACACCTTCCAAGCGGGGAAGTTCGCCCGATCAAGGGTGGGGCACTGGCGGGGAACGTATTTGAAGCATTTGCATCGGCGCGGTTTTCGAAGGAGACGCAGGAGGCACTGATCTCAGGCTTCGGAGGTGGCGGCGTGTTCGCCGGCCCACTTGGTGCGCGGTTCGAAGGGATGCGTGTCGCCGCCGGGTGAGGGGGCGTGGCCGGGTCAGGCTTCGCTGAGTTCGTCCAAGGTCATCTCGAAACTCGGGGCGCAGTGCCGGAGGAAGTATTCGACCTCCGGCATGGCGAGGTCGGTGACGGCACGTTCAAGTTGTCCGCGCGCGACCCTGAATTCCGGGTTGCCGGCGGCGACCTCGGTGAGGCACTTGAGGTAGGCATCAAGCTTGTCGGCCGCCTTGACCCACCGGTACGCCTCGGCATCGGTTTCGTCCGGCGCGATCAGGGCACGGTAGGTGTCGCGAGTAGGTGACGGGGCCAGACCGGTCAGTTGTTCGGCCGCGAGGTGTTCAAGTTCGCGCAGGCTCGCATGGACGCGCGGATTATGGTGCTTGACTGGTGTCGGGATGTCACCGGTGATGACTTCGGTTGCGTCGTGGAAGAGTGCCAGAGTGATTGCCCGGTCGATGGGGACGTCGGTTCGCCCAAAGACGTCGTGGGCAATCGTCGCGAGCGCGTGGGTCAGGATCGCGACCTGGTATGTATGCTCGGCGACATTCTCGGGGACCGTGCTTCGCATCAGGCCCCATCGTCCGATCAGGCGTAAGCGGTACAGGTAGGCAAAGAGGTGCGCGCGTTCGGTTGGGACGGTGTTGCTGGTCATGGCGACCCCGCTTTCGACTTTGACATCCCACCCCATCGCCAGCTTGTCCCTAGCTGCTCCGCTCCTTGCACCATCTGGCAGTGAGACCGGTTCCGCGGTGTCATTGCTGTAGCAGTCCGCGGCATATTGCCCCGGGCAGGGCTGGCCCCGCATAGACCATTCCCGTGTAGACCTGCACCAGAGTTGCGCCCGCGTCCAGTCTCTGGCGCGCGTCTTCCGCGGTCATGATGCCCCCGACCGAGATGACAGGCAGGTTTGAACCGGCTTCGCGAACCAACCAGTCGAGCACCGTCCGGGAACGGTTGGACAGGGGCGCTCCGCTCAGTCCACCGTTCTCACGGCGGTGTTGGGACACCAGACCCTCCCGGTCGGTGGTCGTGTTGGTGGCGATCAGGCCATCAATGCCCGTGTCCCGGCATGCCTCGACGATCGCAGCGAGCGCCGCTTCGTCAAGGTCCGGTGAAATCTTCACGAGCACCGGTATCCGTCGGCCACTCGCTTGTCGCGCCACGTCACGGCGGGCTATCACGGCGCCGGCAATCGTGGTCAGGGCATCACGTGCCTGAAGCGTTCGCAGACCATGGGTGTTTGGCGAACTCACGTTGATTGCGACATATCCGGCCAAGTCGTAGATTGCGTCGAAGACCGCCACATAGTCTGATGGGGCAGTTTCAAGCGGTGTCGAGGCATTCTTGCCAATGTTGATCCCGAGGATGGCGCCACCGGGCAGGCCATCGCGCCACTTCCAGAGGCGTGCCCTGACTCGTTCCACACCGGCACCGGGGAAGCCAAGCCGGTTGATGATGCCCGCGTCTTCGATGAGCCGGAACATGCGCGGCCGGGGGTTTCCGGCTTGTGGAAGTGGGGTCACCGTCCCGACTTCGACGAACCCGCATCCCATCGAGGCAAAGGCGCCAGGCGCGTGAGCATCCTTGTCGAGGCCGGCGGCCAGGCCAACCGGGTTCGGGAACCGCAGCCCGAATGCAGTGACTGCAAGGCGCGGATCGCGGACTGCGAACGCTCTTTCCAGAAGCTCGATCCCAAGTTGTCCGGGAAGGCACTCGGACAGATGAAGGGCTTGGAGTGCTCGGTGGTGCGCAGTCTCCGGATCAAGGAGACGAAGCAGCGGCCAAGCAACTCGGTACAGATCCGTCATGCCTTGCGCTCGGGCAATGTTGCAGTTCTCGACGGGGAAAGATCCTTGCCGTACTGCTGCCTGTAGTACTCGCGGAACGCCCCGGACTTGATCGGTCGCCACCAAGCCTCGTTGCGCAGGTACCACCCGACGGTCGCATCCATCGTCGCGGGCAAGTCGTATGCACGCCGCCAGCCGAGGCCTCGCAGCTTGGTGCTGTCAATCGCGTAGCGAAGGTCGTGCCCGGGCCGGTCGGTGACAAACGTCATCAACTCCTCCGACTTTCCAAGGCGCGACAGGATGTGTTGGGCGAGGTCGACCGTGTTCAACGCGTCCTCGCTGCCGACGTTGTACGCCTCACCCGGCGTCCCATGGTGCAAAACCATGTCAATGGCGGCGGCGTGGTCATCAACGAAGAGGTAGTCGCGTATCGCGGTGCCCCGGCCGTAGATTGGCATGGGGAGATCATCGATGCCATTGGTTACGAAGAGTGGCGTGGCTTTCTCGGGGTATTGGTAAGGCCCAATGGTGTTTGACCCGCGGGTGACCATGACGGGCAATCCGAAGTTGGTGAAGTAGGAGAACGCAAGGAGTTCGGCGCCGGCCTTGCTAGCCGAGTACGGATTCCGAGGCTTCAGTGGCGCGTCTTCAGTGGCGGCGCCGGTTGCGACATGCCCATACACCTCATCAGTACTGATGTGCACGAACCGTGCGATTCCCGCGTCGCGGGAGGCACGCAGCAAGGCGTTTGTCCCCAGGACGTTTGTCCTGACGAAGACATCAGGATCGTTGAGAGAGCGGTCCACGTGGCTTTCAGCGGCGAAGTTGACGACCGCGTCCGCTTGCGCAACAAGGGGCGCGATTGATTCGAAGTCGCAGATATCTGCTTGGACAAACCTGAAACGAGGGTTCTCCCAGATTGCGGCAAGGTTGCTCAGATTGCCCGCATAGGTCAGCTTGTCAACAACGGTGACGCGGGAATTTGGGTGCCAGACGACGAAGTTCCGTGCGAATGCACTCCCGATGAACCCGGCGCCGCCGGTCACCAGCACGTGTGACAGGGTTCGGGACTGCTCCGGTTCCGTAGCTGTTGCCCCGCCACCCCCCAACATCGCCCCCTTATCAGTTTGAACTTCGCTCATTGAAGGCCTCGAGTGCGCGTACTCCGCATGGTGATTGAACGGCGCTGCGTCGTGGTTTACGTCATTCCTTGCCACCCCACACCATCACCCCATTATCCATGTGCTTCGCTCCCCACCCCGTTGCCCTTGCTTCCAAGACGCTTCGCGTGAGTTGGGTGAGCGTCCATTTGGTAGTGCCGGTGTCTGATCAACGGCACCACCTGCTCGTATTTATGGGGCGCACATGGAACGAGTGATGACATCACGGGGGTGTCGCCTGTTCTCACGGAAGACCTCTGCAGAGTTCGCGTCAATCCGATCCCGAGCAAGTCTGCACAAATGGCCAACGATGACCAATACTCCTCCCATGCAGAGCGGCCCCAAGCCCGTTTCACCCGCGGCAGGCACCAACAGGTTTTTAGGTATGAACGATCAGGGTCCATCAAAGAGGAAGCCCGGTGGATCTCGCATACCGACACCCCCTCCGTCGGCTCCAGATCCGCTGATGGCAGTTGGCACATCAGCACCGACGAATGTTGACGCCGAAGATTTCAGTCGGCGTATCGGCAACTGGGGGACAGCCGCACGGGACATCGGTGACCGATGGGAGGTCATCGGGCCGGACCTGCTGCGTCGACGCCTGCCGTGGACGGTGTCCACTGGTGGCGGGCGCTCGATGCAGGTCGTTTCGGTTCTCAGCCTCGACTCGGGACAGTCGGGCCAGATCCTCCAACGGGCTGGCGTCTCGGCTCCAGACTTGTTGCTGATTGGCCAGATCCCGACCTCTTCGGGCGCGAAACTTGCATTGCGGGCGACGGATCTCAAGGTAAGTCTCGATACTGCTGATCGCGCCCAAACGTCCCAGGAGCGCTTGCGGGCGTGCTTCGGACGCATCGCTTCCGGCTTTCCTGCGGTTGCGAGTGCGCTCCTCGCCGAGGCAACGGCTTCTGGTGAAGGACGTGGAATGGCCTCTGAAGCCATCCGGTTGGCGCTTGCCGGTGACTGGGAATCCGTAGCGATCACCGGAGGGTTGTTCGTTGCGCCGGATTCCGGCTTCAACCGCTGGTTCCTCGATGAAGTTGAACAGCGTCGCCGAAGTGGCCGTCCCCCCCCAAGACTGTCTTACCGGAGCCACCGGCGTGACGAACCTTCCGGCGCACCGGACGCGAGTGCGTCACTCGGCTTTCAGGCACACCTGGAGCCGATTACCGCCCGAGACTTTCTAGGTGGCCTTGCTGGGTGGCCCGAGGCCTCGGTTGTGGCCAAGTGCGATGGGATCGACCTTGATGCGGTCGATATCGCGGTTGCCGAACGCTGCTGGAGGGTTGGAAACGGCTTGCGAGGCGCACTCCTGGCCATCAGCCGGCGTCTTTTCCTCCCGCCTAGTGAACACTTGGATGCATCCGGGCACCCGCGTGATGTAGTCTCGCTCCTGAGACAAGTGGCTGCCCGACATCGTGGCACGTCTGAGGCGCTTATCGAGGCCATTTCCACGGCGGTCGAGGCGCGGCGCGCGCGTTGGGAAGTTGAGGCGATGTTTCTGGCTTTTCCGGTTCCCTACGCGACGTGGGCGCAGCGGTTCGAAGAGGCGAGACGGGACGGGTACCCCAGTGAAGGGGCTTCTTTGGTCGATGAAGTCGCCGAAATGCTTGCAACCGCGGACACTGATCAGTTGCCCAGATCAGAAGAAGAGGATGCTGCGCGTCGATCGATCGCACGCTCGACGCGAACGGCACATCGGGAAGCCCATCAGAGGCACCGTGAACGCGTTCTCGCTCAAGCACGTCTTCTGATCGAGACTGGCGTGGACGAGACCGGAATGATCGCCCAGCTTGAGACACTTCGCGACGAGTGGTCGTCGAACGTGATGGACGATGCCGGTGTCCTTGCCCACTCGCCGACAACCTAGAGCAACCAAGTGGTGAGGCTGCGCAGTAGGCGCGAAGTCGCGGTGCCACACCCCACCCGGTAGCGCCTGATCGTGATTCGCTTCGCAGCTCTGCTCGGCAAACCCGTGAGGACCGGTGTGTATTGTGATTCAGGTCCGCTGGCTTGTTAGCAGGCAGGGCTTCGCTTATCCAGATTTTCCCTTGAACGAGGTAGGCGGTGGGCACTGCGGGTTCAGAGTGAGACGCGGGTATCATGGCCGCTCGAAGGAAGTGTGATCATGGTCGCGAAACATCCTGCCGGTTCTTTGATCAGCCGCCTCGGCATCTCGCCAGTAATCAACGGTGTCGGCACCGTCACCAGACTTGGCGGTTCGCTCATGCCTCCGCCGGTGCTGGACGCGATGCGTGACGCTGCATCTGCATACGTACCGCTTGATCAGTTGCAGACCGCAGTTGGACGACGCATCGCCGAATTGACACGCAACGATGCCGCCTATGTCTGTTCGGGTGCAGCTGCCGGTTTGGTTCTTGCGACCGCCGCTTGCATAAGCGGTGACGACCCAGAGATCATGGCCTCGCTGCCTCACCCTGAACGTATCGCTGGGGCGCCCACGCGCGTGGTCATGCACCGTTGCCAGAGGATCGGGTACGACTTTGCGGTTCGTTCGACGGGTGTCGAGATTGTCGAGATCGGTCCGTCGCGGCAAGCTGCTGCGCATGGCGCAATGACAACAACCGACGATCTTGAGTTTGTCCTCAACGATGCCACGGCGGCGGTTCTTTACATCGCAGGTTCGCCACACGCAACGGGCGCCCTCCCTCTGGAAAAGGTGATCGAATTGGCACACGCCCACGGTGTGCCCGTGATTGTCGATGCAGCTGCCCAGATCCCCGCGGTCGAGAACCTCTGGCACTTCAGCGGTCACGGCGGTCCTGCCGTGTGGGCCCGTGCCCTTCATTCGGGCGGTGTGACCAGAGACGCTCCTCAATCTGTCCTTGGTCTTGGTGCCGACCTTGCAATCTTCTCCGGCGGGAAAGGCCTTTGTGGCCCGCAGTCGGCTGGCCTCATCCTTGGCCGGCGTGACCTGATCGACGCGATCGCGCGCCAGGGCAACCCGAATGCGCTCATCGGTCGCCCCATGAAGGTGGGCAAGGAAGAACTTTGCGGGATGGTGGCCGCCGTCGAGTGGTACCTAGCGCTCGATCACGTCGAACTTGTCCGCCAGTACGAAACTGACGTGAAGACCATCGTGGACGCGGTGCACGGCCTACCGGGCGTCAGCGCGGCCCGCACATGGCCCAACGAGGCCGGGCAGCCACTGGCACGGGCTGAAGTCACACTCACAGAAGAGTCCCGACTTTCAAGAAATGATCTGCAGGTGCGCTTGCGAGCCGGTTCACCTTCGATTGAACTCAGTGATGCCGGTGACGATGGCGTGTATGTGAACCCTCAGAACCTGCATGCCGGGGAGGCCGGTGCCATCGGAGACGCACTGCGCCTTCACCTCCGTTAGCGTGAGGATCGGTTCTAAGGGTGAGAAGAGGCTTTCGCGCGGCGGTCATGCGGCCACTAGTGCTTCCGCTTTTTTTTGACGGTCGTGTGCCCGGAGTAGACATTCGCTTCTCGCCATATGCCCCACAATCGGACTTGATCGGACCGCCACGTCACATTCCGTCAAGTGGCAGGGCACCCTGAAGAACGGTTGGGACAGGCTAATCCCCATGGACCCAGTGGATGATCGGGTGAGGCAGGAGTGCGCGTGGTCGCGCGTATCATCGACGCGCGAGGAAGGATGACTGACTGTGGTTGCCGAACCGACTGCCGTTCCAGATGGACCCCGAGCGCTTGGTAGTGACGAGTGGCCTCTGCTTGACCATCTTGTGTCGACCGTCTTTCGGCCCCAGATGTTTCACGACTACCCGCAGTTGTTCAACGCCTCGAACCGAACGAACCTGCGCGTGATCCGCGAAGGCGACCAACTAGTCACGCACGTCGGGTTCACCGTCCGTCCGGTGGTTCTCCTTGGAGCGGTTATCAATGTCGCGTGCATCGGTGCCGTCGCGACCGCACCGGAGGCGCGTGGGCGGGGATTCGGTTCAATCTGCGTTCAGGACGCGTTCGATCATGCATCCGCCTCCGCGGTCGATCTCATGATGATCTCTGGCGGTCGAGGGTTGTATACCCGGGTCGGTTGCCGGGAAGTTGGTACCGGATGCCGGTTCACCCTAGAGGCGGGACACACCGAAAGTCGCGCGGCGGTCACGGGTCAGGGATTGACGCTTGTGCCGCTGACCGCGCAGGATATCCCGGTTCTCGGCGCTATCCATGAACGTGAGGCGGTACGTTTCGTTCGGCCCCGAGACGACTGGGAACGGGCGTTCGATTGCGGGATTGTCATGAACACTCCATCGGATATCTGGGGTGTTTCTGATGGTTCGGGGGTCGTTGCGTATGTCGTCGTTCATCGCCCAGACCATGTCCGAAACCGAAAGGTCGAGGACGCCCTGTTCGTGCGCGTCGTGGAACACGCCGGGCCGCGGAATGTCGTCGCGCACGCACTGTCTGCACTGATCGACCAGTACGGGGCCGGCCGTGCTGAAGTGCATGTGGGGGGTCACGATGCAGAATTGGGCAGGGCACTTCGTCATGCGGGCTTGCACGGAGTTCCGGAACCTTCATCGGGAACGATCCGTGTGATTGACTTCCCGGGTCTGATGGGAAAGGTTCGTCCCCTTATTGGCGGACGTATTGGTCACGACTTGGCGTCCAGGTTGGTCTTCGAGGCTGACGAACGTGCGGGGAGTGCGCGGGGAGGGTTCAGCATCGGCGACGGAAACCGGACAATCCGCCTGAATGATCACGCGTCACTCGGTCCATGGTTGTTTGGCACCCCCGGAGACACTCATTCAGGTCCGGATGGCGACGCGTCCCTCGCTGCTGATTTGGCCTCCGCACTGCCGCTGCCTGCCCCCTGGTACGGCGTGAACTATGTCTGACCCCGATGGACTGTTGGCCCCGCCGCCAGTGGCAGTCGCGGAAAGGTCTGACACCTGGACCCGCCCGCGTGGTGTGACGGCCCTGGTTGTCGGTATCTGTGGCGGTACATCGTCCGGAAAGACCACATTCGCTCGTACGCTGGTCGACATATTGCGCGTGAGCGACCCGATGATCTGCCCGGTTCTCATACTTCAAGATCAGTACTTTCAGGATTACCTTCATCTGCCGGAAAATGCGCGTCCTGAGGCGCGTACCGCGAACCGTCCCGATGCGATTGCGTGGCCTGCCCTTCGCGAGGCGCTAACCCTGCTCAAGCAAGGCGCGTCGACACCATTTCCTGGACGTGGCACCGGCTTGGCACAGCGAGCCCCGGACATTCGCGAGATCGGTCCGACACGTCTTGTGATCGCCGAAGGACACCTTCTCTTCGTCGATGCGCCAACCCAAGCACTCCTGGACGTGAAGGTGTTCCTTGATTGTGACGTTGAGGAACGCGTCCTGAGACGGATCAAGCGAGACACCACGACGTCAGGACGGACCATCGAGCAATCGCTCGAATGGTTCTTGAGCGATGTGCAGCCGAATAATCAGCACTACACGGAATGGCAGCGCCAACAGGCCGACATCGTCATCCCACATGATCGACCTAACCCGGTTGCAACCGCGCTACTCGCCGACGCAATACTATCTCGCCTCGCGCAGGCGTGATCGGGCACTAGCCTTCCTCGCCGTGCAAGACGTGACCCAGCAGTTGAGGTCCGAAGTGACACTGGCAAATGTCGCAGATTGCCGAGGTCGCGACGTTTCGAGGTCGGCAGACGAGCCCGACGCTACTTGGTGACGTGGCGCACCAAATCGTCTGCCATGCCAATGTAGGTCGCTGGTGAAAGCACGAGCAAGCGTGTTCGCGCGTCGTCTGGCAAGGGCAGCGATGCGATCATTTCGCGCAGTTCGTTCGGTTCGACACGAGTGCCACGAGTTACGAGTTTCATTTGCTCGTACGCGTCGGTGATGCCGTGGGCGCGCAATATCGTCTGGATTGCCTCTGCTAGGACTTCCCAGTGGTCGTCAAGTTCACGCATCATTGCGCCGTGATCTGGAGCTACCCGGCCAAGACCTCGGGTCGCCGAAGCCAACGCAACCGATGAATATCCGATTGCTGAACCGAGGTTCCTCAGGGCACTCGAGTCCGACAAGTCGCGTTGCAGGCGCGACACGGTGAGTTTCATTGCCAAGTGGTCCAGAAGCGCCGACGCGAGACCGAGGTTTGCCTCGGCGTTCTCAAAGTCAATCGGGTTGACCTTGTGGGGCATGGTCGAGGACCCGACTTCGCCTGAAACGGTCCGTTGCCGGAAGACCCCACGGGAAATGTACGTCCACATGTCACGCGCGAAATCGAGCGTGACCTGACCGAAACGGATCAGACCATGGCATGTCTCTGCAATCCAGTCATGCGACTCGATTTGTGTCGTCAGTGGCGCGTAGGTCAGGCCGAGGCCTTCGACAAACCCGCGCGAGATTTCTTCCCACGGTGCGTCCGGGTAAGCAATCAGGTGCGCGCCAAAGGTCCCAGTCGCTCCGTTGCACTTGCCCAGATACTCCTGTCGGTCGATGTGGGCAAGTTGCCGCTCCCATCTGGCCACGAAGACCGCAAGTTCCTTCCCGAGAGTAGTTGGCGTGGCCGGTTGTCCGTGGGTCAGTGCAAGCAGCGGCGCCGAACGAGTTGCGACGGCCAGTTCCCTTGTCGTTTCGACAAGAGCGGTCGCGCGCGACCGCCACGCAGACCGGACGCCACTGGCCATGAGCAACGCGTAGGAAAGATTGTTCACATCTTCAGACGTCAGTGCGAAATGAAGGAACGGAATCCTGTTGGCCAATCCGAGGGTCGCGAGATGGTCTGCGAGAAAGTACTCGACGGCTTTCACATCGTGTCTGGTGCGAGCCTCAATCGCTTTCACGCGTTCGGCGTCCGCGCCGTTGAACTGACTGGCAATCGCGCGAAGCGACACAACTTCTCCGGTTGTGAAGGGCGCGATGCCTGGTACCGAAGTGTGCGAGGCCAGGCAGATGAGCCACTCCACTTCCACGCGAACCCGCTCCCTGATCAATGCAGCTTCAGAAAATGCTGAAGCCACGTCGGCGAGTTGCGATGCGTAGCGACCATCAAGCGGGGAAAGTGCATTCACTGGAAGCATGCCGAAAACGATCCCCTTCTGTTATGCAAAATAGAAAATATCATACAAATAAGTAGATAAAAAAACACGATTGAGACAAAAGTGTGTAAGCTGTAGACCGTACAGAAACTTTCTCAATCCTCGTACGCATCGGCGAGCGGTCGCTGGTCATGAGGCGCACTAGATCGCTTGTTCCTCAGCAGCGGCCTCGAATACCGCGAACCGACCACTGAATAGCATAGATTGAGGATCTGTTTCGGGAGAGGCGGCGGCGTCACTCAGGGCCATGACCGACGCGACGTCTCCGTTGATCCCGCCGCCAAGGACCCGGTCGCGGGCACGCGTGGGCACACGAATTACTTCATGCTACGCCTCGGAACGGTTGGAAAGCTTTCCCGAGCGCGGTGTTTCAGCGCCGAAACCGGAAACAAGCCCACGTATCTTGACGCGGTGCAATAGCCTCCTTTGACGTAGCTCCAAGGAGGCAAAGACCACCAGAAGTACAGCGGAACCTCATCACCGAGGATGGGGACTTGATGCGCCTTTGCGAGCAGTTATCACGCAAATCACGTCACCCGGGTGGAAACGATGGGCACCCCCCAAACCAAAAGGTCTCAACATCCACACTGATCGCGCACCTTTTCTTTCACGAGGTGATGCACATGGAGGTTCGTATTGCCGTGATCAACTCAGGGGTCATGAAGGCGTTGTGGCCCACGAGCCATCC
>SXGT01463630.1_pt1 | contig 32879 bp, 37 predicted proteins | sample 3176221 | NCBI WGS metagenome assembly SXGT01 (sample SAMN11356862, study PRJNA531348) | freshwater metagenome | isolation source: freshwater sample F1-120 | place: China: Fuxian Lake, Yuxi | collected 2017-12-25
CCCTCGTATTGTGAACCGTCTACTTTACCCTCAATAAGCATTTTCTTAAGGTGTGGCATTTCTGATTTTAATGACATTAAGATAAAAAGAATATCTCTTGAACATTGATTTATGAAATCAACAGGGAGTTTATAAAGGTTAGTACTACGCAGGTTAGCACCATACAGGTCAGCACCACGCAGGTTAGCACCATACAGGTCAGCACCACGCAGGTTAGCATCACGCAGGTTAGCATCACGCAGGTCAGCACCATACAGGTCAGCACCACGCAGGTTAGCACCATACAGGTCAGCACCACGCAGGTTAGCACCACGCAGGTTAGCACCATACAGGTTAGCATAACGCAGGTTAGCACGATACAGGTCAGCACAACGCAGATCAGCACCACGGCTATTTTTTTCTTCTACCGCTTCTTTTAATGTTTCTTTTTCACTTTCCCATATTACTGAACCGAATATTGAATTGATTACTATTTTGTTTTTTGTCATATTAGATAAATAAATTAAGGTCTGATAAATTGTTGTCTATGAAGTTTTGGCAGTCTGACTGGTCTTGAAAGTTAGGTAAGTCAAATCCATATTGAGAGTTTGAACAATATCCTGCTAACCACTTTTTTTGTTTATGGTTATAAAATGGAGCTACTTTACTTTGTTTTTCATTATTCCAGTCTGGGGTCCAACCGTGAAGTCCGTTACCACATTCTTTTGTGTCTTTCCAGTCAGGACATTCTACTGTTCCATTTTTAGGGTATATAAAATCATTGTGAGATTTTGAACCCTCTTTACATCTTTTTAAGACTAATATTTCGTTTGGTTTTAGTTTCATATATTATTTATTTATTATTTTAAGTAATTGCATTTCTTCTATTATTATTTTAGAGCTTTTTCGAGAAAGCCACATTATCAATGCAACAATCCAAGTAAGTACAAAAAAAGGTAAAAATATTAAATAGAAAATTGATGTAATAATAAATGGTTTGAATATTTCGTTTGTTTTTAGTTTCATATTTTTGTTATTTGTCTGTTAATGTTAATACCAACCCTCCAACCACAGCGATCGCTGTGTTAATTCCTATAAGCTCAGCTATAAGCCCTATTACAAATGCTCCGATAAAAGCAAGGAAAAAATTTGTGTTCATTGTATTGTTTGTTATTTTTTGTTAAATACTGTCGCTGTCACTATTATACATATACTGATCGTCCAGTACAATATCGATATAAACTTTTTCATTATATTTTTAATTTAGGTTTACCTTTCTTCGCTGTATTGACCGTATAACCCGCCTTTCTAAGCTCTCTGACCCATTTAGCAACCGTCCCCCCGGCCACTTTAGGCTCAACCATTTGCCCTATTTCTGTTAATGTACGTACCCCGTCAAAAAGTGGTAGCACGTCCCTTAATCTGTTTATTTTAATTTGTTTTACCATTGTACCGTTATGTTTAAGTAATCTTTTAATATTCTTGTTGCTTTTATACCTATTGCCCTCTCTGAATGCGGTTCTGTCTCTACATGGTGACTTACAGGCCACCATATAATAAACTTCTTCTCTATATAATAATGGTATATCCACCTCCCCGTTTGCCATTCTGATATAACAGTAGCTCTGATCTTTTTATAGTTTGGTATATAGTATGTGAACTTTTTCATGTGTTTATAACATTGCTACTGGTGACAAGTCTGGTAATTGGCTCTCAAATACTTGTATATCTCTTTCTCTGCCCTCAATGTACTCTGTAAGCTCTTCTATACTCCCGAAACCTGTCAATGCGTCATAGTTCCATATAATCGTCTTGCCAATGCGTTCACTGTAATACTCAAACCGTATCCCCTCGTCATAGTTTTGCTCTGCTACAAATGATATATGACCATTGCTCTCTAGTTCATAAACCAGTCGCACTATGTCCTCGTCTGATATATTGTCTATCAAGTTCAAGTCGTTGTTTTCTATAATTTTTTTGATTGTGTTTTTCATATGTTTTATATGTTATGTTGTTTAAGTTTATATACCTCAATTAAAATTGACTCTAAGTCACTCCAAAAGTTTGCATTGCCTTGCATATAACTCTCTGCAAGTCTTTCGGCTATTTCTTCCATATCATTGTCTGTTAGCGTTGATACATCAAAACCTATTGATCGGCAATCTTCTTTTGATACACTTGTAATTGTATATTGTTTGTTCATATGTTTATTATATTAGTTTTAATTCTTTGTATCTGTTAATGACCATGAAGGCCGTTATTCTGTTTTTTGCTACTTCTACGGGTATATATATGTCCCATAAAAACGGCGTGGTGATGTTTTGATAGGTGATAAAATACCCGCATGGTGTCCTTTTTTTAGGATATATACCGTATGACATTGTCACCCCGTCACCTATATCGCATATATATTTTAGTCTTATAGGTATATCGGTGTATGGTTTTGTTTTTAAGTCTTTGTATGTAGTTTTCATGGTTATTTTAATTCTATTGATAATACTTCTATCGCCCTCGCTCCCGCCTGTGCGTGATATAGAAAGGCTTGGGCTATTGCTTGTTGCTCTGTGTACCCGCTCCATTTTTGTGTCATGGTAAAATTGTCGTCAATTGTTTTAATGTTTAGCTCGATGTTATATGTGTTCATGTTAGTTTTTGATTAGTTCCCATGTTGGATATACACCGCTGGTATTCCCGTTTTTCAATTGTCTTATAATTTCGTTTAGTAGATTTATAGCTTCTTCTGCACTTCCTATTTCTTCATTTATGTTTATTGTCATATTAGTTTTTGATTAGTTCTTTTAATAGTGATGTCGGGCTTGTCATAAAGCCGTGTACATTTTGTTTGATAACAACCGCCCCGTGCGTGTCATGGTTAGCTTTTATGTGTGTAAATATATAAGGTGATGTAAAGTCACAAAAGCCCTCCTGTTTGATTTTATGTGCAAGTTCGGTATATCTGTCCTCCTGGCCGTGTTCGTCGGTGTTGTTGGCAAATAGAGTCTTTGCACTCTTTTTGAGTTTGCCGTCTTTTTTAAAGTCGGTGATTTTGTATATTGTTATCATGTGATTATTTGATAAGTTTAAATTTTGAATAAGTAATTTTATTGCCGTTGCATGTTGTAGTCGATTTGATAACCTCATAAGACTTTAGAATGTTTTTATACCTTTCTGTATCTTTTAGAGACACGCATACGTACCCCTTGGTATTGAATAAATTGACGTTAAATTGTTCGGCTTGAGTAGTCATGTTAATTTTTAATTAGTTGAAATTTTGATAATGTGTCTGCGTCATTGCTTATAAGTAGCTTTTCACCTTTTATACTTTCTATTTTTATATATTTATCTGATAGTTGTGTTATTAGATACATTTGATTATCAAGTTTATGGTGTAAACTGTCGCCCTTCTCTATCGTTGTCTGATAGTGTACTGGGCAATATAGACACCCGTACTCTTCACGTTCCAGGATACAGTCACGGCACTCTGTGTATGGTAGTTTTGTCATGGTTATATTGTATGGAGGTGTATAATTGCCTCCTGGTTAGTTTTTAAATTGTGTCTTTTGATGTAATTGATGCAGTTCAAGACATCGTTAAATGATGTTCTATTTTTACCTTGAATTATATCCCTGGTTACTTTTTTAAAAGCTATTTTTTCAATATTTTCAATAAAAATTGTCATGGTTTTATGATATTAATGCGTTTATAATGGCTTGCTGTACTGTCCGCCCTTGTCCTGATATGTTTCGCCCGTGTATATCCTTGCCCCAGGCTAAATACCACCCGGCGATCGAAATGTGTGCTTTTGTGTTTATATACATTTGTTTGATGTTATTTGTATAATCTGGCGTACTCCTCGATAATATTTTGCATTTCTTCGATTATATTCACGTCACGTGCTGAAAACTGTTTATCGTACATCATGACCCGTTCAAGTAGCTCTAAAAGCTCGAGAAGTTGAATGATTTTCTTTTTACTTATATGCATGGTTTTTGATTAGTCCATAGCACAATATGTGCGGTAGGATAGATTAGCTTTGTCTAATAATGTTGTAATGTCCCGAAACTTTAAATCGTCTTTGAGCCGTTCGTCCTGGAACACTTGTTCAAGAAACTTGATAAATCTGTTCACTCCTCGCTTTTGTGTCGTGTATGCCGATGTCTCGTTGTATACGTCGGTTAAGTCCTTGAAAAAGATTTCTTTGTCACCTGGCCGGCAGTCGATATATAAGTATTGATTTTTGTATGTCATATGTTTATTTTGTTAGTTTTCTACGCCCGTCAAACACGGCTAGTACTTCCTCCCTGGTAAAATCTTCGCCTAGTGCGTCCATAGTGCTGTCAATAGAATGCGTATAGTACGCCTCGTGGTTTGAAAGTTCATATTTGATATATTCTTTTCGTGCTTTTTCGTCTTGCATGGCTTGCTTGAACTCTTTGCGTATTTTGTCCATGCCGTTGATATAGTCGTCTACTCTACTGGCCGGCATATACCCACCCATGCCAATTGATACGTATTTGTCACCGTCCGCAAGCGGTGATTTTATTTTGCCCTCTTCGAACTGTTCTTTACTAAAGGCAAAGAATATGCCAGTGTCGTTGATAAGTTGGTTTATTTGATTTTGTCTTATTACGTTCGGTGTCATTGTTTTATTTGATTATTTTGTAAAATATTTGCGTCCCAGGCTGATAATTGTTTGAGCGTCTTCGGGTTCCAATTGATGATATTCTGCGAACTTCTCGACTGTTAAAAAGTCATTGAGATATTCCAGGTATAAGTTTATTATTGCTCCCATATGATTATTGATTAGCTGTTATATCGAAATCGCTTTCAAAATTGTTTTCTTCGCTTATCATATATTGACAGTCTTTCTCTCTTATATTTAGCTCAGTTGCAAAGTGTTCCATAATCTCGTCGCTTTGCAGTTCTTGAATTGATTCAGGTACTTGTTTGATGTAAACAGTTGCCGTTGAGAAATCTAATATTGTGATGTTCATGATTTTGTTATTTATTATTGGTATGGTTATAGGATATGTTATTCGATATGTTTTGTAAACTTTACACACTGAGGCTTTTATGGTGTAGCGATGTCGCTGTCGCTTTAGGCTTGTAAATTAATAATATTTGACATTTTAGAAATGTGTGTTTTGAGCTATAAGGTAGATACGGGGTATGTTTTGGTATTCGGGACATATGGGGGTATATGTCCGGGATATGTCCGGTTTTCGGTCGCTCCTGGAGTCAAAACATATCGAATAACATGGATTTTTGGAACATAACAAAAAAACGGCTCTTATGTCCCGACTTATGTCCGGAGCTTTTTAGCCTTATTCTTAGCCGTATTTGTTCATTTTGGGACATAAGGACATAAGATTTTAAAAAAAAAAGTTTTTTCAATTTTTAGATAAATCATTTATAAAATAGTTTATGATTTTCTTATGTCCCGTTCCGACTACCGTCTCTCGCTTTTATCCTTGTTTGTAGCCATATAATCAAAAAACAACATTAGACAATTGAAACATATGTCCCGCAAGGGTACTTTTATAAGGCTCAAATGGGGCAAAAAACATGGCATAACACTTTTTTATGTCCCGCAAGGGGTGACCACGTGGTTAGGCCATGTTTTATCTATTGACATCAATATATATTTGTGGCTTTTTTGACAGTTTATATTTTTATGGTGTTGTATGTAGTTTGTATTTGAGAGATGGGGGAGGGGTAGGGGTAGCCCCTTTCGATTACCCCCGGGTATATTTTTTAAAAAAGGTACCCCCTACCCATCCGTTAAAACCATAATTTACATTAATAAAAAACAATAAAAACTTTTTTTATTCAAAAAGGGTCCCATATAAAAAAATTCTAGGTAATGACAATATAAAAGAATGGTCGTATAATATTTAACATATGAAAAGACCAAGAGGAGGATCAACACCAAAGCAGTACGCATATGCTCAATTAAAAATGACGGGAGGAGGAAGATCTAAAAAAGAGATTGGTAAATTAGCAGGCTTTTCTAATTCAGTTGCAGCTAACGCTAAGTATAAGATTGAGAATACGGAAGGGTTTCATAATGCCATGTTAGAACTTGCTACCAAATCAAATAACATTCTTTTATCAATATTATCGGAATATCAAGCTCGTGGCCTTAAGGACTTCTCAAACAAGGATCTTAACGGTGCGGTCAATGCCATAGGTGCAGCCTGGGATAGAATTGAAAATAGACGTAACCCGGCTAAATCTAAAGACCCAGAACAAAACCCACTACGCCGTGCGATATTACAGAAGGTGGAGAATCAAACTATCAATGTAAATCCAGCCAACCCTACGCCTATTGAAGCTGAGGACAGGACACCAGATTTTGTAAAAAATAAAATCAGGACGGTTGAGGTTAAAGAAGAGGACCCTAACGACTTTTAACAATGAGTAATTACCAGCAACAGAAAGAGCATAATGAGAATGTGGTAGCGGCACTTCTTGATAATCCTGCACTTATCGAGGATAAGGAGTGGAGAATGAAGAACCTGTACTGGATCGTAACTAAGTCAGGTACCCGTGAACTTTTTAAAATGAACAGGGCACAATCGCACTTCTTTTACAATTATCTTCTTAATCCTAAAGGGACCTATCACAGGCATATTATCTTGAAAGCTAGACAACTTGGGTTCACGACGTTTATTGACCTTTATATCCTGGACGAGGTGCTTTTTAACAACAACAGAGAAGGACTTGTAATTGCTCACAAGGTGGAAGATGCGAAAGAAATATTTGATAGAAAAATAGACTTTGCAATTAGAAACATGGCCGATGAAGTGAAAGGGGCATATTTCAAACTGGTTCGAAACTCAGCTAAGAAAATTCAAATTGTTATTGACTATGGACCGGACAAAGGATCGACGTCTTCTCTACAGGTCTCTAGCTCAGGGCGTTCTGGTACTTACTACTACGTACACATCTCAGAGTTTGCAAAGCTGTGTGTATCGTATCCTCAAAAGGCTCTCGAAGTGGAGACAGGAACATTCCCAGCAGTTCCGATGGACGGGTACATTTTTATCGAGTCAACAGCTGAAGGTATGGCAGGACGGTTTTATGAAATGTTCCACGACAACTGGCTCGTGAGAGATACAATAACGCCACAATTGAGTCGAGTTAAATTCCTACCTCACTTTTACAACTGGCAATACGATGACATGGAAATGGACAAAATAACTGAGAATATCCCGGTGTCTTCGATGGAGGTTGGAGAGATTGATTTTGCAGAGTATCAGAAAGAGCATAATCTGACGGATAAAGAGATCACGTACTATTACATGAAATGGCTACAGATGGGAGGTAAGAACTCACCAGACGCTGTGCATAAATTACACCAAGAGTTTCCAACGACTCCCGAAGAAGCCTTTCTATCAACTGGTCAGACGTACTTTCCAACCAGCAAAGTGTTCTCAATGTTACAGACAGCTGTACCCGGAACTAAAGGGGAACTTGTTAAAAATGAGAAAGGGGAGATATCTTTTCAAGAGCATTCAACTGGACGGCTTGAGGTATTTAAAAAACCAGAGCCAGGGGTACGTTACATAATTGGAGGGGATACAGCGGAAGGACTCGCACACGGAGACTCTCAGGTTTTATATATTATCAATCATAAAACTGAGGAATGTGATGCTATATACAGATCAAATGTTCCACCTGACGAATTTATTACTGATGCGTATGATATCGGTAAATGGTACAACTGGGCGTTACTTGCGATCGAGTCTAACAAGGACGGTCTGTGGGTAAACGACGGACTCGATAAACTCGGATATCTAAACTTGTATTATCGAAAGGTCTTTGATGACATAACAAAAAATGTTACTAAATTCTTTGGTTGGAAGACAACAAGTGCAACAAGACCGTTTTCACTGGCCGCTTTGAAAGCTGTGTTTCTTCGAAAGACCAGTGGATTCCCTGCGGCACTTTTACATGAGATGGTTACATTCCTTCGAAATGCAAAAGGAAGGCCCGAGGCCCTTGCAGGAAAGAATGACGACTGTGTAATGGCTGCAGCTATTGGATACGCTGTGTTACAGGAGCAAGGAAAGTATGAGGTGACTTCAACAGACGAGGGATTCTCAATGAAAGCTGCAATGTTTGGTGAGCCACAAGGGTCGATGCCAATTTTACAAAATCAATCAGGTGGAGGTGTAAGAGAAATATAAAAACATGCCGTCGAGGAGAATTAAAAGTCTTCATCATAATTTGCAAGAAGGTGAAAATGTAGTTTTTCACAGAGAGCACCGATCAAAAAAGAATAGAAAATTTAAATTACCACCGAGTAACCGCTTCAAAGAGTGGAAATTTAAGAAAAAATACGGAGATATACACAAAAATACAGATTTTTTACTAAATATTGACTAGACATTATTGTTTTTGTGATATACTTAATATAAATTAACAAAAAATATGGAAGAAAATTACATTTCAGATTCTGGTGATACATTAAATGACGGAACTTCACCTAAAAAAGTTGTTGGTAAAGATAGAGCTGAAAAAGATAAGGAAACTTATAAGTTTGTAGAACAGAAAAAGGCGGACATGAAGAAATCTCAGTACCGAGAGAGATTCGATGCTCTTTCATCTGAGATAAGATTGAACATAATAAACACTACTGTTTCCTACGGGGAGAAAGTTTACGAAAAAACTGGGTGGGGATCAATGGTTTTTTATAACAAAATGTCTAACGGGGCGTATGATATAAACGTATACCCACAAAAACTTGTAGGGCGTGATCAAAACAGATCAGGTGTACCTGTCTCTCAGGAACCTATTGCTTTGTCTAAAATTCTTATTGCAACTTCGGTGCTTGCAGGAAAACTTCCAGACGCAGAGGTAATCTGTGATGATAAGATATATGGAAAAGCTTCTTACGAGCTTTGGAAAAGGACTTGGTATCTGAAAGGTGCAAACGGTCAAAATACACTGGAAAGAACTTACCAAAACTTATTTACATACGGATGGGCTGCGTGGAGGTGTTACCCTAGAAGAGTATCAGTAAAAAGAAAAGGTGTTGATAAAATACTATTTGACGATGTTTATAGAGAACCTATGGACCCTGACCGAACATGGCTTGGACTTGGACAAAGTGTCGGGGACTATTGGTCTCAGTTCGAGGTATATTATGAAAAAGACATACCAAAATCGGAGTTTTTCAAAATGTTCCCTGAAGCGGCAAAAATGAAAAACAGAAAAGGGTACCTTGAAATGTGTGGTACTTCAGATGAAGCCAAAGATGAAAATCAAGTAAAAGCTGAGCATTCATTTACAATTGGTTATTACGAAAACCCGATGCTTAACAGGTATATCGTTAAATGCGGAAAGTTTATTGCGTATGACGGTGAAATGCCGAACGATGAATTGTACGGTTCTGTTCTTGTTGCACGGTGTTTTGTTAAAGACATAAAAGATCCATACGGTGTTGGTTTGTATGAAATGATGCGAGGTAATACAGCTTTGTTTACATACATAAATTCACTAAATGCTCAACAGGTAGAAGCTGAAATATTCCCTTTGTTGTTTGGTCCTCAAGTTCAAAATGGTACAGCTACGTATAAAAGATCACCTAATGTTATTAACCCTAAGAATCCAGGGACATCTATTGATGTTGTAAAAACATCCGGTAACGTACAACAAGGTATTGCTTTTGGACGTGATCAAAAGATTGCTATTGAAGAAAACACTGGTGTAAACAACATTGTAGCCGGTAACAATGCTGAAAATACCCTTGGATCTACGGTTATTTTGAAAGAAGCTGCTTATAACAGACTTACACCGCCTAAGAACTCAATGATGATTGCTTTGCAAACAGATGCACACATCGCACATTCTTGGATAGAACAAACATACCCCGTAGATAAAATATTTATGATTGATACTGATGAAAATTTGAAAATGTTTGCAGACATGAACCCTGACTACTTTGTTGAGTCTGAGGAAGTTGTTGATGATGAAAACAGGCTACTTGGATACGTTGCAGCTGCCTCAAGAAACTTGCGTCTAAACTTTGATTTTAGTCCTGACGGACAGTTATTGGAAGATGTTCCAACTCGTACAATTGCAGCCAGACAATTGTTTGATGAAATGAAACAACATGGACATAAAAAGTCTTACGTTGAGTTTATAATCGATCCAGACTCAATGTTGTTGCCTTCAATGGAGATACAAAAGCAAAACTACATGGCTATCTCTCCAATTATTACAAATCAAATCAATTTGATATTTGAATTGAGAATATCTAATCCTCAAGCCGCAGCATCACAGCTACGAGCGTTTGAAAGACTTCTTAAAATACAAAAAGAAAATATTTACGATTATATTCCTAAGTCTGTATATGATGAAATTATAGCTCTTACTCCACCAGAGCTTCCACCAGCACCAGACCAAAAGAAAACTCCAGAGGAAACTCTTAATTACAAAGACGCTCCAGCTGACGTACAAAGACAGATTGAAGAAAGAGCCGGTCTTGTTCCATCATCTTCTGACGGTATGCCACCACAAACACCAGGAACTATTCCACCAGAAAAGAGACAAAACCCGGCTAACAATACACCGGGAATGTCAGCTGACCCTAAGACGGCAAGAGTTAAATCTTCAAATCAAATTCCAACTCCTCAATCTCCAATGGGGTCAGCAGTTGATGCCAGTGTAGGTCGAGCAGCCAATTTACCATTTTTCCCAGGAGGACAACTAAAATAAAAATATGGAAGAAAATCAAACAATTAAACAAAAAATAATTCAATTAGCTCAAAGTGAGCACGCTCCAGTTGTAATAGAAATACTTAAACAAGTAGTCTTAGGAAAAGCAAAAAATCTTGTAGGGGATTCTGAGTATGCAACTGTTGTAAATGCAGTAACCTTTGACGTTCAACAAGACATAATAGTATCGGTTATAAAACTATTTGAAAGTGTCAAAGACGGAACATTTATAAATAACCAATAATAACAATGAAACAACCAGTTAAATTAGAAAAGGAAAAATATTCACTACATGTAAACTACTCGGATGAAGCTATAGAAAAAAAACTAATGAAATTTATAACTCCTTCCGGGGATGAGTTTGAAATAAGTGCCGATGAGATGTCCACCATTCTTATCGGACAAGTAAACTCTGAACTGGTGGCGGCAACATTTGTAGAGACAGACCGTGTAAATGTTGTTGAAGTTTCAAGGCAAATTAGAGCAAAGGCGGATAGAGATATTAAGAAAGGAGAAGAAATTCGAATTGATTATAACCATCCGTACCCTGTTGAATTTGCCTTGATTGAGGAGGGTATGAAGATTGCTAAAATAAACATGGATGTTCCAGTGTTTACTTTGACAGCTGAGTATCTGCAAACGGTCAAAGAGAAGATAACACCAGAACAAATAAAGTTTGTTGATAAATTTTATGACTTTATCAAAGACCTTTGGATTGGTGCTAAGAAAAAATTTACAAAATAAAACCCCCTGACTACGGGATAGTAGTTATAAAATATGACATCTATTGATGACAAAAAAATAAAATTAGCAAAAAAGCTAGGTATGGTTGTAACTCCAGAAACTACGGAGGACCAACTAGATACTTTTATAAAGGAATCGGAAGCTAAAGACGCTCTTGAAAAAGAACAAGCTAAAATAGCAGCTGCAAATGCCAAAAAAGCGACAGAGGAGGCAAAAAAAGCTAAAATTATTCTAAAAGACGTTGACGGTGAAGATGTTGATCAAAAAGACTATTTTTTTCACAATGAAAAGACTGGTGAAACTGACACAGCCCCTGTATATTTCAACAAAGTTTGCGGATACCCTGTGGATAGAGAAGATTTAATAGAAGTTTTCAACAGTGTTTTTCCTAAAAATAAAGGATTTTTGTTTAATAAACTTCGAGATAAAGAGCTTTATTTAATAATAGTTCCAATAAAATACGCTACTACAATTAGCAAAAATAATGAGTCTTTACCTGGTGATTTTCAAAAACACGCACTTTCTTTTATCGGAGAAGGTTCTGTAAATATTGATTCACTTAAGTTGAAACTTGCAAAGGTCGCAAATCATCCTAGTATTCGCAAGGAACCACTTGCGTAATATTTTTAAAGTTGTAAAATTATTAATAACTCAACGGCACGATCACGATACGATCGGATATAAATATGAGTGAAATACAAAACAATAACGAGGCAATAGACGACGCAGCTCTGGATGCAGAATTGCAAAAATCTATAGACCAAGTTAAAGCCGGAAAGACTATAACGGAAACTCCGTCAAGTCAGGCTGACGTTACAACTACAACTGAGGTTAAAACTGAAGTTAAAGATGTAGCATCAGATGAGGGTGCCGGCGATCCTCAACCTGTAGATGTTAAGGATAATGCAGATGATTTTCGAATACCCAATAAAGGTAAATTTGAATCAGATGAAGCTTACGAAAAACGTGTAGAATTATTTGATTTAGTTAAGAAAAGAAAAGCTGCAACAACACCGGAAGCATTACAGGCTCTCTCGAACGAAATATCTAAATCTAAGGATGAATTAAAAATTCTTAGCAAATCAGATAAAAATTTACAAACTAGAGAAGTAACGACTACTGATAGTTCTATAAATGAAGACCCTGCTGTTGTAGCCGACCGTGAAAAGCTTAAAGCTGCGGGAGGAGTAACGATGGAAGAGGTACAAAAAATTCTTCAAGAAGAACGTACTAGACTAGAAGTATCATCTAACCTTACTCAATTTGTTGGAAAACACCCTCAATTGAATGATCCAGATGTTAGAGAAGTTTTCTTTGATTTCGTTGACAGTAATTTTAACTGGCAAGATAAATCAGGAAAAGAACTCACAACTACACTGGAATTAGCTTTTGAAAGCATGTTTAAACCAGCAGAATCGATACAGGATAGAGTACTGAAAAGTGCAAATGTTCATGAAAAAGTAAACGCAATGCAATTCCCCGGTTCAACTGGAGCGGTTGTGTCAGAGCTTTCTCCTGAATTAAAAGCTTCTATTGAAGAGCTTAAAAGTACCGGAATGTCAGAGGAAAAAGCATTAGAATTACTGTCAGAATAAGTCGCCAATTTTCATAACTTTTTGAAATATGACATTCATACAGTCTACAATCAAAAATCCAACACGTTCACTCATAGAAGTGCCTAAAGGATCATCAACTGTGATGACTCAAGGTTATGTTCTTGCTTGGTCGTCTGGTCTTGCAATACTTGCTACATCATCAACTGTTGTTGCTGATGTAATAGGTGTTTGCAATCAATCTATTACAGCTGGCGAAGCTTTGACTACAGTACCTGTAATAGAAACATTCCAAAATGATGTTTGGATTGCTGATTCTACAAACAACTCTAACGCAGCACACAACGGACAAAAAATGGTTCTTGGTGCTAACGGAGGAATCGTAAATAACACAGGAACAACTAGTGCAACTGGTATTGTTCAACAGGTCGGCGTTTACGGTGCAGCTGCTGACAAGAAAATACTTGTTAGATTCTTGAATACAGCCTAATAATTACTAATTAACCAATAACATATAAATATGACTGGTACAATACAAGACTACGCAGTAATAGTGAACAATGTTCTAAAACACATTGCTCCAAAAGTTGCTCCTAGTATAAAATCGGAATACCTAGAGTTCATGCACAAAGTTGAAGACAACCAACGTATCTATTCAGATACTGGTGTCACAGGTTTGGGTATGGGTGAGATCATTCCAGACGGTGGTGTTGGTGCTTCTGATGCTCCTATTCAAGGATACTCAAAGAACTACACACAAATGCACTTTACAAAAAAAGTAAGATTGACTTTCCAATCAAACTTCTTCCTATTTGAAAGTGCTGCGGCTAAAATTAAAGGACAAGTAAAAAGTAAAGTTCTTGATGGTAAGAATGCAATCGAGCTAGCTAAAAACTACCTAGCACAATGTCTTCTTGCACAAGGTTTCGGTACTTCATTTACATGGGTTCCAATTAACGCAGTAGGTACACCTACTCCTATTTCAACACTAGGTGCAGACGCTGTTCCTTACTGGTCTGCTGTTCACCCAAGAGAAGACGGAGGTCCAACTTGGTCTAACGTGATCGTAGACGTTGTTCCTTCACCTCAATTTACATATTCTTCACTTCTTGCTGCTAGACGACAACAGTCTCTAAAGAAAGATGGTAGAGGTATGCCATTGATGTCTTACCTAGACACACTAGTTGTAAGAGCTGGATCAATATCTGCTCAGTTTGCAAAAACTATTAAGGGCACTATTGATAAAGGCCTTGCTCCTCAACAAACTAACCTATTCAATAACGCACCAGCAACAGATACATTCAATATCGTTGAACTAAGTCCGTTTGAGAACCAAGGTCTTGATGGTTTGATGTGGGGTATGTTTGACTCAAAGATGAAGAACGCTGATTATGGATTCCTATATATCGAAGCACTTCCTACAAGAGCTGAACCTGCTGTTATCGACCTTCTTGGTAACCAAGATCTAGTTATGAACTTCAACGCCCTAGCGGTACTTGGAGCTTCAGACCTAAGAGGTTGGATGTGGTCAGATGGAGATGGAGCAACTACTTAATAAGTAGTCTATCTGTAAGGCCCGCATAATAATGCGGTCCTTATCAGGCAGATTATATCGCCTATTACGAATAACTTTATAAAATATGTTACAAGATGCACATAGTCGAAAAATATCAATTCCAGTGTCTGCTCCAATTGGAGATACAGCTGTAATTGCTGGAGAAAACGATCGATGGTTGTATGTCCACGAATTGATTGGAGATCTTGCTTCAGCAGGAAATCTTACAATCGTAGCCATAAACGAAGCAGCAGCTGAAAGAATTTTGGCCACTTTTACATTGGATGCAGGACAAGGTATTACCCTACAAGACGAACCTGGAGAAGACAATAGACCGAGATTTGAGTTAAAACCAGGAGAAGATTTTGTTCTTAGGGTTACTGGAGGAACTTTTACCGGTGCTTGCCATTATTCATTAAGATACTAATAAAATGATGATTGACCAAAACCAACAGATTAAGACATGGTCAGAACAAAGAGATTCTCTTCTTAATGAAATAAGAATTTTAAATTCTGAAAAAGAATTAATTATGAATGAAACTAAGTCTCTTGGTCTTGCGTTATCAGATCTTCATAAAAGTATAAATGAATCAAAAGGCAGAATAGACGAACTTGTAGCATTAGAAAATAGATACAAAGAATCTTTGTCAATAGATATTTCTGGATTGATTATTCAAAAATCTAAATTAGAATCTGACATAGAACTTCAGACTATTGTCTTAAAAGAAACTTTAGAAAAGGAACGTAATACGATAAAACTAATTGAATCTTTTACATCATTTTATAATGACATAATTGAAAAGATAAGCACTTTAAACAAGGTGGCTTTTGAATCATCAGAAATAAATCAAAAAAATGTATTAGAGATTAATACATTAATTGATTCTTTGAAAAAAGGAGTTGAAGAAATAATTGATCTTAATCAAAGAAATATTACTGAAACAAACATAGTAATTAACAAAGTCCCTGCAATGCTCGTCGAATTGCAAAAGGCAAAATTAATAAGACATAAAATATAAAAATATGAGCTCAATGGGAATAAAATTAGATTCAAAATTACCAGAAGATATTGAAAGCAAAATGGCTTCAGTTCATAAAACAATTTCTTTGTTAGAAAGAAAAAAAATTGATTTAGAACAATCTATTTCTACAAAAGAAAAAGAAGAATCAGACTTAAACATCCGTATAGAAGAATTAAAAAATACCTTAAAACATTTTACTGAACAGTACAATGAAATGACCAAATCTTTGGACGAAAGAGAATTGCGTATCACTCAAAAGGAATCAGCTTTAGATACTTATGCAAATGCCTTAACTGAAAAAGAAAATAGAATCAATAAATATCTTGCTGTTTTTGAAAACATGAAAAAGATAGTAACGTAATTAAATTAAATGTCATATCAAGCTAACCAACCAGGAACTGAAATAACTCCGCAGGAGCAACTTATACTGGCTGAATTAGCTGATTTAGGATCTCCAGGTCAAGTTTGGGTAGTAAATGAATTTGGAACCGGAGGAGAATATGTAGATCCACCATCTGGTATCACTCCAAACCTCCAAGAAGTAACAGACCAAGGAGCCACTACAACAGTAGAGTCTACATTTTCAGGAGGATTGATAACTAATAAAATAAAAGCAAATGCTTCAACTGGACTTTTGCTAGAGGCTAATAATGGTACAGATATTGGACTTTTAGGTACATCTAACACAGCTAATGTTACTTGGTATGGAACACATACATTTGGCTTAACACCAAGAATATCGGGGTATCCAGCAGGAGGTATTTTATTTAGTGGGACTTCAGGTGCAATAAATCAAAGAAGTAGTTTATTGTTTTGGGACGACGCTGGTGACTCTTTTGGTGTAGGTACAGATGTACCAGTGGCAAGATTACACGTTATTGGTGCTAATGGTTCTCAACTACTTGTAGGTGAAAATTACGGAAGTATAGACAATGTTCGTATTAGTGTACCAGATGTTATGTCAGAGTTTTATGGGGATATAACTTTTAACCTTAACCCAGAGGAGGGCTTTTCGTTTAGCCAAGGAGGAGGGTCTTTTAGCTTTTACAGAGACGCCTTATTTATCTCTCCAACAGTATCAGCACAATTTACCGCTCCTGACATTCAACTTAATGGTTTCGTAGGTATAAACAGCGGTACTGGAGATTACGGTTTAACTATCAGAAATGACGTAGTAGATACAATCGGTTGGGGTACAACAGCAAAAATATATGGGATACTGACTCAAGGGAGTGCCATAACAAGTGACTTGTACGCAGCAATTATAAAAGGTGGTCCAGACGGAGATGTAAGTTTGGTATTTGAACCAACACCAGGTAATTATGCACTCACAATGTTATCAAGTGGTATTGTAGGTATTAACAATGTATCTCCAGTAGCACCTTATAATTTACAAGTAGGTACAGATGAAACAAATGGACAAGTTGCTTTAGGGAAGTTGTCATTTTACGATAATGCAAACGCAGATTATACAGATCCAATAGAAGTTTCAGACGGAGTAGCCTATTTTCCTTTTGCAGAAAATAACTTTGTTACAACTAATATAACGGATTGTAATGTGGCTGGTACATTACGTTCAACTAATTCTAATTATTCGGCTACAACAAATAATAATTACGGTGGAGATTATGTATTTGAAACACTAACAAGAGATACAAGTTTTGCTTCAAGTATTTTAACAGGCTGGGGTGTTAGAAAAGAAATATATTTAAGAACAAAAGCGTCAACAGTACCTAGAGTTTCTTATGAGTCAACATCTTTGGTAAACGTAGATACAGCTTCATATACTACAAGACGTTCAATATTTGTGCGTGATTTTTCAGCAGAAAGAGAGGCTCTAAGAATGGAAGCAAATGGTACACAGGTAGTTAATACATTGTTTGGAAGTATCATAGCAGGTTCAGGTAGAATACAAGGCTTTCAAGGTGCAGATGTTGCAAGTGCAAACAACCTTGTACTAGGAGCAGGAAACGTATTTGAAATAACTGGTACAACTCAAATAAACTTAATAAGTAATCTTTCTTGGCAAAATGGCTCACAAATAACACTTTTATTCACCTCTACACCAACTGTAAAACACAACCAAGCAACAAGTGGTACTAATATAACTATTCGACTTGCAGGAGCAGTAGACTTTGTAGCTACAGCAGGTGATACGCTTACCTTAGTTCTTAGTGAAATTGGTGGTACTCAGGCTTGGCGTGAAGTTAGTCGGGCTGTAATATAATAAATATATGATAATAAACATAAACACAACAACAGAAGAAAATATTAAAGGAGAATTATTAAAAGTTAACAGGCTTAACCAAAGTATTATTCAAACAGCAAAGGCAAACTCTAAAAGAGCTTATGACATCTTTTGGAAAAACAGAGATGAAAATATAACACCTCAAGCTATCTGTGACTATCTCGGTAATGAGGCTTATAAACTGTTTCAGGCTCATATTGCTATGGAGGAGTGGATATACTCACAAGATTCAACACACGAAAAGCTATCTATACCTGAGGGTTGGAGTGTAAATATCCACCAAGACGGAACTGTAACTATTACAAAAATAGAAGAATAATGTTACAATGTTGATAACCACACTAACCTAGATTGATCAAAAGTATTATAATTAAATAAAAAATATGTCATACCAAGCCAACAGAGTAACGGATGTAAATAACTTAGGTTTTTTTGCCACACCAGAGGCATTAGAGGCTGCTTATCCTGTTGGTGCTCCGGGATATTTTGCTATTGTAGGCTCAACAGACACTGTTTGGGTATGGGATAGCAATACAAACGCTTGGGTGGATAGTGGCAGTTCCGGTGGAGGGATAACATCTATTTCAATTGCGTCTTCAAACGGATTTGCAGGGTCTTCATCAGGAGGGTCTACTCCGATACTTACAATAAGTACATCTGTTACAGGTATATTGAGAGGGAACGGAACTTCTGTTGCAGCAGCTGTTGCTGGTGATTTTCCTACACTTAACCAAAATACAACAGGGAGTGCAGCTACTCTTACAACAGCAAGAACCATTGGTACGGCAACCGGGGACGTTACAAGTGCCGGGAGTTCTTTTAACGGATCGGCAAACAATACAAACGTATACACATTAGCTACGGTAAACTCAAACGTTGGATCTTTTGGATCAGCTACGACTTCACCAACTTATACAGTAAATGCCAAAGGTCTCATAACAGCTGCAGCAAACGTAACGATTACCCCGGCAATTGGATCTATAACAGGATTGGGTACAGGGGTTGCTACAGCATTGGCTACTGCAGTGGGGAGTGCAGGTGCTCCTGTAGTTTTTAACGGTGCTCTTGGTACCCCATCATCCGGAACTGTCACAAACCTCACCGGTACGGCTTCTATAAATATAAACGGAACTGTCGGAGCAACCACACCAACAACAGGCTCTTTTACATCTGTTACAACATCAGGGAATATCGAACTAGGGAACGCCTCAGATACTACTCTTTCCAGAGTCGCTGCAGGAGTTGTTGCAATAGAAGGGGCTACAATAAACGGTTATGCTACTACAGCTACAGCCGCTGGAACCACTACATTAACAATTGCAAGTGCTAGAACTCAATACTTTACTGGAACATCTACTCAAACAGTAAGACTTCCAACAACATCTGTACTTGCAGGTCAAACATACACAATAACAAACCTTTCGACGGGACTTTTAACTGTTCAATCATCGGGTGCAAACACAATAGAAACACTTGGATTAAATCAAACATCTACGTTTACAGCTATTGTTGCTACACCGACAACAGCGGCTAACTGGACATATAACGTATCAAACCTTGCTGGAAATGCACAAGGCAAAAGATTGCTTACTGTTACTCAAGCTGCTACACCAGCAATGAACACTAATAACGGTGACATCATGCAAATGACTGGACTTGCTCAAGCGATAACTTCAATGACAACAAACCTTACTGGAAACCCGTCAGTTGGAGATCAATTTATGTTTCAAATAACTGACAACGGTACAGGAAGAGCAATTACGTGGGGAGCTTCATTCTCTTCAACAACGATCGCATTACCAACAACAACAGTAGCATCTACAATGCTTCGTGTAGGATTCCAATGGAATGGATCTACATGGGCTTGTATAGCAGTAGCGTAAAATATGACATTATTAACTAACTTAGTTGCATATTGGAAACTTGACGAGTCATCAGGAAATGCTAGTGATAGTTCTGGTGGTGGTTTTACACTTACTAACAATAACACTGTTGCATACGTATCGGCAAAAATAAACAACGGTGCAGATTTTGGAACAGCTAACAGTAATAAAAACCTAGTAAATACAACAAGAACAGGCACTGTAAACATGGATAGGTCTATATCTATGTGGATTAAAATAAACACTGACTTAACAGGAGGCGACACATATACTGATGTATTTGAATGGGCTTATGGTTCATCTTCAAATTTTGTAGGTTATCAAGTCGGTTATATAAGGGAAAGTAGTGTAAATGCTTTTAGAGTCAATAGAGATAGAGGGTGTGTTGGTGGAGAATCAGTAAAGTTTAATGGTCCGACTGCATCTGGTGGGTTTTATCATGTTGTGATGACTGTATCATCAAATACAATGTCATTATATGTAAATAATTCTTTTGTAAGTTCAATTGCATTAAACACTGGTAACGGGTCTTGTAACTCGCAAGATGGATTTTATGTAGGAAGTAATAGAGTTGGCTCAGGATTTTCTTCTGTCACTGTAGACGAAGTGGGTGTATGGTCAAAAGCTTTAACAGCTGGAGAAATAACTCAATTATACAATTCTGGCAATGGGTTATCGTATCCTTTTACTTCATCTAACTCTAACTTTTTCGCATTTTTCTAACATGAATCACATTATTATTACAATAATAACATCAATTGGAAGTCTGGGGATATTGGCAGGTGGTATGGGATATTTAATAAACACATTTAGAAAAGGGTCAAAGATAGAAAAAACCGAGGTAATGACAACTTCTCAAGAGGTAATTAATTTTTGGAAGTCTCAAGCTGAAAACTATCAAACTATTCTAGATAAAAAAGAATCTGAGTGGAACACAAAGTTTCAAGAATTAACCCGTCAGATTGGGGAAATTCAAGGACAATTATCTGCGGAAAAAGCTCAAAACGAAAGGCTTGAAAAGATATTCCAAAATAGAGACCCCGATCATCAAAAGTTTATGGAATCAGTAATGAAAGCTCTTTCTAATCAAGAGGTGGTAAACAAAGAAATTGTAAGAGTGTTGTCAGAAATCCACGGAATGGCCCTCAAAGGCAATAAAGTGGAAAATACAATTACAAATATTACATAATCTGATATCATATAATTATATAAATAATACATAAAAAAATGAAAGGACTATTTAAACTCACCAAAGAAAACATTAAAAGTGCATTCGTGTACGGTTTCTTGACATGGATTGCTACATTTATCCTTGCGGTAATTGAGAGTATTCGTGAAGCTGGTACTTTTTTAGGGTTAAATTGGACAGCTATCATTGACAGTAGTGCAGTTGCCACTTTACCTGCTATAATAGTAGTGGTTTCTATGGTAAAGAATCTCCTGACAACAAGTGAGGGTAAATTCCTTGGAGTAACAGAAGTGATACCTGATAAAAAACAATAAACATGTTCCCTCAAATCCTCATTCGCCACAACATAGGAAATATAATTGAAATACCAAACGAGCTTAATGCTAAGGTTTTTACCTATCTTTCTAATAACGTGGCAATAGGTAGTACCACAATTCCAGTTGATAATGCTATAGATTTTACCTCTGGAGCAATAATTACATTGTTGGGATCTATTGGAGCTGAAAACGCTGAATTTGGATACGTTACTTCTCACACTGATCAGTCATTTACTGTAACAGCAACAAAACAGCCACATAACAGAGGTGACCTAATTACTCAAGTAAATTACGATCAAGTTGTGATTTCTAAATCATCAACGATTGACGGTTCATATTCTGTTTTTCAAACAATAACTTTGTTTTTAACACAGTCTAATACAGTAGCTTTTGACTCAACTGGACTTACAACTGATTACTACAAACTTCAGTGGAAAAACTCTGTAACAGGTGAATTGTCGTCTTATTCAGAGCCAATAAGTGTAGTTTCATATCCTGAAAACTCAGCTGGATACCTAATATCTTCTGTACTAAAAGCTATGGGTATTCAAGAAAATGATACTAGAATAAATACTCCTTTTTGTTTATCTGCAATAAATGATGCTAGAAAGTATGTAAAAACAAAGCTGTATGGAATAAGGATGCCGTGGAGGTCAGAATTTGAATATAGAGTAAAAGTGCTTGCTGGATCAAATTATGTAGAACTTCCAGATGATGTTGACTTTGAAGAATCAGATAGGTCAGTTCTTGCTTGTCGTTTTATTATAGGTAATGTTTTAGCACCTTTTAACTTAAAATACATTGATAAAAAGTCATGGAATCAGGTTGCGTTTAACGTCGGGGGTGCTATTACGTCTGCTGATGCTTCAATTGCTGCTACTACTTTAAATGTAAATAGTGCTGGTGATTTTGTACAAACAAATAACCCTAATGCTGTAGCTTACGTAGCGACAACTGAATATGATCAGGACATAATGCAAATTGAATATTCTGGAGTAGATTTAATAAACAATCAACTTACCGGAGTTACCGGAATAACAAGAGCAATTCCTTCTGGAACACAAATATGGGTTACACCTACAATTGCACAACCGATAACTTATACTGTGTATCCTGTCGAGGAAAATGGAAGAATAAAAGGTAGAATAGTATTTGATAGAATCATCCCTGATTCTATGCAAGGTAACAACCTATACATCGATTACTACAAAAAAATAAATAGAGTAGAAAATCTTTACGATAATTTGCCAGAACCCTATCGTGATATCTATGAATGGTATCTACGATGGGCCATCAAGTATCGAAAAGACATTACTCTATCAAGTAGTGATCCAGACTTGGTGAAGTTCGAAGAACTGGTACAAGCGTTATTTAACAACCTTTATACCGGACAGGACACCCTGGTCGTAACTGGATAAGATATTTCCAGAATTATTAAAAAAAAATTAACAAAAAAAACATATATGGCTAAAAGTAATCCAAATATTCCAACAGTTGATATTACACTACAAGACCCAGTAACAGGGTATGTAGTTCAAGGAGTTGTAGAAGGTGTACCGCCAGCAGGTTCAACTTATGCTGGTATTTTTGCACTTGACGCATTTTTACAAGACAAAAACGGTTCAGGAGTTTATCAAATGACTGGTACTGTTGCTGTTCCAGCGTGGAGACTTCTTGATTCAGTTTTCTCAACTGTAACAACTACTGCTCTTGGAACTGCACAAAACAGTACACCTACAGCTGCACAATTGATTGGCGGAAACGTAACACAAACAAGTGCGGTTGGAAACGGTACTGTAACACTTCCAACAGGAGCTGTACTTTCAGCAGCTGTTACAGGAGTTGCAGCTGGCACTAGTTTCACTACTAGATTTACAAATCTAGGTGGAGGTTTTAACCTTACAATTACACCAGGTGCATCAGGTATAACTGTTGTTGGTACAGCAGCTATCCCATCAGGTAGATCGGCAATTCTACAATTCATAAACACGGCAGCTGACACGTGGATTGTATACGTAACTGTTAGTGCTTAGTTTAACTACTCGGCTTTTCTGAAAAGGAAAGTCGGTATAGCTAAATTAACATGAGCAATCTACAAAACATAGGAGATCCAATAAAAATTCCATATCCTACAGAGGGTATCATTCGTACTGCCAATATTGATGATACAGTTACACCTGAAAACTCTGTTCAACTAGCTATCAACATGAACTTTGATAGAATAGGTGCAGCTCAGACTCGCCCGGGAGTTACTTCTTTCGCTGATACGCTTGTTGACGGTATAAATAATTATGGAACACTGAGGAACTCTATCCGACCCCCTGGATATGACAGTATCGATATTGTAGGAGAACAGTCAAACTGGGTTACACCCGCTAGATTTATCTCTGCTCAGAAAGTTGATGACGACCACATTATTGTGTTTTGGGCAGACAACTTGACTGAGGACAGAAATGCACAGGTCATGTATGTTGACCAGAATACGGGCGGAGTAACGCCTGTAGGTACAGCTTTTGAATTTTTTTCTACAATTGGTACAAACCTAAATTGTAGTATCCGTATTAGCTCAACTAAATTTTTAAATATCTGGGGAGGGGATTCATTTACAGATGTTTTTGCTAGAGTTTTTTCTGTTGATCCTGTTACTTATGCTGTTACAGCAGCTGGAGCACAATACACATTTACAGCCCCATCTGGAGCTGGAGTTTTTGGACTTGAAAATGTTGACTCTAACCATGTTATAGCTTTTTATCAACTTGGTTCTGATATTGTCGCTTCTATTCTTGAGATAAATACAAGTACATGGGCTATAACCCAACCAGGAGCAACTCTTACTGTTGAGGCAGCTGTTTCTCCTGCATATAATAAAGTTGCGAGAGTTAGTGGTACACATTTTGTAAACACTTGGAGAGGAAAGATTCAATGTTTTAGTGTAAACACTGGAACATGGGCCATTACAGCCATCGGAACAGCTCTTGCTTACGATAACGCAGGGTCCAACTACGCCTCGCTTGTATCGGTCGGTGATGGGGTACACTTCGTAAACTTTTTTAAAAGTAATGTAACTGTCAACGCTGGAATTGCTCAGGTTTTTAATGTAAATCCATCTACGTTCGCTGTAACTACAGTTGGAACACCTTATCAGTTTGCGTCATTAGCTAACATTAATGCAGCTGTTTCTTCTGGAGACGGGATCCACTTTGTAAACTTTTGGGACAATGGGACCGACACACTTTTCACTCAAATATTTACTTTAAATACAAGTACTTATAATTTTACAGTTGTTGGATCACCACTTGAAATAGGTAGTGCAGATAACCTAGCAACACCTGCACCTGTCTTGATGAGTCAGTACAAAATAAACACTATTTGGACTGAACAGGCTGCAACGTCTGCAACTAAAAGAGGTATGGGTGCTTTGTTTAGAATGAGAGGGACTCTTACAAATGGAAGGTATTTATACGCTCAATCTACTGATAAGGTTTATAACACTGTCAGTGGTACTTGGACATCAAGAAGATCAGGCTTGGCTCAAGTTTCTAAAGCTAGATTTGCTCAGTATCTAAATTACATTTGGATGGTAAACGGTAACGAGACTCTCGGAGGCAATCCTGTCGCAACTTCTAGTGGAGGGGCTTTTGGTACTGATTTAGTACCAGAAGATTTTCCGCCAGGTGACTTCATATCAGCTGGGTTTGAAGGACGTGTATGGGTTCTTGATAAAACACTCGGTATAATTCACTATACTGACATAGTTCAATTTACACCACCCGACGTTTATACTATTTCTTACAACCCTGATGTGAACTTTATAACAACTATTGCACCACAGTCAGGCCAACAATTTACCGCTGTGTATCAGGTACCAAGAGCACTTCTGGTCTTCACTGAGGACTTCATCTGGAGAATATATGGTGCATCTTCTCTCGATGCCTACCCTGCATACAACGTTGGAACTTATTCTCAAGAGTCCATTGTCGAGACAAAAACGGGTATATTCTTCCACCATTCATCTGGTTTTTATCAATTCGATTACGGATCACAACCAGTTGAAATATCACGTAGAATCATAGATTTTGTTAAAGCTATTCCACGATCTTATTATGACGATATAACAGGAGTTTATGACGGTTTTGACGCTGTTGAATGGTCGGTTGGACCAATAACTGTTGAGGGTGTAACATTTGCAAACTGTGTACTTAGATACACTATATCTACTCAGGTTTGGACTGTTTATGATTATGTCGGTAATACAATAAAAGCTATGATTTCTTTTGACAACGGTACGACTCTAAACCATCTAATGGGGACTGCCGCTGGTCTTACTGGTGCGATGGATACTGGTACAACTGATTTTGGTCAGTCTTTTTACTATGAAATAATTGACCGATGGAGGGGGTTTACAGAAAGTTATTCGAAACAAAAGTCTTTAGACGGAGTATCTATTTATACCGAAAATGCTGCGGGTGCTAACGTTTATTTCCAAGTACAAAAAACTGGACCAAATGCTTGGAAACCATTTGGAGCAATTACAAGTGAAAACGTAACATTGTTACCTAATAGTGATTCTGATAACTTTGACGCAATTAGATTAAGAATTGCAGGGTACACAAGCGGTGCTCCTGTCGTAATACACGGAATCGAAGTACTTGGTATTACTATTAAAGGTTATGATCAAAACTAATGGAATTTAAAGATTTAAACCTAAATAGATTTGGTGCAAAAGATGCAAATCAAACCAATAATACAAAGGGGTCTGTTTATACTGCATCAAATCCAACTCCTAAACAAATTGACTCGTATCGCAAGATAGGACAAGGCAACAGGAGTAGTGAAGAGGATAGAGGAGCACCAAATGTTTTAACTGGAACAGTTATAACTTCGTGTTTTATTCAAACATCAGCACTTCCTTCTCGTGTTGAGCTAGCTGGAAATGACATTACTTTTTTTGATGATACCTACTCTCAAAACGGTGATGTTGTCGGAGATACATCAAGGATAGTTTGGACGTATGCCTCAGCCAGAGATGCTACAGGCGAGGTTGATCATGGTTTCATAATGGAAAAAAGAGCTTCTATAAGAGATACTTATGATAATGTTTTTTCTTTTTACGCACTACCTCCAAAAGCCGGAAGCATGAATTATATGTATTTTGGTAGAGATGGAAGATTGGCAAATACAGAAAGTCGCAAAGTCAATAATATGACCTTTAGTGTAAACCATGACACATCAAGTGTTAACAACTTTGCAGCGAACGGCTCTTATATAATAGAACACACCACTGACGGTAGTGACCGATCTATTGGAATAGCTTTGTACAATCAGTCTACTGGAGGAGGGTCATCAGCAAGTTGGTCTGTATACCTTTCTGGATACGGTCCTGATGGTAACATACTATTAAACTCAGATGTTGTTCCTACCAGTTCAAGTATTGACTTAGGTGGACCGTCAAACAAATTTGGTACTTTCTATGGCTCTGTTTCAGCCTGTCCACTTCCAACTGTAGAAAATGCACTAGAACTTCTTGACCAAATTCCAGAACCTGCAATGGTTGGGGAAAGAGGTCACTACGGCGAAAGAAAATATTTTGATGACCTCACAATGCCACCAGAGCTTCTGTATACTGACCACAAGGGGCGTGTGGACATCGAACACAACCACATGCTTGGGTTTCTTTTAAAGGCCGTAAAAGAAATGCACGAAGAGATTAAAACATTGAAGGATGAAATACACACATTAAAGCAACAGAACAGTTGATAATAATCAAATACATAAGTATAATTTAAACAAATATGGCAATACAATCACCAGGTACATATAAGGGAGTTCCGATAAGAGCTGGTACTGATGCTGAAATCAGAGCTCAAATGGCCGCTATCGACGCAGGGCAGCCTGTTGGGGCACCTGCTCCTCAAGTTAATAACGATGTAAGAAAACTTCAAATGTCTTTAGGTGTTCCTGTCACAGGGGTTATGGATGCGGCTACTACAAACGCTATGACTAAAGCTGTTGCAACAAGCCTACAATCAAACCCTCAATATTCTCAAGCTATTGGTCCAAACTCACCAGAAGCTCTAGCAACTGCTTATAATACTGGTAACTGGTCAGGTATTGTTTCTCTTTCTGGAAAACCTTTTACCGACGCTGATCAAGCTGAGGCTGTGGCACAAGCCGAAACTGCTCTAGCCCCAGCATATGAAGCTGAAAAAGCTTTCGATACGGCAAATGTTGCCAGTAATCTTGAGGGGCAAAGAGATCAGTTTGATAATTTTGTAGAAGGAGAAGCTAAAGATTTTCAAGAGACAAAGAAAAATCTCGACCAAAATGCAGCTGATCAGGGGGTATTATTTTCTGGTGCAAGAACTCAGAAAGAGCGTGATTTAAAAACTCTTTACGAGCAAAGACAAGAGCAACAAGCTGGTATAACAGGAAGAAATATAGCTAATACAGCAAGAAGTTTTAATTATAAATATGGAAACGAAGGTGCTAATAAGTTATCTTCAATGTATAATCTATCGGGTGGAAACACCTATAATCCATCTGTGGCAATTGGTGGAGCTACCCCTTCGACATCAATAAGAAATGTTTATAATCCAAGCCAACAAAGCTTCCAAGGTACTGCAGTTACCTCTAACAAGGCAGCTGTTCAAACTAGAGCAGCAAATATGCTTGCTAACAGGGCAAATAAATTAACATCGACAGGTTATAAAAATACATTTTAAACATTATGGCACCAACACCTAAAAAACTATCTGATTACCTAATGTCTCCAACTGGTGGAACAGCATCTAATCCGTTTCAAATAAGAGCTCAGTCTACTCCAGCGACGCTTGGATTTACTCCTGTGGTATCAAACCCTGCACCAAGTGTGTTTCAAGGTGGAGCTCCTGCTGCCTCACAAGCTCCTGTGTCTTCTCCTGCCCCAATGAGAGCACCTATGCCAACAAGAGCTCCTGCACCCATGGCTGTTCAAAACACAGTAGTGGCCCCTGTGCAAAGTCCTTCTATTCCGGAGTCTTCACCCATACCTCAACAATGGATGAAACCTGGTGGTGGCATATATACACCAGAAGAAGTTGCTGCAAACATTGCAACTAAGATGACAACTTCTCAAGGTGGAGGTGATATTGGACAACTTTCTAGGTCAGAGTTTGGACCACAAAAAACAGCTGAAGAGTTACGAGCAGATGCTACTAATATAAATAATACGAGAAATGATATTGCTGTTGGAGAGACTGATCCATATAAAGTGGCCTCACAGTCTGGTATTGCGTACACACCAGCTGAATTAGCCGCTATCGAAAAGTCTTATGCAGGTATTTATGACCCAGCTATAAACACAGCTTTTGCTAAACTTGAGGCTAAACAAAAATCGGATGCACTTGAAGCTGAATTTGATATGACATTAAAGAAATTGGCAAAAACTCATGATTATGACCTTGCTAAAATGGAAAAAGATAACGAGTATAAAGTCGCACTTGAAAAGATGAAAATGGCATCAGATGAAAGAAAAGCTGCAATATCAGCTGCAGCAAAAGTTGGAACTGGTGTTGCTGGCGGATACGTTGCTGGAGAAAATCCCGTTGTAGATGGCTGGGTTGATAGGATTTTGCGATCGGGTGAAGATATTACAAAAGCCATCCCTGGTGTTGCTAATCAAGGGCTTAGAAACCAGGTCATGCTAGGTCTTAACTCAAGACGTTTTGAAAGTGCTACAACAGCTGGAACATTAGATGATGTCAACACAATTAATACGATATTGGCCAACCCTAAATTAGATAATATTTCAGGGTTCTTTGGTCAAGCCGTTGGAGGACTATTTGGTCAAGCTAAAACGGCCAAGACTCAATTTAATCAAATATCTGGTGCCCTACAATTGGCTAAGGCTGGAAACATTAAAGGTCAAGGTGCTGTATCTGATTATGAACGTAAAGTGCTTAAGGAGGCTGCTGTGTTAGCTGACAGGGGTCAATCTGATGAAGACTTTAGAAAAGCTTTAGTTAAAATCAGGGGAGCTATGATGACTGCCTCTGGACTTGAAGCGCCTGTTAGAATTGTTGATCCGGCTACAGGGTTATCTGATACTCAGAATCTAACATCAGGAGAAATAGCTGATTTTATTAGAGATGGAGCATTAATTGAATATGTAGAGTAAAAATATGGCTATAGATTTTAATAAATTTGGTAAATCTTCGGTAGCATCGCAGCCTGTGAAGACTCCGTCTTTTAGCACGTCTACACCTTCACCTCAACCTGTACAGTCAACTGCCAAAAGCGGGGTTGATTTTAACAAATTTGGTAAATCGTCTGGCCAACCTGTACCTGTTGCAACCGTTGAAAAAAAAGATGGTTTTGTAAAAGGTTTAGTAAAAGCTCCTATAACAACTATAGCTAGGCCATTTCAAGCTGCGGCTGTAGGGGCAGCCAGTCTTTTTGGAGGAGAAGGTGCGGCAGATAGGACCGCTAATAGATTAGATGATTTTTCTCAAAATAGATTGGGTGGTTTTGTTGCACCTATTCCAAGGGCAGCCGGTGACGTTAAACAAGATTTTGGTCGTGCGGCTCAAACTGTGGCCTTTGGTGCTCCTGGTGTGGCCTCTGGAGGTGCTTTGTTTGGTGCTGGATCTTCTCTTGAAGGCGGAAACGACTTATTTAGCGTTGACACAGCTTTTCAGACAGCTTTAGGTGGCGTAGGGGGTAAGGTCTTAGGGCTTGTAGGTAAGCCTTTGATGGACGTTACAGGTAAGGTTGTAGGTAAGATAACACCGCAAGTACTAAAAGATGTTGCTTCTCGTGGATCAGCCGCTATTTCTGAGTTTGCGAAGACGCATAATATACTTCCTGGAACCGTTGGGAAAACCGTATCTCCTGTTACAAGTACTTTAGGTAAAACAACTGAAAATATTTTAAATAGAGCTGATTCTGCAATATCAAAACCTTTTGACATAGCTAAAAAGGCGATGCAAAAGACTGAAAGTCAGACAGAGAAAAAGATAGGTGAATTGTACAGTAAAGCTGTAAGGCCTTCTTCTGCTGGTAAAACAAGCCAAGGTCAGGCTGATAGATATGATAAAAAAGCAATTGATGCTATTAAGACAATAAATGAAAATAAGGCTGGATTAACTTTTTCAGATGATATAGAAGGTGTTATTTCTGGAAAATCTCCACAAACACTACAACAGCTGTCAGAGTCTGTTAGTCAAACAAAAAGAAATATATTTAAACAATATAACCAAATGGCTAAGGAAGCCGGTGACATTGGCCTTCAGATTAGGACTGACAATGTAATCAAGGAGCTCGATGATTTTATTGGTAATAAAGCAGTTGAAGCTACAAACCCTGCGGCTATAAGATACGCTAGACAAGTAAAGAACTGGTACCAAAATAACCCCAACCTTGCTCCAGAAATAGTAGAAGACATTATTGCTAGTAACAACGTAAAATTGAAAAATTTTATGAGCGGAAAAGCTACTGATCAATCCTCATCTGTGGCTGTTGATTCACTTTTGACGAACATTTTAAGAAGGAATCTCGATGACGGTATATCTGGGCTTACTTCTCCTGGTTATGCTGCATTAAAAAAGCAATATGGGAACCTTTCTGCAATTGAAAAAGACGTAGTCAAAGCCTCTTTAAAAGAATTAAACCAAAAAAATAGCGGTGGTTTGAACATGTTACTCGACGCTTCATCAGGTGCACAGCTTGCTTACGGTATAGTAAATGCCAACCCTGGAGCGTTAGCCTCAGCTGCTACTACTGGTGTTATAAAAAACATTCACAAGATACTTACTGATCCAAACAGAATGGTTAAAAACATGTTTAAAAACGTTGATAAGTTACCATCAAAAGGACAAAACCTGTTTACAAAAGGGCCGACACTTGCATTACCTGGACGAGGACAAAGTTCTTTTGACGATAGTAAACCTATGTTTGCAACACCAAAAGGAAAGATATCTAGTTTCTTACAGGAAGCCTCAGATGTGGCCGCTGTTGAGACTAAAGCAGCTAAACAACCTAAAGCTGGTCCATCCAAAAGAGTAAAACTAAAGGAAATGCTAGAAGGAAATGAACCGTACATAGCACCTAAAGACTTGCCAGTAATTCAAGGAGGATCAAAGCTAAAATCAGGTGAAGCAAAAAGGTTAAGAGATATATACGGCGACCTTCCAACCATTCAAGGAAAGGTTCCAATTAAACCATTAGCAGCTGGAGCAGCGTTAACTGCTGGAGCCGTGGCTGGTGCACCTAAATTAAAGTCCATGTTTAAAGGTACACCTGAGGCTTCGGCTGAGGCTGCTAATACCCAAGTTCAACCAGTTGCAAAAAATAATCCAAAACCTGTTGGTCCAAAAGTTGTTAAAACTCAAAAAATGCCAGGAGGTAGGACGGTGCACACGTTAGAGTCTGGAAATCAGGTGGTAGATTTACATCCTAATATTCAAAAGGAAATTGAAAAAACTTACAAAAAACACCCAAATATTGACCGTGGTGTTCTTGAGGCTCTTGTTATGAAAGAATCATCTGGAGGGTACGATGATACAAATAGAAATCCTAATATTGGAAAGTATGCCTGGATTGGTGGTGTGGCTGGTAAAGGAGGTGCAAGAGATGAATTTAAGAGACTTGGCATAGACGTTGATCTTAATACAATTGAAGGAACACTTGATGCTATGGCTAAATATTGGACCATTATACAAAAAAGAAAAGGTATAAAAGATCCTGTAGCACTTTACGATGATGGTTATTCAAGTGGAAAGTTAAAAAAAGACGATATAGATAAATTTGCTGATTTTGTGTCGTATTATAAATCTAAATAAATTAGCCCCCTTTCCATACGGATTAGGGGCTTTTTGGTTATAGGTTGAGTTCTAGTTGTTGGTTTGGATACTCCAAAGGAAGTTCTTGAGGTACTACGATAACGTGGTCTTCAAGGTATTCTTCCTCGCACTCCGTACTGCAGAACACCAAGGTTCCATTTACAACTCTCTTGTGATGAGGTGCTATGTCGTATCCACAGGTGGGGCATTCGACACGCTGTCTTCTGAACAGGTTTAGTAAGCTCATGTTAGTTGTTTGATTAGTTTTTGGACTTCTCTAAGGGTTTCTTTTCTTACGACGAAGAAATGCATCGAGGGGTCAGACCAAATGTTGTTTAGTGCATCACAGATAGCTTGCGGTCTGCAATCCTGAAAAACGTTATGGAAAGACTGATGGCACTTTTCGTCTACTATTGAAATGTTAGAAGGGTCGTTAGAGCCTCCTTGGCTTTTTGGAACTCTGTGGTGTCGGTTATTGCGTTTCTTTAATTTTTTCAAGATGACCTCCTTTGTTAGTTGTGAAAGAACTATACAGGTACATTATAGACCTAGACTGTTTTCAAGTACAGGAAAAATACAAACAATACCTCAATGTCTTTTAAGGGCTCCCCCCCACCAACACACAACTTCATTTATGTTCTATTTACTTATGTCCAACTCAAAAACTGATAGAATATTAGGTATCATATCAACCGATAATCTAGTTGGATTTTGAGTCATAAATTCACCAACAACCATAAGCTCTGCTTTATTAGACAAATCCGGAGTTATTTCTATTTTTTGTTCTTGTGCAACTTGAGAAAAAATAAGACCGTATTCAAAAGCTAAAAGTATTAATTGTTTTTTC